>ERZ826613.130-NODE-130-length-109488-cov-19.129650_pt1 | contig 109488 bp, 113 predicted proteins | sample MGYA00519925_ERZ826613 | MGnify/ENA primary metagenome ERZ826613 (study PRJEB31778, sample SAMEA3449236) | human gut metagenome | biome: human gut; feature: human-associated habitat; material: faeces | place: United Kingdom | collected 2010/2012 ... | reverse complement strand
GAGCTGTCCTTAGTACGAGAGGACCGGGATGGACGGACCACTGGTGTATCTGTTGGCTATCAGAGCCATGGCAGAGTAGCCAAGTCCGGCAGGGATAAACGCTGAAGGCATCTAAGCGTGAAGCCCCCCTCAAGATGAGATATCCCAATAAGTAAGACCCCTTAGAGAGTATGAGGTAGATAGGCTTAAGGTGTAAGCATAGTAATATGTTCAGCTGATAAGTACTAATAGGTCGAGGGCTTATCCATTGCGATAAGGAAGGACCCACGAAGTGGGAGGATCCCTTATCGCCAGGTAACAAAACGAAGTTTTGTTACAGAATGAAAATTTAGTCAAAGACAAAAATGAAACGATCAAGTAAGCAATGAAAGATCAAAGATAGTCAGAAGAGTTTGCAGAAGATGCAGAGAAAGATTTCAGTATTCGGTTTTGAAGATATGACTTCAAATGAGGATTCCAAGTGGAATCCTTTTTTGTTGCATAATTTCAATAAATCAGGTGTACATTTTATTCGATATTTGTTATAATCTATCTATATTGATGATTGCCAAGGCAATGCTTCAAAGTCCGTGAGAGGTGATAAAATGGATACAAATATTTTATTAGAGAATGGAACAAATGAATTAGAAATCTTAGAGTTTATTTTGGATGGAAATTCCTATGGAATCAATGTGGCAAAGATCAGGGAAATCATTCCTTATCAGAAGGTAACACCTGTACCGAATGCACATCCAAGTATTGAAGGTATTTTTATGCCGCGTGATGTGATGATTACTGCGATTGATCTGAAGAATTGTTTACAGAGAGGACAATCAGAGGAAAAGGGATTATTCATTATTACGAACTTTAATAAGCTTGATATTGCATTTCATGTAGATCAGGTAATCGGTATCCATAGGGTATCATGGTCAGAAATCATAAAGCCAGGGACAACGGTATCAAATTCAGAAGATGGTATTTCAACCGGAATTGTAAAGATTAATGACAAGTTGATCATTATCTTGGATTTTGAAAAGATCATTACGGACATCAGTCCGGAAACAGGATTGAAAACGGCAGAAGTTGATGCACTTGGTGTAAGACAGAAAAATGACGTGCCAATCCTGATTGCAGAAGATTCGGCATTATTGAATAAACTGATTGTAGATTCCTTGAAGAAAGCAGGATATCAGAACCTGATACATACGGAGAACGGACAGGAAGCATGGGATGTGATCTGTGAATGTAAAGAAGAAGGCACGCTGGATGAACATGTCAGATGTGTTATTACAGATATTGAGATGCCGATCATGGATGGTCACAGATTGACTAAACTGATTAAAAGTGATGATGCGACAAAGAACATTCCGGTCATTATTTTCTCATCTCTGGTGAATGAAGATATGAAGAAGAAGGGTGAATCATTAGGTGCGGATGCACAGCTTTCCAAGCCGGAAATTGGAAATCTGGTAAGGGTAATTGATAGCTTGGTACACTAGTAACGGGGCTGGGATGGAAAATTCCCAGCCTATTTTATGTTATAGCGACGAGGAAAATGCACGCATTTATGCGGTGCATTTGACGGCCGCTAATCAGAGCGAGATTCGCAGAACGTATCTCGTCTCTGTTATGGAGAGCTTTAATCAGAGCGTATCTTAGCTCTGTTATGACATTGAATATCAGAAAAGCGGAGTTTATAAATATGCAATATTATGAAAAAATAAAGAATGCAGTACGGGAAGCAGATCGTGTACTGGTTGGACTTGGAGAAGAATGGGTTCTGACAGATGAGGCTATTTATAATGCAGTGGAAGACAGTCATCCGGTGTTTACTGCTTTACTAAAATTTGCTGCAACACAAGAGCAGTACAGAGATATTGTGCCTTATTTGGAAGCTTTTTATTATAATCAAATAACAGAAATACCGGATATGTGGAAGGATGCGTATGCACATTTACGGAGGCTTCTGGAAGGAAAAGATTACTATATTGTATCGCTTACAATAGATCCGTATTTATCACAAATGGGATTTGATATGGATCGCTGTGTGAATCCATGTGGCAGTGTACAGCGTATGCAATGCAGAAATGGCTGTACGGAGGAATTGTATATTGCGAAATCAATCATGCAGGTATTCTCAGAAAAACTGCGGCAGAAAATGCAGGATGTTTCCGAAACAGAGTTGCAGGAAAGCGTATTGACAGATCTGGTCAATGATTGCCGGGAAGAGATAGCAAAGCTCATATGCCCGAAATGTGGTGCTCCGCTGTTTTTTAACACATTAGAAGCAACACGCTACAGAGAAGAAGGATATCTTGGAAACTGGCAGATGTATATGAAATGGCTGCAGGGTTCTGTGAATAAGAAGCTGTGCGTGATAGAAGCAGGGGCAGGGATGTCATTACCGTCTGTTATCCGCTGGCCTTTTGAAAAAACAGTATACTACAATCAAAAGTCTTCTTTGTATCGCATTCATCATACATTTCATCAGGTTAATCATGAGATTGCAGAGAGATCATGTGGGATAGAAGCATCGGCAGTTTCGTTTTTTAAAGATATGAAAGATGGGGAGGCGGTTTTATGAGCACAACAGAAGAATATTTAGATGGACTTCTGCAGGAAACAATGGGACAGAAAGAGTCTGATGCAAAAACTGCACAACCAGATATAACGAAGGAAGAAAAAAATGCAGTACCGGCGGACGATAATCATAAGATGAGCCCGGATGAGATCGCGGCATTATTTGCCCAGATGCAGGGAGATCCGGAACCGGCGGCAGAACCAGAACCGGCGGCAGAACCAGAACCGGCGGCAGAACCAGAACCAGCGGTAGATTCAGAACCGGTAGTAGCGCCACAAAGTGAGTCTGTGGAAGATCAGGAAGATACAACAGAGAGCCAGCAGCTGGAACCTGTATCAGAACAGGAACCGGTAGCAGAAGCGCCAAAGGAAGAGAAAGTTGCAGCACCGGCGGACGATAATCATAAAATGAGCCCGGATGAGATTGCGGCATTATTTGCCCAGATGCAGGGGGATTCGAAACCGACGGCAGAACCAGCACCGGCGGCAGAACAAGAGCCAGAGGTCAGATCTGAGGAAAAGCCGGCAGAGATTCCAGTGACAGAAGCAGCAGAACCAGAAGTAGAAGCAGAGCCGGAGCCGGTTGAAGAAGCGCCAAAGGAAGAGCCTATTGCAGCACCGGTGGACGATAATCATAAAATGAGTCCGGATGAGATCGCAGCATTATTTGCCCAGATGCAGGGAGATCCGGAACCGGCGGCAGAACCAGAACCAGCGGCAGATTCAGAACCGGTGGTAGCGCCACAAAGTGAGTCTGTGGAAGATCAGAAAGATACAACAGAGAGCCAGCAGTCGGAACCAGTAGCAGAATCAGAAACCGAACCTGAACCTGTGGGAAATGAAGAAGAGCCGGCAGAGATTCTGCAATCAGAACCAGAGACTGAATCTGTAGAAAATAAAGAAGATTCCAATATGAGTGATGAACAGTCTGCATTGCTGAAAGAAATACAGGCGGAACCGGATGACGAAGAAGAGTCAGGTCCGGGAGATGAAGTGCAGGCAGGAGTGGATACTGAGGATCAGAGAGAGCCTGCTGCAACAGAAGAAAAGCTGCCACCGCAGGAAGAAATGGAAATTGATCTGTCAGATCCGGATGCCATGGGCTTTTTGCAGGATATCCGAGAAAAGGAAGATACTAAAGAAAGTAAGAACGAAGATGATGCAGTTAATGAAATAGAGGAATTGCTGCGGAAATCCGATAATCATGAGATGGTGGATGAAGAGTTGGATCTGCCGGGAGAACAGGATACCTTATTATCAGGTCTGACAGGAGAAGATGGTCCGGAACAGTCAGATCAGGATGAAGTCGAGAGCGGGGATAAGTCTGCGAAAAAGAAGAAAGGTCTTTTCTCTTTCTTTGGCAAAAAGAAGAAAAAACAGGAAGGTTTGGAACAGGCTACGGACGATATGTCTGATGCAGAAGTGGCTGCAGAAGGAGCAACAGAAGCAGGCGAGGAAGAAACAGAACCTGTTGCAGATGGAGATGTACATAATCTTTTGCAGAACCTCTTTGGAGAAGAAGGAACCTCTGCTGAGGACTTTTTACAGCAGGAAGAAACTGTAGGAGAGCAGGTAACGGAAGCAGCAGGTAAAAAAGAAAAGAAAGAAAGTTTCTGGAAGAAACTTGGAAGCGCACTGTTTGAGGAGGATGAAGAAGAGGACAAACAGGAAGAGCAGGAACCGGAAAAGAAGAAAAAAGATAAGAAGGGGAAGAAGAAAAAGAAAGTTACGGATGCATCAGACAACCAGGGAATCTTAGAGGAACTGGACGCAGAAGGTGCGGATGGCAAAAAGGGAAAGAAAAAGAAGAAGGATAAGAAGCCTAAAAAAGAAAAGAAGGCAATACCAAAAGAAGGAACGGAAAAGGAAGCAGACGGTAAAAAGCTTCCAATCAAGATGGTTGTTCGTATCTTTATTTTGGCATTTTCTATTCTGGCTTTATTGCTGATCGTTGTAGAAATTATTCCGTCCATGTGGACAGCTGCAGATGCAAGAAATGCATTTTATAAGAAAGAATATCGTACTGCTTTTGAAGAAATGACCGGAAAGAAACTTTCCAAAAAAGATCAGAGATTGTATGAAAAGGCAAGGCTGGTAGCGTCCATGCAGCAAAGATATGATGCATATACTTCTTATACAGCCTTGCAGATGCCTGTGGAGGCACTGGACAGTCTGCTGTCAGGTTATTTGTTCTGGCAACAGGAAGCAGATGCCATCACAGAATATGATGCAACAACGGAGACGGATGCAGTGAAGTACCAGATACTGAATACCTTATATGATACTTATCAGCTTACGGAAGATGATGTAAGGCAGATCAATGCATTGGATGATTATGATTATACTGTAAGGTTGGAAGAACTGACAGGAAGCCTGAGCCATAAAAACAGTAATGCACAGCAGGCAGGAAGTACTGCTGTGACAGGAGATGCACAGGCTACAGATACTACAACACCTGCAGAAGACAGTACGAATGATGGTACACAGGAAGATCGTGTCAGTGATGCGGCAGATATGACACAAATGCAGGATATATTACCGGAGGAGGAAATAGAATGATCGCAATAATCGACTATGATGCAGGTAATATCAGAAGTGTAGAAAATGCACTTATTGCGCTTGGAGAAGAAGTTGTCATCACCAGAGATCCCGAAATTTTATTGCAGGCAGAAAAAGTAATATTGCCGGGGGTTGGAGCTTTTGGGGATGCAATGGAAAAATTAGATGCCTACGGACTGGTAAATGTGATCCATCAGATCGTGGAGAAGAAAATTCCGTTTCTTGGCATTTGCCTGGGACTGCAGCTTTTGTTTGAAAGCAGTGATGAAACACCGGGTGTAGAAGGTCTGGGTATATTAAAGGGAAAGATCGTGGCAATTCCACATGACAAAGGATTGAAGATTCCGCATATTGGATGGAATTCCCTTTCGTTTCCAAATGAAGGAAGACTGTTCCGGGGACTAAGTGAAAATGCATACGTTTATTTTGTGCATTCCTATTATTTACAGGCAGAGGAAGAAGAAATTGTAAAAGCAACGACGGAATATGGTGTGACGATCCATGCATCGGTAGAGAAGGATAATGTATTCGCCTGCCAGTTCCATCCGGAGAAGAGTTCCGCAGTCGGCAGGAAGATCTTGCAGAATTTCCTGGCTATCAACAGGGAGGATAACTGATATGCATACAAAACGAATTATCCCATGTCTGGATGTTAATAATGGAAGAGTGGTAAAGGGTATTAATTTTGTGAATCTGATCGATGCAGGGGATCCGGTGGCGGTAGCAGCGGCTTACGATGCTGCAGGAGCAGATGAACTTGTGTTTTTGGATATCACAGCATCTTCGGATCACCGCAATACAGTGGCAGATATGGTGCGCAAGGTTGCGGAGCAGGTGTTTATTCCGTTTACGGTAGGCGGTGGCATCCGGACAGTGGACGATTTTAAGGCAATCCTGAGAGAGGGAGCCGACAAGGTTTCAGTGAATTCCGCAGCAATCATGAATCCGCATCTGATTTCGGAAGCAGCAGAAAAATTCGGCAGTCAGTGTGTTGTTGTAGCGATTGATGCGAAGAAAACGCCGGATGGGTATCATATTTTCAAAAACGGTGGTCGTGTCGATATGGGCATTGATGCGATTGAATGGGCAATGCAGGCAGACAAGCTGGGCGCGGGAGAGATTCTTCTGACCAGCATGGATTGTGACGGTACGAAAGCAGGATACGATATTGAACTGACAAGATTGATCTCAGAAAATGTTTCCATCCCTGTGATCGCTTCCGGCGGAGCGGGAAAGCTGGAGCATTTTTATGATGTATTGACCGATGGAAAGGCAGATGCAGCACTGGCTGCTTCTTTATTCCACTTTAAAGAACTGGAGATCAGACAGGTTAAGCAATACTTGAAAGATCGTGGAGTTCCGGTCAGATTATAAATTCGGGATCATGCAATAGCAAAAGCGAACTATAGTATAATGTTTGATTTTACTGAGAAAGAAGATAGAAAAATGGCAGCGATCAGTAATGACTGGCTTGCACCGCTTACACCGGAATTTGCAAAGCCATATTATAGAGAATTATATAAAAAAGTAAAAGAAGAGTATGCGACTCATATGATCTTTCCGCCATCCAATGAAGTGTTCAGTGCGTTTGAACTGACACCGCTTGCTGACGTCAAGGTGGTGATTCTGGGACAGGATCCGTACCATAATGTGGGACAGGCGCATGGTCTCTGCTTTTCTGTAAAACCGGATGTGGAAATTCCACCTTCTCTTGTGAATATTTACAAAGAACTGCATGACGATCTTGGCTGTTATATTCCTAATAACGGATATCTGGTGAAATGGGCAAAGCAGGGGGTGCTGATGCTGAATACAGTACTTACGGTCAGGGCGCACCAGGCAAATTCACACAGAGGGATTGGCTGGGAAGAATTTACCAATGCTGCGATCCGGGTATTGAATGAACAGGACAGACCGATCGTATTTATTCTTTGGGGCAGTCCGGCGCAGCGCAAAAAGGAAATGCTGAACAATTCGAAGCATCTGATTCTGGAGGCACCACATCCGAGCCCGTTATCTGCATACAGAGGATTTTTTGGCAGTAAGCCGTTCAGTCAGACAAATGCATTTTTGGAGAAAAATGGTCTGACGCCGATTGACTGGCAGATTGAGAATCGATAGATTTTATCAGTAATATCGGCTCCGCAGGGTTGACAAACAGTAATATTGTGTTATAGTGTTCCTGTACAGGACTACTAACCAAGGGGCGAAGGACATATGATCGAAAAATTAATGTTATTTGGACTCACCAGACAGGAAGCGACGATTTATATCTGTTTATATCAGACCGGCCCGCTGACCGGTTATGAGGTGGCGAAGGATACGGGAATATCAAGATCAAATGTGTACAGCGCACTTGCAGGATTGGTAGAAAAAGGTGCAGCCTATAAAATGGAAGCGGCAGCAAATAAATATCTGGCTGCTCCCGTGGAGGAACTTTGTGAGAACAGAATGCGTCTGCTAAAAGAGGCAGAGGGCTATCTGAGAAACAATCTGCTTCCTGTGGAAGAGGAAACAGAAGGGTATATCACAATAGAAGGCTATCGGCATATTCAGGATAAGATCTATGCAATGCTGCAAAAGGCAGAGAAACGTATTTATCTGTCTTTATCAGCACCGGAGCTTGTTTTCTGGAAGGAAGAACTGCAAAAACTTGTGTTGCGTCAGATCAAAGTAGTGATCCTGACGGACGAACAGGTAGAGTTATCAGAAGGTATCACAACATATCTTTCGGATCGGAAAGTGGCGCAGATCCATCTGATCGTGGATTCCAAGCTTGTACTGACAGGCGATTACAGTGGGCAGGAGTCTGATACCTGTCTGTATTCCGGACAGAAAAATCTGGTCAGTGTTTTGAAAGAGGCATTGCGTAATGAGATCCGCCTGACGAATGTGATAGACCAGCAGAAGCAGACAGCTTCCGTATAGTTAGCTGCAAATCATGTCAATTAGGAGGATATTATGGCAGTCAGAATTGGTATTTTAGGGTATGGAAATTTAGGAAGAGGAATTGAGTGTGCAATTCGTCAGAATCAGGATATGGAGCTTGTTGCAGTTTTCACAAGAAGAGATCCGCAGCAGGTGAAAATTCAGACAGAGGGTGTTTCAGTATACAAAGTAGATCAGATCGCAGAGTTTCAGGATAAGATCGATGTATTGATGCTTTGCGGCGGAAGTGCAACGGATCTGCCAAAGCAGACACCGGAATATGCAAAATACTTTAATGTAATTGACAGTTTTGATACACATGCCAATATTCCGCAGCATTTTGCAGATGTGGATGAGGTAGCAAAGGCTAACGGACATGTTGCAATGATCTCCGTAGGCTGGGATCCGGGAATGTTCTCTTTGAACCGCTTATATGCAGCATCTATTTTGCCGGAAGGAAAAGATTATACATTCTGGGGAAAAGGTGTCAGTCAGGGACATTCTGATGCCATCCGTCGTGTAAAAGGTGTAAAAGATGGTAAGCAGTACACAATTCCTGTAGATGCGGCATTAGAGGCTGTCAGAAGTGGAAGTAACCCTGAGCTTACTACCAGGCAGAAGCATACAAGAGAGTGTTTTGTTGTAGCAGAAGAGGGTGCTGATCTTGCACAGATCGAGCATGATATAAAGACAATGCCAAACTACTTTTCTGATTATGATACAACGGTACATTTTATTTCAGAAGAAGAACTGAAAAGAGATCACAGTGGTATCCCGCATGGTGGATTTGTGATCCGTAGCGGCAAGACAGGTCTTAATAAGGAGCATAATCACATTATCGAATACAGTCTGAAGCTGGATTCCAATCCGGAATTTACAGCATCTGTTCTGGTTGCATATGCAAGAGCAGTATACAGAATGAAACAGGAAGGCATGAAGGGCTGCAAGACGGTATTTGATGTAGCACCGGCTTACCTCAGCCCAATGAGCGGTGAGGAACTGCGTGCACATCTGTTATAATAGAAATAGAAAAGACGTCAGGAGAAGAAAATGGATAAAAAACCTTTTGTAACAAAACAGCAGATCGAAGAGATCACAAAAACATATCCCACACCATTTCATATTTATGATGAGAAGGGGATCAGAGAAAATGCAAAAGCAGTGAAGGAAGCATTTTCATGGAATCCGGGATTTAAAGAATACTTTGCGGTAAAAGCAACGCCGAATCCATTTTTAATTGATATTCTGAGAGAATACGGCTGTGGCTGTGACTGTTCTTCCATGACAGAACTTATGCTTGCAAATGCGATCGGCTGTGAAGGAAAAGATATCATGTTCTCTTCCAATGATACACCGCCTGCAGAGTTTGCATATGCTGCAAAGCTGGGAGCAACGATCAACTTAGATGATTTTACACATATTGCATGTCTGGAAGAAACACTTGGTAAGCTGCCGGAAACTATTTCCTGCAGATTTAATCCGGGCGGCATTTTTCAGATGAGCAACGGTATTATGGATAATCCGGGTGATTCCAAATATGGTTTCACAAAGGATCAGTTATTTGAGGGATTCCGTATTTTGAAGGAAAAGGGTGTTAAGAACTTTGGTATTCATGCATTCCTTGCCAGCAACACAGTAACAAATGAGTATTATCCGATATTGGCAAAGCAGTTGTTTGAACTGGCAGTAGAACTGCAGAAAGAAACAGGTGCACATATTTGCTTTATCAATCTTTCCGGTGGAGTCGGAATTCCGTATACGCCGGATAAAGAACCAAACGATATCCGTGTGATCGGAGAAGGCGTGCATAAGGTATATGATGAGGTATTGGGAAAAGCCGGTATGGATGATGTGGCAATCTACACAGAAATGGGTCGTTTTATGATGGGACCGTATGGTGCACTTGTGACACAGGCGATTCATGAAAAGCATACGTATAAGGAATATATCGGAGTGGATGCCTGTGCGGTCAACCTGATGCGTCCGGCTATGTATGGCGCATATCATCATATTACGGTACTGGGCAAGGAGAATGAGCCTTGTGATCATGTATATGATGTCACAGGTTCTCTGTGTGAGAATAATGATAAGTTCGCGATCGACAGAAATCTGCCAAGGATCGATATGGGAGATTATCTGGTGATCCACGATACCGGAGCACATGGATTTGCAATGGGTTACAATTATAACGGCAAGCTGAAATCAGCAGAGCTTCTGTTGAAAGAGGATGGCAGTGTACAGCTTATCCGTCGGGCAGAAGAGCCAAAAGATTACTTTGCAACTTTTGATTGCTTCCCGATTTATAAAAAACTTGGATTTTAATGATCAGAAGACTGAAATCTCAGAATTGCTATGATCGTTATGATTTTCAGATGGGTCTTGAAAATCTATCGCAGATATGCTAAACTATATTTCGGCTGTTGGAATACAGCCGAAGATAAGCCGGTGTGTCGGAATGGCAGACGATGCAGACTCAAAATCTGTTGGGTGTACGCCCGTGCGGGTTCAAGTCCCGCCACCGGCAGTAAAATAAGAAGTCCGTAAAACCAAGGAAAATGGCTTAAATACTGGGTTTTGCGGACTTTTTTTATTGCCTGTTTTACTGCTCTAAAACGTAAAAAACTTGCCACAAAGTGAAAAAACTTGCCACGAATTTGCCACGAAATTTCCGTGGAATCAGTTGCAAATGGATTCGGAGATAACGGCAGCAGCCCTTTTCCGCTTTTGTTCTTTTTCATCTTTGAGTGCATGGCGGTATACACTTTTCATAATATGATCTGTTTTCCAACCGCCCAGATCCATGATGTCCTGATCCGGAATACCGCTGTCGTGTAGTTTGCTTGCAAAATAGTGGCGGCATTTGTGCAGGGAGAAAGCAGGAATGCCAAGCTTCTTTTGCAGCCGTTTCATTTCTTCCGTGATCTGACCGGGATGTCCGTCATAGATACAGCCGGTAGAACGGATGAGTTTTGCAAGATCCTTATCTATTGTGATGATCCGCGTGCTGTCATAATTTTTGGGAAACGGCTTTACGATCCACTGGTTGTCCTTATTAAAGACCATAGCCTTATTGATCGATAGATTGTTTTTCTTATCCAGATCAGACAGCGTAAGACCACATATCTCAGACCGCCGCAGCCCATAACAGCCAAGACGGATAGGAATCTCATAGCGCGTCCCCTTTGTAGCCTGCAGGAGCTTCCTGATATCTTCACTGGTCGGAATATACGGTTCACGCTTTATTTTCTGTGGAAGCTTGGTATTCAGGACGAATTCCGGTCTATAAGTAGAAAGGACCGCAGAAACGAATCCATGATAATTGCGGACCGTCTTTGGACTTCTTCCGACAGAGAGCTCGTTGATCAGGTTATTGACGTCAACCTGTGTGATGGATGTCATTCTAAGCTCACAGAACCATGCAGGAATGCGATCCGGATATTTATGGTAGTCGCGTAAAGTGGAAGGAGAAAGAACATTTTCCTTTGAAGCCACATATGCAATGGCGGCGTCTTTGAAGGATACTTTGCTATCCTCGGCAGCAGGATCAGATTGCACGCGATCTATCAGCGTCTGCAGGATCATATCCTTGGTAGGACGACGATCAAAGGTAAGAGAGTAGTTCTTGCCTTTGTAGGTTTTCCGGACACGGAAGGACCCGGATGGTAATTTTTCAATTTTCATCGTATCAACCTCCTGAAAAAGGGCGCAAAAATAGCGCATCACTTGAAATAATGCGCTCCGGATGATACAATATAGCTTGTCTGGAGCTACTGTATTATCAGGAGCTTTGCCGCCTTGGTGTTGGTAGCACCGGGGCGGATTTCGGTTGGTGACAAAATGTCACCGACTGAAGATTGACAAAAGTCTTTGTCAGAGCATATAATATGTTTAACAAGAGAGCCGCTAGTCAGTGCACACCTGACCGCCGGCAAAATAGTGTTCTAAAAAATAGTGCCCTACTTTACCAGAGCGGGGGCACTATTTTTTACGTCTGAAATCTAAAACAAGAGCGATCACAGCGCAAAGCATAATTACAAAGGAGAATAATTCATCATATGTAACCATAGCACCAGCCTCCTTCCATAACGTCCGGCGGCTGACATAACACCCCAGCAGCTCCCTGGGTAAACATACTATATGCAGTTGTACAAATAAAAAAGGCATTTAGAATAATCTAAATGCCTTCAGATACTTAATAACTTAGAAAACAGTTGTACTTCCCATTCCCATAGTAGCACCTCCATATTTCTTTTGACTATGTTCCTTCATGCATTTATATTATGTCACTTTTTTATAAATGTCAATTTATATACAGTTGTAAAGGTACAAACTAAAATAAAAAAGCTCTAGGATTCGGTCATTCTCATATCAGCGAGAGACGTAAAACCTAGAGCATTATTAACATATAACCTCCTGTTACGCTATTATAGTATATACAAAATAGGAAGATGTCAATAATATTATGCAATGCCCTTGGTTTTTTCTTTTTATATGCAGTTCATTTGTATTCAAAGCGTGACAGCTTGTCAGGGCAGGACGGCTTTTCTTATGATAAAAGGTAAGTTGCACCGGTGCAACAATTTCTACCGTTGACAAAAGCTTTAGTCAGAGCATATAATATGCTTAACGAGAGAGCCAATGGCTAGAGAACACCTAGCCGCCGGCAAATTATATTACTACAAAAAGTAGCGCTTTAACTTACCAGGTCGAGAGCGCTACTTTTTGCGTTTGAAGTTAAGAACGAGAGTAACAATCGCGCAAAGCATAATTACAAAAGTGAAAAGATCATCATATGTAACCATTGGCACCAGCCTCCTTCCAAAGTGTCCGGCGGCTGACATAATCGCCCCATCAGCTCCCTGGGTAAACATACTATATGCAGTTGTAAAAGTACAAAAAAATTATGGACAAATGGGTCCGTTTTGTCATAAGATAAAGGCAAAACAGAGAGAAAGGTGGAATACAATATGAAACATTATTTAACCCAAATGCATCATATTATAGATTATATTTCCGTCTCTCTTTTTTTATATTGTATCCTAGTGCTAGTAGGAATAGAGGCAACACCATATATTGCAAATGAAAAAGTAAGAGCGATCATTGTGGTTACGCTACCATTTTTATTTTTAAAAAGAAAAATCATTAAAAAAGCAAATAATCTATTTCACAGATTTTTTGGATTTTTTAGGTAGTTCTTTATCGGAAATCATTGCCTGTGAAACTTGATCTGAAGAAATATGTTCTCCATTTAAAATACTGGATATCAGATCTGGGCTTTTTATATCAAGCTCTTTTATGAGCTGTATGTAGGTTTCTTTTTCCTTAAGTTCAAGTTCTTTATCTTTTCTGTCAGCACCGCGTATGCCATCCGTAGAGGATTCAATAGTGAAATTTAATTTGGAACTCTTTTTATTAAGCGAAACTTTAAATTTTCCACCATTTACAAGATTGTTTATTGCAAACGTTATTACTGCAATGGAAATACCTGCATTTGCTGTATAACCAATTAATTCAATAAGACCGGGAGAGTGAAAATTTAGTTTTACTCCAACATCAGCTGCCGCTATTTTCAGATCACATTGTTCAGCGATATCATCAACAGATTTTTCAAGGCTTTGAATTAACAATGATAATTCGTGGAGAGACAATCCGTTTGGATGTCCTGCATGAATTGTGCTGTGCAGTTCTTCACCTTTGGCGTAAATAGGATATAGACTTCTGTCTATAAAAGCCGCGTAGTCATTTAAAGAAGACAAGGCTTGCTGAGATCGAAAACCTTTTGAAAGATAAATATCCATATTGGATTTGGAAATGGTTTTCAGAACTTTGATTTTTCTTCTCTTATAATACGGGCACAGAACGACTTCGGTATTGGGCGATTCTGTCAGATATTTTTCGATATATGTAGAATCTTCATATGGATTTCCAGTAATTTCCGCTATAAAAATTGTTTCGGAGTTTTTATTTGGAATAAGAACAATATCACCAATTGACAAATCAAATATAAAACGGTGTAGCTTATTATATATCGAAGTTATTTTTACTTTGCTACCTAACTCATCCTCGTCATCCTCTTCATCAATATCTGCAGAAGGAGAAGCTTTTTCAAAAGATTCAATAATTCGTTTAAGGCTATCCTCATCATTGGTATTCATCATACTTATTGTTATATAATCCCATGCAATAGCTACATAGGAATTTAAGAGAAAGTCATTATAGTATTTACCACCATTAGTACGGATCATCCAGTAATTACGCTCCGGGTTAATTGAAGGGATGCTAAATATTTCCTTGATATTGTTTTCCATTAGATTATCCTCCTTAATTGTATATATTAGGCATACAGGGATTGTGTATGCTTTAGTTCGTTTTGTGTTCAAATAAATATACATTCTGAAAGTTTATTTAAGGATCCGGCCTGCTCTCATGAGCATTCGCTTCAACAGCATTTACATCAGCTTTTCTTTCGAAATCCCCATTCTGAATATGGTAGAGCTCATGAGCATAAGCCTGCAGCAGGTTTTCGTAGCTGAGCCGGTCATTTAAAACAATAGTAAAGACTTCATCCTGACATACGACAAAAGATCGTATAGAGGTTGGAAGACTATGTAATACACTGTTTATCATAGTTCCCCTCCTTAATATTTTATTTTTCACTGAATCGATCCAGCAGTTCCTTCACCAGCTGGATATCTTCAGGTTTCACCTTACGGGTAGCATCGAACAGTACTTTGTAATCAGGATTTTCATATAGAAACTGTGCGACGGCAGCAGCATCATTGTCCAAGTAATAACTGTTATTATCGTTTTTATCTTCAATCAAATCTGATTTATTTATATGAAAGTAATCAGCAAGGGCTTGAACCTTTCCCATTCTGGGAAGAGCAATACCAAGACACCAGGTGTTGAATGTACTTGGAATAACACCTATTGCATCAGCAACTTCTTTTTGCGTTTTATCATATTGTTCAAGGTACTTATTTAGATTTCTGGCAAAGATTTTTCTTTGATCTACTTCTGTCATAATACGCGCCTCCTCTTTGTATAAGATAATACAACGAAATTAGATAAAAGGCAACTAAAATACAAAAAAAATGTATTTTAGTATTGACATCCAATTAAATTGGATTTATTATATAATTGTTCCAAGGGAACAGAAGAAAAAGAAAGGAGAAAAACCGATGGGAAAGAAGAAGGAAAAGAAAAACGGTAATGAGAAGCACCTCGCAAATGTTCTTCTCATTACCGCCACAATCAATCTCATACAGGCAATTGTTGAGTTAATCAACAAGTTGCTTGAATGAGGTACAGGGGAGAGAAATCTCCCTTGTAAGGAAAAGATATACTTTTTCTTTTTCATTGTCAATAGAAGGAGGGAAAATTATGTGGTGGAGTATATGTAAAATCGCGATTTTCCTTGCAATTATCATATATCTGATAGTTAACAGGAAAAATGAAGATTAGAGAAAAGCTGTCCTATCGGCTATACGGGGGAAAGGAGAAAAACTTGGAAAAATTACAGATTAGTCTTGCAGCGGCAAGGGTTAATGCAGGAATGACACAGGATGATGTAGCCAAGAAAATGAAAGTATCCAAAAATACTATTGTGAAGTGGGAAAAGGGAACTTCTGAACCGAGTGTATCACAAGGTAGAATGCTATCTGATATGTATTCAATGCCGTTAGATTATATTTTTTTGCCCACAAAATCCAATTAAATTGTATTTTAGAAAAAAGGTAGGTGAGAGAGATGATAGAAAGCAAGGAATTAAAATCGATCATTATTGATTTTGAAAATAAGGTATTTCTTCTCAATGGGGAGCCGATGGATACCGTTAGATCACTGCATTTAGAAGCAGATGGTTCAGAATGGAGCCTCACGCTCTGTAGAGATGAGATATATGAAGCTCCATTCAGAAAATCAAAGAATATGTAAAGCATATACGGATTTTAGAAAGAGGTGAGATCGTGAAGATTGTATTGGCTATATGCCTTATTGCATCATTGGCTGTCAGTGCTTCTTTGAAAATGACAGTAGATGCCCTTTCGCTATACATCAAGGATATGGGAATAGTTCCTGACAAGGAAACCGTTTCAAAGTATAGCGAAAAGGCTGCTAAGAATTTTTTTCATATTCCAAGTTGATACTTGATCAAGGCGGTTATGGTACCGCTGGCAATTTGCGCCAGAGCACTGATAGATGTGGAACCTATTTTAGAACTTACTTCTTTGACATTGTTCCATACGGTGTCAGATCGAATGTTGGCAAGAAATTCATGTCCATTAGGAGTTAGGTCTGTAATTCCCAGGTTACCAGCTAAATCGCGAGATTTTAGTTCAATCAGATTTGCTTTTGCGCATTGTAGGATATGGTAGCGAATTTCATCATCAGAATATGTAGACAGGCTGGGAGCATTATCCCGTTCTTTTGGATAATCAAAATAAATATTGTAACCGGTATTTGCTTCTACAGCTATCAAAACATCTCTGACACAGTTGGGATTTAACTGCATACTTATAGTCCTCCTTTCGTAATACTCGGATGCCTCAACACCCTGTAAAGAAAGGATAGAGCAGAAATGATGGAAAATCAAGTAGAGGGTAGGTGAGAGAGATAAAAGCACTGGTAATATTTGCCGGAATATGGCTGGCATATTTAATAAATGCAAAATATGGGTTCTTTTGTGGGTTTGTAGTATTTCTGGTTTTCCTCGCAGCAAGTGAGGAATTATGAGATCAGCAGTTTTTCTGTAGGTAACGACTGAATAAAAAGATAAAAATGCAGAAGAAAAACAGCATAGTAAGTTGGTTTATGGGTTTTGCAGATTCAAATAGAACAATGCCTAGTGCGACTAAGAATAGTAAGGCAAATAAAATACTGAAAACTATTAAAAGTCTCAAGAGGATATAAATTGTTAAGAATTTAATTAGATGAAAAGGGCTTTTGTATTGATGGCGAACAAATCGATAAGGAAAGCTTCTTGTCTTTAAACCAATTTTTTTACAGGACTTATCATATGCAGAATCTATGTAGGCACATAAATCCATAAAATTGATGTTATTCGGATTTATAGCACAACAATATGAAAGCTCTATAAGTCTTCCGTCTGCAAGATTTTTGTTCGCTTCTATGATTTTGAGAACTTTATGCAAAATAGCTGTATCACATTTTGTATAAAGTATTGGTTCAAGCAGATTAAAAATAGGAAAAATGAGTTTATCATGCCTCTCTTTAATGAATTGAGAAGTAATACTTCCTTTGGAAATATAGACAGATATTAGGGCTGATATAATGACTGCTACAAAATTTAATGGATCAAGACTTGCCTGCGTACTATCGATTAGTTTCTTAAAAAAGTCCATATATATTCTCCTTAGTGTTTTTAGAAATCATATCACGAACAGGGAAAAAGGGAAAGGGCAGGTGAGAGAGATGCAGAGAAGGACGGAAAAAGAACAAGCTGTCGAAAGATTAAGACAGCTTGCAAATAGTAATTGGGGTAATGAAGTTAAAGTGACCATAAGATATGCCAGTTGTTCGTCAAAGACGGATACAGCTGAAAAGAGAAAGGGCAGGTGAGGCAGATGCCAAAAGCATGCATCAATAAAAAACAGTATATGGCAGAAGAGTTTCCCGGATGGGTCAGACTGCAGATGCGGAAAAATAAGATCAGGCAAAGGGATCTTGCAAAGATGCTTGGTCAGACACAGCAATATGTCAGCAGCCGGATCACCGGTGCAATCCCGTTCAGTTATCCGGAGCTGCTGGTCATATTTCAGGTATTAGATACAGAGCCGGAGGACGTAGTCCGGTGGATGAAAGTATAGAAAAAGATGATCGTACCCTGCATGCGGTGCACAGGCACCGCGCATATATATCCCCTCCATTATAGCGTGCGCAGCTTACACCCCTCAGCTGCGCACCGCATGGAGGGTACGACGAGAAAGGACAAGCTATGGAAAAAATAGAATATTGTATAGGCTTTGGAGGCATCGTAGTTATGGGAACAGGCATGTTGATATGGGATAGTGCACCCATTAGAGGTACGATCCTGTGCCTGATCGGCCTTGGAATCGAAGCATGGCAAGCAATCCGAGAAGGGGCTTGGATGTTGTAGGAGGAAAAGATGAGTGACATAAACACAATCAAGGCAAATGCAAGAACATTTGAGGGACTGCTTCCGCCGAACGCAGCGAAGCTGGTCTATAAGGAAAAGAAAGCCGGAGATACATATTTTTACTTTATGGACGATGACGGAAATTATTATTTTAACACTGAAAGCCAGATCCGTTTCGAGAGAGAAATGCAGGAACTGAAGAAGAAAAGAAGACAAAAGAAAAGAGCCGGCTGACGACCGGCTCCAATCACAAAGTGCTAAATAAATTACCCAAAAACAGTATAGCATTTTGTGACAGATAAGTCAAGAAAACAGGGCTTTTGAGCCTGTTTTTTAGACTTGATACAGATATTAAGTTTGCGACAGGAGAGACGACAAGATGCCATACAAAAAGATCACGTACTATTGCGGAGCAACGATTGAGGTAGAAAAGAAACATACCGGGAGATATGGAGCCCCAGGACAGAAACGGCAGAAGAAACGAAAGCCGACAAAGGAAGAGATCGCAAAGCAAAATGAACGGTTAGCAGTTCAGAAGCTTCGGAGAAAGATCAATACGAATTTTGGAGCAGATGATTATCATATAATCCTTACTTATCGGCCGGAGGAGAGACCGGATCCGGGTGGAGCGAGGAAAGAGCTTGCGAGGTTCTTCCGAAATCTGAAATCACGGTACCACAAGCATGGCGATGAGCTGAAATATGTGGTGGTTACTGAATACAAAAAGACGGCAATCCACCATCACCTGATCATAAATAGTTCGGACAAGTTCAACGCTGTGGCAGCAGTCCGGGAATGTTGGCCAAGAGGTCGCCCAAAGTTCGTACCGCTGGACGACGAGGAAGATTACAGGAAGCTGGCTGAGTATTTTGTAAAAGAGACTGCGGAGAGCTTCCGATCCCCGGACAACCCGAACAAAAAGCGGTATTCCTGCTCCCGCAATTTGAAAGAGCCAAAGGTGTCAGAGCGGATCATCAGAGCAGGGACGTTTAAAGAAGACCCGAAGCCACCGAAAGGGTGGTACATCGACAAGGACACGCTGTACACCGGGGTCAATCCGGTGACAGGGTACAGATATCAATATTATACGCTCAGGAGGCTGAGACCTCCGGGAAGGAGGAGAGCGAATAGAGATGAATGTTGAGATTTACATAAGCCATTCGTTCAGAAGTCCACGCAAGGCAGAGGGCGTATACGGTTACATACTGGTTTATCACGATCCGCAGGGGCGGGAAGCCACAAAGACCGTATTTCGGGAAGCCGAGGCAACACCGCACGAAGCTGACCTCATGGCAGCAGTCGAAGCCCTGCAAGCCCTGAACAGACCGTGTGAGGTTGAGATCATAGGCTGCAGCTACTTAAGTAGTGCGGAGCAGTGGCTTGACAGATGGCGCGCGAATGGCTGGAAGAACGCAAAAGGGCAGGAGATAGCGCATAAGGACCTGTGGCAGCAGTACAACGGACAAATCCTGCGACACAGAGTAAAATTCGGCATTTCCGGCAGTTTTAGTGACTGGCTGGAAACGGAAATCAGAAAGAAAAAAGAGAAAATTGGAGGATAAAGGTATGTTTGATAAATTTGGAGAATTTGACTCTGCAGAGGAGCTGAATGCAAAAGCAGCAGAACTGAAGGCAGCAGGGGAAGAAAAGAGACTGGTGGAGCTTGCGCTGGAAAACGGACTGGATAAAGAAGATGCAGAGGACTATATGGATGACTATATTTCGACCCTTGCAACAACTCTTTCCGCTGCGATCGGGAAACTGAAAGTAGAAGCGGAAGATCTGAAGCTGAAAGGCGTGCTTGCAGACTGGGTGGAAGAGATTAAGACTATGGCAACAGAGGTTCCCGGTATGGCAGGTGCAATCCGGAAAAAAGGAAAAGATCTTGCAGGGTATATCGCAGTAACTGCAGATAGCGGCTATGAGCACCGGGCTGTGGTAGATAAACGGATTGTGGCTAAGACGAAGCAGGCAAAGAAAATAGTAGGCAGTCATGAGTTTTCCATCGGGATCCCTGACAAGAAAACCAGAAGAGAACTTGCCAGGGAATATTATATCGGGAAGTAGGTGAAAAAATGATCTGTTACAAAGGATTTAACCAAAATCTGTGTTGCACGATGGGAAGAGGTACCATGCAGTATGAGGTAGGAAAGACCTATACGGCAGAATCCGCTAAGACAGCAAGCACAGGACTGCACTGTGTGGAGGAGCCAATAGAAGTGCTCAGATGGTATCCGGTTGGCCGCTATTGTATCGTGGCGGCGGAGGGAGATATCAACGAAAGTGATGATAAGATCGCGTGTACACAGATGCGGATTTTAAAAGAGATCAACAAGAAGACACTGGCTATGCTCCAGTGTGAGTGGATGATGGAGCACCCAGACAGGAAGTACAGTGACAAAGTGGAAAAGGATATCGGCACCGCAGATCCGGGAGATATTGTGGTTGTTTACGGTCGATCACCGAAAGCGCAGGGCGGTATAGGATCATTGATCTGTATGGTAAAAAAAGGCAGAGACGGTTTCAACGCCGGCGCTTACCTGATCGACGGCAAGCGGTATAAACCGGATGTGTATTACCGGGTAGATGGGAGGCGAGCAAGATGATAAAAGCAGAGCTTAGAAAACTGCGGGCACTTCCACCTACACCGGCTATGATAAGGGCAGCAGGCGAGAAGATAGAATATGACGAAAAAAGATGGTATTCAAATAAAATAAAGCACATTGTGAAAGACAAATATTGCAAGTTGCTCCGCATCCAGCAGCTTGGAGCATATATCAAAATTGCTGTATTCTATCCAAAATCATTACAGAAGGGGATCAGAACACCGACATACGAAATCTATCTGAATACAGAAGGAAAAGAGTATATAACGCGGGAACTGGATGAAAAGGGAAGCGAAACAAGATGGCTGACGGCAATGGTCATCAATCTCGGAGAGAATTTTTGCGACTATAGTCGAAAACAGAGCATATATATCAATCCGGATGGAAAGAGAACATTGCAGAAGCTGCTTGCTTTGAATCCGGACAATGGTCAAAAAGGTTGGGACAGATTACGAGCCTGGCAGCAGCAGATAAAGGAAGAACAGAAAAAGCGCAAAGAAGAAAGGGAGACAAGGCCGTGGGATGAAGATATGAAGCTTGTGCCAAAGCTTCCGAAAAGCTTTCAGAAATGGATGCAGAGACAGGCAGCAGATGATGTATACATCATATATGATTATGGATCAAAAGAGGGCTGGTGCACGAAATGTCAGAGCATGGTACATCTCAAAAATCCAAGACATAATGCAGAAGCTGCCTGTCCGCATTGCAGGGCAAATGCCATTTATAAGGCATCCGGTAAGTGTAAGACGCTTGCAGCGGGACCATATTATGCAGAGATCATACAGAAAATACCGGGAGGGATAGTAGTAAGGAGCTTGTACCAGACACAGAATTTTAGAGGAAAATATAAAAATCCGGGTATATTCACACATGAATACAAAAGAATCCTTATTTTCACTGATGGAACGGTAAAGAAATATGATTACGAAATGTATAAAAACAAATATCAGCGTTGGATTCTGGATAAAAAGTATTTTGCGGGGAAAAGTGAGACTTTTTACTGGTCAGTCAGATCCAAGCTTTATAAACGCAACTGGTCTTATCTGAAAAATGAGACATTTTTAAAACACAGCACTGTAGATCTATGGGATGTACTGCCTTGCGGTGTTGTGAAATACATCATGATAGAAAGAGGAAATCCTGCGATCGAAAAACTTGTGAGAATTGGAATGTTTCGCATGGCACGTGATGTTATAGGCATGAATTACGATAAAAAGATTTTTGACCAAAAGCAGACAGAGCTCGCAAAGCTTTTGAAAGTGGATGGCAGCAGGCTGAAACGAATGAAGGAAATGGATGCAAATGTAGATATGCTCCGGTGGATGCAGTATGAGAAACTTGTAAATAAAATCTGGCCGGATGATATGATCAGAGATTTTGGAAGGGCTGGGTTTTCCACAAGTGAATTCAATTTCCTTCCGACACCGATCAGTTTTGTGAAGTGCTGGAATTATATCAAAAAGCAGATGCTGATAAGCAGTGGAACGATGTGGCAAACACTTATTACATGGAGAGATTACATCAACATGGCAGATCAGCTCAAAATGAACACAAAGCTGGATCAGATCGCAAGACCTAAGGATCTGAAGGCAGCACATGATGAATGTGTCTTATTGAGAGAAAAGGGAGATGTAAAGAAAGAGGCACAGAAGCTTGCCAAGAAGTGGCCAAAAGTCAATAAACAGCTTCCGAAGCTTAAGAAATTCGAGTATACGGCAGATGGGTATACGATCGTAGCACCTGAGAGTATTGAGGATATTGTGATGGAGGGACGGATCCTGAAGCACTGTGTACATACCTGTGATTATTACTTTTCCCGCATCCAGACGGATGAAAGTTATCTTTTCTTCCTGCGGAAAGCAAAAAGCCCGGATGTGCCGTGGTATACGCTTGAGGTAGAGCCGTCGGGAAACATCCGGCAGAAGCGTACGACCGGCGACAATCAGAATAAGGACTTTATGGCAGCAGTCGGTTTCCTGAAGAAATGGCAGAAATACTTTGCACAGCAGCTCACAAAAGAAGAAAAGAAGCTGGGAGAAAAAGCCAATAAGTTGCGAATAGATAATTATAAAAATCTCAGAAAAAACGGAAACCGAGTATGGCATGGAAAATTAGCGGGTCAGCTTCTGGCCGATGTCCTGGAAGCGGATTTTATGGAGGTAATGTGATGAATTGTGAAAGATGTTATTACTACGGGAAGGCAGCGGATGCACCTGAAACAGTAGAAGAAGAATGTATGTGGATTCCGTCTGAAGAGGACGGATACAATAGACCGTGCGAGGCTGGATGCGAGAAGACGGTAATCGGAATAAGCATAGAAAGATTAAGAGAGGAATTGTCAAGAGGATGTGAGTATTCTGCTACGCAGGATATAGTTCACTGTTCATTTTTGGAAACTATGGAAGAACTTGGAGGAATAGGGGACTGGGACGAAATGGCAGCAGAAGATATAGAAGGTCAGATGTGCGTATTGCAGTCATTGTTTGAAAAATTTTATGACAAGACAGTAGAAAAGATCGTGAACTATATAGAGAGTTATAAGGAGGAAGAACAATGAACGAGATCATATATCAGAAATCATATCAGGAATACAAAGAGGAGCTCACACAGGAGCTTCAAAGGACTGCAGAGGGATTCGTCAGAATTGGTTATTTGCTTAAAGTGGCAAGGGATACCAATGTCCTTGCGGAATCCGGATATAAAACGGTTGCAGAATTTGCACAGGCAGAATATGGGATTGATAAAACACAGGTCAGCAGATTTATTTCCATCAATGATAAGTTTTCGGAGAGCGGATATTCCGACCGGCTTCAGGATCAGTACAAAGGGTTCGGTTATGCAAAACTCACACTGATGCTGCAGCTCCCGGAAGCGATCAACGAAGGATTGTCACCGGAATATACAAAATCAGAAATCCAGCAGATCAAGGATGAAGTGGACGAAGAAAGGAAAATCTCAGACCTTGAAGTGATGATGGAAAACAGAAAGGTGCCGGGAGGAAGCCTGCTTAAGAGAGTCATCGAGGAAATCGGCAAGGATGATCCGGAGCTGTTCGTAGAGATGGCAAGGGTTATCAGGGGAGAAGCACCGGATGATGCCATGGAGACAATGGCACCGGACGGAGAGAAGACCTATTCTGTGCGTGTACCGGCGGAAGGACGTATCATGCTGATGCTTTCGGAAAATAGCTGCAGAATGGTAAATACCCGCTCCGGCGAAAAAACGGAAACCACGATAGAAGAGATCACAGAGGAATGGGAGAAACTGATCACAGACTGCGATCATCCTGAGAAAAACTGGTCAGAAATCTACTGTCAGCCATTTCCGAAAGCAGAAAAAGCGGCAGTTGCACCGGTGCAACAAAAGAAGCCTTCGAAGGTCCAGACAAAAAAACCTGAAAAGCCCAAAAGGACTGAGAGCGAGCCTGTGGCAGCAGTCGAACCGGTCAAGCCGGAAATGGAGCAGGAAACAGTCCAAAACGGAACGGAAACAGAGAGAAATGAACCGGAAACAGACCAAAATGAAACGGAACCGGTAGAAAATGAACCGGATCAGGAAGAAATCATGCCTGCGCCGGTAGAAAATACAGCGGAAAGTGAGCCGGTGGCAGCAGCCGGAGAGAAAACAGAGGAAAAAGTCGAGGTCGTAACCGGAGAAATCGTTGAAAATACTGAGTGTGACACGGATCCGGCAGATGGAGCAAGGATCAATCTGAGGATCGGAAATATCAAAGACCGTATGCTGGCAATAGATGGAGCACTTCAGGCTAAACGCTGGGTAACAGCACAGCTTGCCGCGCAGGATGTCGTAAATGAAATCAGTGAGATCATAGCGATCAACATGGCAGCAGGCGAACGACACAACGCTACGGAGGCAGAGCATGAATAAAAGGACAAAGGCTTTACAGTTTTCGCCAAAAGTAAGACAAGCCATCTGGGAACGTGACTACGGTCAGTGCCTCTTTTGCAACTTGGACTACCATTGCACAAGCACTTCACAGCTTGCTTACGAGATCAAAGACATTATGCACTTTATTCCGAGGTCGCAGGGCGGCCTTGGAGTAGAAGGCAATGGCGTGATCGGTTGCAGGTACCATCATCAGATGCTGGATAACGGCAATGTGGGATTGAGAAGTGAGATGTTGGCAATGATGGAAGAGCACCTGAAGACGCATTATCCGGGATGGAACAGAGAGGAGCTGGTATATAGTAAATGGACTATGAAAAATTCATAATTGACACAATCACAAAGCTGTCCGGGAAATATACGCCATATCAGATTTTTACTGATTGGATCAGGATGCTTGCAATTGCAATCCAGAACTCATGCCAGCCCATTCACGACAAACTGTATAAAGACAGAGAAGACCAGTATATAACAACAGCAAAGAAGTACAGCAATGAAGAAATAAAAATGCTATGTGATATGGCGGGAGCTCTCACGGAAGTGATGGAAGAGAGATTCGGAGATATCCTGGGAGAAATCTATATGAAGTCAGGATGTGGCAGCAGGCAGACAGGGCAGTTTTTCACACCATATCACTTGTCCTACCTGAGTGCCAATTTAGTCATTGAAAGTCAATTTGATCAAATTGTGAAAAATGATCATATTGAACTGAATGAGCCATCAACCGGCGGAGGAGGCTTTTTAATTGCTTTTGCGCAGGTGCTGAAAGAAAAAGGCATTGACTATCAAAGAAAACTGCATGTGGTGGCACAGGATCTGGACTGGAATGGTGTGTATATGACGTACATACAGATGTCCCTGCTAGGAGTAAAAGCAATTGTTGTGCAGGGAGATACACTCAGGGAGCCATACCGGAAAGGATATGATAGTTACAGAGTGCTGCGGACGCCTGCAGAAATGGGGGCATTGTTATGAGAGAAGAACTTCTGCAGAAAATTCTGATAGCATTGCAAAGCGAAGGAATAGATACAGACAGAATAAAGCCGAAGCTGATCATAGCAATGAATGATTATGAGATAACAGCAAGATGTACGGAAATCGCCGTAGTCAACGAGGACGACACAGAAAAGTATATAAAACTCTTTCTGATGAACAAAACTGTTGCAGGCTGCACGAAAAGGACGATCGGACAATATCGGGATACATTACTCCGTTTTTTTAAAGATGTGCAGAAGTCGCCACTGGATATTACATCGGATGATATAAAAATGTACCTTGCGCTTAAAGAAGTCAGAGATCATGCCAGCAAAGTATATACAAATGACATACTCAGAGTAATAAGCTCGTTTTATACGTGGATGACAAAGGAAGAACACATTATTAAGAACCCAATGAATAAGGTTGATAAGATCAAGCTGCCAAAGACAAAGAAGAATGCATTTACGGAGCAGGAAATCGAGAAAATGCGGATTGCAATAAAAGATGATCTGAGAATGACAGTTATATTTGAAATGCTGTTATCGACATGGTGCAGGATATCAGAGCTGTGCAATATGAAAATAAGTGATCTGTCTGAAGACAGAGGGCAGGTGCTTGTACATGGAAAAGGTCAGAAGGACAGATATTGCTACATAGGAGAACGTGCAAAAATATATCTGAATGAATATCTGTCACAGAGACCGGATGACAGCATCTGGCTGTTTCCGGCATCCAGCCTGGCAGTATCCGGAAAAGGACGCTGTGTATCAAGAATATGCGCAGAGCACAAGGAAAAAATGTGCGACTGGTGGAAAATACCGGAAATAGTACTAGATGGACCTATGGATAAAAGTTCGGTTGAAGCACGCATCAGAAAGCTTGGAATAAGAGCAGGGGTAGAGAAAGCACATCCTCACAGATTCCGGCGCACTGGTGCCACGTTCGCCTTAAGAAGGGGAATGCCAATAGAATATGTATCAAAACTGCTGGGGCATGAGAGCATTGAAACGACGCAGATCTATCTGGATATATCGGAAAATGAACTGGAGCAGAGCCACAGAAAATACGTGTAATTCAATTGATGTAAAGGAGAAAAGACAATGAAAGTAAGAACGATAAGAGAAACAGAGTACACTTGGAAACAGATCGAGGAGATTATGGCAGCAGGTAAGGCAAGAGAAACATTTGGAGAAGATGGACAGATCACAGTCCGGGTTGAAGGGATTGGAACAGCTCTGCTGAATATCCTGGATTACGACAAGGACAAGACTGCGGATCCTGATATGCGAACGATGACACTGCAGTTCACAGACCTTCTGTCCGATGAAATGCCATTTGATGAAAAGGGTAGTAACAAATGGGAAGAGTCCAGCATTCGCAGACACATAAACAGCACTGCCTTCAAGGAGAAATTCGAGGAAGGATTCAGAAGGCTTCTTGTTCCTGTGTTGAAGGAGAATGGAGACAGAGAGGCAACATTGGATACGTTCTTCCTTCTATCCGTAGAAGAGATGAAGGCCGAGGAAAAGAAGTACCAGCGATTCAGATCAGAACGCGATTGCGTGAAAGTCAATCCGGAACAGGAGACAGAATGGCACTGGACAAGATCGGCTTATCGTGGCAATTCGTACAGTACGCGGTATGTGGACTCTAGCGGCTACGTCAACGACAGCAACGCCATCTATGACTATCGCTGCGCCCCGGCTTGCGTCATCGGAGCGAAAGCAATCAAATAATCAGCGCCCGCCACGCAGGGCGCAGGAAATCAAGGAGGTGTAGAAAATGGATCAGAGCGAAATTGTAAGAAGTTATCGTGAAGCAAAGAACAAAGAAAAGCAGATACAGATCCTTGCGGACTTAAATGGCAGCAGTCCGGAGCAAATCAGGAAGATCCTGATCGCGGCCGGAGAGCCGGCAGAAAAAAAGAGACCGGGACCGAAGCCAAAGGAAATCAGACAGATGGTTGTAAAGCCGCTTCCGGACTGTGTAAAGAAAGCGATCACAGAAAGGATGATCCGGCTGACGGAAGAAATCGAAAAGAAGACAGCGGAGCTGGAAGAGCTTGACGCTTACATGAAGGAGGAAAAAGCATGATAGAAACATATGGAACCTGCATGTATTGCGGGCAGTCGCAGGTAATCAGAGTACCGGAGGATGCAGACGAAGGAGAAAAGAGCAGAGAAGCAACGAAGCTGTGCACCTGTGGAGAGGCACAGCAGTTTAAAAAGATTGAGCAGTCAATCGATATTGCGGAAAGCATCATAAAGACTGAGTATGCATCAGATCCGGCAGCGCAGGATCTGCTTATGGCAGCAGCCAGACCGGTTGCAGAAAATCTGCTGGACAGGCTGACAGTCAAACATAACACCGTCACATACAAGCTGATGAGAAAAGCAGACGGCACTTTAAAAATTGAAAAAGAAACAAAGCGCGTGGAGGTAAAGGAAGCATGAGCAGGAAACAGACAAGTGCTATAGCTGAATTTCAAGCGGCAGCGGTGGAACAGGGAAAGACCTATGCAGAATATCAGATAGAGGAATCGCTGCGGCAGCAGGCTCTTGAAATAGAGCAGGAGAGACGGCAAAGAAAGCAGGCAAAACAGAAAAAAGGTTGAAACACCGGGCAGAGTCCAAAAGAAACAAGTTTACCTCACATTTTATATCACAGAACAGGTTTTACCCGGCCGGCTTATGCGCCGGTCGGCAGGAGGTGACGGGATTATTAAAATGCAGATAGGAGATTGATTAAATGAAAGTGATGATTAAGTAAAGGTGGGATGGAAATGACGGAAAAGGAATCAAACAGAATAAAAAAGGATTACCTTTGGTCCTATCAGCCTGTTGAGAAAAGAATCCGTCAGTTAGACGGGGAAATAGAAAGATTAAGACTGGAAAGAGATGCGACCAAGGCGATACAATATTCCGGTATGCCTAACGGACAAGCTGACAGAACGAGTCCACAGGAGAGCTATGTGATGGCATTGGAAGATGCTATGCAGAAAAGAGAGAAATTGAGAATAGAATACATAAGGCAGCAGAATGAAATCAAGCAGGCAATACATGCAATAGGTGATCCGGAACTTGAGTTGCTGCTTGAATATCGTTATATGGAGTGTATGACGATTGCACAGGTGGCAAGTAAGATAAAATATTCCGTCTCAACAACGAACCGGAAGCATAGCATGGCTCTCAGATTATTTGAATTACCACAAAATGATACACAATGAAACAAAGCGATATGCTAAGATATTAGCGTAAACGGATGTAAATATAGGTACCTCCTAAAAATAACCATAAAACAAAGAAGGATGTTTGCAAATAGCAGGCATCCTTTTTGGTTTATGAGAACATTTTCGGCAGAAGGGATAAACATGGCAGGAAAGGATAATTTGCGAGCCTTAACCACGGAGCAAGCACGGGAAATTGGTCGAAAAGGCGGGTTGGCAAGTGCAGAGGTGAGAAAGAGAAAAAAGACAATATACGAACTCACGGCCACCATGCTGGAGGCTCCTGTGGATGGCAGACGGACACGATCGATAAAGAGCCTGGTAAAAGATATGAGTGAGGACGATATGACGGTAAATGCGGCAATGATAGCCGGACAGATAAAATCTGCCATCGATGGGAATACAAAAGCTTTTCAGGCACTTGTTGACATTCAGGGAAAGGCAAGGCGGCCGGACATAGATCACAGAGAATGGACAATACCCATTACAGATATTACGAGTGATTTCGTTGAACCGTATAGAGCAGTTCATGAGGCTTTTACAGGCGATAACAACCTGCGGGAAGTCGTTTCCAAGGGCGGCCGTGGATCCATTAAGTCAAACTTCTGGGCAGCAGTTGCATATGAAACAATTCGAAATGATCCGCAGGCGCATGTCGTGTATACAAGAAGATATAAGACGGATCTGCGAGGCAGCGTATATAACCAGTTTATGAAGACTGTGATCAGATACAAGGATCTGGATAACTGGGATTTTAAAGTATCGCCTATGATGGCGGTATATAAGAGAACTGGGCAGTGCGTTATCTTTGTGGGTGCAGATAAGCCTATATCTCTTAAGTCATACAATTTGTCATTTGGATATGTAAAGCTTCTGATCCATGAAGAGTGCGACGAAATGGCAGGCGTGGAACAAATGGATAATATTGAGGATACATTTCTCAGATCGGATACACCGGCTCTGGATGTGAAGATATTCAACCCGCCAAAGAGTAAGAATAACTTCATGAATATTTATACGGAAGAGGCGGTAAAGAAAGAGACATGCCTTGTCTGTCACTCTTATTATTACAATGTTCCGGTCAAGTGGTTGGGAAAAAGATTTTTCGAACGTGCTGAATGGTTCCGGCTGCATAAGCCATTGTATTACAAAAATAATTATGAGGGCGAAGTAACAGGAACCGGCGGAGGCATTTTTGAGAATGTGGAAGCCGGAGCGATATCAGACGAAGAAATAAATACCTTTGATGTGATCTATCACGGCCTCGATTTCGGTTATACCCATCCACAGACCTTTATAAGATGCCACTACGACGAAGAAACAGATGTGCTGTATTGTTTCGATGAGGTCTATTCCAAGAAGTGCAAGAATAGCACATTTGCCCGCAAAATCAAGAAATACAGAAATGTTGAAATTATAGCGGACAGTGCAAGACCGGATGCTATTAGAGAAATGCTGGATTGGGGATTTATCGTAACCGGAGCGATAAAGCGATGGGCAGGCGGCAAAGGACGAGATTACTGTTGGGAGTGGCTGCAGCAATGTACCAAGATTGTTGTGGATCAGACCAGATGTCCGCATCTATATCATGAGCTGACAACACTCGAACATGAGCAGCTTAAGGATGGAAGCTTTTCAGATGCATATCCGACACTGGGAGAGGACTGTGTAATGGCTCTGATATATGCCCTTAATCGTGTCATTATGGACAGCCGCAGGAACAATGGGCTGTATGACGATGTGGAACTTGAAGACGAAGAAGAGGAAGAATTTGACGAGGTGGATCAGGAATGAAAATCTTAGAAAAAGTAAAGGAGTTTATCATGGGAATGTTTAAGACGAGAGCGGAGAAAGAGTTCCAGGTAACGGTTTTGTCCAGTCAATTGTTTGAACTTGAGCAGAGGAGATGGCTGAGAGTTATCAAGGGAAAGCCGGACTGGCTTACCAAAAATGTCCGGACAATTAATTTTGCAGCATTTATATGTTACTTTGCCTCAAAGAAAGCCTGCATGGATTTACGGGTAAAGGTAGAAGGCTCGGAAAGAGCCGACTATATCAACGCATGTATTAAGGCAATGGTAGATAAGTCGATCAGGGACAAGGTGGAAGATGCCTGTGGTCTGGGCGGTATTATTCTTAAGCCAAGCGGTACATATAATGTGAATGCTGCTATTGACTATGTGCTGCCCGGTAATTTTGTGATCACGGAAAAGAACAGTAACGGAGATATCAGGGGAATTATATTCTTTGACAGGATTGTAAAAGGCAAGGAGTATTATACACGCTTGGAATATCAGCACTTTGAGAATGTCGCGCACCCGGAGACCGGAGAACCTGTGCAGGCCTATATGATTGAGAATAGGGCGTTTAAATCAAAGAGTGCTGAAGACCTGGGTGCAAAGATAAATCTGGCTGACGTACCGGAGTGGGAAGGTCTTGAGCCAAGTATTGCCCTCGATAATGTGGAGAAAGCACTGTTTGGCTATTTCAGAATGCCTCGAAACAATATCATTGATTATGCAAGTCCGGAAGGGGTATCAATCTTTGCTGGATGTATGGAAGAACTGAAAAACCTTGATGTGGCATGGAGCAGGAAGGCTAATGAAGTGGATGACAGCCAGCATATTACGTTCATTGATGAAGCGTCATTGACAACAGTAGATCAGAGGACCGGTCAGAGAGGAAAGGTTGAACTTCCGCGTTTTGTGAAGGGCATTAAGAGAGGCAAGGTAGATTCAGAGAAAGTGATCGATGAGCATACAGCGACATTGCTGACAACGGACAGGATCAAAGATATAAACAGCATTTTGTCTATGATCAGTACAAAGATGGGCTTCTCTCAGGGACAGTTTGTCATGGATGCAAAGACCGGCCATATCACAGCGACACAAATTGAGAGTGATGATAACGAAACCATTGAGACAATTACTGATATCAGAACAGCTCTTAAGGCAGCAGTCAGAGATCTTATTTATGCGCTGAATGTGTATTGTGATGTGTGCTTTGATATGCCAAGCGGTTATGTGAATGCACTGGATGCAGATGTACCGGATGAGGATGTGTTCTATTTCAAGGATCTGTTGTCGACTTTTGAGCAGGACAGGGCAAGAGCTTATCAGCTTGTAGTGCTTGGGGCGTATTCAAAGAGAAAATATCTGAAAGAGTACGAAGGCTTCTCGGATGATGAAGTTGATCAGATGATGAAGGAGATCGAGACAGAGAAGGGCGACCAGAAAGGGCTGTTTGAGGAATGAAAATATATAAACAGATCTCCGGTGTGACAATTGACATATCGACAGACAGGCTGGATGAGAGAGCAAAAAAGGCACATGCAGCATTAAATATGCAGGTCATGGCTGATTGTAATCCACTTGTACCGTTTGGCGAGCAAGGAGCTCTTCGTGGCAGCGTAATGCTCCCACAGGGTATATATGGCAATGAGATAGAGTGGAATACACCTTATGCACATTACCAGTATGTCGGTGATCTGTATTTGACGCAGGATGGGCGTTCGTTTGCGCAAAAGTATGAGAAGAAGTATCCGACCGGCGTTCCGCTTAAACACAGAATAGGAACAAGCGGCTGGTTTGAAGAGGCAAAGGAAAAACATCTGGATGAGTGGGTTTCATTGGTCGGTAAGGAGATTGGAGAGTAATGCTGACACCGGAATATTTTGAAAACAAAGAAGACAGAATGCTTGAAATGTTTCGGGAACTCGAAATGTTTCTTTTGGAGGATGTATCAAAAAGACTGCTGAAAGCAGGAGAAATGAGTGGTACTGCTGATCGGAACATATGGAAGACAATGCAGCTTGGCGTGCAGCAGGAAGAAATCTTAAAACAGTTATCAGCGTTGACCGGAAAGACGACAAAGGAACTTAGGGACCTGTTAGAGGATGCAGTGATGACGTCATGGGAAAGTGACAGGGCTATTCTTGAGAAGATGGGAGTAGCCACAGCCAGTCCGCTTGAAAATCCTGATTTTATGTGCGTAATAAATGCACAGCTCAAAAAGAGCAAAGGGGAGCTTTACAACCTCACAAGGTCAACAATGCACCAGGCACAGAAAGATCTTATCCAGCTGCTTGATCAGGCAGATATGAGAGTTGCAAGCGGCGTGCAGTCTTACAGTTCTGCAATATGCCAGATCCTGGATGAATATGCCGGAAGGGGAATCAAAGTAGAATATGCCAGGCGTTCCATATCCTTAGAAGCTGCAGTCAGGATGTGTGTGGTTACTTCCATGAACCAGACAACGGCTCAGCTTACGAATGCATACATAGAAGAGGCAGCAGTCGAATACGTGCTTGTATCAGCTCATGCAGGAGCCCGATATGATCCGAAGCATCCGAATGACTATCATTCACATGATCATTGGCAGGGAAAGGTCTATAAGATACAGGGAAGTGAGGAAGGATATCCGAACCTCTTAGAAGAGACTGGATATGATATCAGAGATGGTGTTGGCATTGTAGTAGAGCCGGAAGGCTTACACGGATACAATTGCAGACATTCCCACCAGCCATGGATAAAAGGCCTGAGGAATCCATATGTGGATGAGAATGGAAATCTGAAGATTGATACAGAGGAAAGCAGAAAGCTTTATGATCTGAAACAGAAGCAAAGAGCCATGGAGCGGTCTGTCAGAAAAACGAAGCGTCAGCTTCTTGAAAAGCAAACGCAGATCGATCTGGTTGCAGAAATGGATGTAAAGCCACTATTGCAGGCAGATTATGACAGGCTTGCTTATAAGCTCCGGGAACAGAATAAAGCATATAACAGTTTTTGTGAGGATAATGATCTGACCAAAGATACTGATCGGCTGAAGGTAGCCGGATTTAAGAAGAAGCAGGCCAGCGTGGCGAATGGAAGGGCAACAGCATATCAGAATGCAGCAGAAAAAGTGTTACAGGTTAGATCAGGCGCACAAAAAATGAAACCTGCTCCAATATTTGAACATAAAACTGCTGAAATAGATTATAGGGCAGAAAAAGTTACCTTCAAAGATTTGAAATCATGGAAAAAATCAATAGGTAAAGTCACAGATGATGAATATTCTATAATCAGCGGAATGAATGATGCAGGATATATCAGAAATGCCAATGCTTACAAAATCAATAAGGCAATGCGTGAGGGTACTGTTAGTGAATTAAGTGATGCAAGTAAGAAAACCATTGAAACATTAAAGGAAGTCATAAACAAAAATGAATCTGAAATGGATGCTGTCTTAATAAGAAAGGTTGACAGGGATTATCTGAAAAATGTATTTGGCATTGATCATAAAAACTTAAATGATGCTATTGAAGAACTGAACAGCAAAAAAGTAGGTGAAATAATCACCGAAAAAGGATTTGTTTCAACATCATATAAAGAAGCAAAGAATCTAAATAACAATGATGATGTTTTGCTAGATATATATGCACCGAAAGGAACTAAAATGTTCCTGACGAAGAACAGGGAAGAAAGCGAAATAATATTACAAGCAGGCACAAAATTTGAATTCAAAGGTGCAACACTGACAGATGATAATAAAATCAAATTGTTGGTAGATGTGAAGAATTCAACCGATTCTGTTAAACCACTTGAAAACACTGCAAAAGATAGTAAAATAGACTTAGATCTTCAGTTCTTTGCAAAGAAGCATAAACCAAAGAAGGTTCCAAATGATGATCCACTTTGGGATTCACTTGTAAAAGGTGATGTTAAGCAGCAAATGGAAGACGGAATCTTTGAATGGGAACATGGGGGGTATGATTATCTGATTGAATTCAAAGATAAATATACCTATGACATACTTAGTAAAAAGAAGAAACCAAACATCCATGAATAGAAGGTGCGTATGAAGGTTAAAACAGATACTGATAAATCATTGTATGATGAACTAATAAAAATTAAAAACAGTGAAAAGTTCATAAGCTTTATTTTCAATTATTGTGAATCACAAGAAGATAGAAAAAAACTTCTATCCTTCATTTTAAGTGGCAATAATGACAGAAAAGAAGTCCTTTTGATGGCATCACAAATTGGAATTGAAAGTGGAACCGTAGAGGGAGAACTTGAGGAAGAATGAAAGCATCCTACACAGGGTGCTTTTTTGACACAAAATGAAACACAATACTGTTTGACTTTGCATAGTAGACAAGTTATATTTTAAATGAGGACTGGTTTATGATAGTAATAAAACTCGATGAAAAATGTCTCGAAGAGTGTTCTCATGTTGAGATCAGAAAAAGAAAAGATGGAATTGCTGTAGTGAAAGTGCCGAAGGCGCGCACGATTTACGAGATTCCGGTTGCAGAGACAAAAAAGAATATGTGACACTGGAATCAATGGATACCAAGTAAGGACTTAATGAAGTCAATCACTTTAGTGGTTGGCTTCTTTTTGTTTGCCAGCAATGGTTTAAATTGCACCCTATTCGCGCCGGGCTGACCGGATTAACAACTTTTAAGAAGAGGAGAACAGATACTATGAATGTTGTAGAAAAATTGAAATCCATGGGCGTGGAAATCACTGAGGAAATCAAGAAGGCGTTTCCAGATGACATGGTAAGCAGTCTCGAAGTGAAAAAGAAAAAGGACCGTATCGAGGAACTTGAAAAGAAAGAGAATGCATGGCAGGAAGAGCAGACCAAGCTGCAGAAAGAACTGAATGACTTAAGAGAATCCAATGCGGATGTTAAGACATGGCAGGAAAAAGTTGAAGAGCTGAACCAGACTCTTGAAAACGAGAGAAGAGAACGTGCCCAGAAAGAAGAAACAGAGAGACTGAACGGACTTGTAACGGACTTCTTTAAGGATAAGACGTTCGTCAATGAGATTACCGGTAACGCGATCAAAGCGCAGCTCATTGAAACACTGGGAACCGATGCAGCAAGAGGGAAAAGTATTTCAGACTTGTTTGATGCAATTGTGAAGGACGATAAGGGAGAATACAAACCCAATATTTTGATCGATCCCAAAACCCTTGCAGCACAGCAGAGACGTTCGAGTATCGTAGGAAGAAACATCGGCACTGGCGGAAATGGGGAGAAGCTGTCCATGGCCGAACTCATGAAACTCAAAAATCAGGATCCGGATATTGATATTAATCAGTATCTGAACCAGGAATAAAGAAAGGACAAAGGTTATGGCTTTATTTGATAAAGTGAATTTTAATGGCGAAGTATTTGACACAGTGGTACGTAACACGCCGAATACCAAAATGAATGCCCTGCTGAAGTCGGGTGCAATCGTAGAAAAACCACAATATGCATCTATGCTGTCTGAGCAGAAGGGTGGTAATTACATCACAACTCTGATCAAAGAGAGAATTGGTGGCGAAGGTATCAACTATGATGGTAAGACAGATATCACGGCATCAGCAAGAGGAAACTATACAATGGGCAGAATTGTTGTTGGCCGTGCAGGTGCTTGGGTAGAAAAGGACTTTGTAGCCGATATTTCCGGTGATGATTATTCAGCAGGAGCTGAAGAAGTGAGCGAATACTTTGATGATCTGTATCAGGGTGTGCTTATCAATATTCTCAATGGTACTTTCTCTATGAGTGATGCTGAAGGTAAGAAATTTGCAGACGGACATACTCTTGATATCACTGCTGATAAAACGGACGGTACATTCGATGTAACGACACTGAATACAGCAATGCAGAAGGCATTGGGTGACAAAAAGGGAAAATTTGCACTTGCTATCATGCATAGCGCAGTTGCTACAAACCTTGAGAACAAGCAGCTTGTCGGATATCTGAAATATACAGACAAAGACGGCGTGCAGAAGGATCTTAACCTCTATACACTTAATGGCAGACTTATCCTTGTAGATGATGATATGCCGGTTGAGCATGTGGATGATGCAGAAGGTCTGGGTGTATTTGATAAGTACACAACCTATGTACTGGGTGAAGGTGCGATTGAATATACGGAATGTGACGTAAAGGTACCGGCAGAAATGTCGCGAGATGCACTCAAAAATGGTGGAGAAACAACTCTCATTTCCCGCCGCAGAAGAGTATATGCTCCATATGGCATTTCTTGGAAGAACGGAAATATTGTATCACCATCCAATGCACAGCTTGCAACAGGATCCAACTGGGAAATTGCTTCTAACAATGATGCTACCAAGAAGTCATATTACCCACTGAAGGCAATTGCGATTGCCCGTATCATCACAAGAGGATAAAGAAAGGAGGGATTCATCATGGTATACACAGATTATCAGTATTACACAGATACATATGCTGGGGATATCGTTGATGAGTCCCTTTTTGATAGGTATCTTCAGAGAGCCTGTGTAAAACTTAATTATCTTTGCATGGGTCACATAACAGAAGAGACATACGAGCAGTATTCTTCTCAGATTCAAAGTGCAACCTGTTGCATGATTGATATTCTGTTCAAACTGGATGATGCGGAGAAAAAGGTAAATGATCCGCAAAAGGGCAATATCAAATCTATGTCGAGTGGAGGCAGATCTATTACATTCGGTAATAATGAAACGGTATATTCGGGCGCAGTAGGTGACAGAGAAAAGCAAAATGAGCTGATGTTAGATGCAATCCGAGAATATCTGTATGACACGGATCTGCTGTATGCGGGGGTAGATTGATGGGTTTTTTTGACAATAAGGTAGTTACAGTGTTCAACCAGAGTATAAATGGAGAAACGGGTGAGTGCGTATATTTCCCTACACTTCTGCAGAATGTGGATATTGTGGTTAAGCGCAGCAAAACAGCTACCAAAGACGGACAGCAGGATGCAGATGTGGTTACTCTGTATGTGGAAGATGTTGAGAATTACAAGAAACCAAAGGAGTGGGAGAATTTAGAAGATGCTGAGAAGAAACAGTATTTTACATTTGCTCCAAGAAAAGATTTCTTTGTGAAGGATAATTGTCTGGACGAGTATTCCGGACAGAGTTATGAGGAAATGAGAGCCAGATATGATGACTGCTATATAGTGGAGAGTGTCAGTATATATGAGGATATACTTCCTCATATGGAAATTGGAGGAAAATAGAAGTGGAAAAAGAGTCACTTACGATAAAGGATGCAGAATATGTGCCAGAAGCATTGTTGCAGCACATAATGGGATACCCTGATTATCCGAAAGAATTCAAGCCAAGTCATAAGAATGTGATATGGAACAATCTGATCGCGGAACATTCGATAGGTGTTTTCCCGCTGCAGGGAGCCGTTTATCTTAAAAAATATATATCGGGCAGCTTTAAGGCGCAATTTCCATTCCGCATTGTGTATCGATCATATCCCAAATCAAACCCGGAAACGATAGCAAGTCAGCATTTGTTAGAGAATCTGGGGAGATACATGGAAGAATGCGGAATATCATTTAAAAACTCAGCGGTGACGCTTGAGAGTGTTGAGCGGACAAGTGTTGCATTTCCAATCGGAGAGAAAGCAACCGATCAGGAATATGCAATAAATATGAAACTGATTTACAGCGTGAAGAAAGGATGAAAGAAACATGGCTGAAAATAGAACTAATATGGTCTCCTTGCTTGATATTGGATTGCTTATGGGCAGCACTTCCAAGATTGTTGAAATGGGAGATGGTTATACAGAGCTGACCGAGAGCTGGGGACCGGAAATTGATTCCAAGCAGTATGTAAACATGAAGAACAAATCCAGTTCGTTAAAAGGGTTTGCATTTTCTATGTCACCGGAAAGAGAATACATCTCTGATGAAATGCAGAAGTGTATCGACTATCTTTTTAAGAATTTCCCAACAGGAAAAGCCTGTGAGACATTCTACTATCGATATTACAAGACGGATATCGATACCGAATCAAAGTCCGGTGACTGTATTAAATTACCGGTTATCGTTGCTCCGGATTCTACCGGTGGCAGCGGCGGAGATCCGTTGACATCGACAATTCAGATCTCTGGTAATGGTGATGTGGTTAAGGGAACGGTAACGATCACAGAGTCCGGATGGACATTCAAATAATAAATGACTGGAGAGCATTATAGGGGCATGGGCAAAGAGTCTGATGCCCCTTTGCAAAATAGGAGGTATTTTTATGGAACTGATCAAACTGAAAGATTCCGGTATCAGAAAGGTAGCTATTCAGAACGACGAGGGCGAAGTGGTTTCCGTATTAAAGATCAATATTGCTGACAGAGAGGTCGCAGAAAAGTACGGGAGAATATTGGATCGGCTTGAGAAGATATCCGAGGAGGCAAAATCTGCTGCTGAGGAAATGAAAAAGAAATATGAAGGTACTGAGGTGAGCTTTGAGCAGATAAGAGAGTCTACACGGACACAGGTTGTTTTTATCAAAGAGATCATCACTGAGATTGATCATCTGTTTGGAAAAAATACTGTAAGAAATGTATTCAAAGAGAACTATGAAATTGATGAATACTTTATTCCGTCGGAGGAAATGCTGCAGGACTTCCTGAAGCAGATCATGCCTATCATGGAGAAGTTCTTTAAACAGAAGTTCTCTAACAGCAGACGGAAATACAGTGCAAAAAGAGGTAATCGATGAACAATATCCTTTTGGATCCATTGCCGCATGAATGGAATGGATACCAGGTAAATACTTCTTTTCGGATTGGAATACAGGCTTTTTTGGTTCGTGATGATAAGGAACTTGCTGATTGGGAGAAAACCAATGTTATCCTGTATCTTTTATTTGAGGATGATGATGGAAATCTGCGGGAACATCCGGTTGGAACGGATCTTGAAAGCTGTATCAACTGGTTTCTGAATGGGTGGTATCATGACAGGCAATCAGGTGGCAGACAGGAAAAGAGATTGATAGATTATGATATCGATCAATATCGTATATTTGCTGATTTTATGCAGATATATGCTATCAATCTGAATACGGCGGATATGCACTTTTGGGAGTTTATGGGGCTTTTATGGAACATGCCTTACAAATATTCATCATTTTTACAGGTAATTGAAATCAGGAAGAAAGCAATTACAGGGAAGATGGGACAAGAGGAAAAGAAGATGATCAGGGAAGCCAAGAACGTATATGAGCTTGAACAGCCCGGACAGGAGTACTCTCAGGAAGAGAAAGATAAAATAGATGCGTATGATCGCATGATGGCAAGAATGAAGCACAAGGAGCAGTAATATGGCTGGCGGATATGATGGAAGCGTCAAGATCAATACAGAACTGAATACGAAGGATGCAAGCAGCCAGATGATGTCTCTTGAGAACCGCATAGAAAAGACCGCTCAAAAGGTTCAGTCTTTAAAAGACAAAATGGATGCTGCAGTGAAGGCCAAGGTCCCGACAGAGGAATATAAAGAACTGGAAAGAACGCTTGCCCGTGATAATAAGGAACTGGAAAAGCTGATTCAAAAGCAGGAACAGTGGAACGGAAAAAGGGCGGGAGCCAAATGGAATGCACTTGATGCACAGGTAGAGCAAAAGGGATCCGATGTGAGAGCCCAGGAAGCGTATATGAAACAGATGCGCAAAGAGGGAACAGCTTTTATGCCGGGAACGCAGACAAGTGAGTATATGTCCCTGTCAGAACAGTATAGCAGTGCGCAAAAGGATTTAGAAGTGCTGAATAAAAAGCATGATGAGCTGATTGCTAAGCAGATCAAAGCGGGAAAAACGGGTGCCGATTCTATGGAGCGTATCTCGAAATCGGCGAAAAAGTCTGCGAATAGTATAGATACCTTTGGACGTAGGCTGACGCAGCTTGTAAAGCAGGTTTTTGTATTCTCTGTGATCACAAAACTGCTGAATTCAATGAGAACGGCTCTGGCGAGTGGACTAAAAGAATTTGCACAGTACAGTGATTCTTACAATCGTGCAATGTCAGATTTTCAGTCGTCAACAGATAATATGAAAAACTCACTGGCAGCAGCATTTGCTCCGATCATTACTACGGCAATCCCATATTTGACGAAATTCATTGACTTTCTTACAAATGCGATTAATGCGGTAAATAAATTTATTTCTGCTCTTATGGGAAAATCTACATGGACAAGAGCTGTTAAACAACAGAAGCAGTATGCAGGTGCTTTGGATGATACAGCAGAAAGTGCCAAGGAAGCTCAGAAAGCCGTTGCCGGATATGATAAGCTGAATGTTCTGAACAGTGATAAAAGCAGTGGTAAAAAAACAAAGAGCAAAAGCAGTGGGGCTGTTTGGGAGGAAGTACCGCTTACCGAGAAAGACTTTGCGTGGATAGAAAAGGTGAAGAAGATCCTGAAGACAATCTTACCAATAGTGCTGGCAATAGGTACTGCAATGGCGGCGTGGAAAATTGCCGGTTTCCTTTCCGGTCTTATGAAAACGAATCCGGTGCTGGGGAAAATACTTGCAACCATTGCTGCAATAGCGGGGCTTGCTATGGAAGCCTGGTCTTATATGGACATGTGGAATAATGGAATAAATTGGAAGAATCTTCTTGTCAACTTAGCCGGAACAGCACTTGCCTTTGGTGGAATCTTCGCTTTGTTCGGCAAGAAGGGCGCAGGTATTTTCCTTGTTATAGATGGCATCGCTAAAATGGTTACGGCAATACATGATATCGTGGAGAATGGTCTTACATGGGAAAATGCAACAATTCTCCTGATGGGCGTCTTAGAGACATTTGGCGGATTCTTACTGCTATTTGGATCAAAATATATCATTCCGTTTGGAAAGAGCCTCCTTGTAGGAATTGGAGGTGCTTTTTCCGGGGTACCACTTCTAATGCAAACAAGTCTTACAGATATAATTGCAGGGGTAAAGATGGGCGAAATCGGAGCTGCATCTTTAGGAGCTACAATAGGAACTACGATTGTAGCTGCCATTGTAGCTGCCATTGTTGGGTTTAAACTTGGTGAAAAAATAAATGAGTGGATCACCGGTGAGCAGATCGATATGTCATTCACGGAAATGATGGGTGAAATCAAGGATTCTGTTACTGATGGGACATGGAAAGAAGCATTGGCTCTTTGGAAGGAAGATATAGACGATGGACTGATTGCTATCAATGACGATTATAACGAATGGACAAAGGGAATCAGAGAAAAAATCTCAACGGCGTTTGATGAAACCAAGCAGGATTTTGCACAGGTAAAAGCAGAATTCAAGCAGGGGCTTGCAGAGTTAAAGAATGACATAAAAGAAGAATTAAATGGTGGAATTGGTCATGTTGAAGGGTTCATCAATAAGGTAGTATCCGGAATTAATAGTCTTATTTCGCTATTAAATGCTATAAAGGTTGATATTCCCGATAATGTGCCGATCATTGGCGGGGTTAGCTGGGCCGGTCTGAATCTTGCACCATTGAACACGGTAAAGATTCCAAGGCTGGCCAATGGTGGTATAGCCACAAGCTCAACAATAGTGAACATCGCGGAACAGGGAAAAGAGGCTGTCCTTCCTTTGGAAAATAATACCGGGTGGATGGATGATCTGGCGAATAAATTAAGTCAGAAAATAGAGGTTACGGTAGTACCGGTACCGGATCCGAGCGGAATATTTGAAACTGTAAGGGTGCAAGCAGTTGAGTATAACAAGAGCACAGGGGACAGGGCCTTTAGTTGATAAAATATGGTGAGTTAGATGTTGGTAAAATTTGGAGATTTTGATTTAACACCTTACATACTGCAGGAAGGATATGATCCGACTCCGAATAGGAGAACAGATATTGATTCCTATCAGGATGCTGTAAATGGAGAATTACATAGAAAAACACTCAAACATACGCGTACCAGTCTGTCCATGGAAATAGGTTCCATGTATGAAAATACCCATAGATTTTTTATGGATAGACTGGTTCAGAATTATATTTGCTATGAAGAGCGTGATGCAACAGTTACTTATTATGATACAGAGAGCGGATCCATGAAGACCGGCCACATGTATATTGATTCCAATCAAAAATTTGGAAAAGTGATAAAAGAAATAAACGGGCAGAAGTATATGAGTGGATTCACGCTGGAGATGGTGGAATATTAAATGCTAAAAGTGAGTAATGCAGTCAAGAATGAGTATTTTAAGAATACGACAAGGTATCTGAATATCAGCATAAGTAAATCTGATACTGAGGTTATAAATATCTCTCCCTATGATATTTGTCAGGAAAGCATGGTATTGAAAGAACGGCTGCTTGATAAAAAAAGTGTGGAATATGTTGGGTGCAATGCCAGTGTTTTTAAGATAACTATCAATGGACTCCATAAGGGTTTAAAGGGTAAAAAAATAGAAGTGTCTCTGCATACGGAAAATACAGTGGGAGCTCCAATTCCTTTGTTTCATGGAGTTGTAGATGATGTTAAATTGCAGAGCAATAAAAAATCGATTGAAATAACTGCATACGACATGATGTACAGTCTTGCAGATGAGGATGTTACATCATGGTTCCGGACACAGGTGGCTTACCTGAAAATGGGTAAAAAACTGACCATTAAGAAATTCCGGAATGACCTGTTTGTGTTCCTGGGACTGACACAGAAAAAGCGGACATTGGCAAATGACGGTTTTTCCATCAAGCAGCTTGTAAATATGGCAGATAAAGACGATGAGGAGGACGCTGATGAAGAGGAACAGGAAAAGATCTATGCTCTTGATCTGATCAAAGCGATCTGCCAGATCAATGGTGTGTTTGGCATCATAAACAGAAATGGAGAAATGGACTACAGACGTTTAGGTGTGGAGGATGAAGATGATGGTGCATATCCCGGCGTGGATCCGGATGATAAAACAAATGGACTGTATCTGCCGTTTGTACCGGGAATCGGTGTTACGGATATCATTACAGATTCGACCTTCTATTATCCATACTATAAAAGCTTCACCTATGAAGATTATGACGTACATGGGATCACAAGGGTATATGTCAGACAGTCGGAAGATACAAAAGCCGGATATGCCGGATCTGATAAGAAATACAAATACATAACACAGGGAAACCGCTTTACGCTTGGCACCACCAAAGAAGAAAAAAGAGAGATCGCCACAGCCATCCTGAATAAAGTGCAGGGTGTGACCTATACACCATTTTCAGCAGAATGTACAGGGCTGCCATACTTGGAAGTCGGGGATCCGGTGCAGTTCTACGTGTATGATTTTGAAGAATCTGACAAGCAGAAAAAGGATGTATTCACCCTGAAAAGCTTTTATGTCCTGTCAAGGACACTGAAAGGGATCCAGTCTCTGACAGACACCCTGACAGCGCAGGGAGAAGAAAAGCAGAGACGGTTTGTATCGGATCTAGGCGTCCGGGAAGATGTGTCAACGGCTTCGTTGAAGGAACAGGCGGACAAACAGGATGAAAGGATCAAGAGCTTGGAAGATGCAGCAGACACAGGATTGAAGGTGGAATCAGTAACAGCATTGCCTGCAAGCCCGGATCCGAACACAATCTATCTGATACAGGGGACGGTGGGATGATATGGCAAGAAAACAATCAAGTACGATTTATTATCGTGGGAATAAGCACAAAGAAATATATTATCAGGGGCATTACCATGACAAGATGTACCTTGGAGGGCAGCTTATTTGGGAGAAGCTGAAATCAGCATCATTGAGATTAGCAGAATTCTATTCTTTTATAGAGTACAAAGACACCATATATTGCTTTGCAAATTTGAGAAGTAATGATTGGGAAGGTGCTTTACATGATAGATGGTATATATGTACATATGATGCAGAAAAAAATAAGCTTATTCCAATAGCAAATGTTGCAGAATTTAATGATGATAAAACAGTTTATATGCGTGATGTGGGTGAAAATGGATTTCTATGCTATATAAAAACAACTAAAAGTATCAAAACTGCAGTTGTTTCTGTTGATTCAGAGGGTAAATCACAAATTGTTTACACAGATGAAAAAAAACCGAAGTTTCCTTGTTATTTCTTGAAAACAACAGATGGAAAGACAGAAATGAAGTTTGCCGTAGATGAAAAATATTATTATGACACTACAAAGGCAACTGTAACAGGAGATGATTCGGATTCAGATTATCCAAGATACTATTTTGTGCAAAGGAATGTATCTGATGAAACTGTTGCAGAAGAAATTTTGATGATTAAGGGATCTAATCTTGTGTCGTTGAATACAACCGGAAATATAGTTGAGTATCCGGCATTTGTATTTAAAAATAATGTGTATGTTTTTGGATGGTCTGACGCAAATACAGGTCAGAGGTTAGACAGCATCTTTGTGTATGGAGACAGCCATCCGGTTTGTTCCTTATCTCATGGATCATCTTTTAGTATCTCACAGATAGTTAGTGATACTTATTGTAGATCTTACTATGTCACAGATGATGCTGTTTATATGACAGGAAGATATTATGAATCAGGTTATAAAATGGCAGTATATGCTTTTGATGGCAGCGGCATAAAAGCACTATTTACTGTAGGTACTTCAGTATTGGGTACTTTTAAAAATGTAAAAAAAATAGGTAATTCTGTTGTTGTCTATTCAAACTATTCTGGTTTGAGCAGCAGCGAAACATCTAATTTAAAAATAGGTGTGTACAAAGACGGACAGCTAAACAAAATTGACATTGCACCACTTAGGAACATCACACATTTTTGCGGTGTGTTTGGGAATGAAGAATACATATGCGCAGCAGTTTATTTAAGATACATGTATCAAGATCTACCAAACGGATTGTATATAGTCAGGATATCACAAGAAACGCTTGAAATAGTCGATTTTATCAATCCAACAATAGATGAGAGAAAATTATAAAAAGGAGATACAAATGGCAAATTATACGAAAAAATTCACGAAACCATATGCAAATGGATATAAGGACAGACCGGATACAAGTACACCTGTCACAGCAGCAGTCAAGAACATGGAAACGGATGCACTGCTTGCAATTGAAGAGTATCTTGCACGGAATAATATCACACCTGTGTCTATAGATGGGTTGTTGAATAACGGATATAGCATTGCAATTGTTGAGATAGATGGCGAACCGTATGATCTTAATATACCTGAATTGTACTATAAATCTGCAATTACAGGGGGAACAAAGATTGGTCAGATCAAACTTGGAGAGAAGTCATATGATTTATATGCGCCAGCTGCTTCCACAGGCGGAAGCACCGTTACAGCAGAAGCCACACTGACAGAGGGTACAGAAATCGGAAAGATCACGATTGATGGGAAAGAGATTATCTTATATGCTCCACAGACAAGCAGTATCACTGTTGATGCTGAATTGTCTGCTACTAGTGAAAATGCAATTCAAAACAAAGCGGTAGATGCCGCTGTGAAAAATTTACAACAGCAAATTGATGCAGGTGGCACAGGTGGAAGTATAACAGTAGATTCTACGCTTTCCACAGAATCAGAGAATCCAGTGAAAAACAAGGTAGTTACAGCGGAACTTGACAAAAAACTTGAAGTTTTGGGGGATGATGAGCAAGCACCGGATGCTGTTAAATTTGTATTAGATTCCGAATTGTCTTTAACTTCTGAAAACGGGGTGAAGAACAAAACAATAGCGCAGGAATTTGAGAACTATGCAACAGGTGTAAAGATGGTGGCAAAGGCTGCGGAAGCGGAAACAGCACAGACAGCAGGAAGTGCTACAACAGCAGAAACTGCAACCAAGGCAGCGCAGGACGGAAATGGGAATGTAATTGCTGATACCTATGCAAAAAAGACAGAAATACCGTCAGGCTCCGCTGTAGACTCTGAATTGTCCGAAACTTCCACTAATCCTGTGCAGAATAAGATTGTTACAAATGCAATAAATGAATGTGCTAAAAAAACACAAATTCCTACAATAATAGATTTGAGTGATAAATTAAAAAATGGAAGATATAATGATTATTCACTAAATGATGACTTTAGTAAATGTTATAAAATAAATAACATTATTTATGGGCAGTTATTTATTACTGGATTAAATGATGATGAAAAACCAAATAAGCGTATACTCGTTGCAGCGTTTGACGAAGATTATTTTCAAGATAGAACAAGCGATGCAAGTTTCTTTTGTGGTTATTTGGAAATGTTAGAAGGTAACGGAAATATATATTCTAGTGACAAAAACAATAGAATACAAATCCCATTAGTATATGATCCGATTAACTATGAAATAGAAGCAATTTCGTTAGAAGATGATACTTTACATTTTCAATCAACAACAATATTAAGCGGATATTTTAGACTAATCACATAAATTTAAGGAGGTATAAAAATGTCAGCATTAGAGAAAATAACCGATTGGCTCAAGCTTGGAAATAAGATTGTAATTCCGAAAACATATGCATCTTGTGTATATGACGCGAACGGAGAGACTGTAGAAGCAAGATTAAAAGCTTTACAGAGTCAGATTGATACAGGAGGCAGTAGTATAAAAACGAGTGGAAATGTTACCTACGGTGGCACAGGGGTAGGTGGTTTGGCTACTTACCATGATCTGCAGGCTGCACCTGTACAAACAGCAGAATAACGGAAAGGAGATAGAACATGGCTACAATAATGGGGCTTAATTATTTATATCTGACGAAAGCAGTTGTAAATTCAACAGGCGCAACAGTGTATCAGTTTGACTTTGATATAGAAAAGGTAAGCACTGCACTTGGCTTGAAGGTTACACAACTTGAATCAAATGATGAAAACTATCCATATTATTATCTGATTCATGCAGGGGAGGACACACAGAATGGTGTATTGATTCGTGTAAATAAAGATAAAACTTATATACATGGCTTTTTGTATGCAAATGGATCTTTTGATACAGGAAGATATAATTTTACGGTTTCAACAATTTCAACAACACAGCAATGCGTACTTTATTATAAGAAAGATGCAAATAGTGTTGTATTCGGATTCTCAAAAACGAATGAGGTTCCAAGAATAAACTGTGCATATTCTGTGTATAGAAAATTAGGAGAGACAGAAGAACACAAAGGATTCCTCATCAATTATCAAGGAACAACCAATGCCGGAAGTTGTCTCTTAGCAGATGGTACGATTGATACTATCAGTAGAGGTTCTATTTCAATTGGAAATGGTATATTGACAATGTGTCCAATGATGTTTACAACAGCACAGGTAATTTTCCCATATGCTTATATCTCACGTATAGATGCTACAGATGTCAACTCAAAATATATCGACATGAACGGTAAGGTATATATTAGAGCAGTATCTTACAGCGCAACAGACAACAAATGGCTTGTGGAATTTGATGCATAAGCAAGAGAAAGGAAGGAAAACATATGAACGAATTAGGAAAAGTCAAAGCATTTTTTATTATGGTGGGAACAGCCATCTGGGCACGACTTGGAGTACTTGCAATCCCATGGCTCATGCTGTTACTGCTCAATCTGATTGATTATGCATCGGGAATCTCGGCCGCAAAATACAGAAATCCAACAGACAAGAAACCGGTCAAAAGCTGCATAGCACTCAGAGGCATACAGAAAAAGGTGTGCATGCATGTCCTTGTCGTGATTGGCTGCCTTATAGACTGGCTTATCAAGTCATCTATTGCAAATGCCGGATGGGGAATTACATACCCTCCAGTGTTTGCAATTGCGATAGCACTGTGGCTCACATTTAATGAGATCATATCAGTTCTCGAAAACATGGAAGATATCGGAACACCAATTCCACCGTTTCTCAAGCCTGTCATGAAGATGATGAGGGAAAAAGTGAACGATCATATGGAGCAGTTGGGAGGCGAACAGGATGAGTAAGAAAATAGGACAGGCAGGGCTTGAACTGATCATGTCGTTTGAAGGCTGCAGACTGACAGCATACAAGCCGGTCTCAACGGAAAAATACTACACAATCGGATACGGTCATTATGGACTGGATGTTAAGCGTGACATGAAGATTTCGAAGGCTCAGGCGGAAACATATCTGATTGCAGACTGTCAGAAGTTTGCGAACTATGTTGACAATAAAGCATATGTGCCGATTACATTGAATAACAATCAGAGAGATGCGTTGATCAGTTTCGCATACAATTGCGGACCAGGTAACCTGAAGAAGCTTTGCGTCGGAAGGACACCTGCACAGATCGCAGAGAAGCTTCTTGCTTATAATAAAGCAGGCGGGAAGGTGCTGCATGGTCTTACGAGAAGAAGAGAGGCAGAGAGAGCTCTGTTCTTGAAGACGGAAGTTGCACCGGTGCAACAGGACTGCTATACAGATGGCAAGAATTACGTGACGACTGCTGCACTGAACATTCGCATCACACCGGCAGGTGCCTTGAAAAGATGGGACAAGTTGACGGCATCTGGGAAGAAGCACTCTGACAATAATCAGGGTTATGCAGTGCTCAGAAAAGGAACGACAGTAACCTGTAAAGAGATTAGACAGGTAGCATCTACAGTGTGGATGCGGATCCCTTCCGGCTGGATCGCAGCAATTACTAAGAATAATAAGAATATTGAGTGACAATAAGCCTCGGCGATTAAGCCGGGGCTTATTTGGTTCTTACGAAAATAAAATATACGCATAAAATACGCATAAAAACATTGACAAATGCGTATTATATACGTATAATGTAAATATAAAGAAGAAAGGAGGTAATCACTTAGCAGTGAAAAGAAACGATTTAATAAAGCAAGTTGAAAAAAACGGATATAGGTTATTGAGACACGGAGCCAATCACGACATATATACAAATGGCGAAAGAAACGAAACAATACCAAGACATAAAGAAATCGATGAACAACTTGCAAAAATCATTTTAAGGAGGACGGGGAAGTAATTTCCCCACTCTCTTTAATGAAAAGTCACTGGGAGAACAAAGAACAAAGCGCAAAAAAGAATGAGAAGTAAGAAGCAAATGGAGGAACTAAAATGAAAGGAGTATATCCGGTATTTATTACAGTGGGAAGTAAATACTATCTGGTCAGAATCCCTGATTTTGATATTGATACACAGGGGGAAGATCTTGCGGATGCTATTGAAATGGCAAGAGATGCCATAGGTTTGATGGGGATTGAGCTTGAAGATGAAGGAAAAGAAATACCAGCACCAGAATCTGTAAAAGAAAACGAAGAATATAAGGATGCGATAAAAACGCTGGTAGATGTTGACTTTGATGAATATAGAAGGCAACAGGATATGCGATTGGTAAAAAGAAATTGCACAATACCATATAATCTGAGCATGGCAGCAGATAAAGCAGGGTTGAATGTTTCAATGGTATTGCGGAACGCTCTGACAGAACAGCTTAAGGGCAAAGTAAAATATATTTGATATTGCATGAGATCAGAATATATGCTACAGTAAAAAAGCTAAGTGATTACATGTAATATAAAAATGGTTCCCGGAGTCGTGACCGGGAACCATTTTTGTGTATATCAGAAAATTTGCCACGAATTTGCCACGAAATCAGAGAAATGCAGTAATATAGGCAAATATAGGGCTTTTTAAACGGGTTCAAGTCCCGCCACCGGCAGTAATGTACAAACCCCGTAATTTCAAGAAATCTTGATTTTACGGGGCTTTTTCGATATCTCTTTCTATGCTGAATTAGTAAAAATATACCTAAAAAGTATATAAAAATGAAGGAAGTAGAGCGGGGCACTATTTTTCACGTCTATTGCAAATGTTCTTTTACATAATCCCTGATAAAGAAGTTGTCCTCGGACATCTGACAGCCTACAATGTAGAGACCTTCATTGTCTGAACATCGGATTGTATGGCCTTCAACGACATCATGCTTTGGCAGGTCGAAATCATGAATCTTGACAGAAACAGTGATATCTTTATGCTTTGCAAAGTAATCGTCATGTGTCAGGAAAGCAAATCCATTGGCACTGATGTTATCCAGTTTGCCTTCGACGACTTTATTTTCGCTGACAATTGTAATACTGCAGCGGTTCGTCAGATCCATACGGGGATATTTCCGGCGGTTGTTGATCTTAGGACGGGATTCAATCTGGATCATATAAGAGGAGCTATCTTTTTCGGCAGATGGAGAAAGCTTTGCGTGATTCCAGCAGTACAGTACATTACCGACTGTTACCTGCAGCTTACACTCAGCAGGATCTGATAACTGTACGGATTCAGGAAGGGAAACTGTCAGGGTATTATCTTTTTGCGCTATGATCTCACCATGGTAGCTTGTATGCTCGTCAAGGAACACGGCCAGTTTCATACCCGGCTGGATATCCTCTGTTCCCATGAATCCACCAATACCGAGCTCGCACATCAGTGCTCCGATTACTTTTTCAATAGAATCAATATTTTCGGCAGATTCTGTGTATTTACTTACCATACGGCTGCTGATTTCATTAGAGTCAGCAATGCGGTCTGTCATATCAGATACAATATGCGTAACCTGCTCCAGATTGTTGACAAGATGCAGATTGGAGGTTTCGACCTCTTTCATGGCAGTGTCGATCACCTGAATGTTATCACCAAGCTGTTTTGCATCGGAAGCAATCTGCGTGATGTTATGACCGGCAAGTGTGACCTTATCAAGCGTAAGCTGGATGAGCTTTAAGGTTTCCTCCATAGCGGATGTCATCTTGTCGGAAGTTTCTTCCAGATGGGTAAGTGCCTGCCAGATCTGACCAGAGGAAGTTTTTGTTTCATTGCTTAAGGAACGGATCTGATCTGCGACAACAGCAAATCCACGTCCTGCGTCACCGGCTCTGGCAGCTTCGATAGAAGCGTTCAGTGCCAGAAGATTGGTCTGGTTGGAGATATTTTCAATCGTTCCGGTTTCTTTCTTTACCATTGCAAAGTCATCTTTAAAGTTCTGCAGGGTCTGTTCGATTTCACCGGAAAGCTGCGCCATTGTATTTGTTGTGGCAACAAGATTTTCCAGATCCGCAGAGCTTACCTGTGCATGCTCTTCGGAGGTAGCGGTCAGAGCTACCATCTGCTCGATCATTTCAGCAACATGATTGACCTGGGAACGGATATCCGATGTCATATCGTTGGAAGAATTGGTGCTGTCCTGCAACATGACATTGTTATCCTGCAGCTTGTGCAGACTGTTTACAACGATGCTGGCTCCGTGTGTATTTTCGGAAGCAAGCTCACGTACGACAGTGATACCGTCCATGATCGAATTACATGCCTGTTTGACCTGCTCGACAGTTGTGATCACACGCTTCAGATCTGCCTTAATACTGTCAGTCATAGCACCGTCCGATTCATTCAGATGCTTGATGGACATGACATAGCAGATGTAGCAGAGGACAATACAGGAGAATTCCAGCTGATAATCCTTCATATTGGTGGCGGAATTATAACCGATCATGATGCGGTAAGCAGCACTGCCTATGATGATCAGAGAATTTGCAATACCACAGGTAACCATGAATTTTTTGTTTTTATACAAAACCAGAAGGCTGGTTACCGGGAGTACGTAGGTAAACGCGATCGGAGATTCCGTCGTACTGACAACGTAGGTATAAAATATGCCGTAGCCAATGACCAGATTATATTTGTAAAGTTCCGTTGTAAAACCTTTGACCCGCAGCAGGATCTCTCCGATAAGAATCGGAAGCCAGCAGAGCAGCAGAAATACAAAATAGTAAGGAGCAGTCCGCAACCCGTTTGCAACGTCGCTGCCATAGTTGGCGGAAAGCAGAATAGCAAAGATCAGCCAGATCTTACGTGCCCTTCGGTTGGCTTTTTCCTTAAAAACAGATTCATCGTAATTCATAGGTACCTCCATGTTGTGTGGTAGACATTGTCTTAAAATAGTCGGAAATGGCTTTGATCGTTTCATCGCTTTCTTTTAAGTCTGGTTCAAAGACGGAGAACGCATGGGTCAGTTCCTTTTTCTTGGGAAAGTTCAGTAAACTGTGAACAACACCCTGGCGGGTCATTGCCTTTTCATACTGCAGGGTATAATGTTGCAGATGGTCATTTCGGCTTGTAACAAGAAAGCAGGGCGGAAGTGCTTTCAGGATATCCGGATGCGCCGGATTGACATAGGGAGCAAAGGCTCTTTTTTTATAGCCTTTTCCGTATAAATAGGAAGGCAGGAAAAGTCCTATCTTGTCCCGTTTATTGGTATAAAACATACCACTGATCAGCCCAAGTGCCTGTATGGGAAGTGCAGATGGTGTTACATGCGCAGCAGCTGCTACCTTTTTGCTGTTCTGCATTGCAGTGCAATAGGTCAGCAGGCAGGCACCGCCACTGTCACCGACAGCATAGATCTGCTGCGACAGTCCTTTTTTGGCAAGATCCTTCCGGATATATTCCATGGCAAGAAAAACATCGCTGCACTGATCAAAAAACAGACAGTCGGGAACGAGTCTGTACTCAATGCTGTAAACCAGATAGCCCAGCTTACTGAGCTTGGCACAAAAGTAACGGTTAAATTCCTTACAGCCAAGTAACAGTCCACCGCCGTGCACGTTTAAAATCACGGGAAGCTTCTGATCTGCTGCATTTTCCGGCTGGTACAGATCCAGCCTGTGGGCAGGCAGCCCGTCCTCTGCATAAGGAATGTCCTCTAGCTCGGTAACACCGCTGCAAAGCGTATATTTTTTATCGCGCGCCGGGAGATCTTTCTGGAAATCTGCCCGTTGTTTATAAAAAGCTTGTTTTATAAATTGACTCATGTTTCAAAAACCTCGTTCTATATGCTGTTGAGCACAGAATTTCTACCTAATTATAATAGGCTGTTTTTCGACGGTATTCAACAAATTTTTAAAGCAATGGAAAGAATACAGGAAATCGGGTATAATGACAGTATGTACAGGGCACAGAAGTATGTGTCCGTGAACGAAAACGGCGTAAAATGGTATACAAAGGAGAAATGAAGGATGAACAAACATATAGAAGACGCGATGGAGATCAGAAATGAACAGCCGATGGTATGTAACTGCGCCCAGACGATCCTGCGGGTGTATGCAAAGGAACTCGGACTTTCGCCGGAGCAGGCAGAAAAGCTGGGCAGCAACTTTGGCGGCGGCATGAAATGCGGCGGAACATGTGGCGTGATCACAAGCGGGCTTTTGGTACTTGGAGGCAAAGGAATCGAATCGGCTGCTAAAATCGGTGAATTCCGCAGAAGGATCGCAGAAAATCATGATGGCATGACGGATTGTAAATTGCTTTTAAAAGCAAATGCAGAGCGGGGCGGCAATAAAAAGGAGCACTGCGACGGTATGATCCGGGAGGCAATCACGCTGATCGATGAACTGGTAAGTGTATCAGAAAATAAAAAATAGTGTCAGGATTAACACATAATTCCGACATATGCTACAGTACCGGAAATAAAATTAAGAAATTTCTGATATGCCGATATACAAAAGAGGAAGGACAGAATATCTCATGCAAAAAGAGAAAAAAGCCAATTCCATGGATATGATCCACGGAAGTCTTTGGAATAAAATATTATTATTTGCACTGCCGCTGGCTGCAAGCAGTATTTTGCAGCAGTTGTTTAATTCCGTAGATACGGCGGTGGTTGGACGGTTTGCCAGCAGTCAGGCACTTGCGGCAGTTGGCAGCAACAGCTCCCTGATCTCTTTGATGATCAATTTATTTCTGGGTGTATCCCTAGGCTCCAATGTTGTGATCGCCCATTATATCGGGCAGGGTTCTGAGAAAAATATTAAGGCAGCAGTCCATACGGCAATGCTTGTAGCGGTTTTATGCGGTTTTTTTGTGCTCTTGTTTGGGCAGGTGATCGCAAGACCGGTATTACTTCTGATGGGAACCCCGGAGGATGTGATCGATCTGGCGGTATTATATCTGCGGATTTATCTGCTTGGTATGCCCTGTATCATGCTTTATGATTTTGGTGCATCTATCCTGCGGAGCACAGGAGACAGTAAAAGACCTTTGTATGCACTGATCGCAGCGGGTATTATCAATACAATCCTCAATCTGATACTGGTCATCAGCTTTGGGATGGGCGTATCCGGTGTTGCCATTGCAACGGTTATTTCCAACATGGTCAGTTCCGGTATTGTACTGTATATTCTGCTGCATGAACAAGAGCCGATCAGGGTAGAACTGAAACAGCTCAGTATTGTACCGAAGGAACTGAAGAAAATTCTGATGATCGGTATTCCGGCGGGACTGCAGGGGATGATGTTTTCCATTGCCAATGTGTGTATCCAGAGTGCGATCAACAGCTTCGGTTCCAATGCGATAGCAGGAAGTGCCGCTGCACTCAACTTTGAGTTTTTTGCATACTTTATTGTGAATGCATTTGCGCAGACGACTGTTACCTTTACGAGCCAGAACTATGGAGCAGGAGAAGTTGACAGATGTAAAAAGGTATTCCGTCTGAATATGGTGTTTTCCCTTGTATTCTGTGGCATGCTTTCTGCAGTTTTTGTACTGGGCAGAGGATTTTTTCTGCGGCTTTATACAACTGATGAAGCAGTACTTGTATTTGCAGCGCAGCGGCTTTTGATCGTAACGACACTGGAGCTTCTGACCTCCACCTATGAAATCAGCGCAGGTGCCATGCGCGGACTGGGACATTCCCTGCTTCCGGCGATCATTACCTGTGTCGGCTCCTGCCTGCTTCGGCTTGTGTGGATCGCAACAGCATGTCGTCTGGTGCACGATTTTGGTCTGCTGATGATCATTTATCCGATCTCGTGGGTCATTACGGGAACAGCTATGCTCACCGCTTATTTCTGTATCCGTAAAAAATGCTTTAAAAGCCTTGGCAGGTTTTGACGTATGTAGGCAGGTTTGCTATAATAAAAACTGGTGATTTTATGGACTGTAAAGAAACAGAACGAAGAATATCCCGCTTTCTGGCAAATGATCTGACAGGACGGGAACTCATACAATTTATAGAACATGTGGAAAGCTGTGAGTCCTGCAAGGAGGAGCTGACGATCCAGTATCTTTCTTCCGAGGGTATTGCGCGCCTGGAGGAAGGGAAAACCTTTGATCTTGACCGGGAGTTGACAGAGTATATGCATACAATGGTCAGGAAGTACAAGCTGCGCCGGAAGATCCGGTTTGGCATATTAGTGCTGGAAATACTGGCAATACTGATCATTGCAGGGGTATTTGCCTACGCATTACTTTAATTAAAGAAGCAAGAGGGTATTTATGAGCGAAAAATTAGTACTGATCGATGGCCACAGTATTTTGAACAGGGCATTTTACGGAGTCCCGGATCTGACCAATACAGAGGGGCTGCATACAAATGCCATTTATGGCTTTCTGAATATCATGTTTAAGATCATAGAGGAAGAGGATCCGACGTATCTGGCGGTTGCTTTTGACTTAAGTGCGCCGACCTTCCGCCATAAGATGTACGATGCCTACAAAGGGACGAGAAAGCCAATGCCGCAGGAACTTAGGGAGCAGGTTCCGGTCATGAAAGAGGTGCTTTCCGCCATGGGCATTCTGACAATGGAGCAGGAAGGCTTTGAGGCGGATGACATTCTCGGTACGATGGCAAAACGTGCGGAAAAAGAAGGTGTTCTGGTAGCACTTGTGTCGGGAGACAGGGATCTGTTGCAGATCGCTACGGATAAGATCAAGATCCGCATCCCAAAGACAAAGGGCGCGAGAACAGAAATAGAAGACTATTATGCAAAAGATGTGGAAGAAAAATATCACGTGAATCCGCAGCAGTTCATTGAGCTCAAGGCACTGATGGGCGATACGGCAGATAATATTCCGGGCGTTCCGAAGGTCGGAGAAAAGACAGCGACCGCTTTGATGGAGCAGTACGGAAGCATTGAGAATATTTATGCGCATCTTGAGGAGATCTCCAAAAACAGCATCCGGACATCGCTTGCTGAAAACAGAGAGCTTGCAGATCTGTCTAAAAAGCTGGCGACGATCGATATTGATGCGCCGATCCGCTATACGCTGGCAGATGCCAGAACCGGCAATTTCTATACGCCGGAGGCCTATGCCTATATGAAAAAGTTAGCCTTTAAAAATATGCTCAGCCGTTTTGATGCACAGGACAGGCAGGAATCGGATGTCAGGGAAAATCTCTGCATTACAGAGATGCAGAAGGCAGAGGAGATTTTTGCTCTCTGCGAAAAAGCGGAAAAAACTGCTTTTTATGTGCTGGGAGAAAGCGTGCTGCTTTCCTGCGGGCAGGAGAATTATTACATTCCCGCGCAGGGCTTTTTGACATTTGCTTATTTACAGGGAAAGCTGCAGGAACTGTTTGAAGCCTGTAAAAAGGAAGGGCATCTGCTTCTGACATTTGATGTTAAGAAATTTTATGGACTGTTTACAATGGAGCGTGCAGACGTCAGCTGCTTCTTTGATACAAAGCTTGCGGCGTATCTGCTCAATCCTTTGAAAAGTGAATATACACTGGAAGATATCGCGCAGGAATACAGAAATGTAATGCTGATGGATTATAAGCAGCAGTTCGGGAAAAAGTCTGTTGCAGAGAGCATGGAAACAGAGGAAGAGATGTTTACGCAGTATGCGGGCGGGCTGATCCAGACAATCTATGACTGCTATGAAAAACTGGCGGATGCCCTTTCACAGACAGCTATGAAAGAACTGTATGATGAGATTGAAATGCCGCTTACTTATGTGCTCTATGCCATGGAAAAAGAAGGCGTGATCGTACAGAAGGAAGAATTAAAGCATTACGGCGGGCAGCTGGCAGAAAGGATCGCTGTTGTAGAACAGCGTATTTACGATACGGTTGGTGAGAAGTTTAATATCAATTCGCCCAAGCAGCTTGGCGTGATATTATTTGAAAAAATGCAGCTAAAAGGCGGCAAGAAAACAAAGACAGGCTATTCCACAGCTGCGGATATTCTGGAAAAGTTAGCTCCGGATTACCCGGTTGTAAATGATATTCTGGAATACAGAGGACTTACAAAATTAAAATCAACTTATGCGGACGGACTGGCGGACTGTATCGCGGAGGATGGCAGAATCCATACAAGCTTTAATCAGATGATCACGGCGACGGGACGTATTTCTTCCACAGAGCCGAATCTGCAGAATATTCCGATGCGCATGGAGCTGGGGCGTCTGATCCGTAAGGTATTTGTACCAAAGCCGGGCTGCGTATTTATGGATGCGGATTATTCCCAGATCGAGCTGCGTATCTTAGCGCATATGTCAGAAGATGAGGAGTTAATTGAGGCTTACCGGATGTCTGAGGATATCCACAGGATCACAGCCTCCAAGGTATTCCACACGCCGTTTGAAGAAGTGACGGATCTGCAGAGAAGAAACGCAAAGGCAGTCAATTTCGGTATCGTATATGGAATCAGTTCCTTTGGACTGAGTCAGGATCTGAGCATCAGCCGGAAGGAGGCAAGTGCTTATATTGAACAGTATTTTGAAACATATCCCGGTGTAAAGCGTTTTCTGGATAATTGCATTGCCAAGGCAAAGGAAACAGGCGAGAGCCGTACGATGTATGGCAGACGCAGACCGATCCCAGAGCTCTCCAGTTCTAACTTCATGCAGCGTCAGTTCGGTGAACGTGTGGCGATGAATGCGCCGATCCAGGGAACAGCAGCTGACATTATGAAGATCGCCATGATCCGTGTCTATGATTCACTTAAGCGAGAAGGGCTGAAGAGCCGCATTTTATTACAGGTGCATGATGAACTGCTTCTGGAAGTTTGGGAAGATGAAGTGGAGAAGGTACGGGAGATACTGATGCGTGATATGAAGGGCGCAGCAGAGCTTTCCGTTTCACTCGAAATAGATGTACACACAGGAAAAAACTGGTACGAGGCAAAATAATATGAAACTGATCGGTGTGACCGGAGGTGTCGGCGCAGGCAAATCGCAGGTGCTTGGCTATATCCGGGATACGTATAAAGCAAGGATCCTTCTGGCAGATGAAGCTGCCAATGATCTGAAAAAACCGGGCATGCCCTGTTATGAACCGGTGATCGCAACACTTGGCAGACAGATTCTGCAGGAAGATGGAACAATCAATAATAAAAAGATGGCAGAGGCAATCTTTGCATCGTCTGAAAAACTGGCACAGATCAATGCGATCATCCATCCGGCGGTGCGTACTTATATTATGGAGCAGATCCGGCTGGAAAGAGAAAGCGGAGTCAATGATTTTTTCTTTCTTGAGGCGGCGCTTCTGATCGAAGAGCATTATGATGAAGTTTTGGATGAGCTCTGGTATGTGTATGCCAATGAGCAGGTGCGTTACAAACGGCTGAAGGACAGCCGCGGTTATTCGGACGAAAAGACAGCTTCTATTATCAGCAGGCAGCAGCCGGATGCGGTATTCCGCAGCAAATGTGATTTTGTGCTGGACAATTCCGGTGATTTTGAGAATACAAAACAGCAGATAGATGAGAAATTGGGGGTATACCTGTGCAAAGAGCAGACAGCAAGCAGCATAAGTTGATCTACGGTCTTGATATCGGAACGAGAAGTATCGTAGGAACAGTCGGCTATATGGAAAAGGATCATTTTGTGGTAGTGGCACAAAAGGTCAGAGAGCATGAGACGCGCGCCATGCTCGACGGGCAGATCCATGATATCGGTGCAGTCGGTGAAGTGATCCGGGATGTGACGGATGAGCTGGAAAAGGAACTGGACATCACGCTTTCTCAGGTCTGTATCGCGGCAGCAGGTCGTGTTTTACAGACTGTGACGACTTCTGTGGAAATCGATCTGGAAGGTGAAAAGCTCATTACAAAAGAAGATATTTTTGCACTGGACTCCTATGGCATTGAAAAGGCATATGAGGAGTTTCAGAAAGAAAATGAGCTGGATATGAAGTTTTACTGCGTGGGCTATACGGTCATGCGCTACTATATGAATCATTATCCGATGAGTAATCTGGAAAATCATAAGGCAAAGATCATTGCAGCGGATCTGATCGCAACTTTCCTGCCGGATGATGTTGTGGACGGACTTTACAAAGCCGTGGAGCTGGCAGGGCTTGAGGTTGCCAATCTGACACTGGAGCCTATTGCAGCTATGGCAGTGGCAATCCCGCAGATGTACAGGATGCTGAATATCGCTCTGATCGATGTCGGCGCGGGAACAAGCGATATCTCCATTACAAAGGACGGCAGTATTGTAGCATATGGTATGCTGCCTGTTGCAGGGGACTGCCTGACAGAAGATATTGCCAGACATTGTCTGGTAGATTTTACAACGGCAGAGATGATCAAACGCGGGATCGAGCATAGTGATACGGTGGAATATAAGGATATTATGGGACTGCCTCAGACGATCAGCAAAGAAGAAGTACTTTCCGTCTGCTCTGACAATCTGACAGAAATGGCAGAACAGGCAGCGGACAAAATCATGGAGCTGAATGGGGGTAAGCCGGTCAGCGCAGTTTTTGTTGTCGGTGGCGGCGGAAAGATCGAGGGCTACACACAGCTTGTGGCGGACAGACTTGGTATTGCCAGAGAACGCTGTGCGCTGCGTGGGGAAGAAGTGATGCAAAAGATCGACTTTTTGCCGGGTGACATCAAAAAGGATTCCATGCTCGTGACACCTGTCGGTATCTGTCTGAATTATTATGAGCAGAGCAACAATTTTGTGTTTGTGACCTTGAACGGAGAACGTGTCAAATTATATGATAACAACAAGCTGGCGGTAGTGGATGCAGCCATTCAGGCGGAGATTCCGAATGATGCACTGTTCCCGAAGCGCGGGGAATCACTGACCTTTACCTTTAACGGAAAGCAGAAGATAATCCGCGGAGAACGGGGAGAATCAGCCGTGATCCTTCTGAACGGAGAACCGGCGGATATCCATACGCCGATCCGCGGGAATGACAGAATCGAGATCAAAGAATCCACAGCCGGCGTGCCGGCTGTGATGGAGCTTGGAAAGTTAACAGAGTACAACCAAGAGATCCATATTACCGTAAACGGACAGAACATTACACTTCCAAAGTTTGCTTCGGCAAACGGAGAACTGCAGTCTGCTTTTTATCAGATCCGGGAAGGCGACGAGATTGAACTGCTGAATTATTATACGGTGCAGCAGGTAACTGAGGTTATGGACGTGCAGCTGGATCCTGCCATGCAGATATTGATCAATCATGAACCTGCGGATATGGATTCCAAGGTCTATGATAATTTTACGTTGGAGTGGAAGCTGGCAGAGGAAAAAACGGAAGAAACCAAAGAACCGGAGCAGGAAGCAGAAGCAGGGACAGTGGTGGAATTAGCCGCGAAAACGGAAGCAAGTTCAGAGCCTGTGAAGCCGGCAGAAGAAGTGCAGGCAGATGCAGAGGCCGGAGAACAGGAGCAGCCTGACAGAGCAGATGTGCAGGAAAGCAGAAAAATGAGCAGACCGGGCGGCAGTATGCTGGAAAAAGCAAGACAGTCCGCACAGCAGATAGCGGATGCGCCGATAACGGAAGAGGTAGAGGAAGAACTGAAGCAGATGCGGGCGAATGCAGCGGCAGAACGGATCGCAGCATTTGCAACAGCCTATAACAGCGGTCAGGGTATGCCACAGCCTGTGCAGACAACACAGCACGAACAGCTGAAACCCGTACAGCCACCGGTGCAGCAGATAGCGCAGGCGCAACAGGAACCGGTATCACAAGTAGAACAGACGCCGCCTGCACAACAGAAACCGGTACAGGCGCAGCCACCGGAGCAACAGACAGTGCAAGTACAGCCATCGGCAGATGCCATCACTGCAGTGACTGTTACGGTAAACGGCGAAAAGCTGACATTGACGGGCAAGAAAGATTATATCTATGTGGATGTATTTGACCACATTGATTTTGATCTGTCAAAGCCGAAAGGCAAAACAGTGGAAACACTGATTAACGGAAGAAAAGCACAGTATGTGGAACCGCTGAAAACGGGTGATGTGCTTGATATATTCTGGAAGGACTAGAAATGAGACTACTTAGTATTGCGAGTGGAAGCAGTGGAAACTGCATTTATGTGGGGGATGATACAACGCATATCCTGATCGATGCGGGGATCAGCGGCAAGCGGATCGAAGCGGGACTGAATTCGATCGGGGTCAGCGGCAAAGATCTGGATGCGGTCTTTGTGACGCATGAACATATTGACCATATCAGCGGGATCGGCGTGTTGTCCCGCAAGTATGATGTACCGATCTATGCAACAAGCGGAACGATAGCAGGTATCAGTACGACACGTTCGGTCGGAGATATCGATGACCAGTTGTATCAGGTTATACATAAAAATGAGAATATCGCGGTCGGCGGGCTTCTGATCAAAGCTGTTCCGATTTCGCATGATGCGGCGGAGCCTGTCTGCTATACGATCACAAACGGAAAAAGTCACGCAGCGATCGCAACGGATATGGGCTGCTATACAGCGGAAATCGTAGAAAATCTGAAAGGCATGGATGCCATATTGCTTGAGGCGAACCATGATGTCAATATGCTGCAGGTCGGTCCGTATCCCTATTATCTGAAACAGCGTATTTTAGGAAACAAAGGTCATTTATCTAATGAAACGGCAGGAAAACTTTTGTGTGAGCTTCTGCATGATGATCTGAAATATGTCCTGCTCGGACATCTGAGTAAGGAAAACAATCTGCCGCAGCTTGCGCATGAGGCAGTAAGGCTGGAGATTACGATGGGGGAGTCCCCCTATCAGGCAAGTGATTTTGATATTACGGTAGCAAGCAGAAGTGAACCGACAAGACTTTTGGAGTTTTGATGATGCATTTGTCAAGAAAGACTTGCAAGAACAGATAGGAAAGTTTAAGATGATGTAGATAAGTTTGTTACAGAAGCAGAAGAGGAGAAGAAAGCATGAAAAAAACGATTATTACTGTAGTTGGAAAAGATACGGTAGGTATTATTGCAAGGGTATGTGCATATCTGGCAGAAAAGCAGATCAACATTCTGGATATTTCCCAGACGATCGTATCCGGTTATTTTAATATGATGATGGTTGTAGACAGAACAAATGCCACCAACTCCTTTGGTGATATGGCAGATGAGATGGAAAAGGTCGGAGAAGAGATCGGCGTTGTGATCAAATGCCAGAGAGAAGAAATTTTCGACAAAATGCATAGAATCTAATAAGGAGAATACCCATGATTAATCGTGTTGAAGTAAATGAAACAAATGAAATGATCGAAAAGGAAAATCTGGATGTGCGTACTATTACGATCGGTATCAGCCTTCTGGATTGTATCGATGCAGATCTGGAAAATTGTAAGAAGAAAATCTACAGTAAGATCAAGCAGACGGCAAAGGATCTTGTTGCAACAGGAAATGAGATTGAAAGGGAATTTGGTATTCCAATCGTAAATAAAAGAATCAGCGTTACGCCGATTGCTCTAATCGGTGGAGCCTGCTGTCATAAACCGGAAGACTTTGCGCAGATCGCGGTTGTACTGGATGAAGTGGCAAAGGAAGTGGGGGTTAACTTTATCGGCGGGTATTCTGCTTTAGTATCCAAGGGTATGACGAAGGCGGATAAAATGCTGATCGAATCGATTCCAATGGCACTATCTTTTACAGAACGTGTCTGTAGCTCCGTTAACTTAGGTTCCACCAAGACCGGTATCAACATGGATGCGGTCAAGCTGATGGGCGAGATCATCAAACAGACGGCAGAATATACAAAAGAAGATGATTCTCTTGGCTGTGCCAAGCTTGTTGTATTCTGTAATGCGCCGGATGACAATCCTTTTATGGCAGGTGCTTTTCATGGTGTGACAGAGGCCGATGCGATCATCAATGTTGGCGTATCCGGACCGGGAGTTGTCAGAACAGCACTGGAAAAGGTGCGCGGCGAGAATTTTGAAGTATTATGTGAAACAATTAAAAAAACAGCCTTCAAGGTAACGAGAGTCGGACAGCTTGTAGCAAAAGAGGCTTCCAAGATGTTGGGCATTCCTTTCGGAATTGTAGATCTTTCTCTGGCACCGACACCGGCGATCGGAGATTCCGTAGCTGATATTCTTTGCGAGATCGGTCTGGAATATGCAGGAGCACCGGGCACAACAGCGGCACTTGCGCTTTTGAACGATCAGGTAAAGAAGGGCGGCGTTATGGCTTCTTCTTATGTAGGCGGCCTGAGTGGTGCCTTTATTCCGGTCAGTGAAGATCAGGGTATGATCGATGCGGTAACAGCAGGTGCGCTGACGATCGAAAAGCTCGAAGCAATGACCTGTGTCTGCTCCGTGGGTCTTGATATGATCGCTATTCCGGGCGATACAAAGGCAACGACTATTTCCGGTATTATCGCAGATGAAATGGCAATCGGTATGGTAAACCAGAAGACAACTGCAGTCCGTATCATTCCGGTGATCGGAAAGGGTGTGGGAGAAAAGGTAGAATTTGGCGGACTTTTAGGCTATGCACCGATCATGCCTGTCAATCCGTATTCCTGTGATGCGTTTGTAAATCGTGGCGGACGGATTCCGGCTCCGATCCACAGCTTTAAGAACTAGTGTATAAAAAGGGAGAAATGCAAATTTGCATTTCTCCTGTTTTTTTATAGTTTAAAGCTTTATGATTGACCTTGTATATTCATTCTGCATTTCTGTCTGATACTTATCCGCGATAATACTTTCATAAATATGAGCCGCTAAAATGTCATGGTGGAACTGGCGCTGCGCAAGGTCGGTTGCAAGTTCTTTCCCATCGGAAACCTTTGTAATGATCGGAATAGAAGTGTACTGATGCAGGGCTTTCATCACGCCCAGACCGCCGATATCCTCCCGGAAGCCAAGCACACGTGCGTAAAATACAGTACCGTTGTTGCGATATGCATACATATCTGATTTTTTCAGATTCAGCAGGATATGGCAGAGCATACGGCTGACTCTTGCATAAGTCACATTTTTGGATTTCAAAATATCGCAGAGCGACTCGTAATCATATGATTTATACAGGTTCTTTAAGATCCTGTCGGAAAGATCTTCATTGATATCGACAAAGCGGCTATAACCTCTGGATTCTTCCACAAGCAGCTTGTATTTCAGCATGGCAGAAAAATCGCGTGGAAAAACAGGAAATGTTTTTTCGTAATTTTCAGCCATAATGTCATATACATTGGATGGTACCTGATCACGGATCAGTTCCAAAGAGCCGGGTGTATGTAATGCCTGCCTGAGTGCAAGTGAAGAACTGAAACTGTTGCTGAAGCGGTAAGAGTGATAATCAGCACCTGTACGCTGAATTGTCACAGGTTTGATCTTACTGCCACGGCGGATGATACTTTTGATATATTCAATACCAAGAATGTTGTTTGGACTGCCTATGATATTTTCATTGGCTGCAAATTCCGGCATACAATGTACAAGTGCCGTATTTCTCGCAGTAGGGTATGAGCGTCCGATCGCAAGCTCTGCTTTTAAAGTCTTTTTATAAGCTTCCGGCTCATCTACAAGAACCTGGGCAATGGGACGGAGCATGTCAATACTGCCGCATTCACTACCAAAGCAAAGCGTATCCACGATACCAAGACTGTCCAAAAGGGCAACTGCACCGTCTGCAAAGTACTCTGCGCTGGCGCAGGCGTAGCAGCTTGGCAGCTCGATCACAACATCAGCACCGTTCATCAGTGCCATACGTGCCCGGGCATATTTATCCATGATGGCGGGGGTGCCACGTTGCGTGAAGTCACCGCTCATGACAACAACAACGGCATCTGCACCGGTTAATTTTTTAGCCTGTTCAATATGGTAGGCATGCCCTCTGTGAAAAGGATTATATTCTGCGATAATTCCTGTAACCTTCATATCGAATTCCTCCATTACAAATCATATCAAGCCTATTTGGTAAACGGCACAATCACATATGGGACAACGTTGTGCAACTATGACTTCTGATAATTCTTTTACATATTAGTAACTATATCATATTTGTGGGTCGTGCACAATCATAACAGGGTTATTTCCTCAGGATTTTGCTTAAATTGTATGATATTTTGCACAAAAAAAGAGGGGGATTTCCTTGTACTTCAAAACACCTTAGATTATAATGGAAGAAATGAAACAAGCGGAAAGGAGACAGAGATGTCTTACATAGATCAAATCAAAGAAAAAGCAAGAGCAGATAAAAAAACGATCGTATTACCGGAGACAAATGACAAACGTACATTGATTGCAGCGTCCCATATTCTGGAAGAAGGAATTGCGGATATTATTATGATCGGTGATGAAGAGAAGATTAGAGACGGTGCCGGCTGGCTGGAAGTAGAGCTGGATGGTGTGACAGTAGTCAACCCACAGACGACCGACAAGCTGGACAAGTATGTAGAACTTTTATACGAAACAAGAAAAGCAAAGGGTATGACAATGGAAAAGGCAAGAGAAACACTGCTGAACGATTATCTGACCTTTGGCGTTATGATGGTAAAAGCAAATGATGCAGATGGCATGGTAGCAGGTGCCTGCCATGCGACAGCAGATACGCTCAGACCTGCGCTGCAGATCTTAAAGACTGCACCGGGCGTGAAGCTGGTATCCGGCTTCTTTATCTTAGATGTACCGGATTGTAAATATGGTGCAAACGGTACATTCTTATTTGCAGACTGTGGTCTGAATCAGGATCCGAATGCGGAAGAACTGGCTGCGATCGCAGAGTCCTCTGCAAAGAGCTTCCAGTCGCTGGTCGGTGCAAAACCGATCATTGCAATGCTGTCCCATTCCACAAAGGGAAGTGCAAAGCATCCGCTTGTCGATAAAGTGGTAGAAGCGACAAAGATCGCAAAGGAACAGTATCCGTATCTTTGTATCGATGGCGAGTTGCAGACAGACGCAGCGCTTGTCCCGTCCGTAGCAAAGTCAAAAGCACCGGGCTCAGAAGTGGCAGGTAAAGCAAATGTCCTCGTATTCCCGAACCTTGACTGCGGTAATATCGGTTATAAGCTGGTACAGCGTCTTGGGAAGGCAGAAGCGTACGGCCCAATGCTGCAGGGTATCGCAAAGCCGGTCAATGATCTGTCCCGTGGATGCTCGTGGGAAGATATTGTTGGTGTAGTGGCACTGACCGCTGTACAGGCACAGCTTGTGTAATTCGCAGGTGGATTGAAACGATGTTATATTACAATACTCCCTTTTTACAAAAGTGTGTCTGATGCATATTAACTCATAATTATACGAAACACCACACTTTTATCCATTTTCTATTCATTTCTTACTAATGGGTATTCATTTTTACTCTAGGTTGTCGTGCAATTTATTAGAATGGAATTTTTGAAAGAGCCAGCACCTTGAATGGGCTGACTCTTTCAATGTCACCTGTAATTAACAAACTGGAATTTCTCACTTCTTCATTTTAGGTGCAATAAGCAACACTACTGTCACAAGAAAATATACACCATACATCAACCATGTAATAGTATTGTTCCATGGAAAACTCATTTCTGGATGGTTCAATGCAAACATTATAAATACAATGGCTATAATCAGCATTATCAAACCGATAATCCTTGATATACTCTTTTTCATGTAAATCACCTTCTCGTCAAATTGTAGTTATCTACGTATTCCATCATCATTAAAATGTTTTTTTAAAGCTTTCTCTGTCGGATAAATTGATACAATCATAATAAAGCATTGAATTGTCACAAGAATCACCCCTGCAAATCCAATCGTATTCTTATCACTATGATATAACGGAATATGTATCAAAGCAGATGGTATAATCATTACCCATCCAATTTTCCACCAAAGTCTTCCGCAGTAGTCATTCGCAAATTTCCATGTATCCATATTTTTCATTGAGCGAGTTGTTCTGTAGCCTGACATACTATTCATATGTTTTGGACACTGTTTCCACATCATTCTTCCACAAATGACCATAGCAATAGGAATTATCAGATCACATATTAACATAAACCACCAAAACCACATAAACCGCACCTCTCTTCATGCATCAATTTGTATAACAGTAGTCTAACACATGTTGATAAAAAGTACTATATACAAACTAATGTCCGTGATTTGCTTTCCATAAAAAGTTCCTTTCAAAAATAAATTATATTTTCTATATTGAGGTGTTGAAAAAATGGTCCATAGACATTATCTAAGGTGTGTACTCATTGCCTTAAATGCACAACTACATGATGTGCAGACGTAAAAATATTTATAGGCATAAGAACAAAAATAGATGATTTTGAAATAGCCTGAATATTTCAAGTATTGTCAGAAAGTATGTGCCTATGAGTACAACAGCAGTTGAAAAAGGATTACAGTTTGAAAAAGCTGTAGTAGACATGCTTAATAAGTTTGGTTTTAAAGCATGGAGAACAAACCAATCTAATGAAGCTGACCCAGAAAGATATAAGGCTGTTTTTGTAGATAGGTCACAATTCTTTGCAATCTTTGATATTGATAGTTCCTCTACAAAGCCTCTTAACATTTCTTTCCATGTGTCTTCTGAAAGATGAGTGTAGCGAAGACTGTCCCCATAATGTCATGCATCTTTGATGCATGATGCAGCCTCGCTCATCTGCGAAGCAGATTTTGCAATTTACTGCCCAGTCAGTTCCAGACAGCTTAAAACTGTCAGAAAATAACTGCTCAGATAAAAACCAAAATAATACATGAAAAACATGGCAGGTGCTGTCAGAAAGATAAGTATAAGTTGTGGCAGCGTCAGCAGGATCAGAACGATGCAAAGCACATATCTGTCTACGGATCCATGCTGCTTCTTCCTTGCGCGGAGCACTGCAATACAGTTGGAAATAAACAGTACCAGCAAAAAGATCACACCGGGTATACAGTTGTAAAAGACCGGAAGCATTGCATTTGTCCTGATATTATCCTGTTCATAATGGCGGCAGGCAAGGAAAGAGATCGTTTTTTCACGAAGAGCCTGTCCGAAAGGTGGGTTCATAAAGGCAAAATAGGATTTGTAATCGTTGCCATAGTAGACAAGTTTGTTGATCGCATCAATGCATTCTCCGCCCGGATGGTTGATATAGCCAGGATACAGACCGTTCGTATAGGCGAATGTCTGCCATCTGTATTTCAGGAATTTATCCGGATTATAAATGATGAGCCGCAGGGAAGCCTGCATAAAGCGGTTTAAGGTTCTTTTTGGCAGGACGTCATCGATGTTCCAGTATTGACTGATATTTCTGACGCTTGCTGTACGGCGGAGCAGAGATGCATCCACAAGCTCGTTGATCGTCATAACATCATCATAGACGCACGGACCTTTTAAATCCTCTACATCCGTAAATAAGTTTGCAACCGGATTTAAGACAAGGGAGATTGGATATTTATTGCTTCCATTTAATGCAATTTTGTTTGGTATATTGCAAAGCATAAAGAATACAAGTGATAACACAAGCATACAGGCTGCCTGCTTCAGATGTATTTTTTTCAGAAGTAAAAATGCGAGGGGCAGGAATACGACCAGATAAATAAATTCGCTGCGCCATGCACAAAGAAGTCCGGTCAGGGCAGATAGGACCAAAAGCCATTTGCCGGAAAAACGGTCTGTTTTGGTAAGATAGTAAACTTTTGCAAGGACAAACAGAAAGATCCAGCCAACCAGTGTGGCACGCAGGGTAAATAAGTTGCCGTCGATGACAGGCAGCAGGATAAACGGCAAAAATAAGAGATATCGTTTTTTGCCGGAAAGCACAGAAAACAGATCATGCATGATCACAGAAAAGATCGTGCAGATAAGCAGAATCTGGATAAAAGTAATGGATGCCATGGAAGGGAAAAACAAAAGGGCAACCATATAAAACAGGCTTGTAATACCGGACTGCGCACCGGACATGGTAAAGGAAAGGGCAGCACGGATCACATAGAATTCGTCTCCCTTAAAAATACCCGGCCATGTCAGCAGCCAGAAAACGCCCATAAACAGGAAATATCCGATAAAAAAACGAAAATAGGAGAGAAAGGTTTTATTTTTCTTCCCTATATAATAGAGGGTGTGTGTCAGACAAAGATAAAAGAAATAAGTAAATAATACGGCAAGCAGGACGATAACGCCAATGTAAAGCCGGGAATGTTCTGTCCAGGTAAATGTAACCAGATCACGCCCTTTGACCAGTAGAACATGGAGGATAGTCAGAAAAAGAGAAAGAAACGCGAAAGCCGGTTTCAAAATCGTAGCTTTTTTGGAAACACTTGTTGTCATCATAAATCTCCTATAGTTTACATAATTCAGCTGCTTGCAGATGTATTACGTTCTGCCGTATTGATCAGTGATCTTCATTTCTTTCAATATAGCATAGCCGGAGCTGTTTGACAAATGGAGCAGAATGGCTGTTCTGCATCTTTTCTGAAATGAAAATGCTCTTAATGAGAAAAATATATAAATGCAGTTGACAAACTGCAGAGGCATATGTATAATTGGTTGAGTGTGGATAGGAGTATGCTATGCTTTATAATCTGACCGGTATATTATCAAGTGAAGAAAAAGTAGAAAAGCTGACAGTTCCATATGAGCACGAGACTGTGAGCAACGGATTGGATTCCTATAAGATTCTGGAAAAATCCGATCTGACTTTAACACTTGCCAATAAGGCAAAAGGCGAAGCGGAAGCGGAAGGTGAGATTTCCTTGGTGTGTGAGATCCCATGTGATCGCTGTCTGAAGCCCGTTAAGGTTTCTTTTTCTTTAAAGATAAGCGAATATCTGAAGGAAAGCGACCTTGAAGATCCGGAGAAGATGGAGGAAATGCCATTTATCGAAGGCTTTTCACTGGATACGGATGCTCTTATAAACAACGAAATTATTGTAAACTGGCCGATGAAGGTTTTATGCAAGCCTGACTGCAGGGGAATCTGCAAGGTGTGTGGCAAAAACCTGAATGAGGGGGACTGTGGATGTGATACATTCGTTCCGGACCCGCGTATGGCAGTAATAAAAGATATCTTTAACGCGTGATAAGGAGGTGTAACGATGTCCATCTGTCCAAAAAATAAATCTTCTAAAGGTAGAAGAGATAAGAGAAGAGCAAACTGGAAAATGAGCGCTCCAACACTTGTAAAGTGCTCAAAGTGTGGTGCTTTAATGATGCCTCACAGAGTATGTAAGGCTTGTGGCAGCTACAATAAGAAAGAGATCATTTCTGTAGCTGAATAATGAATTGCAAAGTAAGGCTGTTGCTTTTGAAAGAAAGCAGCAGCCTTTTTGTTATGGCGACGAGGAACAGAACTTGCAATTTTACCCTGTTTCAAGTATATTATAATATAGCGTTTTTGTAATTAGAAAAGCAAGGGAGTCGATAAAATGGCTGAATTGGTAAAAGTAGTTGTAGATGCCATGGGTGGCGATAATGCGCCTGGCGAAATCGTAAAAGGTGCAGTGGAAGCACTCACGGAGAGCAAGGATATTTTTATTTATCTGCTCGGTATGGAAGAAGCCGTAAAGCAGGAACTTTCCAAATATACATATGACCAGGAGCGTGTAGAAGTGGTAGCCTGTTCGGAGGTAATTGAGATGGCAGAACCGCCGGTCAATGCGATCCGTAAAAAGAAGGATTCTTCTATCGTAAAGGGCATGCATATGGTACGCGAAGGACAGGCAGATGCATTTGTATCCGCAGGCAGCACGGGAGCTGTTTTAGTAGGCGGACAGGTTCTCGTTGGCAGGATCAAAGGCGTAGAAAGACCACCGCTTGCACCGTTGATCCCAACAGATAATGAAAGAGGCTGTTCTCTTCTGATCGACTGCGGTGCGAATGTGGATGCGCGTCCGTCTAATCTTGTGCAATTTGCCAAAATGGGTTCCATTTATATGGAAAGTGTTATGGGTGTTAAGAATCCGAAGGTCGGTATTGTCAATATCGGTGCGGAGGAAGAAAAGGGAAATGCACTTGTGAAGGAAACGTTCCCGCTTCTGAAGGCTTGTCCGGATATTAATTTCGTGGGCAGCGTGGAAGCCAGAGATATTCCCGCAGGTGTGGTGGATGTCGTTGTATGTGAAGCTTTTACCGGCAATGTCATTTTAAAGACCTATGAAGGCGTTGGGGCAACGCTGATCAGCAAGGTGAAGAAGGGCATGATGAGCTCCCTGCGCAGTAAGATCGGTGCACTTTTGGTAAAGCCTGCGCTGAAGCAGACTCTGAAAGCTTTTGATCTGGAGCAGTATGGCGGAGCACCTATGCTCGGACTGAAAGGGTTGGTTGTCAAGACACATGGCAGCAGTAAATCAGTAGAAATTAAAAATTCCATTCTGCAGTGTGTGACCTTCCAAAAGCAGCAGATCAATGAGAAAATCAAAGAAAAAATACAGCTTGCGGATGCAAAATAGGAGGCTTTTCACATGGAATTTGAAGTATTACAGGAGGCTCTTGTCGAGGTGATGAATGTGGCTCCGAATGAAATCCATATGGATACGACATTAGCCGGGGATCTGGGGATGGATTCACTGGATGCATTTCAGATCATTCTGAAAATTCAGGAGAGACTTTCTATAGAGCTGGATCCGAGAAAGATAGAAAAGGTGGAAACTGTCAGGCAGGCAGTAAAGCTGCTTGAGCAAACCGTGAAAGCAAATCAGTAAAGACCCTGTAAAGGGTCTTTCTTCAAGGAGAAAAAATGAATCAATACGGATTTGATGGATTGGAACAGAAGATTGGCTATATCTATAAGGACAAAAAACTTCTGCGTCAGGCAATGACACACACTTCATTTGCCAATGAGCAGAAGATGAACAAGTTAAAGAGTTATGAACGGATCGAATTTCTGGGAGATGCCATACTGGAAATGGTCAGCAGTGAGTTCTTCTATTTTACTTATCCGGATCTGCCGGAAGGAAAACTGACACAGATGCGGGCAAGCAGTGTCTGTGAGCAGGCACTGGCGATCACGGCGCGTGATCTTTCGCTGGGCAGTTACATGCTGCTTGGAAAAGGAGAAGAACTGACTGGTGGGCGTGACAGAGACTCCATTATCGCTGATGGCGTGGAAGCAATCATTGGCTCTATTTATCTGGATGGTGGCCTGGCACCGGCAAAGGATTTTATCCTGACACATGTGCTGAATGATCTGGAAAAGAAGCAGCTGTTTTATGATGCAAAATCTATTTTACAGGAAAAAGTACAGATCGGACATCTGGGAAATCTGTCATATAAACTGATTGCGGAAGACGGACCGGATCATGCAAAGCATTTTGCCGTGGAAGCATGGCTGGATGATACAAGGATCGGAAGCGGAGAGGGACATTCCAAAAAGCTGGCAGAACAGCATGCGGCGTATCAGGCACTATTGCAGATGCAGGCGCAGGAAACTAACTAAAGTAGGTGTTTTATGTATTTAAAAAGCATAGAGGTGCATGGGTTTAAATCCTTTGCCAATAAGATTTTATTTGAATTCCATAATGGTATTACCGGTATTGTAGGACCGAATGGAAGCGGAAAAAGTAATGTAGCGGATGCAGTCCGCTGGGTACTTGGTGAGCAGAGTGTCAAGCAGCTCCGTGGTGCGTCCATGCAGGATGTCATTTTCTCGGGAACGCAGAGCAGAAAACCGCTTGGTTATGCCTATGTGGCGATCACACTGGATAACAGCGATCATTCACTTGCCATTGATTATGAAGAAGTAACGGTTGCACGACGGCTGTACCGTTCTGGAGAAAGTGAATACCTCATCAACGGAACCGTATGCAGGTTGAAGGATGTTAATGAGCTTTTTTATGATACCGGTATCGGTAAAGAAGGTTATTCCATCATCGGACAGGGGCAGATCGATAAGATCCTGAGCGGAAAGCCGGAGGAAAGAAGAGAGCTGTTTGATGAAGCAGCAGGTATTGTAAAGTTCAAACGCCGTAAAAATGAAGCGCAGAAGAAGATGGAAAATGAAAGACAGAATCTTGTGCGTGTCAATGACATTTTAGCAGAGCTGGAAAAACAGACGGAACCTTTAGAGAAACAATCCGAAAAAGCAAAGATCTATCTGAAAAAGAAAGAGGAAATGAAGACACTGGATGTCAACATGTTCCTTCTGGAAAATAACAGAATGCAGCAGCAGCTGACTGATGTAACAGGCAGATATGAGATCGCGCAGGCGGATCTGAATAAAGCAAAAGACAGCTTTGCCGGCATTAAGGAAGAATACGAGCGTGTTGTTTCTGAGATCGAACGTCTGGAAGAAGAGATCGGACGGGAACGGGAAAATCTGTCAAATGCATCCGAGCTGCGTGGCAAGCTGGAAGTGCAGATCAATATTTTAAAGGAACAGATCCGGTCAGCAGGGGACAACAGAGAGCATTTTGCGCTAAGAGAGCAGAGCGTGCGCAGCCAGATCACAGAAAAAGAGGAAGAGAAAAATGCAATCTTAGAGGAAAAGAAGGCATTTGACGCGGCGTATGAAAAGATGCGTCTGCAGATGGAAGAGGCAGCAGGCAGACTTTCAGACATGCAGCAGCAGATGGACGCGTATAATGAAACAATAGAGAAAGATAAAAAGACGATCATTGATGCACTGACAGAGCGTGCAACGATCAAATCCAAGATCGGACGCTATGACACGATGCTTGAACAGATCAATATCCGCAAAGCAGAGATGAGCTCCCGGCTGCTTTTGGCACAGTCGGAAGAAGAAAAGCAGGATGAAGAGATCGAGCGTTTAGAGCAGGAATTTGAGCAGATCAATGTGACGATCCGTGAGCTGAATGAACAGCAGACAAAGTTGGAAGAACGTAACAGTGAGATCACGGATGAGCTTTCCGCAAAGGATCAGAAGCTGCGTGATACGCAGGTACTGTATCATCAGGAAAAATCAAAGCTGGAAGCGATCTCCAACCTGACAGAACGCTATGACGGCTACGGAAACAGTATCCGCCGTGTTATGGAGCAGAAGGAACAGAATAAAGAGATCGTCGGTGTTGTAGCGGATATCGTCAAGGTGGAGAAAAAATACGAAGTAGCGATCGAGACAGCACTAGGCGGTAATATCCAGAATATTGTTACCGAGGATGAAGAAACAGCGAAAAAGATGATCCGTTTCTTAAAGAAGAATAAATACGGAAGAGCAACTTTCCTGCCACTGACCAGTATCCTGCATCCGCAGGAATTTAAGACGCCTGAGGTGTTAAAAGAAAAAGGCGTGCTTGGCATGGCAGATGCACTTGTGGAAACGGAAAAGAAATACCGCAATGTGGCAAAAGCAATGCTGGGCAGGATCGTCGTTGTCGATGATGTGGATCATGCAGTGCAGATCGCCAGAAAATACGATTACGGAATCCGTATGGTAACGCTCGAAGGAGAGCTGTTAGTACCGGGCGGTGCGATCAGCGGTGGTGCATTTAAAAATGCAAGCAATCTGCTGGGACGCCGCAGAGAGATGGATGAGCTTTCTGCAAAGGTCAAATCTTATCTGCATAAGGTTGATGAACTGCTGGATGAGATCGAAAGCTGCAAGGCGGAGCGTACAAAGGTGCGTAAGGATTTGGAAGCTGTCAAGGGAGATCTGCAGGCGAAATTCATTGCACAGAATACAGCCAGATTAAATGTCATTCAGGCACAGGAGAAGAAGTCGGAAGCAGGTAAGGGCTTTGAACGTCTGAAGGAAGAGGCAAAGGACGTAGAGGCACAGGTACTTGAAATAGAAGAAAACAAAAAGCAGATCCAGAAAGAACTGCTTACCTCCGAAGAAGAAGAAAAGAGACTGCAGGCTGAAGTGGCAGAGGTACAGAAAAAGCTGGATGCCCTCAGACTGGAAGAAAATGAAATTGCAAACAGTCATGCGCAGCTTGGTATGGAAACTGAAAAGGCTTTGCAGAAGCAGGGCTTTATGCAGCAGAATGTGGATCGTATCAACGGAGAGATCGGACGTGTACAGGCAGAGCTGGAAGAAATCTTAGAGAGCCTGACCGGAACAAAGGAGGATATGGATCGGAAAAACGCGGATATCGAAAAGCTGCAGCAGACGATAGATGCTTCCTATACCTCGCAGGATGAAAATAAAGAAAAACTCGAAGCGGATACGGCAAAGAAACAGGAACTGTCCGAAAAGCAGAAGGGCTTCTTTACAGAGCGGGAGAGGCTGTCTGATCAGATTTCCGCACTGGATAAAGAAGTATATCGTTTAAATGCCCAGAAGGAACGACTGAAGGAGGCACTGGATTCCCAGATCAATTATATGTGGGATGAATATGAAATCACGCTTTCCGAGGCTGCAAAGCTGAAGGATGAAGATATGAACGATCTGCCGGGCATGAAGAGACAGATCGCGGCGATCAAGGATGATATCAAAAAGCTCGGTGATGTCAATGTCAATGCCATTGAAGATTACAGGGCATTGATGGAGCGATATTCCTTCCTGTCCAATCAGCATGATGATCTGGTACGGGCAGAGGAAACACTGCAGGGCATTATCACTGATCTGGATACTGCCATGCGGAACCAGTTCCATGAAAAATTTGCCCAGATCAGTACCGAGTTTGACAAGGTATTTAAGGAATTGTTCGGTGGCGGACAGGGAACACTGGAGCTGATGGAGGATGAAGATGTGCTGGAAGCAGGCATCCGTATCATTGCACAGCCGCCGGGAAAGAAACTGCAGAATATGATGCAGCTCTCCGGTGGAGAAAAGGCGCTGACTGCGATCGCACTTTTATTTGCGATCCAGAATCTGAAACCGTCTCCGTTCTGTCTGTTGGATGAGATTGAGGCAGCACTGGATGACTCCAATGTTACCAGATTTGCAAAATACTTACATAAGCTTACAAAACACACGCAGTTTATTGTAATTACCCATAGACGTGGTACAATGGAAAGAGCAGACCGCCTGTATGGTATCACCATGCAGGAGAAGGGCGTTTCTACATTAGTCAGTGTCAATCTGATCGAAAAGGATCTGACACAGTAAGGAGAATGCGGAAAGATATGAGTGAAGAAAAGAAAGGCTTTTTTACGAGACTGAAAGAAGGTCTGACAAAAACCAGAAATAATATCGTCAGCGGGATCGATTCTGTTTTCAGCGGCTTTTCCAGCATTGATGATGATTTTTATGAAGAACTCGAAGAAATCCTGATCATGGGAGATATCGGCGTCAGAGCGACCAATGATATCATTGAGCGTTTGAAAGAACAGGTAAAACAGCAGCACATCAAAGAACCTGCGCAGTGCAAGCAGCTTCTGATCGACAGCATCAAGGAGCAGATGCAGGTTGGTGAGACGGCATATGAATTTGAACATCAGCAGTCGGTTGTGCTGGTGATCGGTGTAAATGGCGTCGGCAAGACAACCAGTGTCGGAAAGCTGGCAGGCAAGCTCAAGGAACAGGGCAGAAAGGTCATGCTGGCAGCAGCGGATACGTTCCGTGCAGCAGCAGTGGAACAGCTTGAGGAATGGGCACACAGAGCCGGCGTAGATATTATTGCCGGAGCGGAAAACGCAGATCCTGCAAGTGTGATCTTTGATGCGGTGCATGCGGCAAAGGCAAGAAAGGTAGATGTACTTCTGTGCGATACGGCGGGCAGACTGCACAACAAGAAAAACCTGATGGAAGAACTGAAAAAGATCAACCGGATCATTGATAAGGAATTCCCGGATGCACACAGAGAAAATCTGGTCGTACTCGACGGGACGACAGGACAGAATGCTTTGTCACAGGCAAGAGAATTCGGGGAAGTAGCGGATCTGACCGGAATTATCCTGACGAAGATGGATGGCACGGCAAAGGGTGGTATCGCTGTGGCGATACAGTCAGAGCTGAAGATCCCTGTAAAATATATCGGCGTGGGAGAAACGATCGAGGATCTGCAGAAATTCGATGCAGACCAGTTTGTAGATGCACTTTTTAATGTAGAGGATTGACGTAGTCAATCCCCTATGTAGCCTCAGCTCATCGGCGCAGCCGATTCTGCATGAGCTGAGGTTCCCGTAATGTAGAGGATTGACACCAGGGGCAAAAGACGAGAAACACGAAGTGCATGCACGGGAGTGTTTAGAAGTCTTTATGCCCCGCCCACCGATATGAGCATAAAAGCGGTGCGAAAGCACTGCGATATGCGAATAGAGGTGTAGGATGGCGAGAGTGCGGAGCACGGAGCAATCCGGGGTGTCAGGAGAAACCACCAGGGGCAAAAGACGAGAAACACGAAGTGCGGAGCACGGAGCAATCCGGGGTGTCAGGAGAAACCACCAGAGGCAAAAGACGAGAAACACGGAACAATCCATGGGCATCACGAACAACTGAAATGAGTAAATATAAAAGGAAGGATACGATTATGAGTGAAGAAAATATGTTGACACTGGAAAAATTTGAGGAGGCTTCCGAGAAGGTAAAAGAAGCTATCTTACCGACAGACCTTGTTTACAGCGAATATCTGAGCAACCAGACAGGCAATAAGGTTTATTTAAAACCGGAAAATATGCAGTTTACAGGTGCTTATAAGGTACGTGGTGCTTATTACAAGATGAGTACACTTTCCGAGGAAGAAAGACAGAAGGGTATCATTACCGCATCAGCAGGAAATCATGCACAGGGTGTTGCTTATGCAGCTAAAAGATATGGTGCAAAGGCAGTCATCGTTATGCCGACGACGACACCGCTGATCAAAGTAAATCGTACCAAGGGCTATGGTGCAGAGGTTGTATTATATGGAAATGTATACGATGAAGCCTGCGCAAAGGCTTATGAACTGGCCGAGGAACATGGATATACGTTCATCCATCCGTTTGATGACCTGACCGTTGCAACAGGACAGGGATCCATTGCGATGGAGATCGTAAAGGAACTGCCACTGGTAGATTATATTTTAGTACCGATCGGCGGAGGCGGGCTGGCAACGGGCGTTTCCACCCTGGCAAAACTGTTAAACCCGAAGATCAAGGTGATCGGTGTAGAACCGCAGGGTGCAAATTGTATGCAGGCATCCTTAAAAGCAGGTAAGGTAACAACACTTCCGACTGTTAACACGATTGCAGACGGTACAGCCGTTAAGACACCCGGCAGCAAGATCTTTCCATATATCCAGAAGAATCTGGATGATATTATTACAGTACCGGATGAAGATCTGGTCGTTGCGTTTCTTGACATGGTAGAAAACCACAAGATGATCGTGGAAAATTCAGGCCTTCTGACAGTGGCAGCTTTAAAATATCTGGATGTGAAAAACAAAAAAGTAGTATCTATCTTAAGCGGCGGTAATATGGACGTGATCACAATGTCTTCTGTTGTTCAGCAGGGACTGATCTTCCGAGACAGAATCTTTACAGTTTCCGTTCTTCTGCCGGATAAGCCGGGCGAACTTTCCAGGGTCGCAGGCGTGATCGCCGATGTCAACGGAAATGTCATCAAGCTGGAGCACAATCAGTTCGTATCGACGAACAGAAGCGCGGCTGTAGAGCTCCGCATTACATTGGAGGCATTTGGTACAACGCACAAAAACGAGATCATCGAAGCACTCAACAAAAATGGCTATCAGCCGAAGGTTGTCCGCACGATGATGTAAAAGGAGTATAAAACAGGCAGCTGCTATAATAGGCAAACGTGATTGCGTTTATAGCAGCTGCCTGTTTTTTATACTCAGATTCTTACCCCGGCGTTTGGATAGAACAGGTGCAACTTACACATACTACCTGCATGAAAACATGCGGAAAGAACAAACAAAGATATAATTGTATAGAATGGAGAAACCATGAGGCGCGGCGTGTGAAGGAGTATATTCTCATCACACTGGCAACGATCCCTTATGCGATCGGAATTGCCCTGTTTTTAGATCCGAATGATCTTGCACCCGGAGGGTTGACCGGCATTTCCATTCTGGTAAACAGGTTGACCGGAATTGATACCGGAAGCCTGTTTTTTATTTTAAATATACCCATTTTATTACTGGGGATGTGGAAATTTGGTGGTAAATTTATTCTTTCTACCCTGTATGCGCTTGCGCTGATCACTTTTTTTACAAATGTACTGCAACAATATGAGCCGATTACGCATGACCGGCTGATGGCAGCAGTCGCAGGATCCTGTCTTGTGGCGTTGGGTATGGGAGTGGTACTCAGATGTCATGCAACGACCGGTGGAATGGATATCATAGTAAAGCTTCTCAGACGGCGGTATCCATACATCAGAACCGGAAGCCTGTTTTTTATGCTGGATACCTTTGTGGTGATGTTTGCAGGACTGGTATTCAGAGATCCGGAAGCCATGGTTTATGCGGCAATTTCCACGACGATCACCACCACTGCACTTGATAAGGTGTTGTACGGTCATGATGGAGCAAGGCTCATTTATATTATCAGCGGGAAGGAAGAAGCAATTACGGAAAGCCTGTTGTATTCACTGCAGGCCGGCGTAACGGTATTGCATGGAGAGGGTGCTTATACACAGCAGAAAAAGAAGATATTGATGTGTGTTGTGGACAAGAAAAGAGCCGTTAAAATAGAGGAGATTGTAAAGGAAACAGATCGTAATGCATTTCTGATCATAACAAGTGCAAATGAGATTTATGGGGAAGGATACAAAAATCTTTTTCAGGAAAAAATATGATGTCAGAGCGGGATTGCGGAAGTGCGTGGCATGGAATAATCCGTCTGACATCATTTGACATCAATATCATCAAAATAAAGCTGCACAGAAAAAAGAAATTTGTCGATGAAAAACATGAGAAAAATACATCGGAGCATGGTATGCTATTAGAAAACAGGATTAGAAGCGATGCTGCGGAGGATAGAAAAATGGATGCAAAACATGCGGAAAACCAGATGATACGATGGCTGGCTGAAGATCTGTTGAAATGTAATTATGATTGTATTGTAGTTGTCAATCTGAAAGAGAAAACCGCCTTCTGGATGGATTATGATGTGGAGAAGGAGCTTCTGCCGATTTCGGATCTGGATGCGTGGACGGAGAAATATTTACAGCAGCATTATCAGGGCGATGATACCGAGGTTGTGATACGGATGACGCGGCTGGAGAACATCGTCAGATCGGTGAAAGAAAACGGATGTGAAAGCATTTCCTATTCAATCCGTGTGGGCGGAAAAATGAAGCGGAAAATGCTGCAGGCGCAGTTTCTGCAGGAATCTCCCGACATTTTGTATATTGTATGGCGGGATATAACAAAGGAACATAAAACCAGAAAACAAGAAGAACAGGTACTGGAAAAAGCACTGGATGTAGCACAGAAGGCAAATCAGGTAAAAAAAGAATTTTTGTTACATATTTCAAAAGATATCGGGACACCACTTTATGAGCTGTCCGGTATTTTGCAGCAGCTGCAGCTGAAACAGACAGGAGATGACAGCCGGGCATATATCGGGAAAGCAATGAAAAATGTGGAGCAGCTGCAGACGATATTCGGAAATCTGCTGGATGTCTCAGCGGCTGAGACGGATGACATGGCAATCATAGAAGAGGCGGTTGCACCTTGGAAGCTGATTCGTGAAATTGCCGATGAACTGGAAAAACAGGCATGTGAAAAGAACATCAAGGTTATATTTGAAGTAAAACCGACAAATTTTTCATTGGTAATGCTGGATCCTGTAAGATGGAAACAAATCATTATCAATATTATGAAGAATTCCATTCAGTATGGGAAAAACGGTGGCTATACCCGGTGCGAGATCGATGCGGAGCTGATGAAGCCCGGATGGGAGATGGTAACCATGCGTTTTACAGATAACGGACCCGGTATGGAAGAAGAATTTCAGCGGACGGTCTTTCAGGACTTTGTCTGTTATGATGAAGAAAACAGAGGCAGCGGGCTGGGGCTTCCGCTGGTGCAACATATTGTAACTAATATGGGAGGAAAGATGCAGCTTTCCAGCAGATTGGGGGAAGGAACTGCTGTGACCGTACGGATTCCCGTGCGGTCAGCGGATGTATCGGATTATGAGAATGCAAAGAGAATGGAGCATATGATCCGGCATTTGGACAAAACAGACTTCTCGAAAATCCGCGCACTGGTCGTAGATGACAGCTGGATTAACCGGGAACTCATGTGTGCGCTTTTGGTACGGATCGGTGTACAGGTGGAAACGGCAGAAGATGGACAGCAGGCAATCGGGCGGCTGCTGGCATCCGATATCGGATATTACCAGGTAGTTTTTATGGATATTCAGATGCCGGTCAAAGATGGATTGGAAGCAACTATGGAGATCCGTAAGATGGAAAGACAGGATCTGTCTGATATTACGATCATTGCGGTAACAGCCCATGCTTTCAGAAAAGACAGGCTACGTACATTGGAGGCAGGAGTGGATTATCATTTGACGCTTCCGCTTAATCAGATGGAACTGACGGAAATCCTTGCAAGAGAACTGCTCGAAAACGATTTGCAGAAGGAATCAGAAGTGCGCGGTTTCCGGATCGTAAAGTGACGGGTGTCAAGAAAAAATACTTGACACCTTGTTTCTGCTGTAGTATGATAAATCATGTGTGGCAGGTGAAACTATGGAAAAAATCGTTGAACAGGGACTTTTATATGATTTCTATGGAGATCTTCTGACGGAGCATCAGAGAGCTGTTTATGAAGATGCCGTGTATAATGATATGTCTCTCTCCGAGCTCGCAGATGCTTATGAAGTATCCAGACAGGGCATACACGATTTGTTAAAGCGGTGTGATAAGATACTGCTTGGTTATGAGGATAAGCTTCATCTGGTTGAAAAATTTACGAAGATCAAAGGGCTTCTGCATGATATGAAGGAAACGGAGCAGTTGTCCGAGATACACAGGATCGCAGATGAGATTTTAGAGGAGTTATAATACATGGCATTTGAAAGTTTAACTGAAAAACTGCAAAACGTATTTAAAAATCTCCGTAGTAAAGGTCGTCTGACAGAAGAGGATGTAAAGGTTGCCCTGAAAGAAGTTAAGATGGCACTTTTGGAAGCCGATGTTAACTTCAAGGTTGTAAAGCAGTTTATCAAGACGGTAGAAGAGAGAGCTGTTGGTGCAGATGTCATGAATGGCTTAAATCCCGGACAGATGGTGATCAAGATCGTAAATGAAGAGCTGATCGCACTGATGGGAAGCGAATCTGCCGAGATACAGTTACAGCCCGGAAAAGCCATTACGGTTCTGATGATGTGCGGTCTGCAGGGTGCAGGTAAGACAACGACAACTGCAAAGCTTGCAGGTAAATTTAAGCAAAAAGGGAAAAAATGTCTTCTGGTTGCATGTGATGTATACAGACCGGCGGCGATCAAGCAGCTGCAGGTTAATGGAGAGAAGCAGGGTGTGGATGTCTTTTCCATGGGAGAGAATCAGAGCCCGGTTGATATCGCGAAAGCGGCCATAGAGCATGCACAGAAGAATGGACATAATCTGGTGATCTTAGATACGGCCGGTCGTCTGCATATTGATGAGCAGATGATGACAGAGCTGAAGGAGATCAAAGAAAACGTAGAAGTACATCAGACGATTCTCGTTGTTGATGTCATGACCGGTCAGGACGCGGTCAATGTTGCAAAGGAGTTTGATGAAAAAGTCGGGATTGACGGCGTGATCCTGTCCAAGATGGACGGTGATTCCAGAGGTGGTGCAGCATTATCAGTTAAGGCTGTGACCGGCAAACCGATCTTCTACGCTGGTATGGGTGAGAAGCTTTCCGATCTGGAACAGTTCTATCCGGATCGTATGGCAAACAGAATCCTCGGAATGGGTGATGTGCTGACGCTGATTGAAAAAGCGCAGGAAAGCATGGACATCGACGAGGAAAAAGAAAAGCAGATGGCTGCAAAGATGAAGAAGGGTAAATTCGATTTTGAGGATTACCTGGAGAGTATGAAGCAGATGCGTAAAATGGGAGGTCTTTCTTCTATTTTGAGTATGATGCCCGGGATGGGGATCAGCGGCGCAGATCTGGAAGGAGCCATCGATGAAAAGCAGATGGCACGTATGGAAGCGATTGTTCTTTCCATGACGGTTGAGGAAAGACAGAATCCGAAGCTCTTAAATCCGAGCAGAAAGCACAGGATCGCAAAGGGCGCAGGCGTGGACATCGCAGTTGTAAACCGCTTCATCAAGCAATTTGAACAGAGTCAGAAGATGATGAAGCAGCTTCCCGGTATGATGGGAGGCAAAAAAGGCCGCAGAGGATTTGGCGGTTTTGGCGGTATGAAATTACCATTTTAATTTATATATATAAGAAATGTGTAGTTTTCCGGACCGGGTAATCCGGTACGGGTTTCAAAAAGAAAAACATCCGGACAGGATGAAGTTTATGTGGAGGAAAAAGAAATGGCAGTAAAAATCAGATTAAGAAGAATGGGACAGAAGAAGGCTCCTTACTACAGAATTATCGTAGCAGATTCCAGAGCACCTAGAGATGGTAGATTTATCGAAGAAATCGGTACTTTTGATCCTAACACAGATCCAAGCACATGCAAAGTAAATGAGGAGTTAGCTAAGAAATGGCTTGCAACTGGCGCACAGCCAACAGCAGCAGTTAACAAGATCTTCAAACAGGCTGGCATCCAGAAATAATTGCTAGTTTTGTCATGACACTTTGGAGGTGTGGATTATGAAAGAATTAGTGGAAGTAATCGCTAAAGCTCTTGTTGACAATCCTGACGAAGTGGTAGTAACAGAAAAAGAAGAAGGAAAGAATGTAACGATCGAACTTCATGTTGCTGCTTCCGATATGGGCAAGGTCATTGGAAAACAGGGAAGAATTGCAAAAGCAATCCGCTCTGTAGTCAAGGCAGCCTCTTTAGGAGACAATAAGAAAGTGGATGTGGAAATCATCTGATAAGTATGTGAATCAATGAGCAGAATGAGAGTATCATTCTGCTCTGTTCATATCATAAGAAATTTTCGGATTTCCTATGATACAAAGTGAGGAAAACAAATGGAAGATTTATTACAGGTAGGAGCCATTACACAGACACATGGCATCCGGGGAGAAGTGAAGGTGTTTCCGCTGACGGATGATGTCGGCCGGTTTAAAAAAGGAATCAGCCTGATCCTGGATCTGGGACGCAGCAGGCTGGATCTGGAAGTTGAGACAGTCAAGTTTTTTAAGCAGTTTGTAATCTTGAAATTTAAGGGATATGACAGTATCAATGAAATAGAGAAATTCGTGAAGAAGAATCTGTATGTGACGAGAGAAAATGCTGTAAAGCTGAAAAAAGATGAGTATTTTATTGCAGATCTGATCGGGATGACGGTGAAAGAGGAAGATGGCGCAATACTTGGGACTGTCAGTGATGTGCTGCAGACCGGTGCAAATGATGTGTATGTGGTGGCGTTGGCAGATGGCGGAGAGGTATTGCTTCCGGCGATCAAGGACTGTATTCTTTCCGTGGATATGGAAAAAAGAGAGATGCAGGTGCACGTGCTGGACGGTCTGCTGTGATCATAAGGCCGCCTGAAAACGGAATTCGCCGTCTGTGGTGAAAAACCTGTAGTTTCCATGATATTTATCAACAACGGAGATCATGCTTTGCACACCATATCCGTGGCCCTGTTCCTTATTTTGGGAAAGCGGAATTCCATTTTGAAAAACGGGAGAATCTTTGCAGCTGTTTACAAGACTGATGCAAAGCTGCCCGTTTTTTTCATAGATTTTTAATTGCATATAACGCTTGGCAGGATCTTCTGACAGTGTACAGGCATGGATTGCATTTTCAAGCCCATTGGAAAGCAGACTGCACAGATCGGTGATCTGAAAAGCGGAAAAAGAAGAAGCAGTGACGGAAACGGAAAACCGGATCTGCTTTTCTTTTGCGCTGTCTGCATAAAAAGAAAGAATAAGATTCAGTGCTTCATTGTTACAATATTGTGTGATCGTGCTTTGAGAAAGAGAAACTCCGATCTCCTGAATATATTTGAGGGCATCCTCTTTTTTATCCTGCATAATACAGCTTTCAAGAAAATGCAGATGATGTCTCAGATCATGGCGGTAAATGGCGGATTGTCTTTGCAGCTGGGAAAGCTGGCTGATTTCTTTTCTGGACTGAATGGTAACTGCAGTAAGCAGCAGATTTTCCTGCTCGGCTTTCTTTTTCTTTCCGGTGATATCAATGACATAGATCGAAAGGATACAATAAAGAAATACGATAAAACTGTCAAGAAAATCTGCAATAATAAATCCACCGGTATAGAGAAGGCTTGTATATACGGTGAATGCATATTTTAGGACATAGTATGCCATTGGCAGAAGGCAGAATAAAAACAGGATCGTCTGATTCTCATATTTCAGTCTGATAATGTAAGGCGACAGAAAACGGATAATAAGCCATAACAATGGAATCGTCACAAGAATTGCGACGATGTCGGTGATAAACGGATCGTAATCAAAGAAAAATGCAACAAGGGTACCGAACATTTTTCGGGGCGTGCATAAAAGATAGGCAGACGATACGGCAATGACTGATACAAAAAAGTTGCGGTGCAGTACGAAACGGATCAGTAAAATGAGAGGTAAATGGATCAGCAATGGGTAACATTTGTATAACACATCTTCCCCTAAGATCAGGTAGAAAATAAGTTCCATAAGACTAAAACCGATGATTGTCAGACAATAGGCTCTTTTATGAGCCGGAAACGGATAATCCGCAAGATAAAAGGATGCGATAATACCGAAAATAAGAACAAGTCCGTAATTCAAAAGATGGACAAGAGTTGTAAGATTCATCAGGAAAAATCCTCCATTAGAAAAGATATATTAATATAGAAGTATTGTAACTTGAAAACGGGAAAAAAGCTATATCCTGATGTGCTATTCACGTCGAAAAAAATGTAATTCGTGCTGTTTTGCTCTGATGTAGTAAAAAATTTTGTAAAATATACAAAATATTGTTATTTTACGGAATGTTCACCACAATAAACAGGGGGAGACATATGAAAGAGAATTTTTGGAAACGGATATTACATGACAGGCAGAAGAGACGGATTATGCTGCTATGTCTGATCGCACTGATTGCGGTTACGACGTTTGCTGCCTTTACGATCCACAAAACATCGGATCGGAACGGACAGGCAACGCCCGGGCAGGATCAGGTAGCAGATGCAGCGCATCTGACAGAGGAAGATGCCGGCTCGGATATGGAAACAGATACCGGAGCAGATACTGAAACAGATCAGGACTATGAGGATCAGGCAGTTTCTTCGGATACAAAAGAAAAGGACGCTGTGCAGAAGAAAAGCCTGCTTGGCAGACTGAAGGATACGCTGAAGGGAAATGATAATGCATCCACCGGCGCAGCAGGCAATCCTTCCGGACAGGATAACCAGGAAACCAATACAAACAGAAAGTATCGTGTCAAGTTTTATACGGACGGAGGAAGCAAGCTGAAAAGCTGCAAGGTAAAATCGGGCACCAATATCAGCAGTCTGCCGACCCCTTATAAAAATGATGCTATTTTTGTGAGCTGGTATTATGACAAGGACAAAAAGAAGCTTGCCAGCGGTAATGATACGATACAGAAAAACACAAAGCTTTATGCGGATTATATAGCGCAAAGCCCTGTAGAAGGCGTGGAAACCGTCAATTTTGCAAGTGCGCTGGATGTGGGAAAGGATTTTACGATCAAAATAGAGACATCCGATCCGGGCATGGATGCGGCGGCAGTAAAAGCTGCAATCACCGCAACCAATCTGACAGATCCAAAGCAGAAGGATATTATCAATGTTTCCGGTGCAAACGGAAGCTTTGTGATTTCCGGTAAAAATCCGATTTCCGAAGATGGCGGACTTGGTGTGCAGGATGGATTTGCAGATGGTTCTACCTATCGTATTGCACTGACAGATGAAAGACTGTGTTTTTCCGGTCAGCCGCAGACAGCAAGAGAGTATAATTTTACGACTGCAAAGCAGCAGGTCATGAACATTGCATTAAATGCAGACATGATCTACATTCCGGCTGAGGATGTCAGCAATATCACAAGTGATGGGAAGCATGTGGATTCCTTACATATCGCCCTGTATCAGGCAGACAGCAACGGTACATTGGGACCGGCTGATCTGACAGTCGGTGAATTCGACTATACAAAGGGTGAGCTTGCGGTAGGAGATACGGTATCGATCTATGCAGGTCTCAGACCGGATCTTCGTACCCTTGATACGCCCGCAGAACAGAATGGTGATCTGGCATATGTAAAGATCACAGGAAAAAACGGAAACCGCTACAGTTATAAAAATGCAGATGCTGAAGATGTTATTTTTGAGCCGGATATGCTGCCTCTCCCGGCAGATGCGGATCAGGATACGGCAGCAAATACTGTTACAGTAGAAAATAAATACCTTGATTTCTCTTCGGACGTATATGCCAATATCGATCTGGACAGCCAGACGACAGTTGATGTTGGTGATTTTCTCATGTTCTATACAGGGGATTTTACCAAACAGACAGGAGAAGATGCGGCAACGATCACAAAGTATGGCAAGATCACGGATGTAGAGGAAAAGGAAGATCTTACCGTTATCACGTTTGAAGACACAAAGTGGGACGATGTACAGGCTGCAATGGATATCTATGCAAATGATGCAGTTTCCGGGCAGGAATTGCTGGAGGGTGTAGAGACAAAGACACTGGAAGCACAGATCGAGCAGCAGGCAGTCGACAGTGGTTTTGCCGAGGAAGCAGCGCAATATCTGGGATCTGTTGCCCTGGCAACAAATAACTTTACAAAGCTCAGTGAAAATATGAATCTTAGTGATTATCAGATCACACTGGAAGATGGTACGCCGATCACTACGGAGGAATTTCAGACACTTGCGGCAGGCTCCGGCTTTACGGCAGAATGTGAGATGGAGGATGGATATCCGAAGGCCTCTATCACAACGAAGCCGACAAAGCTCGGCGGTGCGATGAATACGGCAGCAAAAGATAAGGGGCTGAGTGTAAAGCTTGAAGTAAAAGCCAATATCACAATCGGAAAGAAGGGATCTTCCAATCAGCTGGGGATCGAGGTCAGTGGTGTCTTTGAAGAAGAAGTCGGACTGGATCTCGGTGTCCGCAGTAAAGCAATCTGGAAAGTTTGGGGCATTTTCCCTTATATTGCAGAGTATCGTGTGACTGCCAATGTGGATGTACTGAATTATACAGGCGTGGAAGTCAATGCCACGATGATGACAAAAACCGATGATGAGGATGATGACGATGACAGTATCCAGATCGCAAGCAAGATCAAGGAGCTGATCGATGAAAGCAAGAAGGACGGAGAGGACGAGGAGTCCGAGGAAGCAAAGAACAATCTGGTAAAGCGTTATAAGGAAATGATGGACGCTGAGTCTGACTGGGTAAGAGTTGTGGAGCAGAACATCGTGGATACGGAGAAATATCTGCCGCCACCGCTTCCGATCATTGCTGTAAATGCAGAGATCGATTTCGTTGTAAAAATGGATGCCTGCGTATCGATCGGTTTTGATTTTGAATATCAGACAGGTAAACGGTATACGTATACGATCGATGTGTTTGCCGGAGCAGTTTATAATGATGAGGTTTCATTGCTGGAAGAGCAATACGAATTTGACTTCTATGTCATGGGACGGCTTGCGGTCAAAGCAGGACTGGAATTTGAATTTAAGGTCGGTCTGTTCTCTACGGATCTGGATTCGGTAGGATTTCAGGCTGAGGCAGGTGCGTACACGAAGCTGTGGGGCTATTTCTATTATGAACTGAAGTATACAGCAGGAAACGGACGAAGCCAGAGCTGCAGCGGAGCACTTCTGATCGATGTAGGTGCGTATCTGGAGCTGGGCCTGAAAGCACAGGCATTCAAGGATACCTTTTCAACGGAATTAAAGCTTTTAGATAAGGAATGGTCTTTGTGGACGGTCGGAAGACAGGATAATATTCTGGACTTTACAACGGAGCAGGAGGGTATGCCTTATATCAAGTTGAAGCAGCATGTGCGGGATACAGAGCTTCCGGATTATGCATTTTCCATGCATTATCTGGATCTGAAGGACGGAAAAGAAAAAGACGCTGTTTATGAAGACGCTTTTGACAGTTCTAAGCCGGAAAGCCAGAAGAACCGTAAGAATTTCGATATCCGTATGACGAATGATAAATTTACATACGATCCACAGACGAATACGATCAGTGTACATCCGGATAAGGAAGATAAAAAACTGGAAGGCGAAATGATCATTACATGGATCCAGTATCCGCTGGCATTTTCTTCCAGACCGATCCAGCGTACAGTTTCGCTGTATTGGGACAACCTGAAGGATGGCTATGTGATCGTTCCGCATACAAACGGCGGCAGCTATATTGCCATGATCAATGCCAAGTATGAAGCAAAGGTGGAAAAACCGGCTGATCCGAAAAAACAGGGATATCAGTTTGCGGGCTGGTACAAAGAGGAGGACCTGAAAACCGCTTATCAGTTCCCGGATAAGATGCCGGCTAAGGATGTCAGCATCTATGCTAAGTGGACAGCAAATAAAAACACACCGTACCGCGTGGAATATTACGGAGAAAACGTAAGATCCGGACAATATGAGTTGATGGCAAAGTCTGCTTTTAAGGGCACGACAGACAGTTATGTAACACCGGAGGTAAAGAGCTTTGCAGGATATTGTGCACCGGCGCAGCAGAAGCTTAAGGTAAATGCCGACGGAAGCAGTGTACTTCGTTATTACTATAGCCTGCAGAAGCATACCGTTACATTCCAGCCGGGAGAAGTAGGCGGAGAAGCACAGCGTTATGAACTGAAATACGGCGGAAAGATCATCGCACCGTTGATGGCAGCAAAGGGCTATACCTTTACCGGATGGGATCAGCAGGTACAGTCTGTCATGGGCACGGAAGATCTGACCTATACAGCCCGGTGGAGCAAAAATAAAGATATCGCATATCGTGTAGAATATTACGTGCAGGATACAGACGGAGCCTATAAGCTGCAGCATATTTATAATGGCATGGAAACTACAAAAGCAACTGTTTCTCTGGAAAGCCTGAAGAATCTGGTGATCAGTGAGAACCAGACTGCAGACAGCCTTTATACGAAGGAAAATGCCATTGTCTTTGAAAATATGACCGTAAACGGAATTGCAACGGAAAATGCAACTGTGGAAGGAAACGGCAAGACGGTCATCAAGCTCCGTTACAAACGTCTGAAATATAAGGTGACATTTGCACTGGGATATGAAACCGAGGCAGGAGAAAAGACTGTGACACAGGATGTGTATTATGGGGAGCCGATCATACTGCCGGAAAATATAAAGCGCAAAGGCTATACCTTTAAGGAATGGAGCATCGACGGTGAAACACCTGTGACACCACAGGAAAAGATGGGAACAGAGGATCTTACCTATCATGCATTATGGAATGTGCATACTTATCAGCTGAAATTTAATAAAAACAGCGATCTGGCACTTGGCAGTATGGAGGGTATGAGCTTTACATATGATCAGGAAAAACAGTTACCGCCAAGTGCTTATACAGCAGAGGATTATGATTTTACAGGCTGGTCTGTAAAGCCTGACGGAAAAGCAGAATATGCGGATGGTGCGGCAGTCAGCAACCTGACAGACGAGGACGACGGTCTTGTAACTTTATTTGCAGTATGGCAGCCAAAGAACTATGGCATCACTTACTATGGCGTGGATGGAGCTGTCAATACAAATCCGTCAGGTTATACCGTGGAAACGGAGACGATCACACTGCAGGCTCCTGTCAGAGCGGGTTATACTTTTAAGGGCTGGTATACAAACGAAGCATGTTCCGGCGAACCGGTAAGCGAGATCCCGAAAGGATCAAGGCTGGACAAGAGCTTCTATGCAAAATGGGAAGCCAATACAGATACCCTATATCTGGTAGAACATTATAAACAGGCACTGGATGGCAGCTATGTACTGGCTGATACGGATACGCTGCAGGGTACTTCCGATACAACCGTGTCCGCGGATGTGAAGAGCTATGAAGGCTTTGAAGCACCGCAGAAGCAGGCATTTGTGATCGCAGCGGACGGCAGTACGGTTGTCAGATATGAATACATCAGAAAGATCTATACGATCACCCTGGATCCTGCTTCCGGATCATTTACGGATGGCACGGGGGAGAGCATCAGTGTACCATACGAGGCAGAGATTCAGTTACCTGTTCCGGTAAGAGAAGGCTATGGCTTTGATGGCTGGTATGAAGCAGACCAAAAGTTTACGGATGGCATGATGCCGGCAGGAAATATCAGCCTGAAGGCGAAATGGATCGCAGGACAGTATGGATACACGATCAATCATTATCTGCAAAAGGAAGATGGATCAGACAGTTATCTGTTAAAGGATACTGTATATGGAACTGCGGAAGTAGATACAGATGTTGAAGGGCCGCTGAAGGAATACACAGGCTTTACACAGCCTGCTGAAGGTAAAAAGATGACGATCAAGGCAGACAGTGCTGCCAATGTGATCAATTATTACTATACGCGAAATCAGTATAAGTTGACATGGGATCTTGACGGAGGCGTGGCTGAGAATTACACGGAAGGTTCTGTTTACTATGGCGCACAGATCCGGATTCCAAAGCCGGTAAAAGAAGGCCACTCCTATACATGGGATACGGAGCCTGTAACTGTTATGCCGGCAGAAGATCTGGCTTACAAGGCAGTCTGGACGCCAAATATTTATCAGATCTCGCTGGATCCAAATGGCGGAAATGTCGTGGAAGGTGATCTTGCGACAAGAATGATCACCTTTGGAGAAGCCTATGGCAGTCTTCCTGTCATGGAGAAGGAAAACTACACCTTTGAAGGCTGGTATACGGATAAAACAGGCGGCAGTAAGCTGACGGAAACATCCGCGGTAGAACTGGGACATGATCATGTGATCTACGCACAGTATAAACCAATTGAGTTTACTATCACTTACTATGGCACGGAAGATGCCCAGAATGATAATCCGGAAACCTACAATGTGGAAACCGGTCTGTTTTCACTGGAAAAAGCAAGCAGACGGGGCTATACATTTGAGGGCTGGTATGACAATGAAAATCTGGAAGGAGAGGAAGTCAGAGCCGTTTCTGCAAATGAAACAGGCAATAAGACATTTTATGCTAAATGGCGTGAAAATCATTATAAGATTGTATACCATTCCAATGAAGGAAAGGGATACAGCAAGGAACAGCAGCTTGCCTATACTGAAATTAGTACACTTCTGAAAAACACGTATGAACGGGAAGGATATCATTTCGGCGGCTGGTCCGAGGAAACAGACGGAGAAGCTGTTTATGCAGATGAGGCTGCGGCAGCAGGCTTGTCCGGGGAGGATGACGGTGAAGTACATTTATATGCTGTCTGGATCCCTGAACTGTACAATATTATTTATGAGAATATGGAAGGCGCAGAAAATGCAGATGACAATCCTGCCACATTTTCTGTTGTAGATAACGTGGTAACCTTCCATGAGCCGAAGGGCAAAACAGGCTATACATTTGAAGGCTGGTATCAGGATTCATCATTTGAAAAGCCGATAGAAGGCATGGTAACGATCCAGGCACTGCATGATTTCATCCTTTATGCTAAATGGAGTGCAAACACATATACCGTTACCTTTGACAGCTGTCTCGGAGACAGTGCTGCGACAGAGACTATGCTGATGACCTATGATGAAAACTATGTCCTGCCGCTGGCAAGTGAAATGAAAAACTTTGCAAAACCGGGCTACAGCTTTGGCGGCTGGGCACTGGATAAAACATCCGGCGTTACCTATACGGATGGACAGATGGTTTCCAATCTGACAGGAGAAGGAAATATCACGCTTTACGCGGTCTGGAATCTGGATCTGTTTAGTATTACCTACGATCTGGGATCCGGTGGAGAAAGCCATTCCAATCCGGAAATATACAGTATAGAAAATGACGATATCAAGCTGGAGGATCCGGTTGCAAAGAAGGGCTATCAGTTCCTTGGCTGGTATGCAGGCGACAACAAGATCGAAGAGATTGTAAAGGGCACCGGAAAAGACTTTAATCTCGTAGCAAAATGGGGAGGTGCAGGTGAATTCAATCTGTCTTACGTGGGAGAAGAGAATATCACATTAAAGGATGGCTCACAAGGAAAGAAGCTGACTTATAAAGTCACCAGAACGCTCCCGGCAGATGTAGTGGCAACACCGAATATACAGTATGTATATTACCGCACTGTAAGTAAGACGGCATACGGTTCCACTGTGGATATTGATATTGCAAAGGATAAATATCATTTCAAACATGCAGGCGGCGAGGATGTCTACCTGACATTCGGACCGGAGGATATGGAAAAGACCTTTACGATCGAAGAATGGGGCTTAGATACAAGCGCAGATATTGCAGCAGGTATGCAGAGCGGAAATACAGATCGTTATTACAATGTAGAGCTTTACAAGGTGGTTGATACGATCGGAACCTGTGAGGGTACGCTTGGAAATTCTGTATCCGAACAAAGAATTCTTTCTCCGCTTAGTGGTTCTTCTGTTCTGGGAAGTAATGTATTTAATAAGCAGTTCACATATCAGCTGACAGATGGATCTCGTACGATCACGGATAAAGGATATGATCATAATTTCAGTACCACAATTAAGAGCATGCAGCAGATAGTGAATGATAACGTAAAACTCTCGACTTTACAGAAAGCATATATGCAAAAGCAATTGACGGGAGTTGGTTTCAGGCTGGCAGTAGAACAGAGGCAGAGTGATGATGGCTATGCACATATCAGGCTCACATTAAATGGAAACACATTATGTGAAGGTAAGCATGACCTTTCCAATAAAAAGGTCTGGGAACAGTACTGGTATCCAAACAGCTCCGGCTATGTATGGGTAGGGCTGAATGACCAGATCGTTGTCCGGACGGACGCAAGCGGAAAAGGTTCTGATAACTGGTTCTATGGTTCTTCTTATGTATATGCAATGATGCAGGATAATAGAAAACCGCAACAGGTAGGTGTGGCAAATCTGGCATTTGGTAAATACAAAGCCGGAGAGCAGATCTCCATCACCGTTATTTATGACGAAGTCATCGCTTCTGTATCGGGTGTATCACTTGGTCAGGTGGCAGATATACCGCTTACAAATGTGCAGTATGTAGCCGGAAAAGGCACAAATGCATTGACCTTTACAGCAACCTTATCAAAGGATTTTGAAGTAACACCGGATGTCAATAACGACATCAAAAATCTGAAGCCGGTAACAGGTACGGTAAAGGATGTTTTAGGAAACTAAATATAATTTCAAAACAATTTCAAAAGAAATGAAAATACCTCTTGACAAGAATAGTTGTCAGGAGGTATTTTATATATGACAAAGATAGTTGTCAAGATGAAAAACAAAATTGTCATAATGATAAAAATACTTGTCAAAATAAAAAGGTGGGAAAGGAGAATGGAAAGATGCCGCTCAGGAATCATTTAAAGGAATACCGGGTCCGTCTGGATGTCAACCAGCAGCAGATGGGGCAGCTGGTCGGGACATCGAGACAGACGATCAGCCAGATCGAGCGCGGTGATTATTCGCCGTCGGTCACACTGGCGCTGAAGATTGCAAAAGTATGCAATGCAAAGGTAGAAGATATTTTTCAGTATGAAGAGGAAGAAGAGGAATAAAGTATGAAAACAGAAAATGAAATGATGACAAAAGAACAGGAAAATATGCAGCAGAATAAAAAAGCAAAAGGAACGTTTATCGCCACTATGTGCTGTGCCTGCCTGCTGGGCGGTTTTCTTGGCGGTTTTGGTACATGGCTGCAAAGAGGATATGATAAAGGAGAAGCGGCAGCATGGCTGGGAGAAAGGATCGGAACGATCGCCGGAAACGGACTGCCGGTGCTGATGGTGATCGTTTCCGCCATTGCTTTTGGTTATATGGCATGGGCACTCAAAAAAAGCAAAGAGGAATGGAAACAGGCACAGAATTATGATGATGAAGCATTTGAAATATGGAATGAAACATCCGATAAGCGGATCGGAACAGGACTGAACCTCGTTTCTTTTGTTACAATTTTCAATTATTTCAGTTTTTCCGTTTCTTTTTATGCAGATATTTATTATGATGAAATGAGCAGTGCAATGTTTTTGCTTGCACTTGTCATGTTGATCGTAACGATTTTTGCTTCAGTTATACAGCAGAAAAATGCAGTCGATTTCCTGAAGATCGTCAATCCGGAAAAGTCAGGCAGCGTATATGATATGAAGTTTCAGAAGAAGTGGATTGAAAGCTGTGATGAAATGGAACAGCAGATGATCTATAAGGCAGCATTTCATGCGTATAAGGTAACGAATTACCTCTGTCTTACTTTATGGACGGGATTTACCGTGCTTGCCGTGGTACTGAAGATCAGTCTCTGGCCGGTTACGATCGTATCTGCAATCTGGCTGACGATGGCGGTTTCCTATGCGGCAGAAGGCAAAAGACTTTCCAAATCGAAGAATGAGGCAGGAAGTGCCGCCGGTGGAAATCCACTGTCATTTTAGGAAAGGATATCAATATGAAATTTCACATTTTAACATTATTCCCTGAAATGGTAGAACAGGGACTCAACACAAGTATTATCGGCAGGGCTGCGGCGAAAGGGCTGCTTTCCATCAATGCGGTCAATATCCGGGATTATACAACGGAAAAACATGGGAAAGTAGATGATTATCCGTATGGCGGCGGAGCGGGTATGCTCATGCAGGCACAGCCTGTCTATGATGCCTGTATGGCAGTAAAAGGAGATAAACCGACCAGGGTCATTTATATGACGCCGCAGGGACAGATATTTACACAGGAAAAGGCGCAGGAACTTTCTAAGGAAGAGGAACTTATTTTCCTCTGCGGTCATTATGAGGGCATTGATGAAAGAGTGCTGGAAGAAGTTGTTACAGACTATCTTTCCATTGGAGATTATGTGCTGACAGGCGGAGAACTTCCGGCGATGGTCATGATCGATACAATTTCGCGTCTTGTGCCCGGGGTACTTAATAATGAAGACAGTGCACAGACAGAATCCTTTGCAGATGGACTTCTGGAATATCCGCAGTATTCCAGACCGGAGGAATGGCATGGGAAAAAAGTACCGCCGATCCTTTTGTCGGGGCACCATGCAAATGTAGAAAAATGGCGTCTGGAGCAGTCCATGGAACGGACGAAGGAAAGACGTCCGGATCTATGGGAAAGGTGGCTGGAAAAGCATGATAACAGTAGAAAATCTCACTAAGAAGTTTACCAGAACCGTGCAGCCCGGTGAAACAGAAGGCGGGCAGGCAAAGCACAGGAAAAAACAGACAAAAAAAGAAGAATTTTATGCGGTAGATCATATTTCATTTTCTGTTACGCAGGGTGAGATCGTAGGCATATTAGGACCGAACGGAGCCGGTAAGACCACACTTCTTAGGATGCTCGGTACATTAATGGAGCCGACGGAAGGTCGTGTGATCCTGACGGATGAAGCAGGAAATCAGATGACGGATCCGGTGCAGATCAAGCAGAATATCGGTTATCTTTCCGGAAATACAAAGCTGTACCACAGGCTTTCGACGCGTGAGATGCTCCGTATGCTGGGCGAGATCTACGAAATGCCAAAGGAAGCAGTGGAAAAACGGATAGAAGAGATCGTGCAGGTGCTGGATATGGGAGCTTTTATTGATAACCGCATTGAAAAGCTTTCGACCGGTCAGACGCAGCGCGCTTCGATCGCCCGCTGCCTGATCCATTCCCCGGCTATTTATATATTTGATGAACCGACACTTGGACTGGATATTCTGAGCGCAGATGCGATCGTTACCTTTATGAAGCAGCAGAAGGAGGCAGGAAAGACCGTGCTGTATTCGACGCATTATCTGGAAGAAGCACAGTTTTTATGTGACCGCATCATCATGATCGATAAAGGAAAGATCATGATCGAAGGAAGTCCTGCAGAGATCATGGAACAGACGCAGACGCGGACGCTCAGGGAAGCGTTTGGCAGACTGTATATGGGCAGATAAGGAAAAAGGAGACAATATGAATCCAAATAAAATAAAAGCACTTTTAAAGAGAGAACTGACGGATATATTCCGCGATAAAAAGACATTGTGCATGATGGTGCTCCTTCCCCTTCTTCTGTATCCGCTGATGATCGTTGGTATGACGCTTCTGTTTTCTGCGATCACACAGTCGCAGGAGGAGACGACATATCAGGTGGCATTTGCAGATCTGGGACAGGAACGGGAGCAGACGCTGACTGATTTACTGGAAAAAGATGCTGATACCTTTTCTTATCAGATCAGTGTGGAGCCGTTTGATGAAAATGATAAAACAATAGAACAGGCGCTGAAGGACGGGGATTATGATGCAGTTCTTTCCTATGAGGAATCGCAGAAGGATCCTTACCGGATCTATTATCTGGAAGCAAAGGATGATTCGGGTATTGCCGCGGCCGCACTAAAAGAGCTTTTGGAAGATTATAATAAACAGCTCCAGAAGCAGAAGGTACAGCAGCTGGGGCTGGATGCGGATGAAATCTTAAATCCGGTCCGTTATGAAGAAGTGAATTATTCTTCCACAGAGCAGACGATGGGCAATATGCTCGGCGATATCGTGCCAATGCTTGTGATCATCAGTATTATGATGGGTGCGATCTATCCGGCGATCGATGTGACTGCGGGAGAGAAGGAACGCGGTACACTGGAAACACTTCTGACGTTACCGGTGACTAACTTTGAACTGATCATGAGCAAATTTCTGGCAGTATCGGTGATCGCCTGCGTATCGGCAATTTTAAACATTGTATCCATGGGAGCGGCATTTGGTTTTATGTTCAGTTATATGATGGAAGGTATGGGAGCGGTGACGATCAACTATGCAACGTTCCTTCCGGCAATTTTGTTTACGCTGCTTGTCATGGTGTTTTTTGCCCTGTTTGTAACAGCGGTCAGTCTCTGCATCTGTATTTTTGCAAAGAGCTTTAAAGAGGCAAACAATTATATCACGCCGATGATGCTTGTATTTATGTTCGGGAGTATGGTCACGATGGTTCCGAATATAGAGCTGACAGAAGTGACAGCGGCAATTCCGATCGTGAATATTTCACTTATGATCGTACAGCTGTTTTCCTTCAGTTACAACTATGCCCTGTTTGGTATTGTATTATTAAGTAATATTGTCTATAGCTTACTGGCAGTGCTGATCCTGGGAAAAATCTACAACAGCGAGGCGGTCCTTTTCTCGGAAGGCATGTCTTCCCTGAAACTGTTTACGCCGCGGAGTGAGATGCGGAAAGGGCAGATACCGGGGATCGGAGATGTGGTCGTACTGATCTGTGTGGAGCTTCTGCTGATCTTTTATGTGGGAACGGCAGCACAGCTCAAAATGGGCTTTTACGGAACGGTTGTGGTACAGCTTCTGATCCTTCTGTTCCCACTTCTTTATTTGTGGTATCTGAAAGCTGATTTTAAGAAGGTATTGTCGCTGCAAATGCCAAAGGTATTACATATTCTGGCAGCACTTTTTGTGTGGATCGGCGGCTTCAGCCTGATGTGTATGCTGGCGGTTTTTCTGACAAAAATATTTCCGGAAAGTACACAGTCAATGGCAGATACGATGGCAGAGTATGTCAGGCAGCCTTTCTGGGTGCTGGTGCTTGTGATGGCGGTCATGCCTGCGGTTGGAGAGGAGCTGATGTTCCGCGGCTTTATTTTTGGGACATTAAAGAGAAGATGGCGCGTACTTCCTGCCATGCTTGTGACATCAGCGATCTTCGGCATTTATCATATGAGCCTGTCAAAGTTCTTTACAACAGCACTGCTTGGCTTTATGCTGGTATATGTGGTAGAAAAAACAGGCAGTATATTCTGTTCGATGCTGATGCATTTTTGCAATAACCTGGTAGCGGTGGTTGTGATGAAGTACAGCGAGCAGGCAAGCAGGGCGGTTCCGATCCTGACAAAGAGCAGTTATGTACTGTCAGATTATCTGCTGCTTGTGGGGGTGGCATGTATTGGACTCGGACTGGGATGGTTTTTGCTGAAAAAAACGGGAATAAAAAAGCAATAAAAAGGTATTTACAGCAGAATTCTTCTGTGCTAAAATATGACCGTATGAGTTTTAGCCATGCTCAGGCGTGGGCGCTTCTTTTAAAGCGATCCCCGATCTTAGTACGGCTGTATGAAAAGAAGGAGGAAATCAAAATGATTTCAAAAGAGACAAAAACAGAAATTATGCAGAAATTTGCAAGAACACCTGGTGACACAGGTTCACCTGAAGTACAGATAGCAGTTCTGACACAGAGAATCAAAGAGCTTACAGAGCACTTAAAAGAGAATCCAAAGGATCATCATTCCAGACGTGGTATGTATAAGATGATCGGTAAGAGAAGAGGTCTTCTTGATTATTTAAAGAGCAAAGATATCGAAAGATATCGTGCATTAATTGAAGAGCTTGGTATCAGAAAATAATGTAATGGATTTGCTAAAAAGAGGCGGGTTGCATATCCGCCTCTTTTTCAAATAATGTCATGCATCTTATCATGTGTGACATCGGGTAAGGGAGATACTCCGAGACCACTGACGCAGACAGAAGCAGAGGCGTGTTTGTGTCCGGGTCAGTAGTTTCGGCATCTTCTTACCGGAGATTTTTACAAAAAACAGTGAGAAGGATGGGGAATCCCATCGGAAAAGGAGAGAAAGATGGTAAAAGTTTACACAATGGAACTTGCCGGACGTACATTACGTGTCGAGATCGGCAAGGTCGGCAAACAGGCTAACGGCTGTGCGTTTATGCAGTACGGCGAAACAACAGTTTTATCAACAGCAACAGCAAGTGAGAAACCGAGAGACGGTATTGATTTCTTCCCATGCAGCGTTGAGTATGAAGAAAAGCTTTATGCGGTAGGTAAGATCCCTGGCGGATTTAATAAAAGAGAAGGTAAGGCAAGTGAGAATGCAATTCTGACTAGCCGTGTGATCGACAGACCGATGCGTCCTCTGTTCCCGAAGGATTACAGAAACGACGTAACACTGAACAACATGGTCATGAGTGTAGATCCTGCATGTCGTCCTGAGCTGGTTGCTATGCTCGGTACTTCTATCGCAACCTGTATTTCAGATATTCCGTTTGACGGTCCTTGTGCCATGACACAGGTTGGTATGATCGACGGCGAACTGATCATCAATCCAAGCCAGGAGCAGTGGGATAAAGGTGATCTGAAGATGACTGTTGCTTCTACAGCACAGAAGGTTATCATGATCGAAGCCGGTGCAAACGAAGTTCCGGAAGCAACTGTTCTGGAAGCTATTTATAAAGCACATGATGTGAATCAGACGATCATTGCTTTCATCAACCAGATCGTAGCAGAGGTTGGTAAGAAGAAACATGAATATGTCAGCTGCGCAGTTCCGCAGGAAATGTTCGATGAAATGAAGAAGATCGTAACACCTGAGGAAATGGAAGAAGCTGTATTTACAGATGAGAAGCAGGTTCGTGAGGAGAATATCCGTCAGGTAACCGCTAAATTTGAAGAAGCATTTGCTGATAGAGAAGACTGGCTTGCTATTCTGCCGGATGCAGTTTATCAGTATCAGAAGAAGACAGTCCGCAAGATGATCTTAAAGGATCACAAGCGTCCGGATGGCCGTGCGATCGATCAGATCCGTCCACTGTCTGCAGAAGTTGATATCATTCCGAGAGTACATGGATCAGCTATGTTTACACGTGGTCAGACACAGATCTGCAACGTATGTACATTAGCACCGCTTTCTGAAGTACAGAAGGTTGACGGACTGGATCCAAACGTAACAACCAAGAGATACATGCATCATTATAACTTCCCGTCTTACTCTGTAGGTGAGACAAAAGTCAGCCGCGGACCGGGAAGACGTGAGATCGGACATGGCGCACTGGCTGAGAGAGCACTTCTGCCGGTACTTCCATCACCGGAAGAATTCCCATATGCGATCCGTACCGTATCCGAAACATTTGAATCAAACGGATCTACATCCATGGCATCTACCTGTGCATCCTGCATGTCACTGATGGCTGCTGGTGTTCCGATCAAGAAGATGGTAGCAGGTATTTCCTGTGGTCTGGTAACAGGTGATACAGATGATGATTACATCGTTCTGACAGATATCCAGGGACTGGAAGATTTCTTCGGAGACATGGATTTCAAGGTAACAGGTACAACAGAAGGTATCACAGCGATCCAGATGGATATCAAGATCCACGGACTGACAAGACCGATCGTAGAAGAAGCGATCCGTCGTACAAGAGAAGCAAGACTTTTCATCATGGATACTTGTATGAAGCCTGCAATCGCAGAGCCTCGTAAAGAAGTCGGACAGTATGCTCCGAAGATCGTACAGATCCAGATCAATCCTGAGAAGATCGGTGATGTTGTCGGACAGCGCGGTAAGACGATCAATGAGATCATTGCCCGTACAGGCGTTAAGATCGATATCACAGATGACGGCGCAGTTTCTGTATGCGGTACAGAAGCAGAAGCAATGCAGAATGCAATTAAGATGATCGAAATGATCGCATCTGATTTTGAAGAGGGTAAGAAGTACACAGGTACTGTTGTCAGCATCAAAGAATTCGGTGCTTTCATCGAGTTCGCACCTGGTAAGGAAGGTATGGTTCATATCTCTAAGATTGCAAAAGAACGTATCGACCATGTAGAAGACGTTCTGACACTTGGTGATGTCGTTACGGTTGTCTGCCTTGGCAAGGACAAGATGGGCAGAATCAGCTTCTCTATCAAGGACTGCAAGTAAGAATGATAAAATGACAGACTGCTATATCTTAAGCAATCAAACACGATTGCGCAGATAGGGCAGTCTGTTTTTTGTTATGGCGACGAGGAAAATGCACGCATTCACGTGAAAAAGAAATATTATTTACAATATTCTACAATCATGCTAAAATAAAAACAGCTTTTTGGTAAATCCTACTATAGAAAGAGGCGTATCCAATGGGATTCTTGGTGAAATTATTTGGTGGTGTAGAAAAATCTGAAGTACAACAGATGAAAGCAAGCCATCAGGCAGAGCTTGACAAAATGAAAAAGCTGTATGCAGAACAGATTGACGAGATCCAGACAGCGTTCCGCGCCAAAACTGCCAGCTTGAAAAAGGATCTGGAGGAATATAAGGAAAATAATAATACAGAAGAATTAAGCGCTGCACATGAGGCGGAGCTTGATAAGATGAAAAAACTGTATGCGGAACAGATCGATGAGATCCAGACGGCGTTCAGAGACAGAAATAATTCCTTACAGACAGAGTTATCCCGATATAAGGAAAAGAGCGCAACTTTTGAGGAAGAAATGAAAGAACGCGATGAGAAGCTTACAAAGATGAAGAATCTGTACAATGAACAGATTGATGAGCTTCAGGCAGCTTTTCGCGAGAAGAAGGAATCCGACCATGAAGCTGAAATGGAACGCATGAAAAATATTTATGAGAGCATGCTGAAGGAAATTCAGGAAACATTCCAGGAAAAACTGAAACAGCTGCAGGATGAACTGGCATCTGCTAATGAACAGGTACAGCTTTATAAGACCGGAATGGAATCCCATGAGGCAGAGCTTGAAAAGATGAAAAAGCTGTATGATGAACAGCTTTTAGAGGTACAGACAGCTTTTAGGGAGAAAAATGCAGAGCTGCAGGGGCAGATTGACAGATTCAAAGCACAGCTTGGCAGTCTTCTTGCCGACTAAAGCTGACAGGGGTAAAAATACTATAGAATGTAATGGAGTGAATTGGGATGGATAACAAGATTCTGACTGAAGAAGCAAAAGAAACAGAAAAGGAAGCAGGAAAAGAAGTAGAAAATGGGGTTTCTGCTTCAGATGAAGCAATCAAGGCCGTAGAAGCAATGAAAGCAGCTGCCAGCGCACAGCAGGCGGAAGAGGATGCGGTTTATATCGAGCCGGGCATGGCATGGAGAAAGACACTGAAAAGTCTGGAAGAGGAGATCGAAAAAGAGCTTGGAAAAGCCAATGCTGTTGTAGCAGATGTCATTGCAAAAGAAAAGGCAAAGTGTAAAGATGCAGTGGCAAAAGAGTTCGCTGAGAAAGAAGCGGATATGAGCAAAGTGCATGAAGAAGAGACGAAGAAGCTGACAGCGGAAAAAGAAGAGGCAGAAAAGAAGCTGGAAGAGCAGCATGCACAGGAACTCAAAGAGCTGACAGAGAAATATGAGGCAGAACTGAAGGACAGCAAAGAGGCACATGAAGCAGAACTGGAAAAAATGAAAAATCTGTATGATGAGCAGCTTGCAGAAGTACAGGAAGCATTCCGTGAAAAGACAGCAGGCTTCCGCAAGGAGATCGATCACTATAAAGAACAGATCGAGGTACTTATGCTACATATAGATGATCCGTTTGTCCTGCAGGAGATCCAGATGAAACAGTCTCAGCAGCCACAGGAAAAAGAAACAGAATAACCTATCGCAAAATCAAATAGTGCTAATACAAAGGACTTCGCAGTCATAGACTGTGAAGTTCTTTTTTTCTGTCATAAGTTTGTCTCCCTCTTAATATGCTGTAGTGAGGAAAGAAACCAAGCGACAGCGAAGCTGGCATTTGGTTTCTCCGAACGTATTCTGTCATGCATCGCAGATGCATGATGCAGCCTCAGCCCATCACCGAAGGTGATTAAGTATGGGCTGAGGTTCACGTAAGAGAAAATCAGAACGCACGAAGTGCGGCTGACGCGTAAGCGGCAGGATTTTCGAGTATGGGCAGGAAAAAGTAAGACAAAGGAGAGGATCACATGCAAAAAACAACCAGTATATTACAGATGTTCCCACAGAAGCTGAGGCTCTATTTTGAACAGGCAGCAGAGCACGAAGACCTTGCTGAAATACGGATCCGGTGCAGACAACCTGTTATGCTGAGGAGGGGTAGAAAGGAATATTATTTGGCAGCGGACGGAACCATGCAGGAGGAAAGACCGAAGGAATGTCTGGTTTTTAACGTGGGACAGGTAGAAAGCATCTTTGTACATTTATGCCAGTATTCCCCTTATGCCTATGGGGAAGAACTCAGGCAGGGATTCATTACAGTGGCGGGAGGACACCGGATCGGTGTATCGGGACAGGTACTGTCGGAAAATAAAAGCATCCGCAGCATCAGGAACATCCGCTTTTTAAATATGCGTATTTCCCATGAGGTGAAAGGAGCGGCAGATGCTGTCCTGCCTTTTATCATACAAAAGGATATGCCATGTAACACAATGCTGATCGCAGGACCGGGGATGGGAAAGACAACCCTGCTCAGAGATCTGATCCGTCAGCTTTCCGATGGCTTTGTGCTGGATAGCAGGAAGATACAAGGATATACAGTCGGTGTGGTAGATGAGAGAAGTGAGATTGCCGGCTGCTTTCTGGGAGAACCGCAGAACGATGTAGGAATGCGGACTGATGTGCTGGATAACTGCCCGAAAGATGCGGGCATGGAAATGCTGCTGCGCAGTATGGCGCCACAGATCCTTGCAGTGGATGAAATTGCAACGGAGCGGGATGTACAGACGCTGCAAAAGGCAATGCATTGCGGAACGAAGGTACTGGCAACGGTACATGGGACTTCTTTCGCGGAGCTCGAAAAAAAGCCATTTTTACAGCCGCTTCTGCATATGCAGGAGTTTACAAGATTTATTGTTTTAAAGGGGCAGGGGACGAGTCTTGTATACAATGAGAAAGGAGAACAGCTTTTATGAAATGGATCGGATTTTTTCTTGTGCTGATAGGGAGCGGCGGTATTGGATTTTCACTTGTTCTGGAATATACAGGCAGACTGCGGGAACTGACAACGGTCAGACAGATGATCCACTATATTGCCGATGCGATTTTATATGATGGTTTGCCGCTTGCGGAAGCTTTTTTCAGATGCAGTATGCGGATGGAAGGGGCATACGGCGCATTTCTGGAAAAAACAGCGCAGCAGATAGAGACTTTTTGCGGAGAGGATCCGGCGTGGCTTTGGAAAAGCAATGCTGCCATGCTGTCTGATCGGATGAAAAAGAAAGACTGGGAAAAGTTTGCGGACTGTATGGCACAGACAGGATTTTCGGATCCGGGCGGGCAGGTGCAGGTACTCCGGCTTTATGAAGAAGAATTATCGGATCAGATCATAAAGCTGGAAAAACAAAAGGAAGAAAAATGTAAGCTGTATCAGACGATTGGGATCATGGCAGGGGTTTTTATCTGCATCCTGCTGTTCTGACGGCAAAGTAAGGGAGAGGAATGATGAGCATAGCTCTTTTATTTAAGATGGCGGCGGTTGGGATCCTGGTTACGATATTGAGCCAGATATTAAAAAACAGTGGAAGAGATGAATATTCTTTTTTTGTAGGTCTTGGAGGACTGATCCTGATCCTGACCTGGCTGGTACCTTATATCAGTGCGTTGTTTGATACAGTGGAAGCCCTGTTTCAGTTATAGAAGGGAGGCTGTAAACACAGATGGATGTTCAGAGGCTGATTCTGTTTGGCATGGTGGCGGCTGTTTTTGCACTGGTTTTAAAATCTATGAAAAGTGAGTGGGGGCAGCTCCTTTCCCTGACAGCAGCTCTGATGATAGCCCTATATCTGCTGGAACTTTGTAAGGAGGCGGGCGATTTCCTGCTGGGAATCGGTAGATATGTAGAGAATGCGTCCTCTTATCTGCGTATTTTATTGAAGGCTGTCGGCATTACCTATTTGTGTGAGTTTACGGCGAACCTGTCAAGGGATACCGGAAACAGTCTGATCGCGGGGCAGATCGAACTATGCGGGAAAATTGCGGTATTGCTTTTAGGGATCCCTATTCTGGCCTCTTTGCTGCAGGTACTTGAGGGGTATTTATAATGGAAGATTTATTACAGTATTTTGATTTCAGCGAAGTAGACAGTGTGACCGCAAAACTGGCGGGAATGGATACAGTCAGTTTTTCAGATTTGTTCGGACTGTTTATAAAAGGCGACTTTACAGGGGCTTATAAGTTGCTTATGCAGGAACTGGGACAGCTTTTCTTTCCGGGTATTACTGCTTTTCGGGAAATTCTGCTGGCGATTCTGGGAATTGGAATGGTAGCAATGCTGCTGTATTACCTGGCAGGGTTTGTAAAAAATAAACAAGTGGCTGATATGACGGCGTATTTTATTTATCTGCTCATGATGATCCTGCTATTCCGCTATGTGACAACAATGCTTTCAATTTCAAAGCAGAATCTGGAAAACCTGCGGGAATTTATGTCTGTGCTCGTTCCGGGGTATTTCCTTTCTGTGTCACTTGCAGGCGGCAGTGTGGCAGCGGCTGTGAATTACCAGTTTTTTCTGCTGCTTTTAATGGGAGTGGATTATATTTTACTGAATCTGCTGCTTCCCTGCAGCAAAGGCTGTATTTATCTGGCTGTTATGAATGGGATTGATGACAGAGGACGGATGAAGGAGCTGATCAGACTGGCTGAACGCACCCTTTCTCTGGGTATCAAGCTCTGCCTGACGGTCACGGTTTCTGTCAGTACGATGCAGAATCTGATCGCATCCAAGCTGGACGGGGTGCAGAAATCGCTATTGCAGCGGGCAATCGGCAGTATTCCCGGGATCGGGGATCTGTCCGAGTCTATGGTGCAGGTGTTTATGGGTTCAGCAGGACTGATACGGAATACGATCGGAACAGCAGGGATGTGTATGTTGTTTTTCATTATGATAAAACCAATGTTCCAGATCTTCTGTATACTGGCGGCAATGAAGCTGGGAGGAGCCTGTCTGGGACTGATGGGTCTGAAAAATCTGGCAACTGCCGTATCACAGATCGGGGATGGCGGGATCCAGATCCTGAAGATCAATCTGTGCGGGCTTCTGGCATTTTATATCGCAATATTGATGACAATGGTTATTGTGAGAGGCTGATGCTTTTCATATAAGGAAAGGGAGAAGAATGGATTTGCTGCAAAAGCTATGCTGCTTTTTTATACTGGCAAAGATCGTCCTGCAGATGTGCCCAAGCGAGAAATATGAAAAATATCTGCAGGTGCTCGTGACGTGGATGCTGTATGCCATGATACTTTTGCCTCTTCTGGGAAAAGGAAGAACAGACAGTCTGCAGAACTGGCAGCAGTTCCGGAAGGAATATGAAAAGAGTTTTACAGAACGGATGACCGATATCGACCGGATGCTTTCGCTTCCGGAGGAGGAACAGCTTAAGGAGGATCTGACAGACTCTGTATTACAGAAGGTAGAGGAAACACAGAATACAGAGCAGGAGAAGCAAAACGCAGCGCAGGAGAAGCAAAACACAGAGCAGGAGAAGCAAAATGCAGAGCAGAAGAAACAAAACACAGAGCAGAAGCAGGAACCGGAAGAGGAAACGGGAGGTGAATAAAATGAAGCCGGATCTGAAAGACTATATACAAAAACTGGGAAAGCTTGGAAAAGACCGTTTTATCCTGCTTTTTCTGGCAGGCATCCTGCTGGTTATCATTGCAATGCCGATTCCGCAGGATAAACAGAGCAGTAAGCAGTGGACAACTAAAAATCAGACTGCAACAGATCAGACAGCAGGGGAAAATAAATCGAATTCTATTGCCGGAGAAACGGAACTGACAACCATGCAGTATGGGGTATATCTGCAAAAACAACTGGAAACATTCTTAAGCAGTGTGGAAGGAGTAGGAAAGGTAAAGGTCTGTCTGACCATGCAAACGTCTAAGGAACTGGTTCCGGCGCATAATACGCCATACACAAGAAAAAGTGAAGAAGAAACGGATGGAAATGGTAAGCGTACGCTAACTGAAACACAGAACGATGCACAGATCATTTTATATGAGCAGGCAGACGGCAGTCAGTCTCCCCTTATTATCAGACAGATCGAGCCTACGGTAAGAGGCGTTGTTGTTGCGGCGCAGGGAGCAGGAAGCCAGAAGGTACAAAATGAGATTGTGGAGCTTCTCGAGGCATTATTTGGAATAGAGGCACATAAAATAAAAATAGTAAAACTGACTACATAGAAAGGGAAGGAGACAACTGTGAAAAAGCTGTGGAAAAGAAATCAGATCATGATCACGGCTCTTGCGCTGATGATCGCGATCGCCGGATATCTGAATTTTATGGGAAAGAAGGTAGATGAAGAAAATCTGTTTACAACATCTGCCCAGTTTGAGGAGGCTTCCGGTGTTACGACGGAGGACGGAACAGATATGGCAGCGGTAACGGATATTACAGATGAGTCACTTGCTCTTTTGCCGGAGCAGGAAAACGGAGCGATTGATGAATCAGCAGCAATGACGGACATTGACAGCATGGATTCCGAGGATGAAATGGTGTACAGTGACTATTTGGATGAAAACCAGGCGGAAAATGTAAGCGCAGCGGCAGATGATGCGGCTTTAGACGAAACAGCCATGGCAGGAACGGATGAAAACGCTGCTTCGGGAGAAGTGGCACAGGTGACGGAAGATTATACGGGAGAAACACCGGGAGAAGCAGTGTTTACCAGCTCACAGGCGATCAGCTCTATTGCGGGAGCGAATCTGATGAAGGAACAGACCAGGGCAAAAAACAAAGAGGCACTTCTGAATATCATAAATGCGGAAAATCTGCCGGAAAGTGCAAAGCAGGATGCGGTAAACAGCATGATCGAGCTGACGGACATCACGCAGAAGGAATGCGCTGCTGAAATCCTGCTCGAAGCAAAAGGCTTTGCAGACGTTGTTGTATCGATCAGTGGGGATGTTGCGGATGTGATCGTACAGGCAGATGATCTGACTGAGGCACAAAGAGCCCAGATCGAAGATATCGTTTCCCGCAAAACAGGTATCGGCGCAGAAAACATAATCATATCTCCCGTAGCAGAATAATAAAAATGATGTTATAATAAGCGCATAAGAAAAACAAGCGTCTGCGTTGCAGACATTTGTTTTTCTGCGCTTATTAACGAGCGAACCGTCTGCGCAGCAGACAGGAGAGCGCCGCAGGCGCGAGTTCGCGAGTATAACTATATCCGGAGGAGATAGGAGAGCGAACCGTCTGCGCAGCAGACAGGAGAGCGCCGCAGGCGCGAGTTCGCGAGT
>ERZ826613.121-NODE-121-length-114607-cov-21.549969_pt1 | contig 114607 bp, 100 predicted proteins | sample MGYA00519925_ERZ826613 | MGnify/ENA primary metagenome ERZ826613 (study PRJEB31778, sample SAMEA3449236) | human gut metagenome | biome: human gut; feature: human-associated habitat; material: faeces | place: United Kingdom | collected 2010/2012 ... | reverse complement strand
GACTCCCTTCAATATATCCACACCTATCGAAGCAGTGACAAAATCATTATCGGCCGTAAAATTTACAGCAGTACACGTCTGAGTGAGCATATTGGTTACATCCTTATTTATCTTGATGAAACCTTTTTCAGCAATACACTTTTTACAAACGTCTCCTTTGGAGATGAGTCCAATATTATGCTTGTGCGCGGTGACGGCTATATCATTTCCTCCCAGGAGCGTTCCGTACTTGGCGCACTGTTAGACGATGCCCTGCTTCAGCAGGTGAAATTAAATAAATACTCCCTTGCCGAAACCTTTTACACAGAATATGAGGGTGAAAAGCTTGTTATTATCTCTGCGTATAACAGTGAATTTAATAACTACCTCATGGCTACCTTCCCCTATCGCTACATTACCGATGAGACGAGCAGGATTAATCAAAGACTGCTTCTCCTTGCAGCCATTTTAATTGCGCTCTGCCTGTGTCTTACGCTCATTGTATACACAAGTATTATGCAGCCAATTCACCAGATTGTCACAAAATGCAATGATATTTCCTATGAGGACTTAAACACAGCCATCAACGATACAAGCCCCGACGAATTAGGTTTTCTTGCCCGGACAATCGACCAGATGCTTCAACGCATTCACATGTTCCATATCGAACAGGCTCAGAATGAGGAGCAGAAAAGGCACCTGGAATTAAGAGTTCTGCAATACCAGATTAACACCCATTTTCTGTTTAACACCTTAAACTCGCTGCGTATCGTTGCACAGATGAACGATGTACCTATTTTAGAACAGGGTATCTCCTCCCTTACTTTTTTATTGCAGCAGACACTGGTCAAAAAACAGGAGCGGATACCTCTTTCCCTTGAGATTGAAAACTTAAACCACTATTTTACGGTGCAGAGTATCCGCTATGCCGGAATGTTCGATGTGAAATACCATTTGGAAAATGATACTCTCGCCTGTGAAATCCCACGCTTTGCATTACAGCCGCTCGCTGAAAATGCGATTATACATGGGACCGCCAATGCAGCTATTCCAATTATAATTTCGGTGGAAAGCCATTTTTCTGACAATAAAACACTTGAAATCATCCTTCGTGACAACGGATGCGGATTTGACCAGGACGAGGTAAAACAGACAGACAAAAAATGTGGCTCGGGTATCGGCGTAGACAATGTAAACCAACGGATTAAATTACATTACGGCGCTTCGTACGGCCTTTAGCTGGAAAGCCATCCGGGAGAAGGCACTGTCTGCTATCTGACACTTCCGCGCATACTTTATAAGGAGGAAAATTAAAATGAGTTTACAAATTTTACTTGTAGATGACGAACCTGCCATCAAAATCGGTTTTCGTCAGTTAACGGACTGGTCCAAAACTCCTTATACTCTTTGTGGAACAGCCGGAAATGGAAAGGAAGCACTTGCCTATCTTGAAAAGAACCCGGTCGATATTATCATAACCGATTTAAAAATGTCCGTAATGGACGGTATCGGTCTTATTCACGCCTTAAAGCAGAATAATTCGGAAATTCCTATCATTGTGCTCAGCAACTATTCGGATTTTGAGCTTGTCCGGGAAGCACTGACTGCCGGGGCAGCCGATTACATATTAAAAGCCAACATTTCCGCTGACAGCCTGATAGCGCATCTCGATAAGGTGGCCGGAAATCTTTTAAACAGACAGAAAGACCGTGCGGCTGCCCTTTTGCAAAAGCAGCAGTTAGAGGAACAGAATACACAGATTTTAATGAATGATATTCGTAATTTCTTTTTAGATGAAACGATTACTACCGAAGAACTTTTAAAGGAAATATATGGCTATACTGATTTTCGTGATTTTGAAGTCTATAATGATTTGTCTTCCGGCAAAGATAAACTAAAAATTTCCCAAGGACAATTGATAGAAGAGGTTATTGAAGAGTCTGAAAAGTCGATGAAGACGGATTCGGTTTATAATTTCTTGTTGACAGCGCCAACGGGAGCCGGTAAATCTTTATTGTTCCAGCTTCCTGCCATTTATTTGGGACAAGAATATAAGTTACTTACAATTGTGATTTCTCCTTTGAAGGCTTTGATTGTTGATCAAGTGGAAAATCTGCGTGATTTGGGATATGAAAAGGTGTCTTATGCATCTTCCGATCTTTCACCTGAAGAAAAAAATGAGGCATACCGTCAGGTGCGCGAGGGAGAGACGGATTTATTTTATCTTTCTCCCGAATTATTGTTGGCTTATGATATTAAACATTTTATAGGTGACCGTCGGATAGGATTGATTGTGGTGGATGAGGCACATACGGTAACTACATGGGGGAAGGAATTCCGTGTGGATTATTGGTTCCTGGGTCGTCACTTGGATAATTTGAAGAAGAACTTGGGCTATGCTTTTCCGGTTTTTGCATTGACTGCAACTGCCGTTTGGAATCCTCGCGGGGGGAATGATATGGTTTTTGAAACCATCCGCTCTTTGCGTATAGACCCTTGCAGACTGTTTGTGGGAATAGTGAAGCGCGAAAATATCGGCTTTGATATTCGTTTGCTTACTATTGAAGAAGATGAGAATTATGATAAGGCGAAACAACGTGTCATTATCGGACGTACCGATGATTTTCTGGATGAACATAAAACTATCATGTATTATCCTTTTGCCGGCAGCATAGACACCCGGATTAAAATGTGGGTGCGTTCTACTAACTGGCGATTGGTGTCTTCTTATTATGGAAAGAAGGACAAGGCTCAGAAGGCAGCGATTGTTGAAGCTTTTAAGGGAGGTGACAAACGGATGATTATTGCGACAAAAGCATTCGGTATGGGTATTGACATCAGTGATATTGACCGGGTGTATCATGTGGCTCCTTCGAGTACATTTGTTGACTATATTCAGGAGATAGGACGTGCGGCACGTGATAAAAGTATTAAAGGTATTGCGGCCACCGACTTTCATGAACGGGATTTCTATTTTATGAAACGCTTACACTCTGCCGGAGCCATTACGCAAAATCAGTTGGGGATGATTTTGAAGAAGCTTTGGGAAATCTATTTGATGAAGGGTAAAAGCAAGGAGATGCAAGTGTCTTTGTCGGATTTTGAGTTTGCAGTGAAACTTCCTCGTAAGCAGAACAAGTTGGAATATGAATCGGATTTGGGACAAGTGATAAAAACGGCTTTGTTATGGATAGAGGAAGATTTATCCAGCCGTTTTGGAGGACAGCCCATTGAGATAAATTCCCGGACCCTCTTTACAGATGGATATGTACAGGAAAAAACAGGGGATACTGCTTTCAGGGAAACGTATAAAAAGTTTATGACTCCCGTGGTCGGTGCGGAAGGTATTTATAAGGTATCTTTTGAAGCATTGTGGGAAAGCTGTTTCTCGGAAATGGGTTATCGGGAGTTTAAGCGCGATTTATATAATGGTAATTTGTTTGAAGGAGTCCGTGCGGCGGCTGTTGGCAAACATGAGGTATTGCTGAAAGAAGATGCAGGAGATATATGCACAAAACTGGCGAGTCTGCTGAAACGGTTGAAAGATTTGCTGACTGTTAGTTTGTATGGCAATAAGGGCAAGTTTGAAGAAGATGATTTGCGCAGTATCTTTGCCGAATATGATATGGATGTTCCTTCGGCAAAACGTTTCCTTTCTTCTTTGCTGGAATCGAGAGTGGAGGAGGGAAGAAGCGTCAGCTATATCAGTAGCACGAAGAAAAAGGATGAAGACAAGTTGGTTTTTACTGTTACCCGAGGCTTTGACTTGTTGCTCTCACGTTATCAGAAGCTCTGCTCTCAGCGTATTACAGGAGTGAAAGGAGATTTGTTGCTGTTTTACACCACGCCTTTTTCAGACCTAAACATGCTTCTCAATCTTTTGTCAATGCTCAATGTGGTCGATTTTACTGTCGAAGGTGGTGTGCCTTCGGTAGAGGTGACTGTTAATATGCCTGAAGTGCTGGAGAAAGAGGTGACATCGGAAGCTTATAAAAACTTCGTGCTTGAAAATAATGAAAAGATATTCCTTGAACAGATAGAGCTGTTCCAATTGTTTTTTGGTAATACTTCCTTGGATGATGAGCAGAGATGGGAGTTTATAGAAGACTATTTCACGGGAATGAATGTGGAAGAAATGAAGAAAAAATATAGCCCCTTGGGATAGGACTAAAAGGGAGTGTGTTAAAACTAAACCGGGCTATCCCATCGTCAGGCTGTAGGGGCAGCATTATCCATGTTTTGACACACTCCCGAAATGCTATGTCAGGCGGTGACTTTACATGCCTTCTTATACTTTGAAATCATGTGCAATTTTCTTGTATCCGTAAACGGCACGGCTTCCCAATTCTTCTTCTATGCGTAGCAGTTGGTTGTATTTGGCCATACGGTCACTGCGACTTAATGAACCGGTCTTGATTTGTCCGCTGTTGGTAGCAACGGCGATGTCGGCAATAGTCGCATCCTCCGTCTCACCCGAACGGTGACTGGTAACAGTGGTATAGCCATTACGTTGAGCCATTTCGATGGCGTCCAATGTTTCGGTCAGCGAACCGATTTGGTTTACTTTAATCAGGATAGAATTGGCACAACCTTCGCTGATTCCTTTCTCCAGGAATTTCACGTTTGTTACGAACAGGTCATCACCTACCAGTTGACAGCGATTTCCAAGACGTTCGGTCAGCATACGCCAGCCTTCCCAGTCATTTTCTGCCATACCGTCTTCAATGGAGTCGATAGGATAATCCCAACACAGTTTTTCCAGATAAGCCACTTGCTCTGATGCAGTACGCTTTTCACCTTTTGTTCCTTCAAATTTCGTATAATCATAGATTCCATCATGGTAGAACTCTGAAGAAGCGCAGTCCAAACCGATAGTGATGTGTTTGAATGGCTCATAACCGGCTGCTTCAATGGCTGCCAAAATGCAATTCAATGCATCCTCGGTTCCATCCAACACAGGAGCGAAACCTCCTTCGTCGCCAACAGCAGTGCTCAGTCCGCGCTTCTTTAATACGGTTTTCAGTGCGTGGAAAACTTCTGCTCCCATGCGCAATGCTTCGTGAAATGATTTGGCACCGACAGGGCGAATCATAAATTCCTGAAAAGCGATGGGAGAATCGGAATGCGAACCTCCGTTGATGATATTCATCATGGGCACGGGCAATACGTACGTGTTTGTTCCTCCTATATATCTATATAAAGGTATATCCAGATAATTTGCCGCTGCCTTTGCCACAGCCAGTGATACGCCCAGAATGGCATTGGCTCCGAGTTTGGACTTAGTGGGGGTACCGTCTAAAGCCAGCATAGCCATATCAATGCCGCGTTGGTCTGATGAGTCCATGCCGGTCAATGCCGGAGCAATGATATTATTAATGTTGTCTATGGCTTTCAGAACTCCTTTTCCTCCATAACGGGTCTTGTCTCCGTCGCGTAATTCCAAAGCTTCATGTTCACCGGTGGATGCACCCGACGGAACAGATGCACGTCCCATGATACCGGATTCTAATGTTACGTCTACTTCTACAGTGGGGTTGCCACGTGAGTCAAGAATCTCTCTTCCTTTAATCTTTGCTATTTTCATATTGATTCTAAAATTTAATTGGGTGGTTTTATGATAATAACAAAAAAGGAAGAGATTTTGTTCTATTCACTCATCCAAACTCCGAGCATGACTCCGATAATTCCTAAAACCACGCTGCCAATCACGTATGCAAAGAAGGTGGGATAAAAACCTGATTTTAATAATTGAAGGCTTTCATTGCTGAAAGTAGAGAAAGTGGTGAACCCGCCGCAAAGTCCGATAGTGAGCAATAGACGCAATTCATTGGTGATATGAATGCGTGAGGTGAGCGTATAAAAAACACCTATCAGTATGCAACCCAGGAAGTTGACGGCAAAAGTCCCCCATGGGAAAGCCGTCCCTGTCTGGCGCTGAATGGCAATGGTAAGTAAGTAACGAAGCACGCTTCCTGTTCCTCCTCCGATAAAGATATATAATAATGATTTCATAACTGCTGCATTTTGATGCAAAAATAGCAAGGATTATTCATTCGGAGAGAAATTTTTTCTGTAATTCTGGAAAGTTTTTCTTATCGGCTTATAATAAGGCTTTGGGTATTGTAATCTTATAAATTTTCACCTAATTCGTAAGCTTGTTGCAAAGTCTCTGTATTCGTTACGTCACCTTTATCTTTGCATCCTCTAATGAGAATCTGTCCAGTATCTTCTAATCCAAAGAAGTTCAGGCAAAGTTTATACTGAGTCAGAATACTGTCAAAGAGTTCTGGCAATATAGCCGCACCGACAAGTATCAAAGCCATTTGTTTGATGGCGAACTTGTCTCGAATAGGGTTGTGACATCTGTCTATAACAGCCTTTAGCTGCGAACTGATGCCATAGAAATATACAGGTGATGCAACAACAAGCATGTCTGCATGAAGGAGTTTGTCGTATATCAGTTGCATATTATCGTTCTGAAAGCAAGAATTGTTCTCACGCTTGAAACATGAGTCACAGCCTATACATGGATTAATATGATGATCACGAACAAGTACAACTTCCACATTATGCTTTTCAGAAGCACCTTTAACAAACGCTTCAACTAACAAGTCGGTATTACCTCCTTTACGAGGGCTACCTGAAAGTACGACTATATTCATATTCTTTTATTACTGTGAAGTAAACGTATCTCAGCATTCATACAAGATGCCACCTTGTGAAAAAGTTACATTCGAAGTGAGCAGCATTCTACATGAATCTAATGAATTTATCAGTATTCCCACCACTCTTTGCACTTTATACATTGTGCTGTCCCATCACTATAAGTTTTAACTTCATGGCTACCACAGAAAGGGCAAGGTGAAATTTGTCCATGGGTATGAATCATCTTGTCTGGAGGATCGGTATTATTCTCACTTTCTTCCACATAATCTTCTTCCCATTTTTCAAGGAATTTAGGTTTCCAGTTATACCCACTATTGAAATCCGGACACCAGCTCCTTACCATTCCTTGCTTAGAGCAGTTTAATATAGCTACCCCATCAACGTCCTCTTCATTTACTCCATGTATGAAATAAATGCAGTCTTCGCAGGTGTAATTATCTTCTTGGTTCATTCTAATGGATTTTTTGAATTTACATTTTTTGTAGTAGAGATTACATCTCATACAAAAGTACATAAAAATATTGAGTTCATACGCCAATAGAATAAAAAACAAAGCTACCGAAACTTATCAGCACTTTAAATACCATATCTTGCCCCATTTTCGTAAATTAAGGATATGTATTTATAATACTTCATCTATTATGTGGGCAGACGATGAACTATGACAAGAAAGAGTCGATCTGATGCTCGGTAATTTTGTGTTTTAACTTTTTTCAAAAAAAATACTAAAAATATTTGAAAAAGAAGCATGTAAGATAAAGATATATGTTTGATATTTGCTCTTTATTACCATCCAAACGATTGAAGTCGCTGTCCGTACAAAAATACAAAAATATTTTGCACCTGAATTTGCTGCATTCTGGTTTATGAATGGAAATCATGCTTCCAGTGAGGTTTGTTTTACAGCTAATTTAGCTCTTATATGTAAAGAGGTGGAACACTCTCACGATGATTTTATTACTGAACACTTCCGCAAATATAGCGAACCTGACTTGCCATTTGTATGGAAAATATTGGAGGTTATCTTGATGGGAACACTTTCCAAACTCTATTCCAATTTTTCGGATACCACAGCAAAACATGCTGTTCAAGAGAATTTATAAAAAGTATTTCCCCAAAGACAATAAACAACGAATAATATAGGATAGGAGAAGTCTTGATTGAGAAAGGTTTTAGCCAACTGAATTGGCTAAGCGGCTTGGCAAAGGTTTCAACTTAAAACTAAGAATTAAAAATATAATATCATGACCCAACACAATGCCATCAAGCTTTTTGAAGTAAAGAAAGTCCGAACCATTTGGGACGATAAAGAAGAAAAATGGTACTTCTCAATAGTAGATGTAGTAGCTGTCTTAACGGATAGCCCTAATCCACGCAAGTATTGGAGCGTTTTGAAGACACGTCTTAAAAAGGAAGGAAGTGAGTTGGCTACAAATTGTAGGCAACTGAAAATGAAATCGACTGACGGAAAAATGTATTTAACTGATGTGGCTGACACACACCAACTTCTCCGCCTCATTCAATCTATTCCATCGCCCAAAGCAGAACCTTTTAAGCTATGGATGACGCAAGTGGCTGCAGAACGTCTTGACCAAATGCAAGATCCCGAACTTTCCATTAACCAAGCATTAATGGACTACAAACGGTTGGGTTATTCGAATAGTTGGATTAACCAGCGACTCAAATCTATAGAGATTCGCAAAGACCTTACACACGAATGGAAACGGCACGGACTGTAAGAGGGAGTGCAATTTGCTACCCTCACTGACATTATTTATCAGACATGGAGTGATATGACCGCTAAGAAATATAAACAATTCAAAGGACTGAAAAAGGAAAATTTGCGCGATAATATGACCAATAAGGAGTTGGTGCTCAATATGCTGGCAGAACTTTCCACCAAAGAGATCTCGGAAAGTAAAAATCTCGCGACTTTTAAAGAACACATGGAGGTGGCGGAAGAGGGTGGAGAAAATAAACAGTAATCGTGAAATACCCAAAGTGGCTTGCCGTGCAATGACTGAATTCATAAAAAAAATAACTGTGTTTTTCGCCATACAAACGGAAAAATCTGTCTCTTCCTTCCTCCTTTCATTAGTCGTTGAAACGCCCTGTTATGGCGGATTTCGGTAGTGAATGGACATCTCGTATTGTCTTTTCAGCCTCCTTTCATCTGTAAGACTTTTTTTGATACAGATAAATACTGAAGGCAGATTTGAAAGCAGCTTGGGAAGCACGACTGAAAGGAGAATGAATGGATATCCTGTCATTGTTAATCGATTGATTGATAATGTGTTTTGGCTAATATGTAAGGATGAACGGAAAGAAGGAATGATCGGCTTAGTGAGGGGATGATTCCATCTGCCCCTATGTGAAAAAGATGCCGAGCTTTTTGAAAAAGGTCGGTGTGTTTCCGTAAAACCTCGGCATCTTTTTAATAAACTTACCGAGCTTTTTTGAAAACCTCAAGGTCTTTTTGCAGCACTCAGCCTGATCATAGGTCTATACATACGGTGGCATCAGCCTACACATATATATGCGTAAGCCTACATGTACGTACGCATCGGGCCACACGTACGTATGCATCGGGCCACACGTACGTATGCATCGGGCCACACGTACGTATGCATTGTATCGGGTGGTGGAATGTTAGGTCGGATTTGTCACAGCAAACATTTTATTCATAAGCTATTCGGTACCATTTTGTTTTTTTTGTTCGTTTATTCCAGAGATTTTAGTAATTTTGCACCCTAAACAAAAAACAGCAAAAAGGAATGGGTGGTTTTTTTGGAACAGTCTCAAAGACTGAGTGCGTTACCGATTTATTTTACGGAACGGACTATAATTCACATTTAGGTACAAAAAGAGGAGGCTTGGCTACTTATGCCAAGGGAGAAGGATTTATGAGGTCTATCCATAATTTGGAAAACTCTTATTTCCGCACAAAGTTTGAATTGGAACTCCCGAAGTTTAAAGGTAACTCGGGTATAGGTATTATTAGTGATACAGATCCTCAGCCGATAGTAATCAATTCGCATTTGGGTAAATTTGCCATTGTTACAGTAGCCAAGATTCAGAATATTTCGGAACTGGAGCGTGACTTGCTGGCTGCGAATATGCATTTTTCCGAAATGAGTTTGGGAAAGACAAACCCAACGGAATTGATAGCATTGCTTATTGTTCAGGGCAAGGACTTTGTAGATGGCATCGAAAATGTATTTAATAAGATAAAAGGGTCGTGCTCCATGTTGCTGCTGACCGAAGACGGTATTATTGTGGCGCGTGATAAATGGGGACGTACTCCCATAGTGATTGGTAAGAAAGAGGGGGCTTATGCTGCGACCAGCGAGTCGAGCAGTCTGCCGAATCTGGATTATGAAATTGAAAAATATGTGGGCCCCGGCGAAATTATCCGCTTGCGTGCCGATGGAATGGAACAAATGCGCAAGCCGAATGAAGGAATGCAGATTTGTTCTTTTTTGTGGGTGTATTATGGTTTCCCGGTTTCTTGCTATGAGGGTAGGAATGTGGAGGAAGTGCGTTTTATGAGTGGTTATAAAATGGGGCAGAAGGATAATTCGGAAGTGGATTGTGCCTGTGGTATTCCTGATTCCGGCGTAGGTATGGCGCTGGGGTATGCCGAAGGAAAAGGCATTCCTTATCATCGTGCCATAACCAAATATACTCCCACATGGCCCCGCAGCTTTACTCCTGCCAATCAGGAAATGCGTTCGTTGGTAGCAAAAATGAAGCTGATTCCCAATCGTGCCATGCTGGAAGGAAAACGTGTTTTGTTTTGTGATGATTCCATTGTACGTGGAACTCAACTTCGTGATAATGTGAAGATTTTATATGATTATGGAGCAAAAGAGGTTCACATGCGTATTGCGTGCCCGCCGTTGATTTACAGTTGTCCTTTCCTTGGCTTTACTGCATCAAAAGGTGACTTGGAGTTGATAACACGCCGCATGATTAAGGAAATAGAAGGAGATGAGAATAAAGATCTTGAAAAATATGCTGCAACAGATTCACCTCAATACCAAAAGATGGTGCAAATGATTGCCGATCGTTTCGGATTGACTTCGTTGAAGTTCAATACATTGGAAACCTTAATTGAAGCTATCGGTTTGCCAAAGTGCAAAGTTTGTACGCATTGTTTTGATGGTTCCAGTTGTTTCTGATATCAAAATAATAAGATAGAATGAAAAAAGAGCCGTGAATTGTTTGGCAATTCACGGCTCTTTTCCTATTTTTACAGCATTGAATATTAAAAATAGGAAGATAAAATGACACTGATAGAACGATTTTTAAAGTATGTAAGTTTCGATACTCAATCAGACGATAATAGTGGTGTGACGCCCAGTACACCCAAACAAATGGTATTTGCACAATACTTGAGATCTGAATTGGAACAACTGGGCTTTGAAGAAATTTCATTGGACGAGAATGGTTATCTTTTTGCTACCTTGCCGGCAAATACCGACAAACCGGTACCAACGATAGGATTTATTGCTCACATGGATACCAGTCCTGATATGACCGGTGCAGGAGTGACTCCGCGTATCGTTTATGGTTATGACGGTTCGGATATTGTCTTGTGTGAGGAAGAGAATGTTGTTCTTTCTCCTAATCGGTTCCCTGAATTGCTGGACCACAAAGGAGAAGATTTGATTGTAACCAATGGAAAGACGCTGCTGGGAGCTGACGATAAGGCCGGTATTGCAGAAATCATTACTGCGATGGTTTATTTGAAAGAGCATCCCGAAATTAAACATGGAAAGATTCGGGTAGGTTTCAATCCAGATGAAGAAATTGGGTTGGGTGCTCATAAGTTTGATGTGGAAAAGTTTGGTTGTGAATGGGCTTATACAATGGATGGAGGAGAGGTAGGTGAGCTGGAATTTGAAAATTTCAATGCAGCCTCTGCCAAAGTAGTTGTAAAGGGTCGTAACGTGCATCCGGGATATGCCAAGAATAAGATGATAAATTCCATGTGTGTGGCCAATCAGTTTATGAATTTATTGCCGGATGGAGAGACTCCCCAGTGTACAGAAAACTATGAAGGATTCTATCATTTGGTAGGTATTACCGGTGAGGTGGAACAAACTACGCTGTCTTACATCATTCGTGACCATGACCGTGCCAAATTTGAAGCGCGTAAAGAGAATATGTTGAAGTGGGCAGCTGAGATTAATAAGAAATATGGTGAAGAAACAGTGACAGTAGAATTGAAAGATCAGTATTATAATATGCGTGAAAAGATTGAACCGGTCATGCATATTATCGATATAGCTTTCAAGGCGATGGAAGAAGCCGGTGTGACTCCGAAGGTGAAAGCGATTCGTGGCGGAACGGATGGCGCACAACTTTCTTTCAAAGGACTGCCTTGTCCGAACATTTTTGCCGGCGGTCTGAATTTCCACGGCAGATATGAGTTTGCTCCTATTCAGTCATTGGAAAAAGCTATGATGGTAGTGGTGAAGATTTCAGAATTGGTGGCAAGATAAGACGAATATAATAACCTTAAAAAATAATTGAATAATAACATGAAAACGACTCCGTTTACCGAGAAACACATTGCTCTGGGAGCAAAGATGCACGAATTTGCCGGCTATAATATGCCTATCGAATATTCGGGAATTATCGATGAACATCTCACTGTATGCAATGCAGTGGGTGTATTTGATGTTTCCCACATGGGAGAATTTTGGGTAAAAGGCCCGAATGCATTGGCTTTCTTGCAGCAAGTGACTTCTAATAATGTAGCTGTTTTGCCTATTGGTAAGGCTCAGTATACTTGTTTCCCCAACGAAGAGGGAGGTATTGTAGATGATTTATTGGTATATCATTACGAACCGGAAAAATACTTGTTGGTTGTGAATGCTGCCAATATAGAGAAAGACTGGAATTGGTGTGTCAGCCATAACACGGCGGGTGCTGAATTGGAAAATGCTTCCGATCGCATGGCGCAGTTGGCTATCCAGGGGCCGAAAGCAATGGAGGTTTTGCAGAAACTCACTTCGGTGAATCTGTCTGAAATACCTTATTATGCGTTTACTACCGGAGAATTTGCCGGTCAGAAAGACGTGATTATTTCTAATACCGGATATACCGGAGCCGGAGGCTTTGAGCTTTATTTCTATCCTGAAGCCGGTGAAGCGATTTGGAATGCCATCTTTGAAGCCGGTGCTCCTGAAGGTATCAAGCCTATAGGACTGGGTGCACGCGATACTTTGCGCCTGGAGATGGGATTCTGTCTTTATGGTAATGATCTGAGTGATACCACTTCTCCATTGGAGGCGGGCTTAGGTTGGATTACCAAGTTTGTTGAAGGAAAGGATTTTACAGCACGTGCTATTCTTGAAAAGCAGAAAGCAGAAGGTTTGAATCGCAAATTGGTTGGTTTTGAAATGATTGATCGCGGTATACCTCGCCATGGTTATGAGTTGGTAAATGCAGAGGGAGAAAAGGTTGGTGAAGTAACCAGTGGAACGATGTCTCCGATTCGTAAAATCGGCATCGGTATGGGATATATTCAAACTGCTTATGCTACACCGGGCACAGAGGTTTTCATTGATGTGCGTGGACGCAAATTAAAGGCGATGGTTGTCAAACCACCGTTCAGAAAGTAATATTATTCATTTTTTTTATCTCCTTCATCTTGCCTGTGGTATGGGTGGAGGAGATTTTTTTTGCCAACCTGCCATAATATTTATCGTTATGCAGGCAATGAGTTAAAACAAAGTACTTATCACAAAATAAGCAGGTGAAAGACTCCACAGTTGATAGATAATTTATAATTTTGCAGGCAAAAAAAATATTGTTATGTCAGAATTGGCTCCCCTTATAAGTGACCTCGCCTTGATTCTTATTTGCGCCGGTATTATGACGCTGATATTTAAACGGTTGAGGCAACCTTTAGTCTTGGGCTATATTGTAGCCGGGTTTTTGGCAAGCCCGCATATGCCTTATACACCATCAGTAATAGATACGGCAAATATTCATACTTGGTCTGATATCGGTGTTATTTTCCTACTTTTTGCTTTAGGATTGGAGTTTAGTTTCAAAAAGCTTATGAAAGTCGGAGGTACTGCTATTATAGCGGCGTGTACCATTATATTTTGTATGATATTGGTCGGGATGGTAGCCGGTTGGTCTTTTGGATGGAAACACATGGACTGCCTTTATCTGGGCGGTATGTTGGCAATGTCTTCAACGACCATTATTTATAAGGCATTCGATGATTTGGGGTTACGGCAGCAACGGTTTGCCGGGTTGGTGCTTAGCATTTTGATACTGGAAGACATTCTTGCCATTGTGTTGATGGTGATGCTGAGTACAATGGCTGTAAGTAAGAATTTTGAGGGTACGGAGATGATTTACAGTATTGGTAAGTTAGTATTCTTTCTGATTCTTTGGTTTGTAGTAGGAATATATCTTATTCCTATTTTTCTGAAACGTTCACGTAAGTGGATGGGGAGTGAAACATTACTTATCGTTTCTTTGGCTATGTGCTTTGGAATGGTAGTACTGGCGGCAAAAGTTGGTTTTTCTCCGGCTTTCGGTGCTTTCATCATGGGTTCTATTTTGGCGGAGACGGTAGAGGCAGAGAGTATAGAGAAACTGGTGGCGCCGGTTAAGGATTTGTTTGGCGCAATATTCTTTGTTTCGGTTGGTATGATGGTGGACCCTGCCATGATTGTGGAGTATGCATGGCCCATTGTTGCCATTACTTTATCTATTCTTTTGGGACAGGTTATATTTGGAACCGGAGGTGTGATTCTTGCAGGTCAGCCACTAAAGGTGGCAATGCAGTGTGGTTTTAGCCTGACGCAGATTGGAGAGTTTGCTTTCATTATCGCTTCATTGGGAGTAAGCCTGCATGTAACCAGTGATTTTCTGTATCCTATAGTGGTAGCGGTTTCGGTTATTACTACGTTCCTTACTCCTTATATGATTCGTCTTGCTGTTCCCGCTTATCATCGGGTAGAGAAGGTTTTGCCAAACAAATGGAGAAAAATTTTAGATCGCTACTCTTCGGGTTCGCAGACGGTGAACCATGAGAATAATTGGAGAAAACTATTGACCGCTATTATTCGCATTGTCGCCATCTATTCGGTGCTTTGCATTGCGGTAATTGTCCTTTCTTTCCATTTCATCATTCCTCTGTTTCGGGCAAGTTTACCTTTGTTTTGGGCGAATTTGGCGGGTGCAGTGTTTACAATTGTATGTATATCGCCATTTTTGCGTGCTATTATTATGAAGAAGAATCATTCAGTTGAGTTTCAGGCATTGTGGCAGGATAATCGTTATAACCGTGCTCCGTTATTATCCACCATTTTATTGCGCATGGTGATAGCTGTGGCTTTTGTTTTGTTTATTATCGAGAATATTTTCAAGGCATCTACTGCATTGATGGTTGGTATTGCTATTATTTTGGTTTGTATGATGATGCTTTCGCGCTGGTTGAAGAAACAGTCCATTTTTATGGAACGTACTTTTATACAGAATTTACGTTTCCGTGATATGCATGCTGAATTTACGGGACAGAAGCGGCCGGAATATGAGGGACATTTATTGTCACGTGATATTCATCTTTCGGATTTCGAGGTGCCGGCGGATTCTCTTTGGGCAGGACATACACTGAAAGAGTTGAATTTGGGATATAAATATGGGGTGCATGTTGCTTCTATTATTCGCGGGATGCATCGTATCAACATTCCGGGTGCCAATGTCCGTTTGTTTCCCGGCGATACAATTCAGGTTATCGGTACGGATGAGCAGTTGGGGGAATTTGCCCGTCAGGTGGAGCGAGTCTCTTCTGCTGCTGAAGAAGAGGATATTGAGAAGCGTGAGATGAACTTGAAGCAGTTTATGGTGGATGGTAATTCTCTTTTCTTGGGTAAGAGTATTAAGGAGAGCGGTATTCGTGATGATTATAGATGTTTGGTGGTAGGGGTAGAACGAGGCGATGGTAATTTGATCCGACCGGATGTTAATATGATTTTTTGTGAAGGTGATGTAGTATGGGTAGTGGGCGAGAGAGATGATGTTTATCATTTGTTGGGTAAGAAGAAAGAGATACAATATTAATATATATAAGTTGTGAAGTATTTATATCCCTGTGATTAGCATGTATGGCCTTGCACGTATACGTGTAGGCTCATACATATTTTCACTTCGTTCTGATGGAAAACAAGGGGGATATTAATACTTATTAGTATCTATTCCTCTTCAAAGTCAAAATCGAAATCAAAGTCATCATCGTCCGGCAAATATTCCGGTGTGATAAACTCATCCATACTGCGTCGGTCTTTCTTTGTAGGACGTCCGGTGCCACGGGCGCGATCGACAAAACCGCTGATTTTACTCATTTCCAATAGTTCATATTGTTCCGGTGAAGTAACATTCTCCAGAATTTCAGGAATAAGTTTTGCACCGACACGTTTTTCTATTGCTTGTAAAACTTTGAAAGAATAAGTGATAGGCGGTTTGCGTACCTCTATCACATCTCCCGGTTTTACCGTACGTGCCGGTTTGACTTGTGAACCGTTTATGCTTACACGGCCCTTTTTACAAGCTTCTGCAGCTATTGTGCGCGTTTTAAAGATGCGTGACGCCCACATCCATTTATCTATTCTTGCTTCAGCCATTACTTTTTATTGTATTGGTTCATGGTTATATTAATACCGGCCAGGCAGAAACTTTTGATTATTTCACATGCTAATTCCACACGTTCGTCCATAGTTTTCATATCTTCCTCTGTAAAGTGTCCCAATACAAAATCTATTTGCCCTCCGCGTGGAAAGTCATTGCCAATACCAAAGCGCAGGCGGGCATATGCTTGAGTTCCTAATGTGGCGGCTATATGCTTCAATCCGTTATGACCGGCATCGCTACCCTTACTTTTCAGGCGTAAAGCTCCGAAAGGAAGGGCTAAGTCATCTACTATTATCAACACGTTCTCCAATGGAACGTTTTCCTTCTGCATCCAATAACGTACAGCGTTGCCACTCAGGTTCATATATGTAGAAGGCTTCAACAAGATAAGTTGACGTCCTTTGAGTGACATGGTGGCAGTAGCACCGTAACGGCCATCGGTAAAAACAAGATTGGACGCCTTTGCAAGGGCGTCCAATACATTGAATCCTATGTTGTGACGGGTATTTCGGTATTCTTCACCTATATTACCCAGTCCTACAATCAAATATTTCATTGAAAAGGATTAAGGGGTTAGTAATTATTTACCTGCAGTTGCAGCAGCACCACGTGCGGCACGAGTTAATTTAACTGCACAAACAACAGCTTCCTTGGCATTAATTAATTCCAATCCTTCATAGTGTAATTCGCCAACTTTGATGGTTTTACCCAAGCCTAAAGCAGTAACGTCAATAGTCAGACGTTCAGGAATTGCATTATATAAAGCTTTAACTTTCAGTTTACGCATCTGCAATGCCAATTTACCACCGGCACGTACACCTTCTGCCAAACCTTCCAACTGAACGGGAACTTCCATTACAATAGGTTTAGCTTCGTCAATCTGATAGAAGTCAACGTGAAGGATAGAATCCTTAACAGGGTGGAATTGGATATCTTTCATGATAGCGTTTACTGTTTTGCCATCGATGTTCAAATCTACAACGTAGATGTGCGGTGTGTATACCAGATTACGCAAACCGTCGGTAGTTACTGAAAAATGAGTTGCTACAGGATTTCCGTTTTCATCTTTCTGTACTCCGTATACTACGCAAGGAACACCATTGTTTTTACGCAATTCACGAGTTGCTTTCTTTCCGAGGTCTGTTCTTACAGAACCTTTAATTTCAATTGATTTCATTGTTCTTTAATTTTTTTGTGTTACTCTAAATTAAGTTGATTTTGTTGCTTAATTCGCCATCACACGATGTGGTATATCACACGATGGAGCTTAAAAAAGCGGTGCAAAAGTAATGCTTATTTTTGATTTAACCAAAAAGAGCCCGGATTTTTTAATTCGGGCTCTTACTTATACATTAAATCAGAAGTCAATATCTATTTTTATTTCACTAGAGCTTAGAGCTTCTTCACTTTCGTTTTCAGTTCTTTTTTCTTCCGGCATGTCTTCGCTGTGGTGGGGTTCTATCGGACCTTGTTCGTCAGTAATGAACTGAATAGCCTGTTGAAGTCCGTTTGTAAACTTCTCAAAATCCTCTTTATATAGGAAGATTTTATGCTTTTCAAAACTCACTTGTGAATCGTCACCTTCACCCGATACAATTTTCTTACTTTCTGTGATAGCCAAGAACATTTCATCTTTCCGGTTTTTCTTCACATCTAAATAATAAATACGTTTTCCCGCTTTAATGGCTTTTGAGAAAACTATTTCTTTATCACCATCCACTACACTTTTCTTTTTCTCTTCCATAATTTGAATCTTTATAAATCGGCTTCAAAATTGGATATTTTTTTTTAATGGGCAAAGAATTTGCTCATAAACTTCGAAGAAAAAAGCGTTTTCCGCTTTTCTATGCAAATTTTGCATTAAAAAATGTAATTATGTTATGTGAAATCAATGAATTTTCCTACTTTTGCAACTCCTTAATAATTTTATGTGAATTATGATAAATAGAGTTCTTATTCGTCTTAAGATAGTTCAGATAATCTATGCTTATTATCAGAACGGAGGGAAAAACTTGGATACTGCCGAGAAGGAGTTGTTCTTTAGTCTCTCTAAAGCATATGATTTGTATAACTATCTATTGCTTTTAATGGTTGAGGTAACTAAACAGGCTAACAAAAAACTGAATGCTGCGAAAAACAAACTTATCCCTACTAAGGAAGAATTGTTTCCCAACACCAAATTTGTAGAGAATCGTTTTATTGCCCAATTGGAGGTGAATAAACAGTTATTGGATTTTGCCGGCAATCAGAAGAAAACGTGGGAAAATGAAGCGGATTTTGTGAAAAGTCTGTGTGAGCAAATTATGGAAAGTGACATATATAAGGAGTATATGGCAAGTGAAACTTCTTCTTATGAGGAAGACCGTGAAGTATGGCGCAAAATATATAAGAAGATAATCTTCAATAATGCAGAACTTGACCAAGTGCTGGAAGACCAAAGCTTGTATTGGAACGATGACAAGGAAATTGTAGACACTTTTGTTCTTAAAACAATCAAGCGTTTTGAAGAAAAAAATGGTGCTAAACAAGAGTTGTTACCTGAGTTTAAAGATGATGAAGATCAAGATTTCGCACGCCGTTTGTTCCGCCGCGCTATTTTGAATTCTGACTATTATCGTCATCTTATCAGTGAGAACACAAAGAATTGGGATCTTGACCGTGTGGCATTTATGGATGTGATTATCATGCAGATTGCTTTGGCGGAAGTTCTTAGCTTTCCTAATATCCCCGTTAGTGTGTCGCTCAATGAATATGTGGAAATCGCTAAGTTGTATAGTACTCCTAAAAGTGGTGGATTTATTAACGGTACATTGGATGGAATCGTTAATCAATTAAAAAAAGAAAACAAGCTGACGAAAAATTAATATCTTTGTTTGTTATCGTAAGTGTAACAACATTATAAACTAAAAAAACTTGAAAGTATGAATTTATCATTTGTATTTCTGCAGGCTGCAGGCGGAGGCGATTACTCATTCCTGATTATGATGGTAGCTATTTTCGCTATTATGTATTTCTTCATGATTCGTCCGCAGAATAAGAAACAGAAAGAAATTGCAAATTTCCGTAAGAATCTGGAAGTAGGTCAGGAAGTGATAACTGCCGGTGGCATTTATGGAAAAATTAAAGAAATAGAAGATAGTACTGTAGTATTGGAAGTTGCATCAGGCGTGAAGATTAAGATTGATAGAAATTCTATCTATGCTAACGCTGCTGCAAACCAACAAACAAAGTAAAACTTATATAAGCTATGTTCGACAAAAGGAACATACGTATTTACTATTTGAGGACATTAGAGAAAATCAGAAGCTTCCTGCTTAGTCGTAATAGTAGGGAGTTTCTGATTTTCTTGTTTTTTGTATTCGTTTCTTTCTGTTTTTGGTTGCTTCAGATATTGAATGATGATTATGAAACAGAATTTTCGATTCCTCTCCGTATGAAGAATGTCCCCAATAATGTGGTGCTGACTTCCGAGTTACCCAGTGAGTTAAAGATAGGAGTGAAGGATAGAGGAACTGTATTGACTAATTATATGTTGGGGCAAACTTTCTATCCGGTTACAATTGATTTTAAGGATTATGAGAGCAAAGGCACGCAAGTACGTATTCCGGTTTCTACTCTGTTGAAGAAAATTACAGGTCAATTGAACCAGTCGACTCGCTTGCTGACTGTTCGGCCTGACACATTGGAGTTTATTTATACTAAGGGGGAAGCTAAAAAAGTTCCTGTCAAGTTGCAGGGAAAAATTGATTTAGATCGTCAGTATTATATTTCTGATGTTATCTATTCTCCTGATTCGGTAATGGTCTATGCTCCTCAGGAAATATTGGATACCATTACTACGGCCTATACAGAGTCGGTGGTATTAGAGAATCTGTCTGATACGACTCATCGCCGCATCAGTCTGGCAAAAGTGAAAGGAGCCCGGTTTATTCCCGACTTTAATGATGTAACGCTCATGCTGGATGTATATGCAGAGAAGAGTGTGGAGGTACCTGTGCGTGGTGTGAATTTTCCTCCTGATAAAGTATTGCGTACCTTTCCCTCCAAAGTGCAGGTTACTTTTCAGGTCGGACTGAGTCATTTCAAGGCAATTACGGCTGAAGATTTTTTTATAGGAGTGACTTACGAGGAACTACTGAATAATAAAGGAGAAAAGTGTCCGGTGAAACTTAAATCTGTTCCCCGCTATGTGAATCATGTGCGTCTTAATCCGCAAGAGGTGGATTATCTGATTGAACAACAAATAATATTCAATGATTAAGATAGCTATTACCGGAGGTATTGGCAGTGGGAAATCATATATTTCTCACTTACTGGAGACAATGGATGTGCCGGTCTACAATGCTGATAATGAAGCTAAGCGCTTGATGGTATCCGATGAGGGAATTCATCGGGAGCTTATTGCTTTATTGGGAAAAGAGGTCTATGATAAAGAAGGAGCTTTGAATAAACCTCTGCTCGCTTCTTATCTTTTTTCGGCTCCTGAGCATGTGAGACAAATCAATGCTATTATTCATCCCAGGGTGAGGGAGGATTTTATCCGTTGGATTGGAGAACTGAAAGAGTGTGAGATAGCGGGTATGGAATCTGCCATTCTTTATGAGGCCGGTTTTGAAAATACAGTAGATGCTGTAGTGATGGTTTATGCACCATTGGAGTTAAGGGTGAAGCGGGCTATGCAGCGCGATAATGCAACAGAACAACAGGTGCGTGCACGTATCTTGGCACAACTTGATGACGAAGAAAAACGAAGTAGGGCAGATTTTACGGTTTTGAATGACGGTACTGTTCCGCTGCTTCCACAGTTGACTCAGGTAATTGAAGAATTAAAATCAGGAAAATTCGTATAATAAATTTGGGAGTTTCAATCGCGAATTGTACTTTTGCTGCCTCAAACCATAAATAAAATAGAAATAGTATGTTAAAGACCATTTTATCAATCGCGGGTAAGCCCGGATTATATAAATTGATTTCTTCAGGAAAGAATATGTTGATTGTAGAAACAGTTGACGCCGCTAAAAAAAGAATTCCGGCTTATGGACAGGACAAAGTTATTTCATTGGCTGATATAGCGATGTATACAGATGCAGAAGAAGTGCCTTTGAGCAAAGTGTTGGAATCAGTGAAAAACAAAGAGAACGGGGCTGTGGCTTCTATTGACTATAAGAAAGTATCTGCAAACGAGTTGCATGCTTATTTTGCAGAAATTCTTCCCAACTATGACCGTGACCGTGTGCACGCAAGTGACATCAAGAAGCTGTTGTCATGGTACAATATCTTGGTAAGCAATGGTATTACGGATTTTGTAGAGCAAAATGCGGTTGCCACTGAAGAACCGGCAGCAGAAGAAGGAAAATAATACTTTTCTTTATTATTTATAAAACGCCCTCCCTGCAAATTTCGAATCATTCGCAGGGAGGGCATTTTATATAGTTTGATTATAGAGAATTAGTTGCGGAATATCAATCCGTCTCCCGCAGTTTCTACTATAATCGGTTTAGAACGATCTACCTCCTGAGATAATAATTTCTTTGACAAGTCGTTCAGTAAGTAGCGTTGGATAGCACGTTTCACCGGACGGGCTCCAAATTCGGGATCATATCCTGTATCGGCAATGAAACGGATTGCTTCATCTGTCATCTGGAGAGTGATTCCATTGTCGGCGAGCATATTCTTGATACCGCCAATTTGCAGCATCACAATCTGTTCAATCTCTTCTTTATTTAAAGGCAAGAACATGATTGTTTCGTCAATACGGTTCAGGAACTCCGGTCGGATTGTCTTTTTCAACATTGACATTACTTCTTTCTTCGTCTCTTCTACTATCACTTCACGATTTTCATCATTAATCTTCTCAAACTGACTCTGAATATAAGAGCTTCCTAAGTTAGAAGTCATGATGATAATGGTGTTCTTGAAATTCACAGTCCGTCCTTTATTATCTGTCAGTCGACCGTCATCCAATACTTGCAATAGGATGTTGAACACATCGGGATGCGCTTTTTCGATTTCGTCAAATAATACCACAGAATAGGGTTTACGTCTTACGGCTTCTGTCAACTGACCGCCTTCGTCATAACCTACATATCCGGGAGGCGCTCCAATCAGTCGGGATACGGAGTGCTTCTCTTGGTATTCACTCATATCGATACGGGTCATCAAGCTTTCGTCATCAAACAGGTAATCTGCCAATGCCTTCGCCAACTCTGTTTTACCTACACCGGTAGTACCCAGGAAAATGAACGAGCCTATCGGACGCTTCGGGTCTTGCAGTCCGGCACGGCTACGGCGAACTGCATCGGAAACGGCGGCAATAGCCTCTTCCTGTCCCACCACACGCAAGTGCAGTTCTTGTTCCAGATTCAGTAATTTATCACGTTCACTTTGCAACATCTTATTGACCGGGATTCCTGTCCAGCGTGAAACCACATCAGCGATATCTTCAGCAGTGACTTCTTCTTTAATCATGGCATTGTCGCCTTGTTTATGCTTTAAGTCTTCCTGAATATCTTTGATTTCATTTTCCAGAGCCTGTAATTTTCCGTAACGGATTTCGGCTACTTTACCATAGTCTCCTTCACGTTCTGCTTTGTCGGCTTCAAACTTCAGTTGCTCTATTTCCTGTTTGTTCTGCTGAATCTTGTTTACCAGCTCTTTTTCACTTTGCCATTTTGCTTTATAGGAAGTTTCTTGTTCCTTCAATTCGGCAATTTCCTTATTCAGTTGTTGCAACTTAGGTTCGTCTTTTTCACGCTTGATGGCTTCACGCTCAATCTCCAATTGTTTCAGGTGGCGTGAGATTTCATCCAGCTCCTCAGGAACAGAATCACGTTCCATACGAAGTTTGGCAGCGGCCTCGTCCATCAGGTCGATGGCTTTGTCGGGTAGGAAACGCTCGGTGATGTAGCGGTTACTCAGTTCTACGGCAGCAATAATGGCTTCGTCTTTAATACGAACCTTATGATGATTTTCATATCGCTCTTTTAATCCACGCAGAATAGAGATGGTGCTTAAAGTATCCGGTTCGGCAACCATTACAGTTTGGAAACGGCGTTCCAAAGCTTTGTCCTTTTCAAAGTATTTCTGATACTCGTCAAGGGTTGTGGCACCGATGCTGCGAAGTTCACCACGTGCCAATGCAGGTTTCAGGATATTGGCAGCATCCATTGCTCCTTCACCTTTTCCGGCTCCTACCAAAGTATGGATTTCGTCAATGAACAAAATAATACTGCCTTCCGACTTTGTCACCTCATTGATAACCGATTTCAAACGTTCCTCAAATTCACCTTTATATTTGGCACCGGCTACCAGTGCACCCATGTCCAATGAATAAATCTGTTTGTTTTTCAGGTTTTCGGGCACGTCACCACGAATGATACGGTGTGCCAAACCTTCAACGATGGCTGTCTTACCTGTACCCGGTTCACCGATTAAAATCGGATTATTCTTGGTACGTCGGCTTAATATTTGTAATACTCGCCGGATTTCCTCATCACGGCCGATAACCGGGTCGAGCTTTCCACTGCGGGCAGCCTCATTTAAGTTGATGGCATATTTACTTAAGGACTGATAAGTGTCTTCGCTGGATTGAGAAGTTACTTTTTCTCCTTTCCGTAGTTCTGTGATTGCAGCACGTAAATCTTTGTCGGTCATACCCGCATCTTTCAGAATGGTAGAAACGGTACTCTTTACATTCAGTAATGCCAGAATGATAGCTTCCAGTGAAACATATTCATCTCCCATTTCTTTAGAATACTGGGTTGCCCTTTGTAATACCTCGTTGCTTTCGCGGCTCAGATAAGGTTCTCCGCCGCTGACCTTTGGCAGTGAGTCTATCTGTTTGTCGATGACTAACGTAACCTGTTGTGCATTCATCCCCAATTTCTGGAAGATAAAGTTAGTCACGTTTTCACCAACTTTCAGCACACCGGCCAGCAAATGAACCGGTTCGATAGCCTGCTGTCCGCGGGTTTGCGTAAGGTTCACAGCTTCCTGCACTGCCTCTTGTGATTTAATTGTGAAGTTGTTAAAATTCATATTGTATCTCCTTTCTGTTTTATTTCAAAATACCTATTGAAAACGGAATCGTTACGTCTTTGTTCAATGCTTTAAGCGATTTCGGTAAAGAATGCTCAAATACTTTGCCAAAAGCTGAAAGCAGAGGAAAAACAGGTGGTTGGGGTAAAAGAATCAGACAAAATGGCAGGCGTAAGAGCTCTTAAATGAAAAAAAGTCCGAATTGGATACAAAAAGGCAGAAAACTTTCGGAAGGAGAAAAGATTATTTCTATCTTTAGACCGGTAATGTAGAAAAGAAAATGACAAAAGTAAGAATATGGCGAATGAGATGAATTTTGCAGAAACTGTAATGCTGGTAGATGCAGCATATTTGAACAGAGTGTGTGGCGACTTGAAAAAGCACTTTAGCACCGTATTGGGGCGTGAATTGCCAAAGGCTGACCTGCCGGTGCTGATGGAGTGCCTGGCTTTGGATGCCGGACTACAATTCGGGGAGAATAATATTCAGGTATTGCTTATTTATGATAAGGAAAGTGAGAATATGAGCACTTGCCAACCGGGAGATTTGCGTCAAGAATTGAATAATGTAGCTTTTAAGAGTCACTTGGGTGAGTTCGCTTTTTATTCTTTTGAGCCTTCGGATATGGCAGGAAGGGATGAATTGTTTCTTGAATCACTGAGGGTGGTTGCGGATGCGAAAGATGTGAAACGCTTGATAGCGGTTCCTGCGGAAGAAGAGTATGGCAATGAAGTTCCCGCTATATTAAATAAGGTGGACGGAAAAGACGGAATGACTGTCTTTGGCATGAATCCACCGACTGAAGCGATTGCTTATCAGTGGGAGATGTTGGGATTCGCTGTTTTGCAAGCTTTAGGGATAAAAGCCGACGAGTTGTAATAAAAGTAGCACTATGTCTGATTTTCGGTTGAGGGTATTCAGTTGTGTGGCAAAGAACCTTAGCTTTACTAAGGCATCTCAAGAGCTTTTCATCAGTCAGCCTGCCATAACAAAGCATATTCAGGAGTTAGAGACGATGTATCAGACGCGTCTCTTTGAGCGGATGGGGAATAAAATATCGCTGACTGATGCCGGAAGGCTGTTACTGGAGCACTGCGAGAAGATATTGGAAGAATACGGGCGACTGGAGTATGAGATGAATCTGTTGCGTAATGAACATATCGGAAAGCTGCGTTTGGGAGCCAGTACCACTATTGCCCAATATGTGCTTCCTCCATTGTTGGCACGCTTTATCGAGAAATTCCCACAAGTCTCTCTGTCTTTATTTAACGGAAATTCTTTGGAAGTGGAAAAAGCTCTGCAGGAACATCGCATAGACCTTGCTTTGGTGGAGGGAAATATCCGGCAGCCTAATTTGAAGTATACTTCATTTCTGCAAGATGAATTGGTTCCTGTTGTTCATACTCACAGTAAATGGACGGAATATGATGAAATCACATTAGAAGAGTTTAAAAAAATTCCTTTGGTGTTGCGTGAAAGAGGATCTGGAACATTGGATATCTTATTGGCAGCTCTTCAAAAGCACAATATAAAGTTATCAGACCTGAATGTGAAAATGTATTTGGGAAGTACGGAAAGCATCAAACTTTTTTTGGAAAACTGTGATTGCTTGGGGATTCTTTCTATACGTTCTGTCAATAAAGAATTGTATGCAGGTGAGATGAAAGTGCTGGAAATAAAAGATTTATCTATGTTTCGGGAATTTGACTTTGTGCAGTTGCAGGGACAGGAAAACGGATTGCCGGCTTTATTTATGCAGTTTGCCGAACATTATAAAGAAAAGTTATAACCTATAAATAAAAACGATTGGTGATCTATCGAAACATATACTACCTTTGCACTCCGAAACAGAAAATAACATTTAAAGAAAGGTAGAAATATGATTTCAGTATCAGCTTTACAGCAAAACAACAAAGTAATTTATGTAGGTATACTTTCCACGTTGATCGTTTTTTTGTTAATGGATTATATCCCGGCATTGGCCCCTTTCTCACATTGGGTCACTCCACCGGTAGCTTTATTCCTAGGTTTGATATTCGCATTGGTGTGTGGTCAGGCTCATCCCAAGTTCAATAAAAAAACTTCAAAATATTTATTGCAGTATTCAGTGGTAGGCTTGGGTTTCGGCATGAATCTTCAAGCTTCTCTGGCTTCCGGTAAGGAAGGTATGGAGTTTACCATCCTTTCAGTGATTGGAACTATGCTCATCGGTATGTTTATCGGCCGTAAAATATTGAAGATAGACCGTGATACTTCTTATCTGATTAGTTCAGGAACTGCTATCTGCGGTGGTAGTGCCATTGCTGCTGTGGGGCCTGTCCTAAAGGCAAAAGACAGCGAAATGTCTGTGGCGTTGGCTACTATTTTTGTATTGAATGCAATAGCCTTGTTTATTTTTCCCGTTTTGGGACATTGGCTGGGATTAGACCAGCAGCAATTCGGAACTTGGGCAGCGATTGCCATTCATGATACCAGTTCGGTGGTAGGTGCAGGGGCTGCTTATGGTGAGGAAGCCTTGAAAGTGGCTACAACGATTAAATTGACTCGTGCGCTGTGGATTATTCCATTGGCATTAGCTACTTCATTTATCTTTAAGGGAAGTGGCAAGAAAATCAGTGTTCCCTGGTTTATCTTTTACTTTATAGGTGCTATCATTCTCAATACTTATGTGTTGGATGGCATTCCTCAACTGGGACAGGCCATTTCGGATTTGGCACGTAAAGGGTTGATTATAACGATGTTCTTTATCGGTGCGTCATTGTCGATGGATGTATTAAAGCAAGTAGGAATGAAACCGCTTATTCAGGGAGTGATTCTGTGGGTGGTAATCAGCTTGAGTACATTGGCTTATATATTATTGTTCTAAGATTAGGTATCAGAACTTAGGTATATTTAAAGCGCCTGAGAGTTTTTGAAAGACTCTTAGGCGTTTGTTCTTTTGGAAAAGGTTCGAGAGGCTTTTAAAAAGACTTTGAGGTTTTTGGAAAAGACTAAAGAGTTTTCAGAAAAGATCAAAGAGTTTTTGAAAAAGACCAAGGAGTTTTAGTGAGGGCTTAAAAAGCCTGTTTGAATTTACCTTCTTCGAAGTTCGCTTTCAGTTTTTCATCACTTTTGGCACTGTTGACAATATTCGTCAATACACTTGCTTTGGTAATTTCTACTACGATATGTGTTTTATATCGTCCGCCGGCTTGTTCACTGTTCTCACAGATGACTTTCATTTTGACTACTTCTTGCTGTATCACTCCCTGAATCAGGCTGTTGAATTGAGCAATGTCAGCACCGGATATCTTAGTCTGCGATTTGGCAGCAGCTTCTGCTTTTGTTTTGATTTGGTTTTCAAGGGCTGTTCGGGCACCGGTCATGGCTTTTTTCTTGGAAGCTGTTGCATCACTACTCTGTGCAGAGGCATACGCACGGAAAAACTCTGCATCAGTGGCATACTCACTTCCCGTGCAGGGACCTGCATTTTGGGCGTGTGTCAATGTTGTTACCGCAAAGAACACAGCCAATAAACTAATGAATTTGTAACATTTCATATCGTGTATTTTATCAATTTCTTGCGAAGATAGGAGAATATTTGATAATATTATTAAGAAAAGAGAAAAAAATGATGGGGCCGGTGACTGTAAAATGTTCTTGCCTTAAAGAGTCTGATTTTATTATATGCAGTGGCTTGTGAGAGGATAAACTGGATTTCTATGCCATCGTTATGCCCGGAAGCTGTTAGTCTTTATGGTTGAAATAGAGAAATGTATTAAAAGCCATATCATTATCACCATGATAATTTCTTCCGGCTTTTAATACATTTGCTTCTTTAAGGGGGGGGATTATATTTTCCATCCGAAGGCTTCTGCAACAGCCGGGAATACGACTTTTCCATTTACAATATTCAAGCCTTTTTTGAGTCCGGAATCTGTTTCACAGGCTTTTTCCCATCCCATATCTGCCAACTTGACGGCGTAAGGTAATGTTGCATTGGTCAGTGCCAAAGTAGAAGTGCATGGCACTGCTCCGGGAATATTGGCTACACAATAATGAATGATTCCATCGACTTCGTATGTCGGCTCGGCGTGTGTGGTTGGGTGTGACGTCTCAAAACAACCTCCTTGGTCGATGGCTACATCTACCAGCACACTTCCTTTTTTCATCAGTTTGAGCATAGGGCGGGTGATGAGGTGAGGAGCTTTTGCTCCGGGAATCAAAACAGCACCTATTACCAAGTCGGTGGTAGCGAGTTCCTGTTCTATATTGTGAGCGGATGAGAATAATGTTTTCACATTTTTGGGCATAAATTCATTTAGCTGTCTTAGGCGTGGAAGGGATATATCACAAATAGTGACGTCTGCTCCCAGTCCGGCAGCCATTAAAGCGGCGTTGGTTCCCACAACTCCACCGCCCAAAACTAATACTTTTGCAGGTTTTACCCCCGGCACTCCACCCAGTAAAATTCCTTTCCCGCCTTGTGGCTTTTCCAGAAAGCGTGCACCTTCTTGCACAGACATGCGGCCGGCTACTTCACTCATTGGAATCAATAAAGGAAGGGCGCCCTGCCTGTCTACTACCGTTTCGTAAGCCATACACACCGATTTGCTTTTTATCATGGCTTCCGTCAACTGTTGGTCGCAGGCAAAGTGAAAATAGGTAAATACCAATTGCCCCTCGCGCACCAAGCCGTATTCGCTTTCGATAGGTTCTTTTACTTTGATAATCATTTCGGCTGTTCCATACACATCTTCGATGGAGGGGAGTATATGTGCTCCGGCCTTTTCATAGTCTTCGTCAGTAAATCCGCTGTTGATACCGGCAGTGTGCTGGACATATACCGTGTGACCTCTTTGTACTAATTCTCGTGCTCCCGAGGGGGTTAACGATACACGATTCTCGTTGTTCTTGATTTCTTTAGGAATTCCTACTATCATAATCGTCACATTTAAGGGGTTTGAATGTATCAAAGGTAACAAAATGTCAGAAAAGTAGGTTCCTTGCTGCTCTGTTTTTTTTCTCTGTGAAGTATGTTTAGCAACACAAATTAAGAGGAACTTTTGAATTTATTTTGTAAGTTTGCACCTGCCCGTATGCAGGGGCGGAAAAGAACAAAAAAACAGATAGGAGAAAAATGACGATACGCAGTTATATATTGCTCCTTGCATTGGGAGGCTGTTTGGCTACCCGGGCACAGGAACATCCCGAAAAACCTTTTATTTCCCCCTTTGATTTTCCGTTGACTTTAAGCGGAAACTTTGGTGAGTTGCGTGCCAATCATTTTCACGGAGGAGTTGATTTTAAAACGCAGGGGGAGATTGGCAAGCCTATTCATTGCATTGCCGACGGCTATGTAAGCCGTGTGTCGGTTACGCCCGGAGGTTATGGGCAGGCTTTGTATATCACTCATCCTAATGGCTATACTTCCGTGTATGGACATATCTCAAAGTTCGCTCCGGCTGTGGCAAAGCTGGTGGAAGAATATCAGTATGAGAATGAGACTTTTGCGGTAGACTTGAAGTTTGAACCCGGCCAACTGGCGTTTAAGTCCGGTGAGATTATTGCTTTGAGCGGTAATGAAGGATATTCGTTTGGTCCTCATTTGCACATGGAGATTCGTCGTACGGATACAGGTGAGCTGATAGACCCTTTGCAGTTTTATACGGATAAGGTGAAAGACACGACTCCGCCTCGTGCTTCTTTGGTGATGCTTTATCCTCAGCCGGGGAAAGGAGTGGTGAGCGGTTCTCCGAAGAAGAAAGCGATTCCGGTTGCCGCATTGGGAACTCCGGTTGAGGCTTGGGGAGAAATAGCAGCAGGTATAAAAGCATACGACTACATGGATGGTACGCATAACAATTACGGGGTGCGGTCTGTCGTACTTTATGTAGATACGGCTGAAGTGTTCCGTAGTACGGTGGATGGCGTTTTGCCTGAAGAAAACCGCATGATTAACGCTTGGACGGATTATGAGGAACATGTGAAGAAAAACAGTTGGGTGATGCGTTCACAGATACTTCCGGGAAATCCTTTGCGTATGTTACAGGCTGATGAGAAGGGAGGAGTCGTGACGATTGATGAGGAGAGGGATTATCACTTCCGTTATGAACTGGAGGATTTATATGGCAATAAGAACACATATCGGTTTGTGGTGCGTGGATGCCGGATGCCGATAGAAGAATATAATCCGCAAGCAAAACATTATTTGGAATGGGATAAAGGCAATGTGATACAGGAACCCGGAATGGAATTGGTCATTCCGCGAGGCATGCTGTATGAAGACATTGCATTGAACACTAAGGTGATAAAGGATACTGCTGCCATTGCATACGAATATCGGTTGCATGATGAGGCAGTGCCTTTGCAGGCGGGATGTACGTTGATGATTGGCGTGCATCGTTTTCCGGTGGAAGACACATCAAAATATTATGTAGTCCGTAAGTGGGGAAACAGGAAGGGTTCTGCCGGAGGGAAGTTTGATGACGGCTGGATGAAAACAACCATTCGTGAGTTGGGAACATATACCGTGGCTGTCGATACGGTTTCTCCGCGAGTCACTCCCCTGAACCGGTCTCAGTGGAAAAGCGGAAACATACAGTTTAAGATTGGTGATGCCGAGACAGGTGTGAGAGATTACAAGGTGATGATTGACGGTCGGTTTGAGCTTTTCAGTTTCAGCTCGAAGACAGCTCGGTTGTCAATGAAGTACCCGAAGCGTTTGAAAAGGGGAGTGCCCCATAAGCTGGAAGTGATCGTGACCGATTATTGTGGGAATGAGACGCGGAAAGAATATAAGTTTTAAGTAGAAAACAGAATAACACAATTAAAAAGTTATATAAATGAAGAACAAGCTAATTTTAGGAGCTGCCTTGCTGGTGGCAGCCGTGACCGAAACACTGGCCTGTACCAACTTTATTGTTGGTAAAAATGCATCGACAGACGGTTCGGTTATTGTATCTTATTCAGCCGATTCATACGGAATGTTCGGTGAGTTATATCATTATCCCGCAGGTGTACATGCCAAAGGCACCATGCGTGATATTCATGAATGGGATACGGGTAAGTATTTGGGACAGATAAAGGAAGCCCCCCAAACTTACAATGTGATTGGAAACATGAATGAATATCAGGTAACGATTGGAGAAACAACCTTCGGCGGGCGTGAAGAGTTGGTGGATACTACCGGTATTATGGATTACGGCAGTCTTATTTATGTTGCGCTCCAACGTTCGCGCACGGCAAAAGAAGCTATTGAAGTGATGACTGACTTGGTTAAGGAATACGGCTATTACAGCAGTGGCGAGTCATTCTCTATTGCAGACCCCAACGAAGTATGGATTCTTGAAATGATAGGCAAAGGGCCGGGTGTGAAAGGAGCAGTATGGGTAGCTGTCAGGATACCGGATGATTGTATTGCAGCACATGCCAATCAAAGCCGGATTCATAAATTTAATATGAATGACAAAGACAACTGTCTCTATTCTCCCGATGTGATTTCGTTTGCCCGCGAGAAAGGTTATTTTGACGGTATGAACAAAGATTTTAGTTTTTCGGAAGCTTATAATCCTTTGGATTTCGGCGGGCTTCGTTTTTGTGAAGCACGTGTATGGAGCTACTATAATATGTTTAATAAAGCGGTAGGAGATACCTATTTGCCTTATATAAAGGGAGAGAGCAAGGAACCGATGCCTCTTTATATCAAGCCCGACCATAAGCTTTCTGTGCGCGATGTACAAAGAGCCATGCGTGACCATTATGAAGGCACGCCGCTGGATATCATTAATGATCCGGGAGCCGGTCCTTTTAAAACACCTTATCGTTTGTCACCGTTGACTTATAAAGTAGGCGACAAAGAGTATTTTAATGAACGCCCGATTTCTACTCAGCAGACTGCATTTACATTTGTGGCACAGATGCGTGCCGAACTCCCCGATGCGATAGGTGGTGTACTGTGGTTTGGTGCGGATGATGCCAACATGACAGTATTTGCTCCGGTCTATTGCTGTACGGACAGAATTCCCGATTGTTATAGCGGTAAAGAAGCAGACTGTGTAACCTTCTCGTGGAATTCCGCTTTCTGGATTTACAACTGGGTGGCCGACATGATTCGTCCTCGATACAGTTTGATGATTGAGGATATGCGTGCGGTTCAAAACAATTTGGAGGATACTTATGACAGTGCGCAAAGTGGTATAGAAAACGCTGCACTCAGCCTTTACGAGAAAGACCCGGTGAAAGCGAAAGAGTTCTTGACCAACTATTCTTGCATGACGGCTCAGTCGGCAGTTGACAGCTGGAAGAAGTTGGGAGAATTCCTCATTGTGAAATACAACGACGGTGCAGTGAAGAAAATGGCAAAGAACGGCTCTATCTTGCGACCGGAAACAGGAAACTGTGCTCCGCTGGTGCGTCCGGGTTATCCTCAGGAATTTTTGGAAGAGCTGGTGAAAGCTACAGGAGAGCGTTATAAAGTGACAAAATAAGAAGGCGTATCTTACGTTTGATAATAAAAAGCTGTCCGCATTACATCTCTATGGAGGTGTAGTGCGGATTTTTTTTCATGGATGCAGGCATGGATTCCATTATAATTTATTTCTTCAAAAGATAGGAATTGTGAACTTATTCTTTTACATTTGCGTATTATTAAAATATTAACTCTAATAAAGTAGATCACATGGAAAATGAAGAATTGATTCAGCAAGTGACTGAGAAAGCCAAGAAGTGGTTAACTCCTGCATACGATGCCGAAACTCAGGCAGAGGTAAAGCGTATGTTGGAAAATGAAGATAAAACCGATTTGATAGAAGCATTTTATAAAGATTTGGAATTTGGTACAGGCGGTTTGCGCGGTATCATGGGAGTAGGTAGTAACCGTATGAATATATATACTGTCGGTGCAGCTACTCAGGGATTGTCCAACTATCTTAATAAGAACTTTAAAGACCTTGAACAAATAGCTGTTGTGGTTGGTCATGATTGCCGTAACAACAGCCGTCTGTTTGCCGAAATCTCAGCAAATATTTTCTCGGCTAATGGTATCAAGGTATATCTGTTTGAGGATATGCGTCCCACTCCTGAGATGTCTTTTGCCATTCGTCATTTGGGATGTCAAAGCGGTATCATCCTGACAGCTTCTCATAACCCGAAAGAATATAACGGTTATAAGGCCTATTGGGATGATGGTGCACAAGTATTGGCTCCGCATGATAAAGGTATTATTGATGAAGTGAATAAGATTGCTTCGGCTGCCGATATTAAGTTTGAAGGAAACAAAGAACTGATTCAGGTGATTGGTGAGGATATCGATAGCATCTATTTGGATAAGGTGCATACTATTTCTATTGATTCTGAAGTAATTAAGCGTCAGAAGGATTTGAGTATTGTGTATACTCCTATTCATGGAACGGGTATGATGCTGATTCCGCGCGCTTTGAAACAATGGGGCTTTGAAAATGTGCATTGCGTGCCCGAACAGATGGTGAAGAGTGGCGATTTCCCGACTGTTATCTCGCCGAATCCCGAAAATGCGGAAGCATTGTCTATGGCTATCGATTTGGCTAAGAAAATTGATGCTGACATCGTGATGGCGAGTGACCCGGATGCCGACCGTGTAGGTATGGCTTGTAAGAACGACAAGGGTGAATGGGTATTGATTAATGGTAATCAGACTTGTTTGCTTTTCTTGTATTATATCATCAAGAACCGCATTGCAATGGGCAAGATGAAGGACAATGATTTTATTGTCAAGACCATTGTTACTACCGAGCTTATCAAGGCTGTGGCCGACAAGAATAAGATTGAGATGCGCGACTGCTATACCGGTTTTAAATGGATTGCACGTGAAATCCGTTTGAGCGAAGGCAAACAGCAATACATCGGCGGTGGTGAAGAAAGTTATGGTTTCCTGGCCGAAGACTTCGTTCGTGATAAAGATGCTGTTTCTGCTTGTGCGTTGCTGGCTGAAATCTGTGCTTGGGCCAAAGACCGGGGCAAGACTTTGTTCGATGTTCTGATGGATATCTATGTGGAATATGGTTTCTCTAAAGAAACGACAGTCAATGTAGTGAAGCCTGGTAAGAGTGGTGCAGATGAAATCAAAGCAATGATGGAAAACTTCCGCGCCAATCCTCCGAAAGAAATCGGTGGTTCTAAAGTGATATTGGCAAAGGATTACAAGACTTTGAAAGCTACAGACGGTGAAGGTAATGTGGCAGATATTGATATGCCTGAAACCTCTAATGTACTGCAATACTTCACTGAAGACGGTACTAAGATTTCTGTTCGTCCTTCGGGTACCGAACCTAAGATTAAGTTCTATATGGAAGTGAAAGGCGAGATGGGATGTCCTAAGTGCTATGATGCTGCTAATGCTGCTGCAGAAGAAAAAGTAGAAGCCGTAAGAAAGTCATTGGGAATTTAATCCGGTTACAGCCATCTTGAGGCAAAAGATAAAAAAGGGTGCGTCAAAAGTAAAACCGTTTCGGACTTTTGGCGCACCCTTCATTTTTATGCCTGTGCAGGCATGGCTTACACGTACGTATGTGTGACCTTGTGCATTAGTACACGTAGGGCCACACATATATATGTGTGACCCTATGCGTACTAACGTGTAATCCGTGTCGTTAGAACTTGGTATATATGATTTGCATTTTTAATTCATTTCCTGCTTTGGTGCCGCCTTTCAGCTCAGCGCTCTCCATATCCAAGTTATTGCTTACCCCGATAATCGAATTGTTTGTATCAAAGTCCACCTTTACAGGTATCAGCACAACTTTATTCCAATCGGGATTCTTTTTAACCCAGTCCGGGTCACCGGCTTCTCCTTTTTTCTTTTCTTCGATGCAGTGAGTAATCAATTGGGCAATATTGGAAAAAGTATATTTATTACTGTTGCTGGTAAAGCTTGTGATGAAAGAAGAGATATTGTCGGTAATCTTATTCTCCTCAAAGAACGAGTACATTTCCTTCTTTCTTACCATTAATAAATATTGGGGAATGCCCATTGCAAAACTGCTGTTGTTTTTTTCGTTAAAGCGGGTGAAAGAAAGAGTTGCAGCATTCAATGTATCATTCTGATGCGCTTCATATATTTCATCGACAGGCAATGTAGCTTCCGTATAGATTCCGGCAGGAGTCTTTATGTAAGTACAATTGTCTTTGTCCACCAATTCTTTCAATCTTTCGGAATTCTGGAAACGGTTGGCTTGAATAACTTCTTTTGTCGCAGCAAAATCAGCGAATGTATTTACCAAAGAGTCTAGCTTATTGGAAGAACTCTTAATCAATCTGCTGAAATGCATACGTAAGTCAAGGTTGTCAATATATAGAATAGTACCGTCACCATGTGTACAACGTACATAGATGCCTTTTAAGACATTCTTGATAAATGCATCGGCATTCTTATAGTTGTTTTTATCTTCCTTATATTTCTCATACATAAATTTTCCCAGATTAGTGGGCAATTTTATGGTTTGAGTATAATATCTGCTGCTAAGCGTATCTGTGAGGTGGGCATCGGTTCCGCCTGCCGAATAAGCTTTTTCAGCGATGGGTTTGGCATTTTCGTTGTAGTAGTTGTCGGGATTTACATTCGTATAAAATGTGTTCAAATCTCCTTCCGGTATCACTTTGTCCAATGTATCAATTCTCATGCGCATGGAGTTTAGGGAATCTCCGAAAAATTTCGTATATTGGACAAAGAGTGTCAGTCCTGTGATCTCTTGTACAGCTTCGGGGAATTCAAAATCATCCGTACAGTTGAATTGCGCTATAAAGTCGGACGTGAATTCACCGAACTGAGGGTCGGTATAACGTCCCAGATAAGCAGTACTGGTACGTGCATATACGGAATCCGCTAAAATAGAACGGGTGGTGACATCATAGATTTTGCCTCCGGCCTGAATATGGTCTCCATCCGGAATAGTCGTATCACCGATTCCCGGTGTCGTATCATCGCAACTGTATGTAAGTGCGGCTAACAACAATGCGCATAAATATTTGATTTTCATTTTTGTAATCTATATTGATTTATTTCTTTTCAAACTCCCAAACTTCATCGTAGAAGTTATTAAAAGCGTCTGCATAAGTTTCGGGTGATTGGTAATCAAGGACAGGAATACCCGATTCGCGTGCGAATTTCATCACGTTCTCATTTACCTTTTCACTATTTTGAATTACACCGTCTGAATAGGCGATGGCCAATTTGCAGAGTTCTTCATAATTAGCCGGAGTTTTGATAATGTTGTCTACATCATTTCTTTCAATGCCTTTCAGCATCAATTTCTCGGCTAAATCACCTTGGAATTCCGATTTGAAATCATCTCCGAATACAGAGAATACAACTTTAGAATCTCTGAAAGACGGTTCGTCTTGATAAGCTTTTTTGATATAGAGGGGTACAAATGCACTCATCCAACCCTGACAATGGATAACATCGGGACACCAACGCAGTTTCTTTACTGTTTCCAATACACCACGTGCATAGAAAATAGCACGTTCGTCATTGTCCGTGTATTCTACTCCGTTTTCATCAGCTACCATTTGACGGTGCTGGAAATAATCATCATTATCAATGAAATATACCTGCATGCGGGCGGCTTGGATTGACGCAACCTTGATAATCAACGGGTGGTCTGTATCGTCGATAATCAGGTTCATACCCGACAGGCGAATGACTTCGTGTAATTGATTTCTGCGTTCATTAACATTGCCCCACTTCGGCATAAAAGTTCTGATTTCTCTGCCTTTTTCCTGAATAGCCTGCGGAAGATATCTTCCCATGCTTGCCATTTCGGATTCGGGAACGTAAGGGGTAATCTCTTGTGTAATAAATAAAACTTTATTTGCCTTCATCTTAACTTTTTGTTGCTCATAAACATTTTGCAAAGATATAAAAAAAATAGCTGAGAGAGGCAAAAATACACACTTAATAATTCCTTATGATTTGTTAAGCGTCTGATAATAAAGGAAAAAAGAATTGTTTTTCTGTCTGATAGCGAGCTGAAGTTGTCGTTGTTGGCATATCTTTGGCTGATAATAAAACGTTTTTTTTTTCGTTATCTCCAAAATAATGGTTTACTTTGCAGCCGTTTTAATTGAAACAGCTTAAAAAGAAGTGAGATAAAATGAAGTTAGTTCATACGATTAAAGAGCTTCAGTCAGAGCTTGATGCCCTGCGTAATATAGGAAAAACAATCGGTTTGGTTCCTACGATGGGAGCGTTGCATGCAGGTCATGCTTCATTGGTGAAACGTGCTGTTGCCGAGAATGATGTGGTGGTAGTGAGTGATTTTGTGAATCCTACTCAGTTTAACGACCGGAATGACTTAATTAAATATCCGCGTACGTTGGATGCCGATTGTGAATTATTGGAAAAGGTAGGGGCATCTTTTGTTTTTGCTCCATCCGTGGAAGAAATTTATCCGGAGCCGGATACACGCCGGTTCAGCTATGCTCCGTTGGACACAGTAATGGAAGGACGATTCCGTCCGGGACATTTTAATGGTGTATGCCAAATTGTGAGTAAACTATTTATGATAGTAGAGCCTGACCGTGCTTATTTTGGCGAGAAAGATTTCCAGCAGTTGGCTATTATTCGTGAAATGGTGAAACAAATGGAATTTAAGTTGCAGATTGTGGGATGTCCTATCGTTCGCGAAGAAGACGGTATGGCTCTGAGCAGTCGTAATGCACGTCTTTCACCTGAAGAAAGAGAATATGCATTGAATATATCACAAACATTGTTTAAGAGCCGTATGTTTGCTGCGTCACATACAGTGGCAGAGACTCAGAAGTTTGTAGAGAATGCTATTGCAGCTTCCAAGGGCTTGCGTTTGGAGTATTTTGAAATAGTGGATGGAAATAGTCTGCAGAAGATTGCCAATTGGGAAGATACGGAATATGCAGTAGGTTGTATCACCGTATTTTGCGGTGAGGTACGCTTGATTGACAATATAAAATATAAGGAAAAGCTATGATGATTGAAGTGTTGAAATCCAAACTTCATTGTGTTCGTGTGACAGAAGCTAACCTGAACTATATGGGTAGTATCACGATTGATGAAGATTTGATGGATGCCGCCAATATGATTGCCGGTGAGAAAGTACACATTGTGGATAACAATAACGGAGAGCGTTTTGAAACGTATATTATTAAAGGAGAACGCGGTTCGGGATGTATTTGTCTGAATGGTGCGGCTGCACGTAAAGTGCAGGTGGGAGATATCGTGATTATCATGTCGTATGCCATGATGGATTTTGAAGAGGCCAAGTCGTTCAAGCCGACAGTGATTTTTCCTGATTCGATGACGAATCAAGTGTTGGGATGATTCTTTTAAAATATAATCATTTTTATTTTTTAGATGTATTAAATTAAAGTTTGTTGGAGGGTGTGTCGAAACTCTCATTTCGATAAAAAGGGAATTTTGACACACCTTCCTTTTCTTTTATGTCCTTACAAGGCTTTTTCTTTAATAAGTCCCATGCGGTAGGCTAAGAGCAGCTTTTTCAAATCATTGATTTGGGTAACTAATTCCCGGCCTTTGTCCGTATCCTTCACCATCATTCTCTGCGAGCTGAGTTCTACGATTTGTGTACTCGATTTAATATCCTGTCCTTCTTCTATCGCTTTCTGCATGGATGTGAAAGGTTCATGCTGGACTAGCTGGAAGCCGCGTGAATGATAGACCAAGGTATATCCGGCAATACCGGTCTCGGAATGATAAGCTCTGGAGAATCCGCCGTCTATCACCATCATCTTGCCATTGGCTTTAATAGGGTTTTCCCCTTGAATGGTTTTAACCGGCACATGACCGTTGATGATATGGCGGTGTTTTCCTACTACTCCAAACTCGTCTAAAAGCATATCGCATACTTTTTCTTCGTTGCGAAGAGTGTAGTAGTGTCCTTTTATCTCTTTATGCAATTCCTTTTCTTTCAGGAAATAGCGTTCAAAAGTAGCCATCTTGTTTTTGTCGAAGGCAGGAGAGTCTTTTCCGCTCCATAAATACCACACATAGTCTATGGCAAATTGCTTCTCTTCATTATCTTCTTCTGCAAAGTAAGCGGTGCGTATCAGATGCCCGACCTTTTCGAGCAGTTTTTTGCCTTTATAGGCTTTCCCGGCTATCATCACGTTTTTCAAGGTACCGTCTTCATTGAGGGGAACGGAAGCATGAAACAGCAGGTTGGAGTTGCTTACGGTGTACATGCATCCGTAGCGGAACAGGCAACGCATATGCTTTTTCAGTTTTTCGCTGCTGACGAATGAATGATGAAGCTTATTCATGATTTCTCTTTCTTCGGGAGTCAGCTTATAGGGGTCGGCAGGATCTACTGTCGGTAGGAAACTGTCTTTCAATTCATATTCTTTTCCGTCTAAAGTCAGTATATTCCGTTCGAAGTCGATGCGATGAAGCAACATGCGGTCATCCATTCCGAAATCGGGACGGCGTTTGATGATTTCCGCTTCCAGTTTGAATTGGATGATGCTTATGGCTTTATGCATTTGAGCAATCATGCGCAAGGTCTTTTCGTTGTACGTGCATTCCTGACCTTCTACTTTGGGACCGAACAGGCTGCACGAGTCTTCGGCATAAGTTTCCATGGCAAAGGTTGCCAGCGGCAGAAGATTGATACCGTATCCGTCTTCAAGTACGGACAAGTTACCATAGCGCATTGCCAATCTGAGCACGTTAGCCATGCAACATTCGTTTCCGGCTGCAGCTCCCATCCATAGAATATCATGGTTTCCCCATTGTACATCAAAGTTATGATAGTTGCAGAGAATGTCCATGATACGGTGGGGAGCGGGTCCACGGTCAAAAATATCTCCTAATACGTGCAGTGTATCGATAGTGAGACGCTGAATGAGTTGACAGAGTGCAATAATGAAATCATCTGCACGGCGGGTACTGATAATCGTACTTATAATGACATTGATATAAGCCTGCTTGTTGGGTACCATCGAACTTTCGTGCAGCAATTCCTGAATGATGTACGAAAATTCCTTGGGAAGTGCCTTCCGCACTTTGGAACGCGTATATTTGGAAGAAACATTTTGGCAGACGCGGACCAGTTGGTTGAGTGTGATGACATACCAGTCGTCTATATCTGTTTCCACTCCCTTGATAAGCTCCAGTTTTTGTTCAGGATAATAAATCAGGGTGCAAAGTTCTTTCTTCTCATTCTCACGTAAAGTATTGCCGAATATTTCGTTTACTTTTCGTTTGATGGCTCCCGAAGCATTACGTAGCACATGCTGAAAAGCTTCATATTCTCCATGTAAGTCCGCCAGAAAATGTTCTGTTCCCTTGGGAAGGTTAAGGATGGCTTCCAGATTGATGATTTCCGTACTGGCATCGGCTATGGTCGGGAAGCTGTGCGATAACAGTTGCAGGTATCGCATATCTTCTTGTATGGTTTCGGGGGTAATTTGATTATAAGCGTTCATTGTTATATTTTATAAAAAGAACATGAGTATTAATTGTGCAATAATGACACGGCTGAACATAGACAGCGGGTATACTGTGGCATAGCTCACTGCAGGGTTGTCACCGGGCAAAGTGTCGTTGGCATAATTAAGTGCCATGGGGTTGGCCATGCTTCCACACAGCATTCCGCAAGTGCTGCCAAAATCCAGATGGCTCATGCGCAGGGCAATGAGTGCCATGATTACGACAGGAAGAAAAGTGATGGCGAATCCTAAACCAATCCAGATTGCTCCTTCGGGGCGCATAACGGTTTCAAAGAAGTGGGCTCCGGCATCCAGACCCAGACATGCCAGATAGAGTGATAACCCTATTCCTCTCAACATCAGGTTGGCACTTCGGGTTGTATATGTAATCAGATGGAAACGTGGTCCGAAACAACCGATGAGAATACCTACTACGATAGGGCCGCCGGCAAGTCCGAGTTTGACAGGAGTACTGACTCCCGGAATGGCAATGGGAATTGAACCGAGAACCAATCCGAGCACTATCCCGATAAAGATGGCGGCAAGGTTGGGGTCTTTCAGTGTACGGGTAGCGTTTCCCAATACTTTTTCGACGTTTTCTATCGCTTTTGCTTCACCTACCACAGTGAGCCGGTCACCCAGTTGGAGGATTAACCCCGGAGTTGCAAGCAGTTGCACACCACTGCGCATCACACGGCTGATATTGATTCCATAGCTGTTGCGCAGGCGTAGGGAACCGAGTTTTTTTCCATTGATTTCAGGGCGGCTGACAACAATGTGCTTGGAAATCAGCTGGCTGTCGATAGCATTCCAGTCAATGTCTTTTTTATTCCAATCCTGAGCTTCCTGCTCGCCGAAAAGGATAGTAAGGGTGGGGGCGTCTTTTTCGGTAGTGATGATTAGCAAGCGGTCATCTTCTTTCAAAACCTTTTCAGAAGTGGGAATGCTTACCGCGCCGTTTCTCCATAAGCGGGAGATGACAAATTTGGGATAACTCAGTTCGGCTACTTCTTTGATGCTTTTATTAAAAATAGCGGGATTGTGTACTTTAAAAGTAGCAATGAAAGTCTGGTTGGCATCTTCGTGCTCGTTTGTTTCGATATCCGATGGGCGTACAAAAAGCTTGCGAACCACCAGCATGGCAAGGATGACACCGACTACTCCCAGCGGATAAGTCACCGCGCAACTCAACGCTGCTCCATTGGCCGGTTCGCCAAGTTGTTTTAGAGTCTGTTGGGCGGCTCCCAATGCCGGAGTGTTGGTTGTAGCTCCACAAAGGATACCTACCATGTCGCTCATTGGGATTGTAGTGAGTTTGCTTAATATTACAGTCATCACCGTACCTATTAAGACCACTCCCATACCAAGCATGTTGAGTTTAACTCCTCCTTTCCTGAAAGAGCTGAAAAAGCCCGGACCTACCTGTAATCCTAATTCATAAACGAAGAGCACCAGACCGAAGCTTTCGGCATAATTCAACATATTGGAATCAATGGAGAACCCTAAATGTCCTGCCAGAATACCGGCAAAAAAGACAAAAGTCACTCCCAGTGAGATTCCGAATACATGAATCTTACCCAAGCCGAGACCTACGGCAGTAATTATCGACAGGATGACTACCGCTTGTAAAGGAGTATGCTCGAAAAATAGACTATTTAACCATTCCATGATGCAAAGATAACAAATACTAATTGTAATTATCCTAAATCCGTTTGACTATTTTCACCCAACCAGTCATCTATCAGTTTTCTTGCCAGACTGAGTTTTCCCGGAATTTCAGGCAGGTTATCTTTAGTATAAAAAGCTCCGGCATTTAATTCTTCCGCTTGCAGTTTGATCTCACCGCTTTCATAGTCAGCGGTGAATCCTATCATGATGCCGCTGGGATAAGGCCACGGTTGGCTGCCGAAATATTTCAGATTCTTGATGTGCAGTCCGGTTTCTTCCGCCACTTCGCGGTGTACGCACTCTTCCAATGTCTCTCCGGGCTCCAGAAAACCGGCGACAAGTCCGTTGAATGTGCCGCGAAAGTTACGGGCATGCACTAGCAGGATACTGTCTCCTTTTTGTATGCGCACGATGATGGCCGGAGAGATACGGGGGTAGAACTCTTGTCGGCATTGCGGACATTTCTTGGCAATGGGAGAGATTTGATGGGTGGGAACACCGCATGCCGGGCAGTAACGGCTGTTTTGGTCCCAATTTAATATCTGAAAAGCCTTGCCGCCCATTTGGTATTCTTGCAACGGCAGAAAATCAAAAGAAGCCCGAAGTCCCATCATCTGTCTTGCCGGACTTTCGGAACCCGGAATGGGGGTGTGCAGAGAATAGGTTTTGCAGGGAAGTCCGTTCATCTCTCCTATTGTGTGAATAGTGCTGCCGATAGGAACTGCTACGGGAGGTTCTGTACAGCAAGGCACATGATATCCGTTTTCTGTTTGTAAGATTAGAATTTGGTCTTTATAAAAAACAAACCAATTACAATTTTCTTGTTCCATTATCTTGTTTTATTGTCAGTCTAAAATCATCGTTAATTGTATTCTCTTTCTTTCTTTGTCGATAGTCATTACTTTTACTTGAACATGCTGATGTATCCTGACTACGGTGCTCGGGTCGCTCACAAATTCCCTGCATAGCCGGGATACATGTACCAAGCCGTTCTCTTTGATACCTATGTCGACAAAACAACCGAAGTTGGTGATATTGTTTATAATGCCCGGCAGTATCATACCTTCTTTCAAATCGTCGATGGTACGCACATTCTTGTCAAATTCAAATACTTGGATTTGCTGGCGGGGATCACGCCCCGGCTTGTCGAGTTCTTGCATGATATCCGTTAGTGTAGGCAGTCCGACTGTATCGGAGACATACTTTTTAATATCAATTTTGGTACGCAACTCTTTATTCTTTATCAAGTCGTCTACCGTACAATGAAGGTCTTTCGCAATATGTTCCACCACCGGATAACTTTCGGGATGAACAGCCGAATTGTCCAACGGATTCTTTGATTGTGGGATGCGAAGGAAACCGGCGCATTGTTCGAATGCCTTTGCTCCCATGCGGGGAACTTTCATCAACTCTTTCCGGGAATGAAAAGGACCGTTTGCCGTACGGTAATCCACAATATTTTGGGCAAGTGTGGGACCGAGACCTGAAATGTAGGTCAGTAAATGCCGGCTGGCGGTATTCAGATTGACACCGACCAGATTCACACAGCTTTCTACGGTTTGGTCCAGCGATTTCTTTAAAAGAGTTTGGTCTACATCATGCTGATACTGACCTACTCCGATGGATTTTGCATCAATTTTGACCAGCTCGGCCAGTGGGTCCATCAGACGGCGTCCGATGGAAACAGCACCGCGCACGGTCACGTCATAATCGGGAAACTCGTCACGCGCTGTCTTGGAAGCCGAATAGATGGATGCTCCATCCTCACTCACTACAAAAACTTGTAATTCACGGTTATAGCTTTGTGAGGTGACAAATTGTTCGGTCTCCCGACTGGCGGTTCCGTTACCGATGGCAATGGCTTCTATGGCATATTGTTCCACCAGTTTGGCGATTTTCCGTCCGGCAAGCTGATATTCGCTTTTGGGAGGATGAGGATAAATCGTTTCGTTGTGGAGCAGGGTACCTTGTGCATCAAGACACACCACCTTGCAGCCCGTGCGATATCCGGGGTCTATTCCCATTACCCGTTTTTGTCCCAGGGGAGGAGCGAGCAACAGTTGCCTCAGATTTTCGGCAAATACCCGGATGGCTTCTGCATCGGCTTTCTCTTTGCTGAGCGTGGCGAATTCCGTTTCTATGGACGGTTTCAACAGGCGCTTGTAGGCATCACGGACAGCTTCTGCAACCTGATGTCCACATTCGTTATTACTGCGTACATACATCCGTTCGAGTCGTTCACTACATTCATTGTCGTCAGGGCTGATGGTCACTTTCAGCAGACCTTCCGATTCTCCCCGGCGGATGGCGAGCAAGCGGTGTGAAGTGCATCGTTTCAGCGGTTCGCTGAAGTCGAAGTAGTCACGGTATTTGACGGCTTCCTCTTCTTTTCCTTTTATTACTTTGGAAGTGATGACAGCCTGACGCGAAAACTGATTGCGCAGTTGGTTACGGGCACGTTCGTCTTCACTTACTTGTTCGGCTATGATGTCACGAGCGCCTTTCAGTGCATCTTCTTCGTCTTTCACTTCTCCTTTGACGAAAGAGCCGAGACGGTTTTCCAGATGATTTTCACGTTGCAGCATTAAGAGGGTGGCAAGCGGTTCCAGTCCTTTTTGTCTGGCTGCTTCGGCGCGTGTTTTCCGTTTGGGCTTATAGGGGAGATATATATCCTCCAGTTCGGTGGAGTCCCAGCAGGATTCTATGCGGGTACGCAACTCTCCGGTCAGTTTGCCTTGTGTGTCAATAGTAGATAAAATGGTTTCTTTGCGTTTGGATAATTCGCAAAGTTTATCGTTGCGGTCTTTTATCTCACCGATCTGTACTTCGTCCAGCCCTCCTGTGGCTTCTTTACGGTATCGGCTGATAAATGGGATGGTGGCGCCTCCGGCCAACAATGATAATGTGTTATTTACTTGGTGTACGGCAACGCCCAGTGCCGTGGCTATCATTTTGCTGAATAATTCCATGTTTATTGTTTTCTATCGGAGTGCAAAGGTAATATTTACTAAGCAGAAATCCCTACTTCCGCAGAATAAAAAGAAGAAGCTGTCCGAAAAGGCGTTTTTTTGTTGGTAGTGTGTCAAAACTAAACCGGGCTATCCCATCGTCAGCTGTAGGGGCAGGGTTATCCACGTTTTGACACATTTACAACCCCAATGGTCACGACTTTGGGAGTAAATGCACAAAGTAAACAGTTTTTAGGCGGACAAACCTGATCCCTACCGGTAAAATGGCAGTCGACCCCCTACGGTTGACGATTGAACGGCTGTTTTTGTCAACGGTAGAATTGCAGTTCGCTTTTTAGCGAACGGACTTGGTGCTGCAAGGATTCTATCCGTTCCAGCATGTGGTGGATGGCGTCTATGCCTGCTACATTGATGGACAGGTCGTAGTATAAATGTGTATAACGCTCCAGTTCAGCCAGTTGCGACACCGGGATATAGCGTTCCTCGCCAATCACTTGAACGTTGATTAATCCGTCTTCTTCCAGTTCCACAATAAACGAAGGGTCTACGTGGCAACGGTCGCAATAATCATTGATAATTATTAAATCGGTCTGCATAATCCTTTTCTTTTTTAGTTGATACTATTCTTCAGTTGGCGGAACAACTCTTTCTGATGTTCAGTCAGGTTGGTGGGGATGGTGATGTTATAAGTCACAATCAGGTCGCCAAACTTCCCTTCTTCTTTATAAACCGGGAACCCTTTTCCCTTCAGGCGGACTTTGGTGCCGTTTTGGGTTTCGGGTTTTACTTTTAGCTTTACTTTACCGTTCAGCGTGTCTACGGTTTCTTCACCGCCCAGCACAGCCGTGTAAAGATTGAGTGGAGCAGTGACATAAAGGTCATTGCCTAAGCGCTTGAACACAGGGTCGTCCGGTATGATAAAGGTAATATACAAGTCACCGTCAGGTCCCCCGTTAACTCCCGGTGCACCGTGACCACGCAACTTGATGGTTTGTCCGTTGGCAATACCGGCAGGAACAGTGATACGGATATTCTTGCCATTCACATTAAGTACCTGCTTATGTGTCACGGCAGCCTCACGCAGTGACAGTTGCAGTTCGGCATTATAATCCTGTCCCCGGAATCCGGCACCTCGTCTGCTGCCGGCTCCCGCTCCACGATGTCCGAACAATTCTTCGAAGAAATCAGAGAATCCTCCGGCATTACCGCCGAATCCTCCGGCATCTCCGAAACCTTCTTCACCGTTGGAAGAATACCAGTACGAGCCGTTACCGGAAGAACCGAATCCTCCGGTCCTGCCTCCAAAGCCTCCGGCTCCGTATTGTTGCTTTTGTTTTTCAAATTCATCGGCATGTTTCCAGTGCTCGCCGTATTCGTCGTATTTCTTTCGCTTTTCCGGGTCACTCAAAACTTCGTTAGCCTCATTTATCTCCTGAAATTTATCTTTGGCCGAAGGGTCGTTAGGATTTAGGTCAGGATGATATTTGCGGGCTAACTTTCGGAAAGCCTTTTTGATATCATCTTGGGTGGCACTTTTGTCCACTCCCAATGCTTTGTAATAATCGATGTAAGCCATATTGTTTTTAGTTAAATTTCGTCTGTAATGAAGGAAACAAAATACATGCCAATTAGTTGTGCTATAATTTATTTTATTATCTTTGCACCTGTATTTTTTAGATTTATTCTGAAAGAGAATGAAAAAAGTGATAATGATATACCGATTTCTACTGTTAGTCATGCTGATTACGGTTGGATTTCCACGTCCGTTAAAAGCTGAAGTGACTACAGACGGCACGATTCTGATTATCACTTCCTATAATCCTGAGACACGTAGTATTTCTGACAACTTGTCTGCTTTTATGGACGAGTATAAACTGCGGGGAGGAAAGCGTCTCATTACGATAGAAAGCATGAATTGCAAGAACCTGTCCGAGGCACACCTGTGGAAAGAACGTATGGCTTCTATCCTTGAAAAATATGAACGTACTGCGGCACCTTCGCTGATTATATTATTGGGCCAGGAAGCGTGGGCATCTTTCATCTCTCAGAATTCGGAGATAGCCAAGAAAACTCCTGCCATGTGCGGAATGGTGAGTGCGAATACCGTTGTCCTGCCCGAAGACAGTGTGGATTTGGTGAAATGGTCTCCCGATAGCAAAGATATCTTTAAAGACTTTCCCGATTATAATATAGTTTCCAGGCTATGTTTATCAGTATAATGTGGACAAGAATATTGAACTGATGCGTCGTTTTTATCCGAATATGAAGAAAGTCGCATTTATCTCGGATAACACGTATGGTGGTCTTTCCATGCAGGCCTTTGTAAAGAAGGAGATGAAAAAATATCCCGAGCTGGAGCTGATGTTGCTCGACGGTCGGACCAGCAGTTTTCTGGAGGTCAGTGAGAGAATACGTCATCTGTCGAATGATGTTTGTGTGCTTGTGGGTACGTGGCGCATAGACTGTACGGAGAATTATGTGATGGGCAACACAACGTATATGTTGCGCGATGCTAATCCTACGTTGCCGGTTTTTACTATTGCATCTGTCGGTTTGGGCCATTGGGCGTTGGGAGGTTATACTCCGGTTTATCATAAGGTGGGAAAAGAAATAGCCGGCGCCACATATAATTTTCTGGACGGTGAGACCGGCAGCGAGACTGGCGTTGTGCCTGTTCCCGGTAATTATGTGTTTGATGTGAAACGGATGCATCAATTTGGATTGGATTCTATTAATTTGCCTAAAGGTGCTGAGTTGATTAATAAAACTCCCGGATTTTATGAGCAATATAAATATTGGGTGATTGGAGTGGTTGCAGCATTCATGTTCCTGATAGCTTGTTTTCTGATAGCCGTATATTATATTGTCCGCATCAATCATCTGAAGGATAACTTGGAAAAATCCGGTGAGGAACTGTTGGTTGCCAAGGAGAAAGCAGAAGAGGCGAACAGATTGAAAACAGCATTTCTGGCTAATATGAGTCATGAGATACGTACACCGTTGAATGCCATTGTCGGCTTTTCCAATGTATTGGTCGGCGATGATGCAACAAGTGAAGAGAAAGCACAGTATTGTGATATTATTCAGAAAAACTCCGATTTATTGCTTCATCTGATTAATGATATTCTTGATATCTCTCGCATGGAATCGGGGCGTATTAAGTTTGTGGAAGAGGAGTGTGATGTGGTAGAGCTGTGCCAAACGGCATTGAGTACAGCGGAATATGCTCGTCGTACTCAGGCAATATATCAATTTCAAACTCCGGTGTCTTCGTTGATATTAAAGACGGATGCGCAACGGTTGAAACAGGTGTTGATTAATCTTCTTTCAAATGCCGGTAAGTTCACACCTTCCGGTTTTATCCGTCTGGCAATAAAGGTAAACAAAGAGGATAACTGTCTGGAGTTCTCGGTGACAGATACCGGATGTGGTATCCCTGCCGGTAAAAGCGAAAGGATTTTTGAGCGGTTTGAAAAGTTGAATGAGTATTCGCAGGGTACAGGTTTGGGCCTCTCTATCTGCAAGCTGATTGTGGAGAATTTGGGTGGTAAAATCTGGGTAGATAAGAACTATAAGGAAGGAGCACGATTTGTGTTCACTCATCCGTTGAATGAAAAATAATAGATGTAATATGAAATATTTAATATGTTTGGCGGCTTTGTTATGGGCCGGAATGAAGCTGACGGCGGCTGATAATGTGAAAGAGGTAGAGATAAAAATAATAGAGACGAGTGACGTACACGGTAATTTTTTTCCTTATAATTTTATAGAGAGAAAGGAGTGGAACGGGAGTCTGGCGCGTGTTTATTCTTATGTCAAGGAGCAGCGCAAGTTATATGGAGACAATTGTATTTTGGTAGATAACGGTGATATCCTTCAGGGGCAGCCCACTGCGTATTATTACAATTTCATAGATACGGTTTCTACTCATGTGGTAGCCGAGATACAAAACTTCATGGGGTATGCAGTGGGCAATATGGGAAACCATGATGTTGAAACCGGACATGCTGTTTATGACCGTTGGATAAAGCAATGTAAGTTTCCCGTATTGGGAGCCAACATTGTGGACAATGCCACAGGTAAGCCTTATCTGAAGCCTTACGAAATCATCAATCGTGATGGTGTGAAGATTGCCATTCTGGGCATGATTACTCCGGCCATTCCTTCTTGGCTGCCCGAAAAACTGTGGAGCGGTCTTCATTTTGAGGATATGCAGGCATCTGCCGCCCATTGGGTGGATATCATTCGGAAGAAAGAAAATCCCGATGTGCTGATTGGTTTGTTTCATGCCGGAAAATCAGGCAACGTACTTGGCAGTGTGGTGGAAGATCCTTCTATGGACATTGCTCAAAAAGTGCCCGGCTTTGATATCGTGTTGATAGGGCATGACCATGCCCGTGCTTGTACAAAGGTGGCTGATATAAAAGGAGATAGCGTACTGATAATAGATCCGGCAAGCAATGCGAATGTGGTATCTGACGTGACACTGAAAGTGAAATTGAAGAACGGGAAGGTGGTGTCTAAATCGGTTGATGGAAAGCTGGAGGATATGAACAAGTATCCGGTCAGTCAAGAGTTTATGGCACATTTCGCTCCGCAATATAAGGCTGTTAATGATTTTGTATCGCAGAAAATAGGAACGATTTCCAGAACGATTTCTACCAAAGATGCCTACTTCGGCTCTTCACCGTTTATAGATTTGATTCATAAATTGCAGTTGGATATATCGGGAGCGGATATTTCTTTATGTGCTCCACTCTCTTTTAAGGCTGAAATTCCCGAAGGGGAAATTATGGTGAGTGATATGTTCAATCTGTATAAGTATGAGAATATGCTCTACGTGATGGAACTGAGCGGCAAAGAAATTAAAGGATTTTTGGAGATGTCGTATGCCATGTGGACCAATCAAATGAAAAGCGCTGATGACCATTTGTTGCTGTTTAAGCAACCGATAGAAGAGGGTAAGCGTGCTAACTTTGAGTATTACAGTTTCAACTTTGATTCTGCTGCCGGCATTAATTATACGGTAGATGTGACAAAGCCCCGGGGCGAGAAGGTAAATATCCTGAGCATGGCAGACGGTACTCCGTTCGATATGGACAAGAGGTATAAGGTGGCTTTAAATTCTTATCGTGGTAATGGTGGCGGTGATTTACTTACCATAGGAGCCGGAATTGCAAAAGAGGACTTGTCTGAGCGTATTGTTTTTGCAACGGATAAAGATTTGCGCTACTATCTGATGCAGTATATCGAACAGCAAAAGAGCTTGCATCCGCATGCCATGCATCAGTGGAAATTCATCCCTGAAGAATGGACTGTTCCGGCGGCAAAAAGAGATTACAAGTTGCTCTTCGGAGAAGATAAAGAGTGATTTTGCAGGAATATAAAATAGAAGAACAATTATTTTTTCATCCGAGAAATTGAGTAAGAGAAGGTACATATTGGCTCCGTTGTTTCTGCTGGCACTGTTTCTGACGTACCAGGTAAGCATTACTATGTTTACTCACGTACATATCATTAACGGTGTGATGATTGTACACTCTCACCCTTCGTCGGACGACCACCATACACATACTGCGGGACAGGTGATTACCATCGCCCACATAGGCTCCTATCAAACGCCGGAACCGGAGGCAGGGGTAAGCAATGTGACTGTGGAGTGTCCTTTGCTGTATGTCTTGGGGCTGAATACGAATACTTTCCGCGCTGTTGCGCCTCACACGCATTGCGTTCACCTGCGTGCCCCTCCTGCTTATTGTTGAAATATTAAAATTTGGTATGAAAAAGACAATTGCCTTTTTCAGAAAGTTCGAAGTCTTTCGTCTGAAAGAACTTGAAGTTTTCTAAAAAGGTCAAGGTCTTTTTTGAAAAGTCCCTGAAGCTTTTTGAAAAGCTCCTGAAGTTTTTTAATAAGCGATATAGGGAACTTATGGAATCCTTTTATTTATAATTTAACAATAAGACAACTTAATAATGAAACAATATATTTTATTGCTCGTACTCATGGTGATGGGTGCGGGTATGACTGTACATGCTGAAGATGTAAATCCTGTGAAAGTTGGTAATGTAATTTCCGGCCACATAATAGAGAAAGGAACGGAAGCGAGTTTGCCTTATGCCACTATTTTGATTGTAGAAACAGGGCAGGGAACTGTGTCGGACGAGAATGGAGAGTTTGTTTTTAAGAAAATCCCGGCAGGAAAATATACGCTGCGCGTGCAATTGTTGGGCTACGAGACTCAGGAGAAGAAAGTAACCGTAAGCAATGATTTTACGGTGGATATTCATTTTCTGATGAATGATGACAGTATTTTGACCGATGAGGTGGTGGTTTCTGCCAATCGGAATGAGGTGAGCCGCCGTGTGGCGCCTGTGGTGGTAAATGTGATGAACTCCAAACTTTTTGAAACCGTAAACTCTACGGACTTGGCCAAGTCACTGAATTACCAGTCGGGACTTCGTGTGGAAAACAACTGTCAGAACTGCGGCTTCCCCCAAGTGCGTATCAACGGACTGGAAGGACCTTACTCTCAAATTCTGATTAATAGTCGTCCGGTGGTGAGTGCGTTGTCGGGTGTGTATGGGCTGGAGCAGATTCCGGTGAATATGATTGACCGTGTAGAAGTGGTGCGCGGGGGAGGTTCTGCCTTGTTTGGTGCGAATGCTGTGGGCGGCACTATCAATATCATCACGAAAGATCCGGTAAGCAATTCATTCCAGGTATCTTCCACTCTGTCGAACATGAATGGCAAAGTGTGGGAACAATATATGGGGGCCAATGCTTCGTTAGTATCTAAAGATAACACCTACGGCATTGCCCTTTATCAGTCATATCGCAACCGCAACCCCTATGATGCGGATGGAGACGGATTCTCCGAATTGGGGAAGCTGAATATGAATACCTTTGGCTTGCGTACTTATTACCGTCCTACTCAGTTCAGCAGAATCAGTTTGGAATATCACACGACGAATGAATTTCGCCGGGGAGGAAACAAATTTGATTTGGAGCCTTTTGAAACGGATATCACAGAACAGACCAAGCATGTGATTAACAGCGGAGGTCTGAGTTACGATATTTTCTGGAAGGAGTACAAACATAAACTGTCCTTCTACTCGTCTGTTCAGCATACTGACCGTAACAGTTATTATGGTGCACAGCAGAATCCCGATGCATACGGCAAGACAAAAGACCTGACTTGGGTTGTCGGAGGTATGTATGTCGGTAACTTTGAGAAAGTTCTCTTCTCACCGGCCACCTTTACCGCCGGTATGGAATATCAAAACAACTCTTTGCACGATATCATGTTGGGCTATCACCGCGATATGAAACAAGACGTGCGTATTGCCGGCGGATTTGTGCAGAACGAATGGAAGATGAACCGCTTTATTCTGTTGGCAGGCTTCCGTGTGGACAGTCATAACCTGATTGACAATCCTATTTTCAGTCCGCGTGTGAATCTTTTATATAAGCCGACGGATAAGTTTCAGGCTCGTTTGACCTGGTCTACCGGTTTTCGTGCTCCGCAGGCATACGATGAAGATTTGCATGTGACCGCAGTGGGAGGCGAAGGCGTACTGATAAAGTTGGCGGATGGATTAAAGCCCGAACATTCCAATAGCTTCAGCGGCTCTGTGGATTGGACGGCCAATATCGGGCATTGGCAGACTAACCTTTTGCTGGAAGCTTTCTATACAGGGCTCGACGATGTGTTTGTGCTGGAAAAGATAGGACAGGATGAACAGGGGAACACCGTTAAAGAGCGTCGTAATGGTAATGGAGCCCGTGTATATGGTGTCAACCTGGACGGAAAACTTGCTCACGGACGGGATGTGGCTTTGCAAGTGGGCTTTACGGTTCAGCGCAGCCGTTATACCAAATACGAGAATTGGAGTGAGGACGAAAATGTGGAGCCGACCAAGTTCATGCCACGTACTCCCGATTATTATGGTTATTTTACTTTGACCAGTGCTCCCTTCAAGAACTTTGATATGTCGGTGTCGGGTGTATATACGGGGCGTATGCATGTTCCTCATTTGGCTCCTGACTTTAGTGTGATACCCGAAAATTATGAATACAGTTATATCCGAAAAGACGAGTTGGTGCATACTCCCGATTTTTTTGATTTAAATCTGAAACTGAACTATACTTTCGTACTGAATGATCATATCAAATTACAGTTGAATGGCGGTGTTCAGAATCTGTTCAATGCTTTTCAAAAAGATTTGGATAAGGGAGGTTTCCGTGATTCCGGTTATTTCTATGGTCCCACACAGCCACGGACTTATTTCATAGGAGTGAAGATTACGAACTAGAAGAAGGACTGTCCGGTTGATACTTGGGTAGGAAAAGACGGGGATGCCAAAACGTTTCTGATGCAATCTGTGATCAATGTTTTGGCATCTTCCGTTTGTTATTTGCCGGCAGCAGTCATGGATTACTCTTGTTCCATACCCAGATTACTGTATGTCTCGGTTATCTTGAAACCTGCATCCGGGTAATTGTACAGAGGGAAGCGCGGCTCAGTTTCCCCTTCCGTGTAATTCCATATGCTGTTATATTCTTCCGGATTTTCACCCATTTCCCGAAGTTGCAACATATATTGGTAGATGGATTTGTTTTCTTTGATGAAAACCTTTTCCATTTGATGAATAATGGGACTGTGTTTACGTGTGTGGTCATGGTCAAACTCCAGAATACGTTTGCCGTCCGGTGTAATACCTACCATCACAAAAGTCATGCTTTTGCCTATTCCGGGCAGATTGAGCACACTCCGGTCTGTTGCTACGAAAGGTATGTTTTTCTCCGTGCAGAACTTTTTGACGGCTGTTGCCCGGTCATTGTTACCTCTCAGCAGGGTCAGAAACTCAGTCTCATCTTCCTTGTTAAGCTTTCCCAAGATTTTCTCTTCGTGCTGTTCCTGCAACGAACGGCTGTTGGGAGTGAAGACAGCATGATTTTCTTCAAATCCTTTGACGGAGAATGTATAGTAGCAGATAACTCCCAGTTCATTCAATACTTTGCGCAACTTGGCTGTATGCCCCCGGCGTGATGCTGCCACATTGTACACCAATTGATTGGTAATGGTCCATCCGGCAGCCAGAATTTTGCGGATGGCTTCTTTGGCTTCGGGGGTTACTTCCAGAGGTGTCTGGAAATGAGTCTGTATCAAGAATTGCTTGATGCCTATGGCGGACGCTTTGGTTTTGAATTCTTTCAGAATATTCATCAGCTCTTCATTGATGCGCATGGGCAGATAGACGGGCAGGCGGGAACCGAGACGGACACGTTGCAATTCTGCATACTTTTCTCCTTCAGGACGTTTGAGGTTGGCATTCCTTTTGCGTACCGCCATTTTATATACAGCCTCCAATATGTTGCGTAATGTCTTGTTTTGGCTCATCAGTGCATCGCCTCCCGTAATCAGAATATCTCTCAGTTGGGTGTCGTTTTCAAAATATTCCATCAGTTTCCGCAAGCGTTTGTCCCAACTTTCCTTGGGCTTCAGTTCCTCAAAATTAAAGTTCAGGCGTTCGCTTTGAAAATCATACATACGTTGGCAAGACGCACATAGTCCTCCGCAAGCGCGTCCCATAGAATCGGGAATCAGGATGGCTACTTCGGGATAACGGCGATGAATGTTATGTCCGTCGGGCACCAGCCATCCGGCGGCATTTGGTTTGCCGGCTTCCACCACATCCTCTTTTTCCCATGCATGAATTTTTCCATAGGTGTTGATTAATTGTGGTGAATATAGGATATAGCTGCGTATGGCAGCATCATCATACCCTTTGCCGGTCGGGTTTAATAAAGAAAGATAGTAAGGGGTGATGAAAAAAGGCATTCCTTTTTTACGTGCCTGCTGATACAATTGCATTGTTTCTTCCGAAAGGGAGTTGCCCAACATCTTGTTCAGTTCCGTGGGGCTTTTGATGGCGAGGGCTAGATGGAAGCGTGCTTCGTTCCACCATTGGTTGACCCATTGGCGTTTTTCTTCATCATTGATTCCTTCGGGAAACACATACCGGCTGGAGGGGGCATGACGGTTTTCTATCTTTTTAATGAGCAATGAGATGATTCGTTCTTTGTTTGCATTGCGTATGGCACGCACATCTTCGTTCAGGCCACCGGGCCAACGTTTCATCCATTGACGTATCTGTTTTTCATTCGGAATGTTGTTGGGAACATGATAGAGGCGTAGGAACTGTTGGTATAAATCCAACCATAAATCAACGGAAGTCTCTTCATCGGTGATACGGTTTGTCAAGAATTGCCAAAGCAGTGAGATGGTTTTTATCTCTATTTCTTTTTCTGTAGATAATTCATATATCGTTTTGCTGTCATTTTCAATCAGTCTTGCAATGTTTTTAGCGGCAATAGGGTTTTTAATGTGTGCAGATAATAAATAATCATTTAGTTTATTCTTGAAAATAGTCTCATTCCGGCTTTCCGCAGCCAATGAAGTGAGTTGGGTTAATCTTGTTTCGAATAGAGTTTTTACATCTTTGTGGGATAACATCTTATTCTTTTGTTTCATAAGCAGTGTGATTTGTTTTTAGGGTTAATACTCGAATAATAGAACGCTCATTATGAAAGTTACTTTAATGGCAACTTTTGTTGTGGCTAAGATACAAAAAAACAGTTGTTGTGCAAGCTTAATTGCAAAAATAGATATTACCTGAGAAGAAATATCTTTGAGGAAGAAGCGGAAAAAACATCCCCGGACAAGCAGACAAGCCGGTCCGGGGAATATCGGTTATAAGAATATGATTCTCTTTTGCAGGATGGATGCTATTTGTTGTTTTAGCAGCGGTGCATTGATAGGTTTGGACATATATCCGTCGAACCCGTTTTCCAGTACTCTTTGTTCGTCCGATGCATAAGCAAAAGCGGTTATGGCAATGATGGGCACATCAGCAGATAACTTTCTTATTTCTTTTGTTGCTTCGTAACCGTCCATTCTCGGCATATTGATATCCATTAAGATGATTTGGGGCTGGTGTTCCTTAAACTTTTCTATTGCTTCCTGACCGTCCCAGGCATGAATAAGAGAATATTCTTTCCGTAGGATAGACTGGAACAACCGATAGTTACTTTCGTTATCTTCGGCTATCAAAATAGTCAGTTTGTCTTTTTGAACGGTAATCGGTTGGAATTCTTCAGCCTTTTTTTCGCTCAATCGGGCCGGTTGATAAGGAATGGTAAACCAGAATGTAGAACCCTTCCCTTCCTCGGATTCCACTCCTATCGTTCCATTCATGTGCTCTATGATTGTCCGGCAGATGGAAAGCCCCAGTCCTGTGCCTTGTGCAAAAGAGTTCAATTTGACGAAGCGTCCGAATATAGAATCTTTTTTATTGGCAGGAATGCCGCATCCCGTATCTGTGACATGGAAGTATAGCATTTTATCGCGTATCTCGTATCCGAATGTGATGCTTCCTTTTTGAGTAAACTTGATGGCGTTTGTGAGGAAGTTATTGATAACCTGCATGAGCCGGTTTTTTTCCGTACGGATGAAACATGAGGAGAGGGGAGTTTCCGCAATGAGCTGTACCCCACTTCCTTCCATCCGGCATTTGGTGATGTTCTCCACTTCCTTTATCATATCATTGAGGTCTATATTTGAGTAACTGAACTCCAAAGTTCCGGCTTCAATTTTGGATAAATCTAATATATCACTGATAAGCTGTAATAACAGTGTATTATTACTCTCAATAATATTGATATATTCCTGTTTTTCCTGTTCCTCTTCCGTTGAGGCAAGAATATTGGAGAATCCGATAATGGCATTCAGAGGAGTACGGATTTCATGGCTCATATTGGCCAGGAAAGCTGATTTGAGTCGGTTGGATTCTTCTGCCCGGTCTTTAGCCGACATCAGTTCCTCTTCCATCCTTTTCCTGTCTGTAATAACTAAGGATGAGCCGACCAGGGTGAGTGGCCTGTTCTGCTCGTCTCTTGTCTCTATTGTAGCCTGTGCTTCCACCCAATCAATTTTTCTTCCGTTCTTTCCTTTGTTCAGTACACGGTATTCTTCTTTGACTTTATTGATTTTTCCTTCTATCAGATCGTGAAAAGCCTGCATAACCCTTGGGCGGTCTTCTTTGATTATTTTAGAGAAGTATTGTTCATCCGATACACTCAACTGTTCTTCCTTGATTTCTCCCGGCATGGCAGTCATAATGATTGGACGATTGATGTCGCATAGAATGGAGTGTTCTTTAAGATTCCATTTCCAGGGTATGATATTGGCTATTTCCAGTGCCAAAGATAATTTATGGTTAGTCGAACTCAGCATTTGTTGTGCATTATGCAACTCCGTGCTGTCAAGACAGAACATGTCAATCGTGTCTTCTTCTAAAGACGGGCTGAGCACGATATCATAGAAAGTGTCTACGTCTTTAAAGTAATAAGGGAATGTGATGGAGCGCTTTTCTCTTAAAGCTGTTTCCATAAAATGGGTAAATTCTGTCATGGATTCAGGAAATAGCTCGGACCCCTTTTTCCCGATTATATTTTCTTTTTTCCTGAAACAAGTTTCAAAGAAACGGTTAACGTCACAAAAAATTGTTTCAACAATATTCCCGTTTTCATTTCTAATCACTTTCTCTTTCATATAGAGAATAGGCATATTGTCGATAAGGTTTGTATATTTGATTTGGTTTTCGAATTCTTGCTTTTGAACCCTTCTTAGTTCTTTCAACATTTGTATGCGTTTTTGTTGGATAAGGGCTATCAGCAAAAGTGTGATGAATATTCCTGCGATAACCCATATATATTTCTTCAGGAAATTTTCCGGCTTATCATAAAATATGCTGTTTTGAGGGCATAATTTAGGGTTGAGTCCTTTATTGACCAGCGTCGTATAATTAAATGTGGGATGAGCATCTGCAGGAACAAAGAAAGGAATTTCCCTTGCCGGCTTTCCATTAAGTATTTGTGAGACATTCCGGAGCAGTTCATTGATAAATATCTTTTCATTATACATATATCCGCCCACCATGCCTCCGTCGTCCATACCGGCATAGCGGATAGAGAACAGGGGAGAAGAAATGCTGGAAAGGCTTCGGTATGCGTTTATCAACATTTGTTGTGAGGTTAAGGTTTCCGCAAACCATGTGGATACTAAAACTCCGGTTTCTTTGTCGGCATTTCTTAAGGCATTATACAATTCGGGTAGCGTATAATTATAAGAGGAGATAAATTGATATTGGAGATATGGAAAATCCCGGGCTATAATATTCTTTAACTGCTTGTTGTATTCAGGGTTAGGATAAATGCCGTCTCCCAAAAAAATAAGTTTTTTCATATTGGGAATCATGCGCGTCATTAGTTTTACGCTTTCTTTCAGATAGGCCGGAGTATGCATGAAGGTGATATTGTAATCATCTCTCAAACTGTCTACATGAATTTTATTTTCAGGAGTTGTCACATCTTGTTTTCTGTAATATTCTTCTGTATATATGTATGGGTCGGAATCGCATACTAAAATAGACACGTCTCCCCACATTTCCTTTATCTCTTCTCTGAAAATCATGCTCATACTTCCCAGCAGGACCAACAGCTTGGGAGGAGTTTTGCCATACTTGTTTAAAAGCATTTGTGGAAACCTGTCTACCATAACAGAATCGTTTACCATAAAAAGATTTAGGTGCTCAATGTATGCATCAATATCTTTTAGTTCGGATATTTTATGCATGATAGGAGAGGTGATACTGTTACTCCAGGGGGCGGATTCGTTATAACTGTTTAAGATGAGTACATAATCATATTGCCTATGATCCCTGTCAGAGGCTTTGGCAGAATATGTACCGGCAAAAAGCAGACAAATGCAGATTGTCAGTGTTTGAAAGAATTGCCTTGATGTGGCTGTGTGTTTATTATTCATAGCAGAAAATAGACTCTTTATGTTATACTCTTTATCAGACTTCTTACAAAAGTAAAACAATATCAGACAGTTATGTATAAAAACTCCCTTATTAACAAATATTAATTTCACGAGTAAGTTCTCACAGAAGAAGATTTTTTATGATATTTTGAGCAGAATGGGAAGTTTGGCTAACTTATACGGTGAAATTGCCATTTTTCAGGCGATGAAAAGCGATTAACTTTGCAATATCAGAAAAAGATAAAAAACAGATAAATATGAAATTAATAAAATCAACCATTACCGCCCTTGGCTTGTTATTCACAGTAACCGCTTGTGCAGGCAATAAAGAAAGTAAAAATCAAAACATGAAAGGAGAAAATATGGAAATTGTTCATTTAACCAAAGCAGAGTTCTTGAAGAAGGTATATAACTATGAAGCCAATCCCAATGACTGGAAATATGAAGGTGACAAACCGGCTATTGTTGATTTCTATGCTACATGGTGCGGCCCTTGCAAGGCATTGGCACCCGTATTGGAAGAGTTGGCAAAAGAATATGCCGGAAAGGTTTATATTTATAAGATAGATGTAGACAAGGAAGAAGAATTGGCCGGTGCATTCGGCATACGAAGCATACCGACTTTGTTATGGATTCCTCAGAGTGGAAAACCGACTGTAACACAGGGAGCATTACCGAAACCTGAACTGAAAAAGATGATTGACGACACTTTATTAAACTCTAAATAAATGTTCTCGTAAACAAGTGGAGAAGATAGGGCATAAATCTTTTGCCCTGTCTTCTTTTTTATTTAAATAAGTATGCGTATATTTATACCGACAATAAACTATGAATTATGGAATATCGTTTTAATACACCGCTCAATGGCAATATAGCGATGACGTATCATTATCATGAGGATGCTGCTCTCCGGCGTGATAAAAGCTTGTATAAATTCGTATGGGTACAAAGTGGCACGCTGGATATAGAAGTAGACCATGTGGTAATGCACCTTGAAAAAGATGAAATAATATCGCTGACTCCTTTGCATCATGTTGAGGTAAAAAGAGTGGAAGGTGAGTACCTCACTTTCTTGTTCAACAGCAATTTTTATTGCATTTACGGACATGACAAAGAAGTGTCATGTAATGGTTTCCTGTTTCATGGTTCGTCCCACATCATGCGTTTGCAGCTCTCTGCGGCCCAGTCGGAACAATTGAAAAGCATCATTGATATATTTGCCGGTGAATTCGGCATAAAAGACAATTTGCAGGAAGAGATGCTCCGCATTATTCTGAAACGTTTTATAATCACTTATACCCGCATTGCCCGTGAAAAATTAGACGTGGGACAAGATAAAGAAAAGAGCTTTGACATTATCCGTCGGTATTATGTGTTGGTAGACAATCATTATAAAGAAAAGAAACAAGTGCAGGACTATGCCGAAATGCTCTACCGCTCTCCCAAAACCTTGTCCAATCTGTTTGCCGCCTATGGGTTGCCTTCTCCGTTGCGTATCATACATGAGAGGATAGAAGCCGAAGCCAAGCGTTTGTTGCTTTACACCAATAAGAGTGCGAAAGAAATAGGTGAGATATTAGGCTTTGAAGACTTGGCTGCTTTCAGCCGTTTCTTTCGAAAAATGGCAAAGGAAAGTATTTCTGAATACCGGAAAAAAGAGAAAGAAGGAATAATGGCAAACTAAAACGGTATAATTGCCATTTCACAGGGAGGAAAATCTGCCGACCTTTGCAATGTAAGTTAAACCCTTAAAAATTAAAGCAAATGATGGCAAGATTAAATTCCCTGTTTACTGCATTTCTGACAATTGCAGCTTCCACTCAAAAGTTAGGTATTAACCTGATTCGCGTGGCAATTCTGGTGATATTCGTGTGGATTGGTGGTTTGAAATTCTGGAACTATGAGGCCGAGGGTATTGTGCCTTTCGTTGCCAACAGTCCTTTTATGAGTTTCTTTTATACTAAGAGTGCTCCCGAATATAAAGAGTATAAATTAAAAGAAGGTGAGTTTGATGAGGCCAAGCATCAGTGGCATGAAGAGAATAACACCTATGGCTTTTCTCATGGATTGGGCATTTTGATTATGACCATTGGCATTCTTACCTTCTTGGGTATTTTCTCTCCGAAAATCGGTTTGGTAGGTGCAGGTTTGGCTATTATAATGACATTGGGAACGTTGTCCTTTCTGGTAACGACTCCCGAAGTATGGGTTCCCGATTTGGGAAGCGGTGAACATGGTTTTCCCTTGCTGACAGGTGCCGGTCGTTTGGTTATTAAAGATGTGGCTATCCTGGCAGGTGCATTGGTGGTACTCTCGGATTCGGCCCGGTCAATATTAAAACAACAAAATAAAGGATAATCCCCCACTAAAAACAAGTAAGATTATGAAGCAGTATGATGCAATAATAATAGGCTTTGGCAAAGGCGGTAAAACACTGGCTGCTGAGTTGGCCAAAAGAAATGAAAAGGTGGCTGTTATTGAGCGTTCCGATGAGATGTATGGAGGTACCTGCATCAATATTGGATGCATTCCTACAAAAACATTGGTTCATCAGGCAAAGTTGGCTCCGGTAAAGGCGTCGTGGGAAGAAAAGAAAGCCTATTATGCTCAGGCTATCGCTGAAAAAGAAGAGGTAACCTCTTTTTTGCGTCAGAAAAATTATCATAATCTGGCAGACAATCCCCATATTACGGTTTATACAGGTATTGGTTCTTTTGTAAGCACGGATGTGGTGGAAGTGGTGATGCATGATGAGATCTTGCAATTGCAGGCTCCCCGGATTTATATCAATACAGGTGCGGAGACTATTATTCCGCCTATCGATGGAGTGAAGGATAATCCGTTGGTATATACCAGTACTTCCATTATGGAACTGAAGGATTTGCCCGAAAAGCTGATTATTGTGGGTGGCGGTTATATCGGTCTGGAGTTTGCGAGTATGTTTGCTTCGTTCGGTTCGCAGGTAGTGGTGCTGGAAGGCAATTCCGAGTTAATCTCCAGAGAAGACAGGGATATCGCATCCGCTGTGAAGGAAACTTTGGAAAAGAAAGGCATCGTATTCTGTCTGAATGGCAAAGTGCAATCAATCCGTGAAGGGAAAGTAGTCTATCGGGATGCGGTTAGCAGTGAACTGCATTCATTGGAGGCTGACGCTGTATTGTTGGCGACAGGGAGAAAACCGAATACGGCCGGATTGAATTTACAGGTGGCTGGAGTGAAGGTAAACGAGCGTGGCGCTATCATTGTAGACGGGCATTTAAGGACAACCAATCCCAATATACGTGCGATAGGGGATGTGAAGGGTGGTTTGCAGTTCACTTATATCTCATTGGACGATTACCGTATTATCCGTGAAGATTTATTCGGCAATGGCGGACGGAATCTGAATGACCGTGAACCGGTGAGCTATTCTGTCTTTATTGACCCTCCTTTGTCGCGTATCGGATTGAGTGAAGAGGAAGCCGTGCGGAAGGGGTTGAATATTAAAGTCAACAAACTTCCTGTAGCGGCTATTCCTCGTGCACGGACTTTGGGAAATACAGTCGGCCTGTTTAAGGTGGTGGTAGATGTAGATACCGATCAGATTGTGGGATGCACTCTGTTCGGCCCTGAATCCGGCGAGGTAATCAATAGTGTGACCATGGCAATGAAGACCGATCAGCCTTATACATTCCTTCGCGATTTCGTCTTTACACACCCCAGTATGAGTGAAGCGTTGAATGATTTGATGAACTTTTAATTGAATATTCTCTGTTAAATAGTAAGCATTCGGTTAACCCCGTCTTGCGATGTCTATAAACAGAAAGAGATGTCTCCTGAAAATTCCAGCTTTTCTCTGAAAAAGTCCCTATTTTTACGAGACATTTCTTAGTTTTTATGAGATTCTTAAATAAATGATTCTTTCCTTATCGTGGTTCTCATCTTTGGCAATAAATCCATATATTCACTGTGCTATATATTGATTTTCAGGTATTTCTTTATCTGATATTGTTAAGTGTACATATGAAATTATTCGTTTATACTAAAACCTTTTCAGCATCAGTGTGGCATAATCGGATTTCAATATCAACTCTTTACCGTTGGCTTTCACCACTTCAAACTCCGTATCCAATGCATTGATGCCATAAGGGAGAAGCTCCTCCACCGTGACATCTTTTTTATCATCGCTTGTGCCTTTTCTCCCTTTGAAGTCTCTCATCCGCACGTTTCCATTCTCCTCATGCTCAAACCGGCCTATGACCGGTTTGTGCGTAGTGCCGCTCTGTTTGGCTGCTATCTCCACCACCCATAACCGGATGCTGTAATAAATCCGCTCGCACACATGCACCTTGCCATCGGCTGCCGTTGTAAACTCCAGCAATTCCCAGTGCCCTTCCATGTCACTGTCGATAGCCTCCTTCTGGCATCCTCCCATGATGAAGCCCCAAAAGAGAACAACCACCACTCCCGATAAAAACTTTAATCCGCGTGTATTTTTCATTTTCCGAATCCTCCTGTTTTTCTCACTGTCAACATGGCCCCCATGCTGTTACCCAAATAATTTCCCCTATCCATGGCAAAGGCAAGCGTAGCGCTCCAGCCCGTCCACTTCCGTGGGCAGTAACTTACTTCCACCATACTGCTGAACTGCTTTCTCACTTTGTCCAGCGGCATCGGATAGGTGCCCCAATGCCGCACATACGATGCCAGCACGCGGTAGTTCCATTCACTGTCCGGTTCTCCGCAGAAGCCTATATGATGCGCTTTTACACGGGTACTCTTAAACAGCATCGTTCCGTCGTCGTTATATACAGGTCCCGGAATCAGTCCGTTGCCCATACCCATTCCCCAATGCTGCCATGCCAGATATTGGCCGTTATTGAAATAATTGTCACCACCGCTTATCTGGAATTCGGGAAACGAGCCGGCTATCCCGTCATACAGAATCGGTCCCGTCTGATCCTTCGTACCGAGACCTTCCCACAGCACCCGGCTCACCCACCGGTTCCGGGGCAATGTCACTTCCAGTCCCAACTGTCCGTCTTTCCACATACCATACTCCATAAACATCTGCGAATGGTCCTCGAAGAAATGCTCCATGTAAGCCCTTATCTTCCAGTCATCGGCATAATAAGAAAGTGCCGCGTTCCAGCTTCCGCTATGGTTTCCCTCCACATTCTGCAACGTACTCTCCTGAGCAGGCACCAGCGCCTTGAAGAAACTCTTCAGACCGGCCGGATACTTGTTTAGCAGCTTGATACTTCCGTCCGCATTCTTCACATACCTTTTTCCCCCGAACTGTGCAATGTCCAACAATCCTATTTCCAGCTCCAGAGGCAGCTTTTCCCTGTTGCCGAACCGCAGCATCAGTGATTTGCTGTGATACAACACATCCTTCAGAAACGGTTCGTCCGCTCCGGCAAACTCTTCCTGCCAATTGCCATCTGTGCACAGTCCGTAGGCGATATGCCCTTTCAGTGCCAGCCAATTACCTGTAAACGGCATCGTCAGATACTCCGGCAATCCCACCCTCACCTGCGGAATAGGCCTTGCATTCGCACCTTCCACCATCATGCCACTGCTCAGCCTCACATCCTTTTCCAGCGGGAATCCGTTTCTCTCCTTACTCCCGATGCTCATCTTTATCGCCTTCCATGCAACATCCATATAAGCCTGTTGCACAAAGAAATCCGCAGTCAGATTCTTTCCTCCTGCCAGGTCTGCACCCGCCTGCACCCTCCATCCGTGTTGCCATTCCTTCTGCCATTGCACACCGGCACGCAGGTAAGCACTTTTGGGCTCTTGCGAAGACAGTCCGTAACGATTGGCGGTGAACCACAACGGAGCATACCTTCCGTCGGCAACCGAGACAGAAGTTTCCACCCGATAAGAAAACGGAGTAGATGCTTTCTGTTCCTGTGCAGACAAACAGATTGGAATACAGAAAGCTAACACAGATAAACCAATTGATTTACAATACATTCGCTGTATAAATTACTATTTAATATGATTAATGACTTATGAAAAAGCCCAAAGTCCTCCCTTAAAACTATAAAAACAGCTTCATACGAAAAAACAGGTTATGAGGTTATGGCTAAAATGTCAAGGCAGGCAACAAAAAAGGTAAAAGTGTAACAGAGCGTAAAGCTTCTCGCCACTGACCGTCGAAAGACATGGCATCGAAATAATCGTTCAGGGTGTCTATACTTACACAGCACTAAATTTCATATCCTTTCATAGCTTCATTTCGTATTAATACAGTAACATTGCTTGTTACAAATTTGCATAAACAATTCCGACCGGACAAAGGTTTGCAGACGAAATCCAACGAGAAAATCCTGAACGGATAATTGATTTTATTATCTCAAATGAGGGTGGAGAATAACAACAGAACATCAAAATTGAATGCCAACACATTGAAACTTTGCAGTAATAAACTGAGGGATTTTCCACATCATCTTCATCACCTTGGTAGGGATAGGAGAAAATCCATGTGCGCGATACAGCCGAATATCCTCATGCCACATCGCTTTCCGCTTTTCACTATCCGTACTTAATCCTCCCATACGCATACGCACAATATATCTCTGCAGATAGTCCACTTTCAACCTGCTCTTGTATAAATAACGAACCAACAAGTCGGTATCCGCAGCAATTTTATAACTTTCATCATACAAACCCTCGCGCAACATCACATCCTTGCGAATATAACAAGTAGGATGCAAAGGAAGCCACCCGCACTTCACTTTCCAACGATGATAACTTCCGCCAATCCAATTACGCACCACACGATTGGTATCGTTGCAATCCACAAAAAGTCCGTCACCATATACAAAGTCGGCATCTGTCTTCTCAAACCGCTTTACAATATCCGATACCACATGATTGTCAAAGAAAAAATCATCCGAGTGCATCAGACCGACAATATCCCCGGTAGCTGCGCGGATACCTTTATTAATAGCCTCATACATTCCCCGGTCGGGTTCGGAAATGATTCGTGCCACCCTACCTTCGTATTGGCGAATAATCTCAGTCGAACCGTCTGTTGATGCTCCGTCCACAATGATATACTCAATGTCGGGATAATCTTGTGCCAATACAGATTCTATGGCACAACGAATTGTCCCCGCGCGATTGTAGCACGAAGTAATGATAGATACTTTCATAATGTGAGTGTGTGAAAAAAATAATTAACTAGGAAACCACTTGACCAGTTTTAAACGAATCAGCATTTCGTTAAATAATTATCTTTGAGATAGTTTTTTATCGCCTCTTCATTATAATTGAAGCGTTTCTTGATTTCATAAATTTTGGCATCAACCAACATTCTATACCAAAAGCCTTGTAATATGTGCCAAATAAAGCCTTCCTTGCCATCTAGGAAGCCGCCTTTCAAAATATATCGCCATACAAAATTGATGAAAGGCCGTACGAACAGCGGTGACTTGATGTACTTGATTTTAAGCCAACGTTTACGTTGTTCCTCTGTTCCGAAAAACTTAGGAATAACCTCTTGTGCTTTAGCATCCAAACCATATTGCATCATCAGCATATCCACCATTTCACGAGTAGCATATCCATTATGCTTATCCGTCCACCAGGTTAAGTCATTCAAGTTAGCGTCTACCTGATTTCCGTCATCAACCGTAATAGTACCCCCATCGAAGATGCGAATATGCTCATCCATCCATCGATTTTCGCAATCACCGTGTCCACGACGAAACACCTTCAAGTGATAACTGGGATACCACCCTCCATGCAATAGCGAACGATTCATAAAGTCAATGCGCTTGCGCACATAGACACCATTGACATTATCTTCGCAAACTTTCAAGGCTTTCTTCATAGCCTTTCCCAAATCGCCCTCCAAAAACTCGTCAGCATCAATACGCCAAATCCATTCAGACTGGATATTACAGTGATATACACCATAATTGAACTGCGTAGCATAGTTTTTCCATGGATTTTTATAAACTTTCGCACCTAATTTTTCCGCTAATCCGCAAGTATTGTCAGTACTGAACGAATCCACAACGATTACTTCATCACATACTCCTTTTAAGGAGTTTATACAACGCTCAATATGCTTAGCCTCGTTCTTAGTAAGAATAAGAGCGGCTATCGTGTTGTTATTCATTTGTTAAAAAGTTATGCACTCATACATAGTGCTATTATTTAATAAGGCGAGAGCCCTCCCCATCAGAATTTCAGAAAGCCCCATTCGGTCGGAAAGACAAGCCATCAGGAGACAAAGACCGACAACTAGTAGTGTGCTGACCAACGCCCACAGCATGCCCGAAACATCGAAAGCAAAAAAACGCACATACAGCTTGGTACATACCGTAAAAAACGGACATGTGAAAAGTGTACACCCACTCGGTGAGTGCAACGTGACGCTCCACAAAATATGAAAGATGAAACAACACCATCAAGATGATTAATCCCTCCCCTGACGAAATCCAATTCACTAGAACGGAGTTTTGTCGAAGAAAGGAGAGTTGACGCTAATTGATTGTTCATAAAATCTTTTAGTTACTTTTGATTTCTCTTTTTTTTATAAATTTAGCTGGATTGCCACCCACTACTGTCCAAGGTTCCACATCTTTATAAACCGAAGCTGTTGCCCCAACTACTGCATTTTCACCAATCTCAACTCCCATACTAATGAATGCTCGAGTCCCAATCCATGAGGCTTTATGCAAAGTTATTGGAGCCACAATCAGTCCTCCTTGGTTACTATTTTTACAAGAGAGTTCATGCCCCGCAGTACATAAATAACTGTACTGAGAAACCGTCACATCATCTTCTAGTGTAACTAGAGCTTGATTGTAGCAAATTACATTGGGTCCTAACCAAGCATTATGCCCAAGTCTCAAATTCCAAGGTGCCCAAATGACAGTACTGCTATATACCCCCGAATCCCAATATACTTTTGCCCCAAACAATTTTAATAAGAACAATCGCCAAGGCAAAAACAATTTAGTCCCAAATGGACGGAATAGAAGAAATCTTACAATATACCAAAGAGCCCGAAGCATTTTATTGGCCAAAGATACCTTTTCAATATTTGATGATTGAAAGCCCATTATTCCATTACATTATTTACATATTCTTCCACTAAAGGTAAAACCGCGCAAGTTGAATTTATACCACCGGCACGAGGAAGTACTCCTGTGTTTATCACCAACATATTTTCAAAGCATTGAAAATAATCCTCTACACTATTAAAATCACAGAACATTCCAAAAGGATGATATACATCTTCATACTTTTCTGCAGAAGTACTAAAAGGCAATTCTTCATAAACAACCCCATTTTTATCCAAATAGGACTTCACACAAGCTCGTGCTTTGGTAAACAACTCACCTGTTTTAGGCATGATAGTCAAGTCAACATCGACACTACGTTCACCGAACGCATCTTTTTCATTGTTCAGGCTCATTTTACCTGATTCTCGTGGAGCCTCTATATCTATTTGGAGATAAAACTCATTTTTGTAGATATACATTTTTTTTAGAATTATCATGTTCCATGCAAAAGCGATACAAGAAGGAATGTTCTTAATGATGTTCATCAACAATCCAGCACGAAACTTATGCCCAAACAATAGTTTCTTCAAATCTCTAAAGAATGGAAAATCCTCATTGCAGATAGGTTGAGAATAAAAAGAGTAACCATCAATCTCACCTACAAATCGTTTTGTAACCAAAGAACCACCTTGAACATGAAAAGTAAAATCCTGGTCTCCCATTTGAGGACCACTCTTCACCTTAAAAGCACGCTGAGAAAGATGATCGGAAAAAGTCATTTTCCCTTTTTGTTTTGACAATCCAGATTCAACAAGAAGGCGACTACTCTCAAATGCTCCTGACGTTAAGAAATACTGATCAAAAGAAAGCATATTGTGTTGTCCATGCTGAATTAATTCAATTCCAGTAATCAGTTTTCCTTCATTCAAGAGTTTAATTACACGGGAATTACTTAATAGTTTAATCTTCTTATTCTTTGCAATCCTAAAATGTATAAAAAGATTTCGATGAAAATAACTCAGCCATATCCCCGTCTTGGTAAACAGGTTTTGTTCCAATCTAACCTCCTGGGTTTTATTTTCCAAACCAAATTTGGCCAAAACTCGATCTTTGTATTTTATATTAAGAGCTACTATTCCTTTCATGAACTCTGTTGGATTGGCAAAATCATTTTCTGTAAAGGTAAGCAATTGACCACCCCATTTAGCAGAAGCCCCTCCATAACCAAAGAAGCGTGCTTTTTGTAAACCTTCATAAGGTGCATTCACGACACGTGAAATATAACCTATTTCTGATTCAGTCTTTAAGTGTGAATCTCCAACATCAATAAGAGTAATATTTTCATGTGGATAAACACGAGCTAATAAGTCTGACGTATAACTGCCATAAGTACCAGCACCAAGTACCGCTATTTCCTTCTTTTTGAAAGAAATACCTAAAGCCCTTTCCGTATTGGAAGAATCAAACCACGTTCGCTTAAAAAGTCCAACAACCTTCAAATAATGACGTTGTTTGAATATACCAATTGTTTTAAGAATTTTGGCAATAGGTAAAAGTAACCAAGAAGGCAGACACCAAGGTGTGACATTCCATTCTTCTCTCACAAAATTGTATTTTTTCCCTTCATTCTCATTTTTATTCAGGAATAGACACACTTTAGGTTTATTATCAGCCAAAACAAGCTTTACAAGTCCTTTGTGCAAAGTCTCTCTACAAACTAAAGGCAAGGTTGTCTGCTTATCACCTAACAATACATTGAGTCCAAATTTTGTTACTAAAATACCAGCCTTACTTGCTTCTCTGTTTTTAGTATAAATGTATCCCGGACGAACATAAGATACGACCAATCCACCGGGAGCATGTTCCTCTAAATAATGATCTACAGCTACTTTTATACTTGCATATCCACCCTTATTACGATAATCTTTTTCTATTTCACTTTCTTCATTTACATATCTAGCTTCATTAGGGTAAACACTTATTGAAGAAATTTGAATCAGATTCTTGACTTTTTTTTCTTTGCAAAACTCAAGAAGAGATTTAATATAACGTAAGTTTTCTTCAACACCTCCATCCTTTATGATAATGAAATTAATTACAGTATCATAAGTATCAAGAAATGCATTATGATTCATATCCATCACATCCCCTGTCACCACATACGCTTCTCTTTTATTTTCTCCACGTGAAAAACAATCATAAGTGATGCCAACTCTATCAAACGTTTTAGTCATCCCGCTTGCAACAAACGATTTATGACCACATAATAATACTTTTTTCATTTTCAACTGAACAATTACATAACATTAAGTTGATTACTCGTTATTAGAGGTGAAGTATTTCTTTCATTATATCCGCCAACTTACGCTGTCCGCTTTTGCTGAGGTGAATACCATCGCGATAATCCTGAGATGTAAATCCATAATCCAATTCCCGCACGAGAGTAGCCTTATTTCTTTCAGACCACTTGATAATCTCTCCCCCTTGCTCATTGTATCGCCCCAGTTCAAGTTCTTCTCGGTCAGCATGCAGATATACAACCAAGGGAATAGAAGCTTTATCAGCCATAATCTTTAATTCATCAAAACCAGGATTAAATACTTTTCCATCTTTCTTTATACTTGTACCATCTTTCGAAATTGCACGAATCACTTTTTGGTCAGGGTCAGGCTCTATCGTTTTCTTCCGTGGCAACACTCGCGGTAGTATATACCGCTCTAGCAACTCAGCCCATGCCAACGGATATTGCTTGTCAGGATACGAGGGATGCACACCCACTACCGGTTGATGGTCAATGTTATCGTGTGCATCATGGCTGCTCACAACTAGGAACATGGCCTTTGCGCCAAACAGCCCGTTTTCTCTTAAATAAGCAGCACAATTATCCGGCCCCCAGCTTCCAGCCGATATGTTCAGCATCTGCATACCGGTTTCTTTCGTAAAGAGGGAAGTTGCAATGTCATCCTGATCTACTTGTACGCCTCCAAAAATTACCGAATCACCCAGCCCTAGAATTATAACTTTCGTTGTATCAGGCTCATCACTTCGCTGTGAATATGAATTATAATGAATATGATTGCCAAAACGCATTATATCTTGATTGGGCTTGGCTATATATTCATAACTGTCGGAAGCTTTATAAAGAGGTGCTTCCGCAAATCCGTAAAGGCGCAAACCTATTTCGCCTAACAAGAGAAGAGCAATACTACCCCCCCCTATTTGGTAGATTAGTTTCATTTACAATGACTTTTTTATAGTAGATAACTGTTCGGCATATCTTTCCGCTACTTTCCAATCAGTGTATTCGCTTGCTGTTTTCATAGCAGCCCTCCGTATTGCCAGTCGATCTTCAGAAGTCAACGAACGAATCTTCTGCACGATTTGTGCCAGTTCGTTCTCACTGCCAGCAGCACAAAGGAATCCGTTCACGCCATCCTCAATGATACCCATCATACCTTCACCACGGCTTGCCACCACGATGCAACCTCTTGCCATGGCCTCCAGATAAACGAGACCGAACACCTCGTCACGCGAAATCATGATAAAGCAATCGGCCTTATCAAGCATCCGGATTACTTCCTCACGAGGTTTACGTCCGGTCATGTTAATACGTTGTTCTTCATCTAGTTGCTTGATTAAAGCATGCAGTTGGTTCTCAATGAAACCACCGCCCACGACATCTAGATGGTAATCATCCCGACCATATACTTTGGGCAAAGTCTTGATCACTACATCGGGGTATTTACGGTCGAGCAGAAAGCCTACATAAATATATCGGTCGTTCCATCGCATAAGGTCAGCCTCTGGATTGACAATGGACTGCGGGGTACCCGATGCACAGATAAATCGAGGCGCCCCAGCGCCCATCAATTTGTCGAAAGCCTCCGTCATACAAACCGAACGAAGCCCCCATAAATCAATCTGACTGGTCAAATCCCTCCAATTGGGATACCTATCGAACGAAACCGACCCATGTAGTACCATAGCAGTGCCGCAACCATAATGTGTCTTAATGCGCGAGAGGATATATAGCGGATTTTGCCAATGTCCCACAGCCACATCGGGCACAAATCCACGTTCCTGTAACTTAGCTATGATATAGTCTGCTTGCTTGGTTTGCCGCTTATAGGACACTACCATGGATGGCTTATACTTGAATATGGGTACACGTATCACGTCCACTCCTTCATAATTGAAGTCAATAGCCTTGTTCAACCGTTTCTCCGGAAGTGCGAACTGAAACTTGTTGACCAAGTACTTCTTCACAAACGAAGGCAAATGATAAACGATACTAGGGAAATAAGTACTGAGATTCACCACAATCACCTTATGCCCTTGCTTCACCCATTCGCGGGCGAAATAATGCACCACCGGAGTGAAGGACTGAGGGGTACCTCCACCCGGATAGACATGTGAAATAACTAATATGTTCATTGATAAGTATTGATTTCTATTTAGAAAAAGATTTCAAACGTTTAGACAATTCAGATTTATATCGCAACATACATTCATTGTGCACGTCATTTTTATCATAGTATTTATATCCACTCATATCATAACTGCCAACCCTGTCCCCAAGACCACGTGAAATCTTCTTTAGATAATCTTCTTCTGATTTACAAAAATATGGTTGATACGCAAATTGTTATATTGTACATCTCTGTAACTCCACCCCCCATTGACGCTTTCCTGTATCAGAGATTGAATACGCTCCTAATCTATTAATGTGGATAATGAGGGGAGATGTTAATTGGCAACTAAACGAGGATTACAAATCGTCTTAACGTGAAAGTTAGTCCAATAATTATTCTCAGCACGATTTAATAATTTTTCTGTAATAGGGGGGGTAATCTGTTTTTATGACCACTAGTGCCAAATGTTGCCCAGTTTACTCCAACTCCTGCTGCGCCATCGTTTCTACCTTTAAAAAGCCTTTGCATTGTCTCTCCCAACGTTCCTCCTTGAGAAGGAATAAGATATTCATCCATGTCAATAAATACCATCCACCTGCATTCGTTTTTATGCTTCCGTATGGCATCATTATATGCGTTCAATTGCTGTCCCTTGCCCTTAATCAATACATAGTCAACGATGCCAGAATCTATGTATGGCTGAAGTAGTTCAAGTGTATTGTCATCACTTTCATTATCATAAAAAAAAGAATTTTGTCACGCCTACAATTCTATGAAATTCAATTTATTCCAGCAGATAAGGGTCTTCGTTTTTACTGATGGATACGATTGCAATATCGTGAACAAAAGAGCTTTTCATATCCTTTTTTATCTGATAACGTACTAATTTTCCCCCGATAGTATGTTCATAAATTACTGAAAGGACAAAGTACACTATCAAAATAGGACTTATTAGAATAAACACCAAATAACTCCAATTATTCAGTGAGCGCTTTAGCGGTAAAATAATACGTTCGTTATAGAAGTAAAGGTACTTGAAGTATTTAAAATATTTTTTCATACTATATATTATTAAATCGTAAATAATAAATCTTCCCACTTATCCACCACACTATCTATCGAAAACAACTTGGCCTTTTCGATAGCTGCCTGCCCCATCCGTTTCCTACTCGCTTCGTCATGAGCGAGCGAAACGAGTGCTTCCACATATTTATCAACATCCATAGCATCGACCAACAAGCCATTAACTCCATCATCAATAATATCGGTGACGCTCAGATAACTATTGAAAGCTATAGGAATAACACCATATTGCATGGCTTCCACCAATACAATGCCGAAACCTTCGGAAGAAGAGGTCATGGTAAAGATAGATGCAGACTCATAATAGGATTTAGGATTATCGAAGCCATAAAAATGAATATTCTCCAACTGATGCATCGACGCATATTCTTTGAACTTGGGTAACTCCAGACCATCACCTACTATATCCAGACTCCAATCCGGTAATTGCTTCCACACTTTTTCCCATATTTTCAAGAGGAGGTCCACTCGCTTCAACTTTGAATCGATTCTTCCTACATACAAAATCTTTTTCTTCTTCTCATCCCATATCAAAGGTTTAGACAGCTCAAATGAGATGGGATTGGGGATGGCACAAATATTTTGGTATCGCTTTGCATCAACAAATTCATTCAGTTCTGCAATAAACTTATCAGAAAGCAATACCACTCGGTCGCTTTCGTTACAAAGTTTAATGTAATGCCTATGCATGAGCTTGCAATAGGTATATTTGGTAAGCCTTGCTATCATAGGGATACGCACCAGAGGTGCCAGCATTCCTAAATGAAACTTATTCAACCGATCACGGGTAGCCTGCTCCATGTTGACTACCCCGCCCAACATGCTATTATGGATACAGGATACGAGTTTGGCGGAAGTATCCTTCACAGCATAAGCCCATGCAGAATGCAAGGGTGAGATACCCTCTTGAAAGATGGCTATGTTAATTTGATGTTCATAAATGAACTTCTTCAAGTAAGAAAGGTTTTCATCCCCGCAAGCATCATGCTTGTTGGGGAATGTAAACTGATAGGGAGAATCCCCACTTACAAGACCTAGAAAGTAAACTGTGTGCCCTCGTTGCCGAAGCTGAGTGGAGACAACATCTGTAACTCGCTGAACACCACCTTTCATGGGGTTAATAACATCGGAATAAAGATAAAGTATATTCATCATTTCAACCTATTTCTTAATAAAAGAGATAAGAATAATCAGCATATATGGAGTAATAAATTGAGATTATTGTATTAAAAGTCATATCGATATATACGAAATATATTCAGAACCAAAAACATTGTAAACTATAGAAGCTACATTGTGCGTCACCATCATCAGAATCATTTATAGCGAATTAAGCAGCACGATTCACTTGCTTAATCGGGAGTTTATTTATGAAGCCATAGCGTTTATTTGAAATGAGCCCTTCCACAGTTCCCACATAGACAAAAAACATACAGAATAAGTAATGATATGTAAAGAATTCACCAGCCATGGTATATATGGCAACGACAACGTAAAAAGAAACATACGAGGACAGGAAACGACGTATCTCCGGGTTCGGATGCTTGGCTATGAATAAAATACGTTTCAGCAAAACAACATGCATAATACCATAAATAACCAGCCCCACCCATCCAAAATAATAGAGCATTGATCCTATCTCATTATCCACCATTCGACGGTATTTGGCCATAAAGCTCATAAAACCGTTCCCAATCAGTTGGGTCTCGATGGAGGCCCGCTCCATTTCCGCAAAAACTCCTTCCAAATTGGTTAAGCGACCACTTCCTTTGTCTTCACTGATGTTATTCATTCTCTGTTCAAGTCGGATAAGGTTCTCGTTATTCTCCATTAAGGAATATGCTGTGGCAAAAATTCCGACACATATCAAAGAATACACAATGAGGCGTTTAAACTTAAACCTTGCATCAATGACAATATTGGTCATCAAAATAGCTGCACTCACAAAAATGCCCGTACGCTTAAAGGCAAAAACGGTACAAAGTACTACAATAAGAATCAATAGATACTTCATTATAGGTTTTGCCTTTAAGAACAATAAAGGCAAGCACATTAATGGAAAATAGTAATAATGGTGTTGCACCATGCTACTATTTACAACCCGGAAATAGGTATATGCTCGGAAATTATTGATAACTCCAAAAATAAAAAATAGAATGGCAAAGATATAGATTAGCTTGATGTCTCGATGTTGCCTAGTATATACATAATAAAAGAGGTATAAGTTCAACCATACTAATGAGTAGCAAAATAACTGAAGATCACTGCAACCAAAAAACAATCCTCCTGTAAACCGACTATAGCCCCAATAATTACTGAATGATAAGACAGAAAGAAGTGCCATCGCGCAGAATATTTTCGTAACAGGAGATTCAATAATATAACCGGATTTTCCATAGATAATGAAAAACAAGAGCGCATTGATAGTCATACAAACGGCAGCCGGGAACATTGCTCCAGATGCATGCAAAAAAGATAACCAAACAACCAGCAGACTCTCGATGATAAGAAATAGATTGATTGGTCTGCTTAGATGTAAGCGGCAAAAATATTTAAACATGAAGGTTTGATTTGATAAAGTTAATAGAATGCTCACGTTGTTCTGCCAACTTTTCATTGACTTCCTGATAGTTGATTTCATTGATAGAAGGCACAACATTCAGGTCACATAACAAACGATTCTCCAAATTCAAAACCTGAAGAATGGACAGAAATCTGTCCAAACCTCTAGCAACATTACCTATACTGAGAAACTGTTTCTCGAAGATGATTGAAAATGCAGTGCCATGAAATGAATCTGTGATAACATACGAAGCATTAGCTATTGATTCAATCCATGATGGAATGGATGGTTTTACCAATTCCTGCATAGAATAAGGCAACAGCTTCTTCCATACAGAATTTCCCTCACTGATGAATCGCAGAGGCATCGCAAGTTCTACGGAAATCTTTTCCAAAAAGGCTTGCTTTTTATCTGTCATATCAAGAATGTACACCGCTATGTAGGGTTGAGAAACAGTAACTTTCAGATGCAAATTGCGAATGTAATCTTCTTTTTTCAACAAAAGGGTAGGATCAAGTACATGCTCAGCATGAACACCAAATGTATCTTTACATAAGGTGACACCTGTATTTTCACGCACCGAGATACCATCAAACTTCAAGAGAAGTTTTTTCACGATAGGGATGGAATACTCGGGGTGAGCATCATCCCAATACCCCACGCCGAAAGATGCTGCATAGGCAACACGCTTCACAGGTAAGTCAGCAGTAAAATCCAGAAAGTAATTATATCCCGCTCCCCATACATTCTTCATACGCCATACCTGGTCACTACCTACCACATAGCCATCAAAGCCTCTATTCAACAAACTCTGAGCTTTCGTTTCCGTGTCAATGACTTCTGTTTGAGGCTGTATGTAGCGATTGATAAAAGTATTGAATTTCCTGATGAGAAAAGCGTGGTAAACGCCTTTTGCTTTTTTATGCAACCAACTTTGCCGCTCACTATTCCACCTACGTTTGATAAACCAGGCGTCATAACCTAATTTCTTTAAGGTTGTTAGCAAAGCATATGCCTGAAGAACTCCACCATAATTTGTCTTTATTGGGAGTGTGAGTATTCCTATTTTCATTTTATGATAGTTTTTATATTCTTTGTTACTGAAAGAATCAACTCCCGCTCATAATTATTCATGCTACTATAATAGGAAACGATTACATAAGTCATTCCAAAAAGAACAATCCAAAGAATCAAATTAAAAATGGAGTCTATAAACTGAACATAATGCAATCCAAACCACCAAGCTATGGTAAGTAGAACTGGAGCGATAGACATTCTTGCTATTTGAATGAAAAAACGGTATATATCAAGATGTATCTTTCGTTTATAATAGATGTTGATTACAATTCCTTGGGCCAAGATAATAGACATTGAGGTTCCAAAAGCAAAGCCAATACCACCATATAATTTTGCTAATGGTATAGATGCAATCATACAAATAATAGAAATAAACAAAAAAGACAAAGAACGAAATCGCATCTTATTACGGGCCTGAAGAATAACTATCCCTAATGATTGTATTAGAGGAATTGCACTGGGAATAAAGAGCAAAAGTGTCATCCAATAAGCATCTGCATAATCAGAACCTGCCCATAAAAGAATAAAATTTTGCCCAAAAAGAATAAATCCGCATAAAATAAGTAATATAATAAACCATTGAACACGACCGACCTTAATGAATAAATCAGATATTGATTTATCACTCATCCCTTTTGCATACATAGCTGTGACCTTAGGTAAAAACATGCCACTTATTGCACTACTTAACGTAATATAAAGGTGTTGTAATTGGATAGCTATAGCATAAACAGCTACTGCAGATACACCACTAAACATTCCTAAAACAAACTGCCCACTACTATAATAAATCTTATCCATAATAGAACTTAGAAATATCCAAAAAGAGTATATTAAAATTTCGCGAAGCATATCCCAACGGAACTTTCCCAATTTAAATCGAATATGAACCTTCTTTCTACAATACCACGCATTGATACAAAGCGTTAATATATTGAATGTTGTTAGTACAATTACCATAGTTATAGCTTTATAGCCATAACATAACAAGACAATCATAACTAATGGATTCAAAATAATACGAACTATATTGATTAATTTTGGGAATACAAACTCCTCATAAGCAGTGAGAACAGCTCCCCAAATACTCATTGGAAATGTAAAGGCCAAATTAAAGACAAGCAACGACATCATTACTTTTACTTTCTCAATATCATCATGAGTCAACGTACTATTAAAAAACAGCGAAATGTTAGATATAAAACATACACCAAAAGCTATGACTACAGTACTTATAGCACAGTAGATAAGCATAGACATGCCTAATAGTTCTGATTGCTCCTCTAACTTATTCTCTGCTCTGTACTTGGAGATGTAACGTACTATAGCGTTCCCAAATCCTAAATCAAGCACCGTAAGGTAAGCAACAATTGAAGCTACGAGAGAGTATAGTCCATATTCATTTTGGCCTAACATGCGAAGTAAAAAAGGTGTATAAAGCAACGCTACCAGCACGTTTAAGGCTATAGAAATATATGAGAGAACAGATCCTAGTTTAATCTGATTTACTTTCATGGATAATTACTTTATAATCTTTTTTAAACTATTCACCACCTTTTCAGACAATACTTTTTCAGATATTTCCTTCATTTTCATTTTTATAACATCCTCTTTGTTGGGTGTTAAATGATTGATTTCATAGAGCGCTTGACTTTCATCTTCAGATTTAGTAAACACCTCAAACAACATCGGACAATCTGTAAGTTCAGGATTGATAAAACGTTCCATCACTCTAAGGTATTCTTCCTTATTTGAAGCTGTAAGATACTCAAATCCTAAATCTTCTGCATAATGTCGAACCAGTTTATGCGACTTATTACCGTAATGACCTGCAGCTGCAATGAATTCGTCAGCCTCTTCGCCAAAAGCATTTCCGGGATGATTATAGATTCTGAATTCTGTTCCCTTCCCATTGTTGACCATTAATATACGAATATTAGATGCAACATGTCGGTTAGCGACAGCATTAAGATCATAAAAGAAAGCCAAGTCGCCTATAACACAAAAATGAAGTTGTTTCGGATGAACTAAAGAGGCTCCCAACACCGTTGACAAAATTCCATCAATACCAAATCCACCTGTATTTGAGGAACCATAAATTGAACTATGACAATCAAACAGATTCCACGAACGCAGAGAATTCAAGATACCTAAATGAAGAAAAGAATTCTTGGGTAGTTTTCCTATGGTATGCTGAGCCATCCAAATATTACTAAAAGGTAATTCAGGTATCACATTATACAGCAAATCGTACTCAGTTTCATATTGTTCCATCCAAGAATTTGTTGTCGCGATTACACCATCATAATCATGAGTATACCGTTCAAAGAAATCTTCATCAGACATTTCGAACACAGCAGTTAATTTATGAACCTTATCACGTAATTCTCCATCAGAGCTTAGCCTCCAAACCTCCTTGCAAGCACTGATACTACCAGCATAATTACCAGAAACTTCACCCATATGAATTAGCAAATCCATAGTCCCTACATTACAACGGTGAATGGATTGAGTTCCTATTAATGCAAACATAGCTCGAAATGCACCTTGATAATTGCTTGTATGGTCACAAAATACAATCGCACCATATTTAGTACAGAATTTATCAACAAGTTCTGTCAACTGAGGTGTAAAAATCGTATGGGCACCTAAAAAAATTCCTACTTTTCCTTCAATAGCTGGTAATTTATCCCCAAATGTATAACGCGGTATCTTTAAGGCCTTGGGTAGTTCTTTAACAGAAAAATCTCTACTGTAAGTGGTTTGTAAATTTATATGAACCGGCCCACCGCCACGATACCATAAAGATTGTATGGCACGATTTGCGCGTATTGTTGCATCCCACTCATCATCTCTATCAAAACAGGCTCGAATATGTTCACTACATACTGCTATATCATTCTGAAGATTACTACGGTCGATCACTTGGGGTACCAAATGTCCAATTCTTCGTTCATCCTGAGTGGCAGTAATTGCCAAAACAGGAAGTTTCCTATAATAAGCTTCTGTTAATCCAGGCACATAGTTTCTAGACGCTGTAGCCCCTGTACATGTTAATACAACCGGCTCACCGCTTTCGGCAGCCATACCACAAGCCATATAAGCAGCAGAACGTTCATCAACAGATGAATATAATTCAAACCATGAATCATGCTGCACGCTAGCTACAAACGTAATGTTAGTGGTCCCAGGAGAAGTAATTATTTTTCTTATTCCATATTGTTTGAGAAGTGATATAACAATTTGTTGACTTCTCTCTACAGTGTAAAACATTTGTTCCATAATTATATTTTTGATATAGGTATGAAGTATCTTCCTATAAGGTACTTCAATTGCACTTTAATGCTACTAAATTCTGAAATAGGGGTATACTCACCAGTCAATTTATCTTTCATAATCTCATCTCGAAGATAAGGTTGACTGAATAAAGGGCTATCTATAAACTCGGTCAAACACATGCGAAGTCCTTCAGACGGTTTTAGAAAAGTAGTAGTATTTATATATTGATTGATCTTACTATTATCAAATAATCGATTATAAAGTCTATCTTTCTCTATTTGCCATTTTTTATTAGGGTAGTTAATATAAAGGCTTTGTCTTGTCATGTAGACATTAGGTTCCTTACCTAATTTTTCTTTCAATACATGAAGATAGATTTCCAATATCTCCTGCCACGTACAAGAATAGGGTTGAGTTATATGAAAAGCTTCCCCTAGTGCCGATTCATTCCCCAACAAGGAGGCAATAGCACGAGCAACATCATGACCATAGGTTAAAGTCGTATACTTAGAAGAAATATCATAAGAAAATACTATGCTTCTACCTTTCAATGCACGATATATCCATGATTCTTTTTCCATACCCCCCAATTGCAGACGATATTTATCATAAGTAATATAGGGACGGACTATAGTGAAATTGTTTCTATTTGAATTAAACAAACAATCCTCCTGCCTAGCTTTTGTCAAAGCATATTCATCAGTTTGAAGATATAATGAATCAGTACATGTGTCTAGCAAACGTGGAGAAGATTCTGTTATAGGAGAATCACTATTTGCATATACCCTAGAAGAACTGATAAATACATACTGTTCACAAGAACCTAACAACAGTGAGTAACGTTTCTGAAATTCAAGTGTATTATAGACCATGAAATCAACAATCACTTCAAATCCTTGTTTCAGTAAAGACTTCAAAAAGATGTCATCGTGAGCATTTCCCAAGACGTATGTTATGTTATCATGATCTTGCCGAGAACGTCGAGAAGTTACAACAACATGATGTTCAGTGTTAGTCAATAATTGAACAAGATGCATACCCATTGCACCTGTTCCACCTAATAATAAAATTTTCGCCATTTAATTATATTTCCTTTCTAAATATCTATCTGCCACTCTGCAATTCAGCAAAGAAGTTGAGTCTTTTTAATTTAGCTCAAGAAATCTTTGTGTGATCCTTCAAGTCATATAAAGACCACGTTATCTGATACCTAAATATCTATGTACCTTTATTGGAATGAAAGTAAGTATCTTTACCACAAACAAATCAACTATTAGAAGAATAGTCCAATCAACTAACCAAAAATTTGTAGTAAGTCCGCAAATATTCAGAATGTGCAAGACTAGCATGTGAGTCAAATATATCGTGAATGAATGACAACCAATTTGGGCTAGCCAATATCCGGCGAGCGATGTACAACTGAGTTTTATTATATTTTTTGACAAAAGAAATACAATAAGCACAAACGAATATGATTGTACACTTAGTTTAAATCCTAACGCTCGCGAAGGATTCCCATAATCATGAAACCAATAGGTTTCTGCAACACTCCAACCAAGCATAATGAAAATCAATAGTAATATTTTAGGTAGTGAAATATCATACCCACATTGTCCCGCATAACAGCCTAATGAGAAGAAGCCTATGAAAGATGGTAATGAACCATAAACAATCATTGGAATATTTTCATGTCCAAAATGGTTCATATATGTGAATAAAGTAACAAACAATGCAGAAATAAATACTACTACAATTACCCCCCCCCATGTTAATATTTGTCAACAAGGGAAGAACCATGTAACACTCCATTATCAACATGACAAAGTAGAAAACATGAATATTACCAGTCAGCCAACTCATCATGTAATGTAAGGCAGAGCCTCCATCACCCAATCGCATCATAAAGTCTGGAAATGACCATATTAACATTGGGAAGTAAATAACCAAAAGCCTATCTTTCAAGAAATGAAAATAGGTAGACCAATTGCCTATTTTCTTCCGGCCTAGAAAATATCCTGAGATTGCAACAAATAAAGGTACCGAACAACCTATAAACTGTCGGAGAGCAACCATAAGAAATCCCATCAAGCTATTATAGTCAATAGCAGATGGTATTGTATGAATACCTACAACACCAATAATGGCCGCTCCTCTGAGGACATCAAAATAAGTGTTACGATCGGGGGAGGTTTTTACGTGGGACAAGTTCATTGATTATCTTGTTTTGTTGTTAGCATCTAATTTTGACGTGTAGTTAGCACTCAATTTAGGGCATCCCCTTTGTATAGACACTTTTGCTAGTGCCTACATATTGAGTTGTTTAAAATTTGACTTGTTTGTTAACTATTGGCATATTGCCAATCCGACTTTATCTGACCGCAGACTGAAAAAAAATCTCTGCAACCGTTAAATATTTAGTAGGTACTGGAAATAGAATTTTTCCAAATCTGCGCTGATTCTGCAAGAGATAGGGCATCTGAAAGTCAGAATAAGAGCTTCCGAGTAATCGGAGGCTTTTTATTTATTGGGTTTGAAACAATGAATCGTGTTTGTTGTTCCTTCAATCATCAATTCTAAATATTCTATTACTATACTTTTAGATGTAAATCGCATCTTTCAGAATGTTTTGTTTAAAAGAATTTCGTAATGAATCTCTAAAATTGACTATGTCAATCTTGAAATGGATGAGTTGTTCCAATTCTTCTTTGATTTTTTCTAAAGTGAAGAAGTCAGGTTCTTGCAGGGTGACAAAGACATCCAAATCACTTGCTTCATCTTGTTGGTTTCTGGCAAATGAACCGAATATACCTAAAGAGTTGATTCCGTATTTATGAGCGGACTCTTGCTTGAATCTTTTTAGTATATGAATGATTTCCGTTGTACTTTTCATCTCTGCTTGAATTATTCAAGAACCTATTTTCCGTTCTTTTTCATCAGTTTCTTCCGAACAATTAGTCTCTCCCAAAGATATCTCTAGTATAAACCTTCTCTTCCACATCCTCCAAACACTCATCATACCGATTGGCAATAATAGCCTGACTTATCTGTTTGAAAGTAGCAAGATCATTCACCACCTTGCTTCCGAAGAAAGTGGTTCCGTCTTCCAACGTCGGTTCATAAATAATCACCTCGGCGCCTTTTGCCTTGATACGCTTCATGATACCTTGAATGGCACTTTGACGGAAGTTATCAGAGTTGGACTTCATGGTGAGGCGATACACACCGATTACGCAACCGTGCTCCTTACTTGCATCGTAATTGCAATTCTCATCGTAAGCATAGTAACCGGCTTTTTTCAACACTGCATCTGCAATGTAATCCTTGCGAGTGCGGTTACTTTCCACAATGGCTTCAATCAAATTTTCCGGAACATCCGCGTAGTTGGCAAGAAGCTGTTTGGTATCTTTGGGCAGACAGTAGCCACCGTATCCGAAGGACGGATTATTGTAATGTGTGCCGATACGCGGGTCAAGACCCACACCGTCAATAATCGCTTTAGAATCAAGTCCTTTCATCTCAGCGTATGTGTCCAGCTCATTAAAATAGCTTACACGCAGAGCCAAGTAAGTATTGGCGAACAGCTTCACGGCTTCCGCTTCTTTCATACCCATAAAGAGGGTGTCAATATCTTTTTTGATTGCTCCTTCTTGCAACAGGGCTGCAAAAGTCTCCGCCGCTTTTTTCATACTGTCAACATCCGTCACTGCCTTGATGGCTTCATTTTCTTCTGCAAAATCCGGTGCTTCAATAATCTTTGGATAACCGACAATGATACGGCTGGGATAAAGATTGTCATACAACGCCTTGCTTTCACGAAGAAACTCAGGTGAGAAAAGGAGGTTGAATTTCTTAACTCCTCTTTTGGCATACTTTACGTAAAGATTACGGGTATAGCCCACAGGAATGGTACTCTTGATAACCATCACGGCATCGGGATTCACTTCCAATACCAGGTCAATCACTTCTTCCACATGGGAGGTGTCGAAGTAGTTTTTCACCGGATCATAGTTGGTGGGGGCAGCTATCACTACGAAGTCGGCATCCCGGTAGGCTTCGCTACCATCAAGAGTGGCTGTCAGATTCAATGGCTTTTCCGCCAAATATTTCTCAATATACTCATCTTGTATCGGTGAAATTCTGCGATTAAGCTTTTCCACTTTTTCGGGCACTACATCTACAGCTTTTACTTGGTGATGTTGAGCAAGAAGTGTTGCTATGCTCAGCCCTACATAACCGGTACCGGCTACGGCTATTTTTATCTCTTTGATTTTTTTCATTGTAAGCACTTACTATATGGCTAGAATGCCTATAAAGCTATTCTAGCTCACATTGAGTTATATTTTTTGATTAATAATTACGTTGAGAGTCATACAATGAGTGCTTACTTACATTAAGTATTTGCTTCCTCAAATAAGACTTTTGCTATTGGAAATATTGAAAAACTAAATGTTAGTTAATCTTACACTCTTTGAATTTGCATTCTAGCTCTTTCATATATATCACTTTATTTCCATTTTCCTTTTCTCCGGTTTTAATAATTTGAAATTGAGTTCCTTTTACAAAGTTGACTTGCAGTTCGTTGTTTTTATTATAAATGTGATATAAACAATGGGCGTGTGTTTTTTCAGCTCCTAATGTCGTAATTACATAGCTGTCACGGTTTCTTTTAAAATCTTCTATACTGGTGGTAAGGCTATGACTAGGCATATAAATATCACCCGGTTGAAAATCAACAGGATCGTGAGAAGTAAGATTTCTATAGAGAGCTCTTTTCTATATTCTCTGAATTATGAATGATGCGTTCGATGGATTGTGCCACCTTTTGCAATATGGAAAGTAGTAATTCCTGTTTATGCATAAATACCCTCCTCCATGATGCAACGTTTCAGCAGTTCATCCATATTCTTTCTTAATCGGACGATATCTACAGGACATCCGAATATAGCCTGCAATTCCTCTTTGATGTGAATGAGATGAAATATATTGGGGGTATCCAATTCTACACAGATATCCACGTCACTGTGCTCGACTTGTTCGCCGCGGGCTACAGAACCGAAAATGCCAATTCGGGAGATGCCGTATTGGGCTGCTTTCCTCGATTTGTAATCTTTCAGTATTTGCAGATATTCTTGAGTCGTTTTCATTATATGAGCATTGAATTTTTCTCAAAAATACATATTATTTCTGTGAATGCAATGAATGTGCTTCTTTTTTTTATTTCACCGCTTCCACAAACCCCACCGGCATATCCACTCCGGCGCATCCCAGCATTTCCAGTCGCACTACCACCTTGCTGCGTCCGTCCACGTTCACCAGCTCTCCTTCCATTCCCGCCAGAGGGCCTTTGATTACCCTCACCATTTCACCGGGAGCCAGTGGTGTGCTGCACATTTCCACCGCCTCTTCGCTATAGTCCAGCATAAACTTGAAACGCTCCATCTGCAGGTCGGGAATCACGGCAGGTGTATGTTCGCCCCTCAGCACCATGTAGCGGCTCACCGACGAGAGTGTCAGCACTTCCGCACGTTCCTGCGGTGTGGCGTGCACAAAAATCATCATCGGAATCACCACGCGTGTCACCTTCTGACGACGGTGCGTCCATTGGTGAATCTCCTCCTGCACGGGCAGGAAGTTCTCGATTCCCATTTTCGTGAGACGCTCGGCAGTCTTTTTCTCGTGACGGGAAAGCACGTAGGCTACATACCATTTTTTCATTCTATATCAATCAAGGGGGGGAGTGGAAAGGAGGGGATAAGGTGCGCTACGCGGTCGTCAGTGTAATCTCACTGCCGATCCCTCCTTGTTATTCTCTGCAAAATTAGACATTAATTTACGAATTACAATATTTTGTTCATAAAAACTCAAATATTTAACATTGTAATTGCGGATTTTTATATTTTTGCTCCTTTTTAATTTTTAAATATTTTAAGAATATGAATAAAAAGAAGATTTGGAAACAAATCAGGACAGATGGAACAAGGTGAGAAGTGTGGAAAAAGAGTTGGAGGAGCTGGAGCGAGACATTGAGAATGTATCGTTCCGACAGCTGGCGGAACTGAAGCGGATGTGTAGGAGGGGCTATAAAATATTCTCCAATCAACAAGAAAAGAAGAAGAAAGGGGAAGATTGACCGGCAAAAGAAAAAGAGGCAGGAAGAAGATCGATTGACCTAAAAGAAGAAGGGGAGGAGTGATAACGTAAGCGTCTCCGTGAGTCTGTATGGCTGTCCTACTGGGGCTTTTTATACCGTTGGGGTATAAAAACGAAGCATCATGGATTTAAAAGAATACAGATTGGGAACAATTTGGAAAGGTTCCATTGGAATATTGTCCTTACTGTTAAAAAGAATAAATAAAAAGAAGAATGCCAATTGTACACTTTAGTTCTGCCGGCTGTTTGTTAGGATACTGATAAACAGTAGGTAAACGGTGGGTGATTTGGCGTAAAGTGTAATATTTCGTCAGTTTTAGATGTCGTACTTTCGCACATTGCAATTTTGAATTGCAGGCGAAGGGCAACGTTTTTTCCCTATCTTAAATTAAAACCCCATTTTAACATGGATTTTAATGATTTGTGCTCTTTCTATTTTAACGTGCGCGAACAGCGTTGCATTGAAATGTCACTGGAAGAGTTTGTAAATTACATCTGCAACGGACGATGGAAATCGACGGTCGAGATGTATCACCGCCTAATGGCTGAGGGCGATAAGAGTAAAGCCAAAGAGTTGAAGAACAAACTGCCCGGCCTGGTGGTGGCGGGGTATTGCGAGGGAAGCCATGCATTGAAGAACCGCCGCACGTGGAGTGGGAATGCCATGTTTGATGTCGACCATACGCAGGGACGTACACAGGAGTTCCTGCAGAAGCTGAAGGCGGTGCCGTGGGTCGGGGCAGGTTGGCGAAGTGTATCGTACGATGGTCTGAAAGTGGTGGTGCGTATCGAGGCTGCAACAGTCGAAGAGTATGTGCAGGCTTATGCGGTGGTGGCGTGGCATATCGGCCGCGTGATTGATTTTCCGTGTGACATGAGTTGCAAGAATCCCACTCGTCCGTGTTATGCGTCGTATGACGAGGAAGCCTTCTGCAAGCCCGCTTTCGAGCTTTTCCCTTGGCGGGAATTCCTCAAGGAGCATCCCGATAAAGCGGCACAGATCATGGAGGAACTGAAGGTGAGACCTGCCGCACCGGACAGCACGACAGGAACCGCTTCGGAATCTGCTTCGGAGCCTGTCTCGGAACCCCCGTCGGGCATCCTGCGCACCTTTTTTAATGACTTTCTGGCCCACAACGCTTTCATTCCCGGAGCAAAGAATGATTTCTTGCTCAAATTGGGTCGTATAGCCCGATATAAAGGACTGTCCGATAGTGAGTTGAGACAACTGGAAGCGTTGGCTGTGGAGCGTCTGAGCGATGCCGGGTGTCCGCCCGAAGATATCATCCCGAAAATGGATGCCGGATATCGTTATGTGGATAAAACTAAATTGTCTGATTATCAGCGTAATAATGCTAATGGTTGGGACCACAAGGACCAGGGACCATCTTTATGCTTTCCCGGTCCCGTGGGAGAGGCTGAAAAGGCTGAGAATGAGAAGATTGAAGCGGACAAGCTCCACAAGAACGCTCCCCGCTTTCCGAAGTCGGTGTACGACGCTCTTCCCGACCTTCTTGTCCGTGGCTTGGAAGCAGCTCGAAGCAGCCGTGAAAAAGACCGTCTGCTGCTGGGGATGCTTGCCAATCTGAGTGCTTGTCTTCCCGGTGTGTGGATGAATTATGCCGACATGTGCTACACTCCTCATTTTTATGCGATGAGCCTTGCCGGTGCGGGGCGCGGCAAGGGGATTGTGACGCTCGGCTCTATTCTGCCCGATGCTGTTCAGCGCTATCTGGAAGACAAGAACAAGACGGTGCAGTCGGAGTATGACAAGAAGCAGTTGGCATGGGCGCTGGAAGAGCGTTTGGCCATTCAGGAGAAGCGTGTGCCCGACATCGACAAGCGTCCCGAGCCTCCGGTGAAGCGCATGCTCAAGATTTCGCCCAATATCTCGAAGAGTCAGTTGATTATTGCGCTTGAGGAGGCCGGTGCGCAAGGGGTGGTGATTAATGCTTCGGAGCTGGATATGCTTACCAATGCCATGAAGCAGGACTGCGGAAAGCATGATGATGTGCTTCGTGCCGCTTTTCACCACGAGGAGGCATCGTCTTATTATAAGACGGATAAGCGCATGGTGGTGGCGCATGTTCCTCATCTGGCATTGTGTCTTACGGGCACTCCTTCTCAGCTTCACCGTTTCATTTCGTCGTTGGAGAACGGTATGTACAGTCGTATGGCTTTTTATATCGGTGAGGGACGGTGGAAATGGATTTCGGCAGCTCCCGTGGAGGGTAGCACCGACCATGTGAAGCTGTTCAGGAAATTGAGTGAAGAGGTGCTTCGTATGTTTGTCTTTTTGTCCGGTTCGCCCACCGAGGTGTGTTTCACTCCCGGGCAGTGGGAGGAGCATACGCAGCGTTTCAGCAACGTTCTTCAGGAAGTGGTGAGTGAAGATGATGATTCGCATGGGGCGATTGTGTTTCGTCACGGGTTGATAGCGGCCCGCATAGCCATGGTGCTGACGGCGTTGCGCAAGTGTGAGCCGATGTGGAATGTGCAGCAGTGCCGGTGTACGGATGAGGATTTTCATACGGCAATGGATATGGTGAAAGTGTTGTTGGAGCACAGCTTGCTGTTGTCTACCACCGTGTCTGCCGTGGAGTCGGGCAAGGAACCCAAGCCGATGAAGAAGTTTTATCGCATACGTTCGGTACTGGCAAAGCTTCCCGAAAGCTTCACTTATACGCAGTTGAAGGAGGGGGCTGTGGAACATGGAATACCTTCCAGTTCGCTTAAAAGATACCTTGTCCGTTTGCTTGAGATGCAAATCATTGAAAAAGAGGATGGTATGTATCATAAACTCTGTAAATCCTGGTCCGGAAACTCATAAAGGTGGGCCCTGGTCCCAGTGGTCCCAAAGTTAGATGTCATTATGTTGATAATCAGTCTGTTGATTGTGAATCGTATTGGAAATAACCGCAACCACCGGGAGGGCACCTGTGAAAGCTTCCGCTGCACCGTTTTTTTGTTGGTTTGAGTGGGGGGATTTCTATGGTGTATGTGTGGGGTTCAGGGCAGACCCGTGTGTCTGCCCGATAGCATTCACCCTGAAAAAAGACCTTGATGTTCTCGAAAAACATCAAGGTCTTTTTCCCAAACATAATAGTCTTTTCCTGAAAGACGGAAGAGTTTTCCGGAAACACTTTAGTGCGTTTTTGTGCTGCTTTTCTTTCGCAGCTCTCTTTTCCGCTAAGGCTCTCCCAGGTATTTCACAATGATTTCCACCTCCTGTTTCAGGTAGCAATGGCGGTATTTGTTGTAGCCTGTGGCATTGAGTTCTTCCGTCAGGCGGGGGATACGCCGTATCCATCGATAGAGGTTCTGCAGGGCGGCTCCGGGTTCGCGTCCGGGGCAATAGAGCGACGCTAGTTCTGCCTTGTCGTAAGTGCGGATGGCGAATGTTTCTTCTTCTTTCTTCATTATTCTTACTATGATTATTTATTGTTCTTTAATGTAAATATAGCAATAAAATCTCTGATTGTCAAATGATTAATGAAGTTTGTTTCGACATGCTCCGTTCTTTTTTTGAGGGGGGGAGGAGTTCCTTGTGGAGTAGATGGAATCTTCTCCGGCGGAACTCCGAATGGTCTCTGTTTTTTTAAGTCTTTCTCATGGAAGATGAAGAAAGTAGGTTACAGAGATTCGATTTCTGTAAGGGAAAGGCCGGTGACTTGCATGATTTGCTCAGAGGTCATTCCCAAGGATTTCAGGTTGCGGGCCGTTTCAAATTTTTCTTCTCGACGTCCTTTCTCGATTCCTTTCTCAATTCCTTTCTCAATTCCTTTTTCAATCCCTTTCTCAATCCCTTTTTCAATTCCTTTCTCGATTCCTTTTTCGATTCCTTTTTCAAACCCTTCTTCGATTCCTTTCTCGATCCCTTTTTCAATCCCTTTCTCAAACCCTTTCTCGATTCCTTTCTCAAACCCTTCTTCAAACCCTTCTTCACTTCCTTTCTTTGCTGCATAGTCGATGGTAGCCAAATAATCACGATAGGCGTTTACACTGTTTTCATAGCGCACACGGTCTTCTTCGGAGAGAGAATGAACATCAACAATCTCTTCCAACTTCTCAAATACGGCTTTCTGAGCTTTAAAAGGCATACGATTTAATGTTTCCATGTTATTTAATACAAATATCCAACGTTCAAAATCCGTTTCGCACTCTGTTTCTGTCTTATTAAACAGGGGTAATGCGATAAAGATTTGCCTCAGTTTATCCGAAAACAATTTTCCGGTCTCACGGTCTGTCAATATAACATCGGTGCGCAACTTATGGTTCTCGTCCAACAGGAAATTGATGAAGAAGACTCCGTACACCGCTTTTATATCGAACTTCCAACTCTCTCCCTTCACGCCCTGACGGACAATGGCATGGGAAAGATAATACAGAGCACGTTCCTTGAAATAAACCTGGGAGCGGTTTTGCATCTCCACAATTATTTTCTCACCAGTGTCCGTAGTGCAGTAAATGTCGTAAATAGCAATACGGTCTCCCGGATACTCAGGCAACTGCTCATTGTTCAGAAAGGTAAGGTCGGTTATCACCCGTTCGCCCTCCAACAAATCATTTAAGAACTCGATTAGCAACTCCTTGGATACTTCCTGACCGAATATTTTCTTGAAGCCGTAATCGGTGAACGGATTGATAAACTTTCCCATTATGTTTTTCTGTGTTTCTATAACGGACAAAGATAATGATTTATATGGAAAAGGCATTCGGTGCAGTCTGTTTTTTTAAGAGTGAGGTCGATGTTTCTCAAATGCTCTTGCTGAAAGCAAGTTTTCAAGACCATTCGTTACCTTTCTCCACCAATTCCGACGAAGCCCGATAATGGCTTCTCTCACCGTCGTATCTTTGTCATGTAATCACAGAGTAACCGGTGCTTGAGATTTCGAAGTTATAAGTATAAATCATTAAAAATTAGAAGATTATGTCAAAGTCAGTATCTTATTCGGTCGTACCCCGTAAAAACCCGCAGGAACCCGAAGCGGGAGTACGTTTCTATGCCCAGGCTCAGGCCAGCGGCGATGTCACAGTCCGCGAGATGTCGGAACGAATTCAGAGAACCTGTACCGTGACACGTGCTGATGTGGCGGCAGTGCTCACGGCGTTGGAAGATGTGATTGTGGAGGCGCTGAGTGCAGGCGAGATTGTGCGTCTGGCGGATTTGGGCACGTTTCAGATTGGTGTGAGCGGCAAGGGGGCCGATTCGGAAGACAAGTATGATGTTTCCATGATTAACAAGGCGCGTATCAATTTCCGTCCCGGACTGGCGTTGAGCGGCATGCTGACGGCGCTGTCGTTCAGCAAGGTGAACAAGTTGCCTAAGAAGGAGGAGAAGAAGCCTGAAGAGGAAGTCTCCGGTGTAAACGAGGGCTAACCTCTGAGGGTGTGTCAAAACTGAACCGGTCTATCAAATCGTCAACTGTAGGGGGGTGCCTGCCCTTACCAACGGTCACGGCCTTGGGAGTAATACACAAACAAGCTGTTTGGAGTGGGCAAACCTCGTCTCTACCGATGAAATGACAGCATTATAAACGTTTTGGCACATCCCTAAAAAAGTTTCGGAATAGAGTTTTAATCGTTTGAAAAAGGAGGAAATATGAAAAACTTGATTATTAAGATTCTGGAGTGCATCATGCTGCTCCTCAGAGCCAAGAGAAGAAAGAATGAGAGAGATTAACCTGATTGTAGTCCACTGTTCCGCCACACGTGCGGACAGGGACTTTACTGAAAACGACTTGGAGGTGTGTCATCGGCATCGCGGATTCAATGGGGCGGGTTATCATTTCTATATCCGCAAGAATGGGGATATTAAGAATACGCGCCCCCTAGAGAAGCCGGGAGCACATGCGCTGGGCTACAATGCGCGCAGCATCGGTATTTGTTATGAAGGCGGACTGGATGTCCGTTATCGTCCCGCAGATACGCGTACCGAATGGCAGAAACACTCTTTGAGGGTGCTTATCCGAACGTTGTTGATGGATTATCCCGGCTGCCGGGTGTGCGGACACCGGGATTTGAGTCCCGACCGCAACGGAGACGGACGCATCAGCCCCGAAGAGTGGGTGAAGGAATGTCCCTGTTTTGAGGTGACAAGTAAATTGTATGAGTAAAATATTTATATGATTTGTCCGTAGATAAATGAAAATCCCTTCCCTTTGTGTTAAATAATTAACATTTTGGGGAAGGGATTTCTAGTTGTCTATTATGTAACTAAAAAATGAAGTATTATTTATTTACTTTTTTCATCGTATCCGTAACCGTAGCCATAGGTTCTACCATAGCCGTATTTGCCATACGTGCCATATCCGTACTTTCCGGTTTTGATGTTTACATCATTGATGATGGTGCACAGGTTGGGCAACTTCTTATGGTCTCTCAGTTCGTTGATGAACAGATAGCCTGCTTTGGGTGTATAACCGGCACGGCATACGTAAATACTCATGTCTGCCACGCGCGAAATCAGTTGGGTGTCGGTCACCATACCGATGGGAGCGGTATCGAGTATCACATAGTCGAATTCCTTTTTCAACCGGTCGACAGCCTGTACCAGCGAGTCGCGTGCCACCAGTTCGGTCGGGTTGGGAGGGATGGCACCGCCGGGCAGGATGTACAGGTTGGGGGTGACATTGGACTGTTGCAGCAACGACATTAGGTCGGTGTGTTCCGGGTCGGCAAGGTAACGGGTGATACCGTCTTCCTTATGCGACATCTGGAAGGCTTTGTTCAGTCCCGGCTTGCGGATATCCAGCCCCACGATGACCACTTTCTTGCCCAGCAGGGCAAAGCTGATGGCAAGGTTGGCAGCCACAAATGATTTTCCTTCGCCACTGGTGGTAGAAGTGATTAACACCACCTTCTGATTGTTGCCCAACATATACTGCACGTTGGTACGGACATTGCGGAAGGTTTCGGCCATCATGTCGTTCTGGTTTTCGTGTACCACCACCGAACCTTCTTTCGGCATATTGTCTGATGCGGGAATATCGCCGATGATGGGTACGGTAGTCAGTTTCTCTACGTCCGAACGGTCTTCTATCTTGTATCTCAGCAGTTCGATGATATAAATGATGCCCACCGGGATGGCGATTCCCAAGACGAAGGCAATCAGGTAGATGAGTTTGCCTTTGGGAGAGACGGGGAGCAGACCTGCCTGTGCTTCGTCCACGATACGGGCGTTGTTGGCGGTAGAAGCCAGCGTAATGGCGTTCTCTTCGCGTTTCTGCAACAGCATGAGGTACAGTCCCGCCTTGATTTCCTGTTGGCGCGAGATGCTCACCAACTGGCGTTCCTGACCCGGTGCGCTGGTGATTCGTCCGGCGTATTTTCCTGCCTGGCGTTCAAGGTCGGCTTTGGTAATCATCAATCCTTTCTGCACACTCAGGATGGTGGTCTGCACGTTGCTGCGCATGGCACGGATGCTGGCGTCCAGGTTCACCACCACGGGGTTGCTTTCCGAAGAGGTGCGGAGGAGGCGTTTGCGTTCCAGCAGCATTTCGTTGTAGCGGTTGATGAGTTCGGTCAGGCCGGTGTCTGTCAGACCCACGTTGACCGGCAATACCTCGTAGGCATGGTCGGGGTTATTGGCATACTCTGACAGGAATTGCACCAGACGGAGCTGGGTGCTGTTTTCGGCACGTTTCTTTTCGTATTCGGAGTTCTCGCTGAGTGCCAGTTGAGCGTCACTCTTCAGGTCGGTCAGTCCGGCATCTCGCTTGAAGGTTTCCAGCTCTTTTTCGGTGGTTCCCAGCTCTCCGTTGATGATTTTGATACGCTCGTCGATGAATTCGGCAGTCTTGCTTGCCACTTCGTTCTTATCGTCGTTGGCATCACGGTTATAGATTTCTATCAGCTTGTTGATGAAGTCCACGCCGCGTTGGGGACTGGTATTCTGTAAAGTGATTTGGGCAATGGTTGTGGTCTTGGAGGTCGGTTCCACGGAAAGCGCATCGGCATATCCGTTTGCCATGATGCGCGGAGCTGCCACGGTGACGGTGATTTCCTGTTCCTTTTCAACGATTGCCGAGTCGCCGGGAGTAAAGCTGAACGTACCGTAAGGAGTAGTGAGCAGGGCAGGAAGTTTGTCGAAATCCTGTTTGAATTCCTGTTCGTCTATTTCCGTGCTGACACTCAGCTTTCCTCCGGGTTTCAGTACCACTTCAAGCACTGCTGCGCCATTGGGCAGTTTTTCTGCCTCTTCGGGGGTGAGCCACACTTTTACCGGTGTGTCTTTGTAAAGCTCTACAGGGCGGAGGTTCTCACGGGTTCTGTAGTTGATATACAGGTCCAGTTCCTCCACTACCTTTTTCAGCAGGGTACGTGAGTGCAGTACTTCCACTTCATTGTCGAAGTTGCTGGTGGACGAGTAAAAACCGAGGTCTTCCAAATCGCCCAGTCCGGTGCCGGCGCTGCTGTTTTTCTTGTTGTCTTTGATAATGACAGAGCCGGTAATGCTGTACACCGGTGTGGTATAGTGCAGATAAATCCATCCTCCTATCAGGCATACCACAATGCTGGCAACAAACCATTTCCAGTGGATGAGGTATTTGAAGAAGAGGGCTTTGTAGTCTACCTGTTCTTCTTGTTCGGTATAAAGATCGTCGTATAAATTTTCTTTCATAATGAAATCGGGTTGTTTTATCGGGAAATAGTAACAATAAGGCTGGCAAGCGACACGAGTGTACCCACTACGGAGAACCAGATGGTGGTACTGTTACTGATGCCGGCGTTTTTGGCCTTGGTCTTATTGGGGGTGACGTAAATCACATCGTTTTGCTGCAAGTAATAATAGGGAGACAGCACAATGCTTGCATCGTTCAGGTTCAGAGGGATGATTTCACGGTGTCCCTGTGCATCTTCACGGATGAGCTTCACGTTGTCGCGTTGTCCGTAGATGGTCATATCGCCTGCCATGGCAAGTGCTTCAAACAGGTTTACTTTCTCGTTGGTGATAACAAAGCTGCCGGGTTTGGTCACTTCTCCCATCACGGAAATTTTATAGTTGGCCATGCGTACATTGACGATGGGTACTTCCGTGATGTAGGTTTTCAGCTTCTCTCTGATGAGGTTTTCGGCTTCGCTCTTGGTGAGTCCGCCGATGTGCAGGCTGCCCAGTACGGGGAAGTCGATATTGCCTTTGTTGTCTACCAGATATTGCTGCAATACGGGTTGGCTCGTCAGGCTTCTGTTTTGATTGCTGACGGCAGTGGCTACGGTCAGGTTGAATGGTGCTGCTGTTTCCGGGTCCGTAGTATTGACTGTGATGGTCAGCAAGTCCTTGGGCATGATGCGGGCATCATAGAGGGGAGTATTCTGGCCGGAAGTGTCCAGATACTCGGATGCTTGCAAGTATGGAACTTGTTTGTAGGCGGAACAGCTTGCCAATACGAAGGCAAGAAGAACCAGCAAGGCATAATTCATTTTTTTCATTTGTCTATTCGTTTTTTATGTTTTGTCTTTTTGGTTAATAAGCTTGTTTGTCTTTGTGGAGCACATTTGCCACGGTTTTATAAATAATGTAGAGGTCGAGCATGAATGTCCAGTGTTCCATGTACCAGATGTCTGCTTTTATGCGTCCTTCCATTTGGCTCAGTTCGCGTGTCTCTCCACGGAAACCGGTCACTTGCGCCCAGCCTGTGATGCCCGGTTTGATAAAGTGGCGCACCATATATTTATTGATAAGCTGCGAGTATTCTGCCGTATGTTTCAGCATGTGGGGGCGGGGACCGACAATGGACATATCGCCCAGCAGCACGTTGATGAACTGGGGAAGCTCGTCAATGTTGGTCTTGCGCATAAAGTTGCCGAACTTTGTCTTGCGGGGGTCGTTTAGCGTAGCCTGTATCTTGTCCGCATCTTTGTTCACTTTCATCGAACGGAATTTGTAACACCAGAATTCTTTGCCGTTCAGTCCGTTTCTTTTTTGTTTGAAGAAGATGGGGCCCGGCGAGGTAATCTTAATCACTGCGCTGACTATCAGGAAAATGACAGGGAACAGGGTGCAGAGGAATAAGAGTGAGAAAAAGAAGTCGAAGGTGCGCTTTATCAGCCTGTTTTCAAAACTGCTGAGAGGCTCTTCGTGCAACCGCAGGATAGGCACACTGCCTATCAGACCGAAGCTCATGCGGTGGTGAAGGTAGTTGCGCACATTGGGCACACTGTAGAAATGTACCAGATTGTTTTCGCAATAATTGATGACCGGCAGAATGCAATTGCCCATCGAGGATGGAAGACTGCAATAAAGCTGCTCCACACGATGCTGTTTCAAGTAGTCGATGGTTTCTTCGGGCTTGCCCAGATAAGGACAGGAGACCGGGAAATTTTCGTTGGGTACGGAATCGAAATAACCGATTACACGATATCCGCTGGTGGGGTCGTTGGTCATCTCATGATAAAGTTCCGTCATATTTTCTGTACTTCCCATATAGACTGCCGTGCGTGAGTTGCCTCCGCGTTTTCTGTATATTTTAAGGCAGGAACGGAAAGCCAGCCGGTAGCAAATAAGGCAAAGGGTGAACAACAGATAAAAAAGGATAAAAAAAGGATGGGAGTATTGACCGAAATCTGCCAATGTGAAAGTAGTCATGGACAGCAATATGAAATAAAACATATTGAGCAGATTGTGTTGCACAACCTGGTCGGCACGTACGCCGCGACGGTGCAGGATGATGCCTCTCGAAATGGTGCAGGCAAAATAGCACAAGCTGAAAAGAACCAAAATCTGAGGCAATGTTCCGTCAGATACTTTTTGTTCCAAACAGGTAGTCCATAATATATATTGTAAAACGAAAAGGACATCCAGAATGACTAAATCCCCAATAATGACTGCTGATTTTAAGGCTTTGTTAAATCTTTGAACCTGTATCATAATTTCACTCTTTATAAAATTCTTTTCTTATGTCTTTGAAGATCGTTCGGAGTAGTAATAATGCTGTGTTAGATAATATTTTTTATCAAAAGACTATCGCGAACGGTTGTAATTATATATATTGGCATAATCCCTTTTTTGTGGGGACAAAGTTATACATTATTAATTGTAATAACAAATTCTTCTTTGCTTTTTTTATATAAACGTTAATATTTTGATAATATTAAAAAATATTCTTTAGTACTTAGAAAATATAGAAAAAGTCTTGTGTTATAAAAGAAAACGGTGTTTTTATTTCATCGAAATTCAATTTATTCATAGATAAACGCTTGGAAGGCATTTGCTTTTTTACTTATCTTTGCAATTAGAAACTAACCATATAAAAACATGTTAATAGACCTATTAAAATCCTCTTATTTTTCGCTCTTCCTCATTGTGGCGTTGGGCTTTATGTTGGGAAGAATCAAGATTAAAGGGCTGTCGCTGGATGTGTCGGCTGTTATTTTCATTGCGTTGTTGTTCGGACATTTCGGTGTGATTATTCCCAAGGAGTTAGGAAACTTCGGTCTGGTGTTGTTTATCTTTACGATTGGTATACAGGCAGGCCCGGGATTTTTCGATTCTTTCAGGAGTAAGGGAAAGACACTGATTATTCTGACCGTACTCATTATTCTGTCAGCCGGACTGACGGCAGTGGGACTGAAATATGCGTTTGACATAGATACGCCCAGTGTGGTGGGCCTGATAGCGGGGGCATTGACCAGTACTCCGGGACTTGCGGTGGCTATCGACAGCACAAATTCGCCTTTGGCTTCCATTGCCTATGGTATCGCTTATCCGTTTGGTGTCATCGGTGTGATTCTGTTTGTGAAGTTGTTGCCGAAGATTATGCATGTGGATTTGGACAAGGAGGCGCGCAGGCTGGAAGCGGAGCGTCGCGGCAGTTTCCCCGAGCTGGGTACTTGCATCTTCCGTGTGACAAACCGTGCCGTATTCGGACGTACGCTGGCACAGATCAATGCGCGTGCCATGACAGGGGCAGTGGTGTCACGTGTGAAGCATGAAGAAAAAATTCTGATGCCGACAGCCGGAACGCTGTTGCAGGAAGGAGATTATGTGCAGGCGGTGGGCAGCGAAGAGTCGTTGCAGCAGTTTGCGGTGCTGGTGGGCGAACGCCGGGAAGGGGAGTTGCCGCTGGACCATACACAAGAGATAGAGTCATTGTTACTGACTAAGAAAGATATGATAAACAAGCAGTTGGGCGATTTGAACCTGCAACGAAATTTCAGTTGTACGGTAACTCGTATTCGCCGAAGCGGTATCGATCTTTCTCCATCGCCCGAACTGGAACTGAAGTTTGGTGACAAACTGATGGTGGTGGGCGAGAAGGAAGGACTGAGAGGCGTGGCACGCTTGCTGGGTAACAATGCCAAGCAGCTGTCCGATACGGACTTTTTCCCTATTGCCATGGGTATCGTGCTGGGCGTGTTGTTCGGCAAACTGAATCTTTCTTTCCCCGGCGGGCTTTCTTTTTCTCCGGGATTGACGGGAGGCGTGTTGATGGTGGCATTGGTGCTGAGTGCCGTAGGTAAGACAGGACCTGTCTTGTGGTCTATGTCCGGACCTGCCAACCAGTTATTGCGCCAATTGGGTTTACTGCTGTTCCTGGCAGAAGTGGGAACATCGGCAGGAAAGAACCTCGTGGCTACGTTTGAAGAAAGCGGTATGCTGCTGTTCGGAGTGGGAGCAGCCATTACCCTTGTACCTATGTTGGTAGCCGTTTTGGTGGGACGACTGGTGTTTAACATCAGTCTGCTGGACTTGTTGGGTACCATTACGGGCGGTATGACGAGTACACCGGGACTTGCCGCCGCCGATTCGATGGTGGACAGCAATATTCCGAGTGTGGCATACGCTACGGTATATCCGATTGCCATGGTGGTGCTGATACTCTTTATCCAGATTATCGCTTCTGCGGTATACTAGGAGATAAATAAAAATAAGATATGAAGGTTTTTTTTACGTTATTGTTTGTCTGGCTCCTCGGAAGTACGGCCTTGTGGGGACAGCCTGCCGATGTGGTATGGAACAGTCAGAGCCGGAATTCATCCGGCTCCATGCCTTGTGGCGGAGGAGATATCGGTATGAATGTGTGGGTAGAGGATGATGATGTCTTCTTCTATTTGTGTCGCAGCGGTTCGTTTGATGAGAACAACACGCTGCTGAAGCAGGGACGTTTCCGTATCCGGCTTACCCCCAATCCGTTTGCCGGCAGGAGTGATTTCCGCCAGACGCTTCATCTGAAAGACGGATATGTGTCCGTCACTACTCCGGTGGGGCAGATGCATATTTGGGCGGATGTGTTCCATCCTGTGGTGCATGTGGAGGTGGAAACCAAGGAAGTGACCTCCATGCGTGTCAGTTATGAAAGTTGGAGAACGGCAGATCGGGTGATGAGTCGCGAGGAAGGACTACAATGTTCTTATGCGGGAGAGTGGCCCGGAACGGTGGTCACCGCACACGATTCCATCCTGGTAGGAGAAGAGAACCTGACTTTTTTTCATCGAAATGCCTCGCATACCATTGTCGATGCTGTCATAAAGCAGCAAGGCCTGGAAAGCGAGGCTTTTCATTTATATAACCCGTTGAGAAATCTGATATTCGGAGGCCGCATTGCGGATGATTTGATATTCAGCGGCACACGCCGGGGGCATTACTGCGGAACGGAGTATGAGGCATGGACATATAAAAGCAGGAAACCTGCCAACAGACAGTCTTTCAGAATCACCTTGCATGCGGTACAGACTCCTGTTGTGTCCGATTGGGAAGCCGGACTGGAGAAAACGGAAAAGGAACTGCATGCGGCAAAGGACAAAGAGGCGAGCCGCCGATGGTGGAATGAGTTCTGGCAGCGCAGTTTCGTGCGGGCGGAAGGAGAAGCGGCTCGTGCGGCACGCAACTATGATTTGTATCGCTATATGGCAGCTTGTAATGCATTCGGACAATGGCCGGCGAAGCCCGACGGAGGGCTGTTTACGTTCGATCCTTCGACAACGGGAGGTGAATCGCAACTCACACCCGACTACCGAAGGGGAGGGGCGGGTACGCTGACGGCACACAGGATGGCACTGGTATATTGGCCGATGCTGAAAAACGGAGATACCGACCTGATGAAGACCCTGTTTGAGTGTTATCGCCGTCTGCTGCCCACGGCGCAACTCCGTTCGCAGGTGTATTGGGGATATTCCGGGGCTTGTTTCAGTGAAGAGACGGAAAACTTCGGCTTGGTGAATCCGGCGGCGTACGGACTGAACCGTCCCGAAGGCTTTGATAAAGGGAGGGAATATCATCCTTCTTCGGAGTATGAATGGGACGGTGTGCTGGAGACGTGCCGCATGGTGCTGGACGCTGTAAGCTATGACAGTATGGACATCAGCCGCTACATTCCCCTGATAGAGAGTTCGCTGAATTTCTTTGATGTTTATTATCGCGGCACGGCTGCCCGCCGGGGATACAGCGATTTGGACGGAAAAGGCAAGCTGGTTCTGTATCCGGCTTCGGCAGGGGCAACCTATAAGATGGCATATAATCCGTCGTCGACCATTGCCGCACTCCGTTCGGTGCTGGAGGCCTACGGACGTAAACCCGATATGCTGGCGCGTATTCCTTCCATTCCTTTGCGGACGGAGGAAGGAAAAGAGAGGATTCTTCCGGCTGAGGTGTGGGAACGGACAGGTGAGGCAGGTACGCCCCAGTTGCTCCCTGTCTTTCCGTGGAGAATATACGGAGTGGGCAGGGAAGGATTGGAAACAGCCCGTAACACGTATCTGTTTGACAGGGATGTGCAGAAGTGTCGTGCGCAGACCGGGGAGAAGCTGGACAATGTGTGGGCTGCCTGCCTGGGACTGACGGAACAGGCGTCCGAGCTGACTTTGAAAAGACTCTCCGACGGTCCTTATCGTTTCCCGGCTTTCCGACAGACTAATGACGCGTGGACGCCTGATTTGAATGAAGGGAATGCCGGTATGATGGGGATGCAGGAGATGCTGTTGCAGGAGGTGAATGGAAAGATTTTGCTTTTTCCGGCATGGCCTCGCGGATGGGATGTGCACTTCAAACTGCATGCTCCGGGGCAGACCACCGTGGAAGCGGAATGGAGAGGGGAAAAACTGGTGAAGCTGACGGTGACTCCCAAAGAGCGGGAAAAAGATGTGATAAACTGTTTGTAAAGCAGCATAAAAATGAAAGAAGGATGGCTTATTGCCATCCTCCTCCCAAAGCTTTATATAGTCTCACCATGGTGATTTGTTTGTCTCTGACGGCATTGCTCAAGCCAATCTGTGCGTCAAAATAACTACGCTGCGCATCGAGCACATCCAGATAGCCGATTACTCCGTTGATATATTGTAATTGCGCCAGTTCCATGTTTGTTTTGGAAGAGCGTTCCAACTGCAACCGTGATTCATAGATTTCCTTTATCTTGTTGAAGTCGACAATCGCATTACGGGCATCCTTGAAAGCAGTCAGTACGGATTTCTCATAATTGTAACACTCTTGTTCATAAGCGGCCTTTTTAGCCTTTACGATGGCGCGGTTCTTACCCATGGCAAAGATGGGACCGAGCAGATTGGCACTCAGGTAGTGGATGGGTGATTTCAGCAAGTCGGACATCTCTCCGCTTTCCAGCCCGTATTGAGCAGTGAGCGACAATTTCGGAAACATATTGGTATAGGCGATGCCTACAGCGGCATTGGCAGCTATCAGCCTTTGCTCTGCCTGACGCACATCGGGACGGCGTTCCAGCAAAGTGGACGGTAATCCGATGGGAAGACTTTCAGGCAACTTCACTTCATCGGGCATGATGGAACGTTCTATCTGTTTGGGATATTCGCCTGCCAGAAAAGCAATGTCGTTTTCCTTGATGGAGATTTTGCGTTCCAGGTCGGGGACCAATGTGGCAGTACGGGCATATTCCACCTGTGCCTGCTGGTAGGACGTTTCGGAAGTGAGACCGCCTTCAAAACGGATTTTGGCGAGGCGGACACCTTCTTCACGCGCATTTAAGGTTTGCTTGACAATAGCCAGCTCATTATCGAGTGCCACCAGTTCGAAGTAAGCCTGAGCTACTTCTGCTATCAGGCTCATCTTCAGTGCACGCTGTGCCTCTATGCTTCCCAAAAAGTCAGCCATACTTTTGTCTTTTGCCCAGCGGAGGTTACCCCACAAGTCCACTTCCCAGCTGACAGTGGCTTTGGCTCCTGTCTCGGGGTCGTTGCTGTATTTGTCACCTCCATAATTGGAAGCCTCCTTCTGAGTGTACACGCTTCCGTTCAGTTGCGGAAAGAGATTGGCAAAGTCAATTCGTTTCATGGCAGCCAATTCTTTGACACGGGCGGCAGCCATCTTGATATCTTTGTTGTGCTCCAGTGTCTTGTCTATCAGATTTTGGAGTGTGGTATCGGTATAGATTTCCCACCACTGCATTTCGGCAATGGTGAGCGTATCTTGTTGGGTAGAGTCCAGTTGCTCCGGCAAGTTCAGTTCGGGACGCGTATAGTGTTTCCCTATCTGGCAGGAACTGAATGTGAGTGTTGCCGCAGTTATATATAATAATGTAGATTTCAATTTCATAACTCTTCAATTATTAGCGTTTCATTTTTGCTTTCATCTTATAAATCAGGACAAAGAAGAACGGTACCAGCAAGATACCCACTGTTACGGCGCAAATCATTCCGAAGAATACACCCGTACCGATGGCTTGGCGGCTGGCAGAACCCGGACCGCTGGCGATAACCATCGGCAACATACCGAGGATGAATGCCAGTGAAGTCATCAGGATAGGGCGGAAACGGAGTTCGGAAGCATGCATGGCTGCCTGAACCACATCAACGCCGCGGTCTACTTGTTCCTTGGCAAATTCCACAATCAGGATGGCGTTTTTGGCTGCAAGTCCTACCAGCATCACCAATCCGATTTGGAAGTAAACATCATTTTCCAGTCCGCATCCCCATACGCCGAGGTAAGCGCCCAAGGCAGCTACCGGAAGGGAGAGCAATACGGCAACCGGAACCATCCAGCTTTCGTATAGGGCGGCAAGGAACAGGAATACGAACATGAATACCAGTGTCAGTACCAGACCTGTTTGCCCGCCTGCTTGTTTTTCCTGGAAGGAAAGTCCGCTCCATTCCACTCCGATATTGTCGGGAAGGTGTTCGCGGGCAATTTGTTCCATGATTTCCATAGCCTGACCGGAACTGTATCCGTCGGCAGCCTGGCCCTGAATCACGGCACTGTTGAACATATTGAAACGCTTGATGCTACCCGGACCCGTGGTGTAAGAAGTAGTACCCAGTGAGGTCAGCGGTATCATGGCATTGTCTGCACCGCGCACAAAGAACAGGTTGATGTTCTCTTTATGCTCGCGGTAGGGAGCTTCTGCCTGGATGTACACACGGTAGATACGGTTGAACATGTTAAAGTCATTGACGTATACAGAACCTGTGTATGCCTTCATGGTGGAGAATACATCTGCCAATGGCACACCCGAAAATTTCACTTTATCACGGTCTACATCGAAGTAGAGTTGGGGAATATCTGCTTGGAGGGCAGATGACAATCCCGACAGCTCTTTGCGCTTGGAAGCGTAGTACATCAGCGTATCCGCCGCATTTACCAGATTTTCGAAGGTTGCTTCTCCGCGGGCTTCAAGCTGCATCTCGAAACCGCCCGAGCTACCCAGACCGGGAATCACCGGAGGAGTGGAGAGGTAAACCTTGCACTCGGGATACTCGTTCAGGCTTTTCTTGACTTGTGCCATGACTTCGTCAATGGTCTGCTCGCCGCGTTCTTCCCACGGTTTCAGGATGACTGTGAGTTCGCTGCGTGCCTGGCTGCTTCCCACACGGGGACTGCTTCCTGCCACACTCTGCACATATTCTACGGCAGGTTGTTGCATCAGGTAGTCTACAGCACGTTCCGTTACGATGCGGGTGCGCTCCAGTGTAGCTCCTTCGGGTAATTCCAACTCTATCTTAAAATATCCCTGATCCTCGATGGGGAGGAAGCTGGTGGGGATGATGCGGTGGATGAGCAGGATGGCGATGAGCACAACACCAAAACTGCTGAGTACCCGGCGCGGATGCTTCACAAGGCGTGAAATGATTTTCACATATTTATGGTTGCCGACAGCCAGCCAGTGGTTGATGCGGCGGAACACGACATTCGGTTTCTTGTTGGGGTCCTTAGCCTTCATGATGAGCGAACACATCACCGGGCTCAGGGTCAGCGCCACTACGGTAGAGAGCAATACGGACACAACGATGGTCACGGTGAACTGGCGGTAGAGCTGTCCGGTGATACCTCCCAAGAAGCTGACCGGGACGAATACCGCAGCCAGTACCAGTGAAGTGGCGATGATGGCGCCTGTCAGTCCTTCCATTGCTTTCTTGGTGGCCTCATAGGGAGACAGGTGCTCTTCTTCCATGATGCGTTCCACGTTTTCCACCACCACGATGGCATCGTCTACCACAATACCGATGGCAAGTACCAGCCCCAGCAAAGTAAGTATGTTCAGCGAGAAGCCAAAGATCAGCATAAAGCCGAAAGTACCGATCAGCGAGATAGGCACGGCAACCAGCGGGATGACTGTTGCACGCCAGTTCTGCAAAGAGAGGAATACCACGGCGATAACCAGTATCAGGGCCTCGAACAAGGTCTTGTATACCTCGTGGATAGACTCTGAAATATAGGTGGTCATATCGAAAGGAATTTCATAGCTCATCCCTTCGGGGAAGTTGCTGCTGATTTCTTCCATTGCCTCTTTTACTTTCTGGGCTACTTCCATGGCATTGGCTTCCGGCAGCATATAGATGCCCAATACGGCAGCATTTCCATTGTTGATGGCACTTTCCGTGTTGTAGGACTGTGCTTCGAGCGAGATGCGTGCTACATCGCGCAAACGGATGATGGAACCGTCGGCATTGGCGCGGACAACGATTTCCTCAAACTGGCTGACGGTGGACAGACGACCTTGTGTGGTGATGGGGATGGTAACATCCAAGCCTTGTACAGGCTGTTGTCCCAATACACCGGCTGCCGATTCGCGGTTCTGGTCTTTCAAGGCATTTTGCAGGTCGGCTACGGTCAGACCGAAGTTAGCCAGCTTGTCGGGCTGTACCCAAATCTGCATGGCATAGTAACGGCTACCGATGTTTGATACACGTCCCACACCGGGAATACGACGGATCAGGTCAAGCACATTCAGGGTAGCGAAGTTACTCAGGTAGATTTCGTCAAACTTAGGGTCGGTCGAGGTGAGGCAGATGGTCATCAACTGGCTGGCTGCCTGTTTTTCCACCGAGATACCGTTTTGAATCACTTCGGCAGGAAGGCGCGATTCGGCCAGCTTGATACGATTCTGGATTTCTACGGCTGCCAAGTCGGGATCGGCTGAGATATCGAAAGTGACGGTAGCCGAGAAACCTCCCGAGTTAGAACTGTTTGACTCCATGTAAAGCATGCCCGGGGTACCGTTCAGCTCCTGTTCGATGGGAGTGGCAACCGCCTGCGATACGGTCAGGGCGCTTGCACCCGGATAAGAGGCGCTGATTTTGACCACCGGCGGAGTGATTTGCGGGTATTGGTCGATGGGGAGCATCGTAAGTCCGATGATACCCACGATGACAATCAATATAGAGATGACAGCCGAGAATACGGGTCTGTCTATAAAGAAACTTACTTTCATAATGTTTTTTTATTTGGAATGTGTAACTTCCCTTCTTTTACAGGGTTTCTTCCGGCTTTTTGTCTTCTGCGGCATCACTGACTTTGACTTTCATGCCCGGATTTAATTTGTGGTATCCTTCGGTAACAATCATTTCCCCGGCAGCGATACCTCTTTCTACCACTACATTGTTTTGGAATTCGGGGCCGAGTTCGACAAAACGTCTCTCTACAGTGGAGTCTTTGCGCATGACATAAATATAGGCTCCGCCTTTTTCGATAATAACAGATTTCAGAGGAACGACATCGGCATTTTCTCTTACGTCAAGCAGAAGTTTTACTTTGGTAAACTGTCCCGGAAGCAGTACACGTTCGGGGTTGGGCATCTCGGCACGAACGGAGAATGTACCGGTACGGGGGTCTACCTGCGGTTCGGCAAAGTCTACCAGTCCCTTGAAAGGATAGACGGTGTTGTCGGCCAGTGTGATAGTGATATTGGGCTGCCATGAACGGGTAGAGTCTTTACGACCGAGCTCTACGTTTCGCTCTTTACTCTTCAGATAGTCGAGAGCGGTCATGCTGAAATCCACAAGTACTGTGTCACTCTTTACGACAGTGGCCAAAAGAGATTTGGCACCCGGACCGACCAGTGTTCCGAGGTCGACATGGCGTTCACTGATGTGACCTGCCAGCGGAGAACGGACGATGGTATAGCCTAACTCCTGCTCGGCTTGGTCGAGGTCTGCCTGACTCATGGCAACAGAGGCTTCGGCCGTTTCAAAAGCAGCAATGGCATTATCCAAATCCAACTGGCTGGCAGCGTTCTGCTCATATAGCGGGCGGATACGCTCCAAGTCACGTTTGGCTTTCAATGCCTGTGCTTCATCCTTCTTCAACTGAGCACGTGCTTTGTCGGCTTTGGCACGATATTGTTCCTGATTAATTACAAAAAGTACTTGATTTTTTGTGACATAAGTTCCTTCGGCAAAAAGCATCTGTTCGAGGTAACCTTCTACACGGGCACGTACTTCGACAAACTGTTGGGCACGTATACGACCTACATACTCACCATAGATTTCAACGTCTTCACGTGTGACCGGTTCTATGGCTACTACCGGGGTTTCCTGTTGGTGCGCCGGCCGACGCGATACTATAAAATAAATACCTAATACTAGTCCAATACCTATGACTGCAATTGCTGTTCTCTTTTTTTTCAGCTTGATTTCTTTGTGTGTAAAAAAATGTCTCATACCTTAATTTGTTAATGTTAAGATGCCACAAACAGAACTACAAGCAGCGTGCCACGGGACTACTCAGTATTTTTCTTTATTCATAATCAGAGGTTTAGGCATTGAACAGCCGATGAATAAAATGTGGAATTGGTGCTACATGTGTAGAAAAAATCCACAATCGTCCTGTCATTCAAATAAAGAAAATCTAGTCTTGCTTTTGTGGTAAACTTAATTTCGCTGCAAAATTAATAAAATGATTGCTAATATGAAATATCTTGAGCTAGTTTGTGTGAGTAAAGAAGAGATGGCCTGTTTCTTCCATCAAATGTCGGATAGCCGCAATGGGGTGATAAAGAAGCATGCGGGGACCTGCATAACGCATTACGCTTTGCATTCGTTGGCGCATTTCGGGCTTGTAGCAGTGGACGGTGCATAAACGGCAGGTGGATTTTTTTTCTCCGAAAGGACAATGCTCCAGACGGGCATGGGCATATTTTAGTAAATCCTGACAAGCGGGGCACAACTCCCGGTTTCTTTCCTTCCTTTTGCAATAGAGGCGAATCATCAGTTCTACTATTTTCTTTTCGCGGGTAATGCGGCTCTTGATATGTGTCATGTAATTGAGGTTGTCTGTTTAAATGTGGTTACAAAAATACATATAATTGTGGAATATCATCTATCTTTACGCACGATTTACAATACTTATACTTTATGGCAACTTCTAAAGAGATGACATCGGGGCGGCCGTTTCCTTTGATTTTTAATTTTGCACTGCCGTTATTATTGGGAAATTTGCTTCAGCAGACTTATTCATTGGTGGATGCTGCGATTGTCGGACAGTTTTTGGGTATAAATGATTTGGCTGCTGTGGGAGCCGGTACTTCGGTGGTTTTTCTGATTCTTGGTTTTTGCAACGGCTGCTGTGGGGGATTCGGCATTCCGGTGGCACAGAAGTTCGGTGCGAGGGATTACGGCACGATGCGGCGGCTGGTGTCGGTCAGTCTGCAACTAGCCGTAGTAATGTCGGTTGTGATAGCGATTGTTACCAGTCTCTTCTGTGCAGATATTCTGAAGGTGATGCGTACCCCTGAAACAATTTTCCGAAATGCGTATTATTATCTGCTTGTGACTTTTATAGGAGTGCCCTGCACGTTCTTTTATAACTTATTATCCAGTATTATCAGGGCATTGGGCGATAGTAAAACACCTTTTTGGTTTCTGTTGTTTTCCACAGTACTGAATGTGTTGCTTGATTTGTTTTGTATCCTTGTTTTGGATTGGGGAGTAACAGGTGCTGCCATTGCTACGGTCATTTCACAAGGAGTGTCGGCGGGATTGTGTTACTTCTATATGATGCGTAAGTTTGAAATACTGAAAACTACTGTTGCTGAGCGTAAGTTTCAAACGTCACTGGCTCGTACCTTATTATATATCGGTGTGCCGATGGGGTTGCAGTTCTCCATAACCGCCATTGGCAGCATCATGCTTCAAAGCGCTAACAATGCATTAGGTACAGCATGTGTAGCGGCATTCACGGCGGCCATGCGTATCAAGATGTTCTGTATGTGTCCGTTGGAGAGTCTGGGTATCGCAATGGCAACGTATAGCGGGCAGAACTATGGGGCAGGAAAGCCTGAGCGAATCTGGGCGGGTATCAAGGCTAGCGGATGGATGATGTTGGTTTACTGCGCTTTTGTGTTTGTGGTACTCCTGTTGGGAGCAAAGACCTTTGCCTTGCTATTTGTAGAAGCATCCGAACTGGAGATTCTGAAAGATACGGAACTGTTTTTGCATATATCGGTAATCTTCTTTCCGGTATTGGGACTGCTTTGCATTCTGCGCTATACCATTCAGGGAGCCGGATACACTAACCTTGCCATGCTTTCGGGGGTATCGGAAATGATTGCCCGCACGCTGGTCAGTCTGTTTGCAGTACCGGCATGGGGATATTTTGCTGTTTGTTTCGGTGATCCGACTGCATGGGTTTTTGCCGACTTGTTTTTGATTCCTGCCTTTATCTATGTATATGGAAGAATCAAACGGATTGTTCCGCCTTCGGTTGGGGCAGCCACCGTTGCGTAAAGTCGGCTTTCACCTCGATAGTTACTTTTTCCTTGCTGACAGGATGGGTAAACTCCAGAGACTCTGCGTGCAGATAAAGTCTGTCGGCCTTGCTGCCGTAGAGTTCGTCGCCTTTGATAGGGCAGTGTAGTCCGAGGGAATGTGCCGAATGAACTCGCAGTTGGTGAGTGCGCCCGGTGAGTGGGTAAAAGGCGACAAGTGTTTGCGATTCTGTTCGGGCAAGCACCCGGTAACGTGTGATGGCAGGCTTTCCATGTTCTTTATCCACTATTTGACGGGGACGATCTAAAGGATTTAGGCATAAGGGAAGATCAATCGTTCCTTCCTCATCAGACACTATGCCTTCCAGAAGAGCGGTATAGCGTTTTTTGATACTGCGGTTGCTGAACTGGGCTTGCAGATTTTGATGTACCTCTTTCGTCTTGGCAATGAGCAGAAGACCTGAGGTGGCCATGTCCAAGCGATGGACTACCAACGGACCGGTGGCATCCGGGTACAGGTGGCGTATGCGACTGTAAACGGAATCGGCTGTTTCTTTTCCGGGCACGGATAACATACCCGCAGGCTTATTGACTATCAATAGATAATCGTCTTCATAGATTATATCGAGCACCGTTGTCCGGTGATTGTCTTCCAGCAATGGATTTTCTTCTACTTCCAGCCCTTGAAGCATGTGACCCAGGATGGGTTCGCACTTTCCTTTGCAAGCCGGATAATAGTGACCGTGATGCCGTATCTCCGCTTTTGGGGAATCGCCCCACCAAAATTCTGCCATAGCCACAGGGCGGTAATGGTGGAAATAGGCGTATTGCAATAGCTTAGGAGCGGCACATTCGCCGGCGCCTGCTGGGGGAATCTTATGAACGGTGTGCGCAAAGATGCTGCACAGATCTTTCACTTCTCCGCGGGCGTTCAGCAAGCGGAATTGTTCAAACAATTGCTGTTGCAAAGTGGCGGAACGGCTTTTGCGTTCATTCTTTAATGCTTCTATTTGAGAAACGTATGTGTCCGTTTCTTTTTGCAAGGAGGATAGGTGTTCTTTCAAACTACGTTCCAAACGCTTCAGTTCGGCCTTTTGAAACTGGCTTTCTCGGATCATGGCAGCCTGTTCGGATTCACTCAGTTGTTCCGTCTGACGGCGGCAGTCGCGCAGTTCTTTGGCAGCCTTCAGTTTGGCTTTGGCTTGTGAAAGGAGTTGGCTGCATCGTGCTGTTTCTTCTTCCAATGCTTGCCGGCATTTCTGATAAGAGGTATCCTCTTCCAGCTCACGTATGCGGTGGTTGATGGCGGAGATATGTTCTTCTTCTTTCTTGAAGAATCCGTCCGGTTGGAGTAAATCGTAGATGGGAGGAACAAAATAAGGATGGATATTTTTTCCGGCTAGAATGCCTGAGAAAGCAGCCAGATAACCGATTTCGCCCTCTGTGGTTTGCACAATCAGTACGCCGAACATTTTGCCTTGCTGCAATTCATCTTGCCATTGAGCCTGATGCTGTAAATAGACTTGTACTTCATCAGCCGCCATCACACACAGGGGGTGAGGGGTGTAATGAAAAGGATAGGTAAACTTGTCCGGCAATGCAATGTGAGCAATGGAGCGGGTGAAATGATGCAGCATATCTGTATTTCGTTATTTTCTATTTTGGGTGCAAAGATGAGTATTTGTGTCGAGATAACAAAAATTAAATTGGAATAATCAATATGCATCCTTTCTTTGTTTATTTTTGTATTACCTGCTCGAGTGGGTAATGAAGTGATGTATAAAAGTTAAATAAAGATGAACAGAATGAGAAAATTATTGTGTCCGCAGTGCAAGATATCCGGTATGTATGTGAAGAATGCTACAGGGGAGAGATTGTTGGTTTATGTATCTGATAAAGGGGAGGTTATTCCTAAGTATGAGGATGTATCGACAGAAGGTTTTGATATGAATGAGGTGTTTTGTTTGGGATGCTCTTGGAGTGGTGATCCACGCAAGTTGGTAAAAAGATAGTGGGATATGGAGATGAAAATTGTGTTTATAGGTAACAGCTATATGACTTATTGGCCGTTCGAAATGTATTTCTTTCACAGGAAGACATATACGGTACGAACATTTATGGCACGGGAACTGTTATAATATATGTAATAGTAAGCATAAAGTAGAGAGTGTTATGATGAATATATTGATAGTCAGTAATAATGATGCTTGTCGTAGCAGAATGGCTATGGAAATATTGACTTCTTTTGGAAGAGGAATGAAAGTCTTTACGGCAGGAGTGTTGCCGGGAAATGGTATTCCTGATACTGTTTTCAGTGTGATGGAACAAAATGGGTATCATTTGTCCCACAAAAAGCCTGTGGATGTGGAGCTGTATTGTCATCAGCCTTGGGATTATGTGGTAACACTTTGTCGGGAAGCGGAAGAAAGCAGGAAAGATTTTGATAATGTGGTGAGAAATTGGAAGCATTTTTTGTATAATGATCCTTTTCAAGCTTATTATAATGATGAGGACTTGGTGGAACAACAGGTGGCTGAAGTATATGATTTGATGCACAGACAACTGTATGAGTTCTACCGGGATGAACTGAGTGAGCAGCTTTTGCCGAGATGCCGGTGTGGAGCCAATACCTATTGCCGTTGTGAATAAGGACTATTCATGGTCTGCCGGTTGCCATTGATGAAGTTTCATGTTTACACAGCCGTTGGCTTTGAGAGTAACTCCTTCTTTCTCTAACAATGCTTTTTGTTCTTGCCATCCTGGAACCAATCTTCCTTGGCTGTTAACAACACGATGGCAGGGGAGGCACCATTCTTTGGGGGCATGAAACATGGCCCAACCTACCATGCGTGCATATTGGGGTTCTCCTGCCAGATAAGCGATTTGTCCGTAAGTCATGACATAACCGACAGGAATCTCCTTGACAATGCTGTATATTATTTCATAAAATTGAATTCTATCCACTTTATTTTATTTTTAATGAAGAATGAAGACAAAGGTAGTGTTATTTTTACTATTTTTGCCCTTATGTTAAAGAATTAACCTTATAAATAAAGAATAATGGATAAAGTAATAATTAATTCGTATGAAGATTTTGAGAAATTAGTGGGACAGGAAATAGGTGTTTCTGACTATGTGGAAGTTTCTCAAGAACGTATTAACCTTTTTGCCGATGCAACATTGGATCATCAGTGGATTCACGTGGATACAGAACGTGCGAAGGTGGAAAGTCCTTATCATAGCACGATTGTACATGGTTATCTTACCCTTTCTTTGCTTCCGCACATGTGGAATCAGATTATAGAAGTGAATAATTTGAAGATGATGATTAACTATGGAATGGATAAGATGAAGTTCGGCCAGGCTGTCTTGTCGGGACAAAGTATTCGTATGAGAGCAAGCTTGCACTCTTTGCAGAACCTGCGTGGGGTAGCAAAAGCTGAAATCAAATTTACTATCGAGATTAAAGACCAGCCTAAAAAGGCATTGGAAGGTATTGCAATCTTTCTATATTATTTTGAGTAATCACGATTCTCAGGCATGGATTCATACGAATAAATTTACTTTTTTCGTATCATCCGTGCTTGAATAGTATTCATTAGTAAGTTGGATTTTGTTTTGGCACACTTTCCCTGTCCAAAAACTTTTAGAATGCTCTTTTTACTACTTGTAAACACATTCTATCCGATTTCCATCCGGGTCTAGTATTACACTTTCAAAATATCCGTCACCCGATGTTCGGGGCTCGCTTGCAATGATATATCCTTTGGTACGGAGTAATTCCGTGGTTTGGAGTACTTCTTCTTTGCTGTCGAAGGAAAAGGCAAAATGAGTTAGCCCTTGTCTGTTTTCCTCTATAGGGGCATGTTGGATATCTGTGCGGCTCATCAGCTCCAAAGTAGCACCTCCGTTAAAAGAAATAAAATAAGACTCGAATCCCTTTTGAGGATTAATATACTTTTCATTACTTTTCCCTTTAAAATAGGTGGTATAGAATGTTTTTAACTCTTCTAGCCTAAAGGTCCAGATAGCAAGATGATGTATGGTCATAATTAAATTAATATTATTGGATTATTTGTTTTATGGTTTCAAAGGTAATATAAATACTATAATAAGTTATCGTGTGGTGCCTGTTTTTTTTAGTTTATTCTTTCTATAAAACAGGATTAAACCGTGAGTATATTTAAGACTTTTCTTGTGTTCGTATACGCGCTTTTAATATAATAATGTATATTCGATTTCCTTCCAGTTTTGTTGTTTTCAAAAAGTCTTTGTTCTGTATTGTTGTAAATCAGCATGTTACAAACAAGTTTCAAAAAAGTGTAAGAAAAATCAGATGATATGTTTGGCAGTTAGGTTGAAACCGCCTACCTTTGCATCCGCAATCGAGAGAGATGCGGCACTGAAACAGTGTGTGACTGACTTGGTGAGACAAGCGTAGGAGAGTTTCTCCTTTATAAAGGATTCTGCACCCGATATCTTACCTTAGCCGGGCTAAGGGAGCGAGAAGGGATAAGACCTTTTGGAGCATGCAACCAACCGCCTGAAAAAAAAGTTCAAAAAAACTTTCGAAAACATTTGGTGGTTAAAAATAAATCTCTTACCTTTGCACCCGCTTTTCAAACGGAAGCACATAAAGAAGAGTTCTTTGAAACGATTATAGATAAACAAACAAGTAGTACAAGTCTGCATGTTATATAATATATAATGTGTAGAGAAACAGAAACCGTCAATTATAGATTATTGATAGATTTGGTTCTTGAGCAGATTATCAACTTAAGTGTTGAAAAATAATATTTTTACAATGAAGAGTTTGATCCTGGCTCAGGATGAACGCTAGCTACAGG
>ERZ826613.109-NODE-109-length-118843-cov-4.723356_pt1 | contig 118843 bp, 107 predicted proteins | sample MGYA00519925_ERZ826613 | MGnify/ENA primary metagenome ERZ826613 (study PRJEB31778, sample SAMEA3449236) | human gut metagenome | biome: human gut; feature: human-associated habitat; material: faeces | place: United Kingdom | collected 2010/2012 ... | reverse complement strand
TATCATACTCTATTCTTTTATTTAAGTCAATAAAAATTTATGAAATATGTTAAAACTGATTTACTTAACAAAATCATCTCTGAAAATCCTGAAAAACTTGTTATGGACTCCGAACAAAATTATTACAGCCAGATTGACAGTCTGTGCAGGGCAATCTCACTGAAAAGAGAAACTCATCCGATAGTTCTTATTTCCGGCCCTTCCGGCTCAGGAAAAACATCGACAGCAAATGAAATATCAAAGGTACTCAGAAATAGTTACAGCTGTGAAAGCAGTGTAATATCACTGGATAATTATTTCCGCTCAAATAATTCGCCAAATATGCCGAAGGATAAGAAAGGTAATATAGATCTTGAATCACCGTTTTGCACTGACCTTGATCTTTTGCAGAGCAATATTCTCTCGATGAAAAACGGCGAAGAATTTATGATGCCGATATTCGATTTCAAAAAGCAAAGCCGAAGCGGTTATGTTCCGTTCAGACGTGAGGAAAACTCAATAGTCATAATGGAAGGCATACATGCCCTGAATCCTCTTGTTACAGGCGAAAACAACTTTGCAACCTGCGTTTACATAAGCGTCCGCACAAGACTCAAAACCAGTGAAAACCGAGTGCTTCACCCACGTCTGATAAGGCTTATGCGTCGCCTTTGCAGGGACAGTCTTTTCAGAGGAAGAGATCTTCAGGCAATTTTCAGTTACTTTGAAAGTGTTTCCGAGGGTGAAGAAAAATACATTCTGCCTTTTAAATATCGTGCTGACTTCCAGATTGATACATTCATGTCCTATGAAGTTCCGGTCTACAAAAGTTTTCTCTATACAAAACTTATCGAAGTCCAGCAGATTTTCAGCGGAAACATCTGTTATAAAAATATTGTTGATTTTCTTAATTTATTACTCCCTGTCAGCGAAAAAAATGTTCCGGAATCTTCTCTTATCCGTGAATTTATAGGATAGCATAAAAAGCAGCAAGCCGGATTTAATTTGACTTGCTGTTTTGTTTTATTTCAAATCTGTCATAAGCTCAATTGCCTGTTTGTTATTACATATATTTGTCACCTTATACGAGCCGCCATATTCACCGTCTATTGTCCACTGAAGTTCTTCATCACATTCAAATTTTATTTTTGATGTACGGAAAGATTTGATGTATGCTGTATCAATATCAATGTCAATGTTAAGCAGTGAATGAATAATCCTTTGCAAATCAAGCGGATTGCTTGGTGTTTTTATGAGCGTGACTTCATACAGTCCGTCATCAAGCAGGAAATCGCTTAGCGAAAGAAGTCCCGCAACAGATGATGAATTTGTTACCATTCCGAAAATGTAGTCGTCCTCTATCGTTCCAGTGTCATACGTCACACTCATGTGATATGACTTGATACTTTTAAGTCTGGTAAGTCCGTTCAGAATATACGCAGCGTGTCCCAGCATATTCTTCGCCTGCTGGGAGGTTTCATAGGTCACTTCTATAAATGCACCGAATGCAGCAATGTAAGTGAAATATTTATCATTAAAGCTACCGATATCGCATGGATAAGGTTTTCCGTTTATTATCCACTGAACCGCCTCTTCGATTCCCTTAGGAATTCCGACACCCCTTGCAAAATCATTTGTCGAACCGGCTGGAATATATCCGATAGGTATCTTGTCCTCTGACTTCATAACGCCCTGAATAACTTCATTAAGCGTTCCGTCACCGCCTGAGCATACTATAAGATCATATCCGACATTGCAGGCATATTTTGCAGCTGCACAAGCGTCCAGACGCTCCTGCGTCGGTCTTGCTGTTACTTCGTAACCGGCTTTTGTAAACATATCAATAACTGAACCGAGCTTTGAACCGATTGTTGCCTTTCCGGACTGCAAATTAAATATAAAATATAGTTTTTTCATTGTATAATCTGCCTTTCATTTGTACATAATTATATTATACATTAAATTTTAACTTAATTCAACATCTTCAGAAATTTATTTTTGAAAATTTTTCAAAAAATTTCAAAAAAAGTGTTGACAAACCAAAAAAGTTGTGATATAATAATTAAGCAGTCGAGAGAAAGACACAAAAAAATCAAATACATTGGGGTGTCGCCAAGTGGTAAGGCAGAGGACTCTGACTCCTCCATTCCGTGGGTTCAAATCCTACCACCCCAACCAGTTTAAGGTTCGCAATAGCGAGCCTTTTTTATTTTATCCTTAAAATGAATTCAGACCAGTTTATAAAAATGACGCTTTTAAAAAGCGTCATTTTTTTGTATTTTTCAATTTATATGCTTTAATAACTTTAAGACGTGAAAATTCCTCACGTTCTTTTTCTTCAAGGCTGTCAACAATATACTTAACCATATTTTCATAACGTGGTATCAGTATATTCTGAAGTGCATTAGCTCTTCGCTGTGCTTTTTTTATAGCTGTTGCAAGACGATAAATGCTGTTATCTACCTCAGCCAGAACAACTGTCATATCCTTTACCTGTGAAAAAGATACATAAGCTTTGTCAAGCTGTGAATTCGTTGCATAAAACCCGTAAGGTACACTGGTTTTCTTTCTTGTCAGTGTAACATTTGGAATATCAACGCCCATAACACTCCTGTAAGTAACGGATATTCCGTTTTCCTCCGGAACACTTTCCGCTATCTTGTCAATTACTCCAAGAGAAATATTAGCGTCCTGCAAAGCCGCATACGCCTCTTTGTAAGTATCTTCAATAGAACCTCTCAAAGATTTAGCCTTGTCTATAAGCTGCATCATTTCTCTGATAAGAATATTTCGTTTCCTGTCCATCAAATCGTAACCCAGCCTGCAAAGTGCAAGAGTTTTTCTTGCTTTGATCAAATTACCCTTGGTCGGGAAAACCTGTTCTGCCATATGAAAACCTCCGCCTGCTTATAATCCGAAACGTTCCTTTGCACCCTCAGGATCATATTTCTTGTCTAACAGTTCACTGTCTATTCTGTCAAGTTCACTCTTTGGAAGCAATGAAAGCAGTGCCCAGCCCAGATCAAGTGTTTCCTCAATTGTTCTGTCTTCATTGAATCCCTGAGAAATAAAATGCTTTTCAAACTGAACGCCGAATTTTATATACTGTCTGTCTACATCTGAGAGTTCTTCTTCACCGATTACTGATGAAAGTGATCTTGCGTCCTGAACTTTTGCATAAGCCGCAAAAAGCTGGTTTGAAACCGCTGAATGATCATATCTTGTATAGCCCTCGCCTATACCGTCTTTCATAAGTCTTGAAAGTGAAGGAAGTATTGAAACCGGAGGGTAAACACCTGTCTGGTCAAGACTTCTGTCAAGAACTATCTGACCCTCTGTTATATATCCTGTAAGGTCAGGTATAGGATGAGTAATATCATCATTCGGCATTGTCAGTATAGGTATCTGTGTAACACTTCCTGTTGAACCCTCTGCAATACCTGCTCTCTCATAAAGCGAAGCAAGGTCTGAATACAGATAACCCGGATAGCCTTTACGTCCCGGAATTTCACCCTTGGACGATGAAAATTCACGAAGTGCTTCGCAATATGATGTTATATCAGTCAGAATAACAAGTATATGCATATTTTTTTCAAATGCAAGATATTCCGCAGCAGTCAGCGCACATCTCGGAGTCAGTATTCTTTCAATGATAGGGTCATTGGAAAGATTCATGAACATAACAACTTTCTGCTGAACTCCGCTTTCAGCAAAGCTTTTTTTAAAGTAATCAGCAACGTCATTCTTAACACCCATTGCACCGAATACAACTGCAAAGTCCTGACCGCTTTCATCAGCTATTTTAGCCTGTCTTACTATCTGAACGGCAAGCTTGTTATGAGAAAGTCCCGAACCGGAAAATATAGGAAGCTTCTGTCCTCTGATAAGCGTCATAAGGCAGTCTATCGAAGAAATTCCTGTTCTTATATAGTTTCTCGGATATGTTCTTGAAACCGGATTCAGCGGCTTTCCATTTATATCCTCAAATTTTTCAGGGTAAATATCTCCAAGTCCGTCAATAGGCTTTCCAGAACCGCTGAAAACACGTCCGAGCATTTCCTCAGACAAAGCAAGCTCCATAGGTCTGCCTGTAAACTTTGTTTTGGTATTTTTAAGTGAAAGTCCCTTTGTACCCTCAAAAACCTGAAGTACTGCCTTTTCACCGGATATTTCAACTATTCTGCCGACCCTTTCAGTACCGTCATTCAGACGTATCTGTGCGACCTCGTCATATCCGACATCCTTTACATGATCCAGAGCGATAAGAGGTCCGTTTATTTCGCTGAGTCCCATATACTGAATACTGCTCATACGGCTCTCCTTTCATCTGCTTTGCTGTCAAGTTCTGCAAAAGTATCCGTAATTTCTTTTCTGTAATCCTCAAACATTTCAGGCTTGTCATTCGGTATATCGTACTTCACCTTGATAACCTTTTCCATAAAGCCTGTTTCCATTATTTCGCTCATTGAAACACCTTTCGAAAGCGCTTTCTTAGCCTCATGATAAAGAACAAGAATAATATCCATCATAAGCTTCTGCTTTTCAAGAGGAACATAGGTATCATCTTTGTGATAAGCATTCTGCTGCAAAAATCCGACTCTTACAACTCTTGCAAGCTCTATGATAAGTTTCTGTTCATCAGGAAGAACATCAGCACCGATAAGCTTTACTATCTCCATAAGCTGATTTTCTTCAATCAGTATATTGGATATTTCCTGACGCATCTGAAGAAATTCCGGTCCGGCTTCCCTGTTATAGAAGTCTGACAGATCTTCAATATACTCGCTGTAACTTGTTGTCCAGTTTATGGCCGGATAATGTCTTGCATATGCCAGCGACTTGTCAAGTGCCCAGAAACATCTTACAAAACGCTTGGTATTCTGTGTTACAGGTTCTGAAAAGTCTGACCCCTGTGGAGAAACTGCACCGATTATTGTAACCGAGCCTTCCCTGCCGTTTAAAGTTTTCATGTATCCGGCACGTTCATAAAATTCGGACAGTCGCGACGGCAGATATGCAGGAAATCCTTCTTCTGCCGGCATTTCTTCAAGTCGTCCGGAAATTTCACGAAGAGCCTCAGCCCATCTTGAAGTTGAATCTGCCATAATAGCGATATGATAACCCATATCCCTGTAATATTCCGCAAGTGTAATACCTGTGTATATGGAAGCTTCTCTCGCCGCAACCGGCATATTTGAAGTGTTAGCTATAAGAACTGTTCTGTCTGTCAGCGGACGGTCTGTTTTAGGGTCGATAAGCTCTGAAAATTCCTCAAGAACCTGAGTCATTTCATTTCCTCGCTCACCACAACCTATATACACGATAATATCTGCATCACACCACTTTGCAAGCTGATGCTGAGTCATCGTCTTTCCTGTACCGAATCCTCCCGGTATCGCTGCTGTTCCGCCTTTTGCAATAGGCAGAATAGTGTCGATAATTCTCTGTCCGGTAATAAGTGGTCTGGAAATCATAAGTCTTTCAGAAACAGGTCTTGGCTGACGGATAGGCCACTTCTGACAAAGAGTCAGTTCATGAACATTACCCTTTTTGTCTTCGATTTTACATACAACATCGTTTACACGATACTGTCCGTTCTCAGCGACCCATATAACCTTTCCGCTGAGCAAAGGCGAAAGCATACAGTAATGCCTTATAACAGCCGTTTCCGGACAGGAAGCATAGATATCTCCGCCCCTGAGTTCATCTCCGGCTTTTACTTCCATTGTAACATCATAGAATTTTTCTTCATCAATGGCAGGTACATTAACACCTTCATCAATAAATCTTCCTGATGCCTTTTCAATTGCTTTAAGCGGACGCTCAATTCCGTCAAAGATATTTGAAATGATTCCCGGCCCGAGCGTAGCACTCATCGGTGCGTTCGTATTGTAAACAGGTTCGCCGACTTTAAGTCCGGTTGTAACCTCATAAACCTGTATCGTAGTAAATTCCTCGGTAATTCCGATTACCTCGCCGATAAGACGCTTGTTTCCCACATACACCATTTCCAGCATGGAGAAATCCTTGGTATTTTTAACCTTTACAACAGGTCCGTTTACAGAATAAATCGTATTCAATCCCGTTCACTCCTCTTATCAGCTTATCTGATCTTTGCCAAAGCTGTATTTCTGACTGAAATTTTTCCTGCTTTCTTCAAAAGCATTGTCAAGAGTTTTATCAACCACAATTCCGTTACCGGTATCAACAACCGAAATACCGCCGATTTCTATATCAGGATCAACTTCCGTTTTACAGCCCGAAGTTTTTTCAATATCCTCTTTATAGACAGCATCATTTTTCGATATCATGATAATGCAGTTTTCATTCAGTTCGCTCTTTTTAACAAGTGAAATAAGATAATCCTTATACTTATCCGACTTTGTAAAAGAAATGATTTTTTTGTTTACAGCTTCAAAAATATTTTCTGTAAGCATTTCTCTGTGTTTCAGCTGTTCTATGCGAAGCTGCTGCTGTTTTAAAGCATAATTTTTTCTGTACTCGGCTTCTGAATCCTTCACACACTTCTGTATCTTTCCATAAGCCTCAAGAAGAGCGTCATCTTCTGCCTTTTCAATTTTCTGCCTTTTTTCTGAATTTGCCCTGTTAATTATGGAGCTGATTTTTTCATTGACTTCCATATTAACCGAATTCATAAATTTTTCAAGCTTTTCATTCTGCAATTCGTCCATTACAGCACCTCCCATATTACAGTTTCAGACCTATCGCATCACTTACATAATTATTTATTGTTTCAGTTATCTGCGATGTTGCGTGTCTGTCAGGAATTTCAACGATAAGGGGTGACTTATGATTCAGCTTTATATCATAAACAAGTCCGCTGCAAAGTTTCACAAGTTTTTCTGTCATAAGGATTATTGCAATATCCTTATCCTTTATCGCCTTTTCCAGTTCCCTTTTCACTTCGTCCGGCTGATGAACAACAACACCATTTATTCCGGCAAGCCGCATACCCATCTGAGTATCAATATTATCGCTTATCAAATAAAATTTCATGTTAAATCACCCTCCGGCTATGATTTTCTTTCAGCATTAAAGTGCATTCAGAATCATAAATGAAATAAGGAATCCATAAAGTGCAACACCTTCACCAAGTGCTACGAATATCAAAGCTTTTGAGAATGATTTCGGTTCTTCTGCAACAGCACCGATAGCAGCAGGAGCAGCTGAACCAACGGCAATACCACAGCCGATAGAACCAAGTCCTACGGAAAGTGCAGCAGCAAGATATCCAAGTCCTGCGTTTCCGATAGTTTCAGTTACTGTCTGGGCAGCTTCAGCATTTACAAAGCCACCTATCGGCAGAACAACTGCAAGCGCAAGAACTGCAAAGAATGAACAGAGATTCGTGATGAATGCTTTCTTTGCCGCACTGTTGCTCTTTTTCTTTTTAAGAACATAAACAACAGGAAGCATTAAAAGTACCACTGCGAAAAGCGGGAGAAGAAGAATTTCAAAGATGTTCATAACAAAAACTCCTTTAATCAATATTTTTATTATAATTTATGCTAACAGGTTCAAAAGGCTGTCCGTCTCCGTCATAGAAACGTGAAAAGACTTCATAAAATTCCAGTCTTAAAACCTGTATGCCAACAATAAGACCTTCCATACCGATAACAAAAATATTTCCGATAACAATAACTATCGGTGATGCACCCTTGGCAACTGTTTCCGAAAGCATCATTACAACAGACATCATACCTGCATGAGAGAAGATAAATCCGCCGATTCTTACGAAAGAAAGTGTATTTGTTGCATATCCGAGTATGAATTCAAACACTTCAAAGAAATTGGAAGCAATGAAATCACCGATACCACTTGCCAGTCTGAATTTTTTCCCTGAAACCAGACAGCCGAGAGGCTCCCGGAAAAACATCAGAACAAGCGGAAGAACTATCAGACACAGCACATAAGGTGTTGTGAAAAGATTGCCGCTTCCGGTCATCATAACCGCAAGTCCTGCAAGAAGCGAACCGAATAACACAAGCCCCACGACTCCGTTATTCCCGAAAATTGAATTTACATAATCTTTTCGTTTAAGACAGGTTATGATATTTATTATAATAGAAATTATAATTATAATAACGCCTATTATAATCGCCCCTATAAGAATACCCATCGTGTTTTCCATTACCTCAAGCGGCTTATGTTTAAGTCCGATGAGCTTGTAAAGCGGATTCAGTGCCTCTTCAAATCCGAATACCGAACCATAGATAAGTCCGAAAAACGCACTTGAAATTCCCACTCGTTCAAGTATAGCACCAAGCGTTATGCCTTTTTTCTTATAGACGATAAATCCGATAAGGGAAATCAGAAGTCCCTGTCCCAGATCGCCGAACATTATGCCGAACATTAACGTGTACGTTACAGCTACAAGCATAGTCGGATTAAAACCGTTATAAGAAGGAAGTCCGTACATTTCAACAAACATTGAAAACGGCTTTGCGAATTTGTTATTTTTCAGTTTTACCGGAATTTTTATATTCCGTTCCTTCTGAGCATCTTCCGTCACAACTGAAACAGTGTCAATTGATTCAAAAAGCTCTTTTACATACTTTAATTTTCTTTTCGGGACAAATCCCACAAGATAAAATTTATCTTTATAAACTGCCGCATTTTTACGCAGTTCAAATATATCATACAAATATTTTATACGGCAGAAATACCGGTTGAGTCTGTCTCCGTTTTCTCTTACATACTTTTCCTTCTCATCGCTGAGATTTTCAAGCTGTTTTTCAAGTCCGGAGATTTTATTTCTGAGTTTTTCTTCCTCAGCTTCCGGTGTTTCTGTTACAAAATCAGGAAACCATATTCTTTCAAAATAAAGGGATTTGAAAATATTATCCGTTTCCTTTATACTGTCTATCGGGGCAAAATAAAATCCCCATTTATAACTTCCGTCATCATCATACGGTATAAAAATAAATGTTTTATTTTCATAATAGCCAAGCTTCAGATAGCTTTCATCAGGAAGTTTTCCAAACCTTACGTTTATATGTGTGCAATTAAAAAGATTTGCAACATCTATATCCATACCTTTAAGATGCCCGAGCTGTATAAGAGCCTGACTGCTTTCCCTGATTTTTTCAGATGCATCGCTTATTTCCATATTCATCTGAGAAAGCTGTTTTTCAATTTCTGAAAATTCTGAATCAATTTCATCAAGGCTCATGCCATATATTTCCCGGGTATCAGTTTCATGAAAGCTGAATTTCTTTCCCGCATCAACTGCAACAATTCTTTTAAGCAGTTCTTTATAAGGATTGTCCTCATCAAGCCTTGAAAGTTCACTCTCGCTTCCGACTGATTCCCTGACTGCATCACCGATATGAAAGCATTTACACTCAACACATTTTTCAAGTGTCCTGTCAAGATCCTTCAGTAAACCGGCTGCGGAAAGAAACTCCATCTTTTCAATAGACATTATCTCACCTCCACATTATTATTCATAAAAGTCAGTGAATAATAATCTGCTTTTCCATATATGATGCACTTTTTCCATATCTGATACTTTCAACGATCTTTATAATATTCTGTAATTCGACCTCAGAAAGATACATAAGCGAATAAAGACTTACAGCCGCACTGTCTGAAAAAGTCAGTGCACGCCTTGCCATACCGCATCGAAGCTTAACAAGCTCTCTTTCAAAAGCCTCGCTTTCCATATTCTCGCTTATACCTTCCATACGCCTTCCGTAAAGATTTTTGGACAATGTCCTCAGAAAATCCTCAGGCGAACCGGTTTCAAAAAGCTCATTTTGCTTTTCACGGCTGAGTTTGCCGTAAAACGGCAGCATATTCTCTTTCAAGATATCAGCATCAGCATAAAAATATTTTTTCATTCTGTATGAATTGATAATATTTATTATGTCAGTCTGAGCATATATCTGTTCAAGAAGTGCAGCTTTTGATTTTCCGTCAAAGGCTTTTTCAGCTGTTTCAATAAGCCATTTCAGATAATATGTTCTGAGCATTACTTCGCATTTTGTATACGGTATGTTTCCATTTTTATCCGCTTTGATATTTTTTATTATATTGTAATACGGAGTATGTTTAATAACTTCAAGCAGCTTTTTAAAATCCTTTGCCTTTGCAAGTTCTATAAGGTCAAAGCTTGTTCTTTTCATGAGATAAGCGTGCATGGATTCAATATAGACATCATCACGCTCATTATTCAGATAAAGTATCGCTTTCAGCAGTTCACGAATCTCAAATCTGACAAGCAGAAAATTGTAAAACGGTTCATCGTTAAGATGCTGGAATTTACAAAGTTTCTCATACTGGTCATAATAAGCTTTATTAAGAAGTGATTCAAGAAAGCCACGATGCACAGCAGATGTATCAACATTTGCAAGTGCTTCGGAATAATGAGTATTACGTTTCAGATATTCCGCTGCTTCGCTTACCTTCTTTTTGGACATAAGCTCAGCATAATCGCTTTCTTTCAGACGCTTTCCGTAAACAGCCCTCGCCTTGGCAACAGTAGCATTTTTTGAAGCCTTCACAATTACTCACCTACGATTTCAGCAAAAATCTCACTTTCAATTCTCTGATGATTTTTATTGTAATAGTCATCAAGAAATTTCAGTTCTTCATAATGCCTTTTTTCAAGTTTTGCACTTTCGCTTTCGAGTTCTTTTTTATTAAATTCCTCAATTTGTGAAATTTTTTTCATAGCACTGTCCAGAAGTTCTTTTTTCAGAGCCAGACATTCATTTTCCGCCTCGCCTAGTATCTGCTTTTCCTTTTCAGATGCAGCTTTTATTTTCTCATCCGCATTACGGTCAATCTCAATAATTCTGTTTACAATGCTCTCCATAATAAATACCTCGTTTAGTTTTTAATGCTGTGCATTGGTGCCGGAATTCTTCCGCCTCTTGAAATGAATTTTGCAGGAGATTTTCTGTTGATATTCATAACAGGACCGCTTCCGAGAAGTCCGCCGAATTCAAGAGTTTCACCTACATTTTTGCCGATAGCCGGAATAAGTCTAACTGCTGTTGTCTTGTTGTTTACCATACCGATAGCAGCTTCATCGGCAATAATTGCGGAAATAGTTTCAGCTGTAACATCTCCCGGAACAACAATCATGTCAAGACCTACTGAGCATACAGCTGTCATAGCCTCAAGCTTTTCGATACAAAGTGAACCATTATTAACAGCATCTATCATACCGGCATCTTCTGATACAGGAATAAATGCACCTGAAAGTCCGCCGACATTTGATGAAGCCATAACGCCGCCTTTTTTAACAGCATCATTAAGAAGTGCCAGAGCCGCTGTTGTACCCGGTGCTCCACAGCTTTCAAGTCCGATACCTTCAAGGATATGTGCAACACTGTCGCCGACAGCAGGTGTAGGAGCAAGTGAAAGGTCAACAATTCCGAAAGGAACTCCAAGCATTTCAGAAGCTTTTGAACCAACAAGCTGTCCCATTCTTGTTACCTTGAATGCTGTTTTCTTGATTATATCAGCTATCTCATTGATAGAAGCATCAGGATGCTTTGCAATAGCCGCTCTTACAACACCAGGACCGGAAACACCGACATTGATAACACAATCCGGTTCACCTGTTCCATGGAACGCACCAGCCATAAACGGATTATCCTCCGGAGCGTTGCAGAATACAACAAGCTTTGCAGGACCAATACACTGCTGATCAGCTGTAACTTCGGCTGACTTTTTAATGATCTTACCCATCATGGCAACAGCATCCATATTGATACCGGATTTGCTTGAACCAACATTTATTGATGAACAAATGTTTGAAGTGCAGGCAAGAGCTTCCGGAATAGAATTGATAAGCTCAATATCTCCGGCACTGAATCCCTTCTGTACAAGAGCTGAATAACCGCCTATAAAGTTAACTCCGCAGGTATCAGCCGCTCTCTGAAGAGCAAGTGCAAACTTAACAGGATTCTTTTCTGTACACGCAGCTGAAACAATAGCTATCGGTGTAACAGCGATTCTCTTGTGGATTATCGGAATGCCATATTCCTTTTCAATTCTTTCACCTGTTTTAACAAGATCCTTAGCCTTTGTGGTTATCTTGTTATAAACTTTTTCACAAGCCTTGTCTATATCACTGTCAATACAATCAAGGAGGGATATTCCCATTGTTATAGTTCTGATATCAAGACATTCGTCCTGAATCATTCTGATAGTTTCAAGTATATCATAAACGTTCTGCATCTTATCTTCTCCTTAAAATTAAATACTGTGCATTGAATCGAAAATATCCTGATGCATTGTATGAATTGAAAGATTAAGCTGTTTGCCAAGATCATTGAGTCGTTCAACAAGTTCAACAAAGTCCTTATTTATCTGTGAAATATCAACCATCATGATCATAGCGAACATTTCCTGCAAAACGCTCTGAGTAACATCAGTTACATTTGCGTTATATTCAGCACATACTGCACTGACTTTCGCCAAAATACCTACATTGTCTTTTCCGATTACAGTTATAACTGCCTTCATAAAAGTTCCTCCTTAGAATTCGGTCACCCGAATTGAATTATTATTTTATTATACCATATTCTGTAACAAATTAAAACCCCTATTTTTTATTTTGACTGTTTCTTTTTTTAAGGGTATTTCTTGTCACAGCAGACAGCTTTTCAACTGTTTGTTCGGGAAATGTAGACAAAAACAATATACTCTGCTCATAAGCCGAGTGTTCATCAAGTTTTAAAATATCTGTAAAAAAACTGTTTACCATATTGAAGTTTACGGTAAGCCCTTTTGCTGTTTCCCTGCCCAGTTCGGTAAGTTCAACGCTTGTTGCATAATCAGGCTTTATAAGTTCAAGCCTTGACATACATTTCAGCATCCTGCTTACGCTCGGACGTGTGACAGACAAACTGTTGGCAATATCAACCGAACGGACAACTTTAAGTGTCCTGCTGAGTTCATATACAGTCAAAAGATATTTATACTGACCTGCACAAAGTTTCATAAACAATTCCTTCCCTTCTCTGATATGCTGTTTTCTTTTCCAATAAATGATTCTATCACTTTACATTGCAAATGTCAACTTAAAGCCACATCAATACAGCATTCTCATATCAGGAATAAGGAATTTTTATCCTTGACTTATGGGAACAGGTATATTATAATACCCTTATCAGCATTTGTAAAATCTATATTCAATATCCCTATCATACAATTTTGATATATAAGAACGTAAGGAGATTTTTTATGAATATCAGCTATGACTATTACCGTGTATTTTATTATGTTGCAAAATACAAAAAAATAACTCAGGCTGCCAGGACACTGCTTATAAATCAGCCCAATATTACAAGGACTATTAAGATGCTTGAAGACAGTCTGGGGTGTACCCTTTTTATAAGAAGCAATCGTGGTGTTACTCTTACTCCCGAAGGCGAAAAGTTATACAGCCACATAAAAATTGCTTTTGAACAAATAGAATCTGCCGAAGAAGAAATATCGCTTAATAAAAGCCTGCAAAGCGGTATTGTTTCAATCGGAACAAGTGAAATTGCCCTTCATTGTTCCCTGCTTCCGGCAATAAAAAAATTCCGCAATCTTTATCCCGGAGTTCATATACATATAACAAATCACTCCACACCTCAGGCGATAACTGCACTTGAAAGCAGTGCGGTTGACATTGCTGTGGTTACAACTCCGATTGCAGAATCCGAAATACTTACAAGTACAATTATAAAGCCGATTCATGAAGTTGCCGTATGCTCAAAAAAGTTTTCCAGACTGCTGAAAAAAAGAGTATCGCTGAAAGAAATGTCTGAATATCCGCTGATTTCCCTCGGTGCTCACACAACAGCACATGAATTATACTCAAAATATTTTGCCGAAAACAATGTGCATTTTGAACCGGATATTGAAGCCGCTACCGCTGACCAGGTACTTCCGATGATAAAATCTGACCTCGGCGTAGGATTTGTTCCGGCAGAATTCCTGAAAAACTCACAGGAAGTTGAGATAATCGACCTTAAGGAAAGTCCTCCGGAACGCTATGTCTGCATAGTCAAGCGAACAGACCATGCATTAAGCACAGCCGCCAAGGAGCTTGAAAAGCTGATTCTGAAAAACAAAAATGCTGAGGCAATTCTGTAAAATCAGTTTGTATTTTTAAGACTTTTTCTTCTTTTTGCGTACTGAAAAGCCGAAATCTCCCAACTTTCTTCCGAGTGCAAAATATTCCCCGTGTGCATAGGCTGCAAGCCCACACTGCTGCAAATTAAGCTTTCCTTTGCTGTCAATATATTTTTCTTCTATATCAACACCTACAATCTCGGATATGAACATATCATGTGTTCCAAGCGGTTTTATTTCTTTTACAACACATTCAATGCTGACCGGACACTGTTCTATCAATGGAGCGTTTATTTTTTCCGCTTTAACAGGTGTCAGTCCGCACTTTTCAAACTTATTTACCTTTGCTCCTGTTTTAACGCCGCAGAAATCAGCAGTACGGCACATAGCCGATGTGGTGAGATTTATAACAAATTCTCCTGATTCCTTTATGATATTGTAAGAATATCTCTGCGGTCTTACAGAAATATAGGTCATAGGCGGCTTGGTATTTATAATTCCTGTCCACGCAACTGTCAGAACATTTGGTTCTTCCACCGTTCCGCATGATACAAGTGCAGGCGGAACAGGTGCCAGCAAAGCTCCGCCGTTCCAGAAAACTTTTGACATAATTTAATTCCTTTCATCAAAAATAAATGACGTGTAAGCGACCGCCCGCACGTCATTTTCAGAACTTGTTCATTGGATTTTGTGCATATTCAGCTGAAACTCCAGATTGCACAAGTTCTTATTTTATTTATCAGTTCCGGCAACTTCACGATAAAGTTTGATATAAAGCTCAGCTGAATTTGCCCAGCTGAAGTCCTCTGACATATCACGCTTTATTATTCTGTTCCAGCCACGTTTATCTTCATAAGCCGCTTTTGCTCTCATACAAGCATCAAACATATCATGTGCATTATATGTTTTGAATGTGAATCCGTTTCCGTTTTCACCGCCGCAGTCACGGACTGTATCACGAAGTCCGCCTGTTTCACGGACTATCGGAATCGTTCCGTATCTCATAGCAATCATCTGTGCAAGACCGCAAGGCTCGCTCTGTGAAGGCATGAGGAACATATCAGCACCGGAATATATCTTTCTTGAAAGCTCAGGAATAAATCCAAGAGAAACACTTACCTTATCTCTGTAACGTGATTCCATTTCCTTAAAGAAATCCTCATAGATTTTTTCACCGCTTCCAAGAATAGCAAATTTAAATCCTGCACGGATAAGATCTTCAAAGACATATCTTATAAGGTCAATGCCCTTATGTGAAACAAATCTTGTAACAATGCCGATAAGCGGTTCATTGCCTTCCTGAAGTCCGAGTTCCTCAAGAAGTTTTGCCTTGCAGACTTTCTTTCCTGTCGTGCTTTTTGCAGAATAATTTTTCTCAATAATTTTATCTGTTTCCGGATTATAACCTTCCACATCAATGCCGTTTACAATACCACTGAGCTTATACTGTCTGTTGCGGAGAATTCTGTCCATTCCGTATGAATACCAAGGATCAAGAATTTCCCACGCATAGCTCGGGCTTACTGTTGTAACCTTATCAGCAGTTTCAATAGCGCCCTTCATCATATTGATTCCGCCGTCATATTCAAGCAAACTCATATGATACATAGGAAGACCCATAACTTCGTTAAGAACTTCCCTTCCGTAATTGCCCTGATACTGGATATTGTGTATTGTAAATACAGTTTTTATATCCTGATAACCCTGCTGGTATTTATAGAAAACTTCATAATACACAGGTATCATTGCTGCCTGCCAGTCATTGGCATTTATAACGTCCGGTTTGAAGTCAATATATCTGAGCATTTCAAGCACTGCACGACTGTAAAATACGAATCTTTCACAATCATCATAGAATCCGTAAATACCATCTCTTCCGAAATAATATTCATTATCCAGAAAATAATATGTGACACCGTTAAAAATCGCTGTGAAGATTCCGCAATACTGTTTTCTCCATGAAACATCAACAGTAATATGTGTTATAAATGTCATGGAAGCTCTGAGCTGCGGGTTTATTCCCTTGTAAAGCGGAATAACAATTCGACAGTCATGACCTTTTTGGTTGATAGCCGCCGGAAGAGAACCTGCAACATCAGCAAGTCCGCCTGAAGCTATATAAGGCGTAGCCTCACTTGCAGCAAAAAGTATATTCATTTGTCAACTTCCCTTTCCATTAACTATATTTGTGCTCTTTTGCCGATATAAAGCGGATAAGATGAAGAACCTGTCAGCACCTTTCCTTCGCCTATCTCAACATTTTTATCTGTAATTACTGAGTTTATACTGCATTTATTTCCTACAACTGTATCCTGCATGAGCACACAATCCTTGACAACTGCATCTTTTCCTATCTTAACACCTCTGCAAAGCACACAGTTCTCAACTTTACCCTCGATAACACAGCCATCAGCAATAAGGGAATTTTTAATATTTGATTCCAGACCAAATCTTACAGGTCCGTTATCTCTAATTTTTGTATAAATAGGAGCTGATTTTATAAACAGATTATTTCTGTTTTCAGTATCAAGCAATGCCATATTTGCTTCGTAATAGCCTATCATTGTGTCTATTTTTGAGAAGTATCCCTTATGCTCATAAGACATAAATTTATATTCGTCCTTGCAAGCCTGCAAAATATCCTTTGTAAAGCTGTACTGGCTTCTGCTTGCAGAACTTACAACAATCTGTCTTAAAAATTCCTTGCTTACAACGAACATATCAAGGCTTATACTGCATTCTCCTGATATCTGAGGATCAACCATGACATCAGTTATTCTGCCGTTTTCATCTGTTCCGATGACACTCGCACTCTGTCCCTTTGAACGGTCATAGAAGCTCTTTCCTGTAACAACAGTAATATCAGCACCGTTTTCAACATGGAAATCAACAACATCTCTGTAATCAATTGTTGTTACAATGTCACAGTCGGACATTACAACATAGTCTGCTGAAGAATGCTCAACAAATTCCCATACGCCGTTAAGTGCTTCAAGTCTTCCACGGTAAATACCGCTGTCAACATGACTGAAAGGTGGCAGAAGGTGAAGTCCGCCGTTCTTTCTTGACAGATCCCATTCCCTTCCTGAACCCAGATGGTCAAGCAGAGAACCATAATTTGACTTTGTGATAACTCCGACTTCCTTTATTCCGGAATTAACCATGTTGGAAAGCGGAAAATCTATTAAACGGTATCTTCCTCCGAAAGGAATTGAACCCATTGTTCTCTTCTTTGTAAGATCTATTACAGTTTCATCGTGCATACTTGCAAATATCAGACCTAAAACATTCTTTTTAGAAATCATTTTTATTCTTCCCCCTTACATATTCTTTGAGATTATCTGTTTAGGAAGAACTTCGGCGCCCTCTGATATATCAACATTATGACCGACAACCGCAATTCCCCATTCATCTCTGTTCTCAACGCTTTCAGGGCTAAGACCTATCTTCGCATTTTCATGTACCACACAGTCCTCGCCGACAATGGAATATTCCACGACTGCACCTGATTTTATAACTGTCCCCGGCATGATTATGCTGTAATTTACAGTAGCTCCCTCTTCGACAGTAGCACCGGCAAATATAACAGAAAAATCAACTTTTCCGTTTATCGTGCTTCCTTCTGAAATCATTGAATTTTCAACTTCGGCTTTATCGCCTATATACTGAGGAGGCATATTATTATTTCTTGAATATATCTTCCAGTTCTGCTCATAAAGGTCAAGCGGAACACTTGGGCTTAACAGATCCATATTTGCTTCCCACAGACTGTCAAGAGTACCAACATCTTTCCAGTATCCCTCAAATGTGTAAGCAAAAAGTCTTTCATCATTTGAAAGCATTGAAGGAATAATATCCTTACCAAAGTCCTTTGAACCTGTATTTGCATTTTCATTATCTATCAGATATTTTTTAAGCTTTGACCATGTAAATACATAGATACCCATTGATGCAAGAGTTGATTTTGGAACAGCCGGTTTTTCAGTAAAGTCAACAACTCTGAAATCAGAATCACAAGTCATGATGCCAAGTCTTGTTGCTTCTTCCATTGAAACCTGCTGAACAGCAATTGTCAGATCTGCATTATTCTTCTTATGAAAATCAACCATTTTTGAATAATCCATCTTGTAGATATGGTCACCGCCAAGAATTATTACATATTCAGGATCGTATCTTTCGATAAAGCTCATGTTCTGGTAGATTGCGTTTGCTGTTCCCTCATACCATGAAGCACCGAGTGATGTCTGATACGGTGGAAGAACGTGAACGCCTCCGTTGAGTCTGTCAAGATCCCACGGCTGACCGTTTCCTATGTAATCGTTAAGTACAAGCGGCTGATACTGTGTAAGTACGCCAACAGTATCAATGCCGGAATTTGTGCAGTTAGAAAGCGGAAAATCTATTATGCGGTATTTTCCTCCGTAAGGTACAGCCGGTTTTGCCATATCCTGTGTAAGAGCGTATAGTCTGCTTCCCTGACCGCCTGCAAGGAGCATTGCAACGCATTCCTTTTTTATATACATTATTTCCTCCTGACCATTGCCGCTATTTTTATCAGCAATTTCTAAAATATATATATTATTTATTTTTTAACGCTTTTAAGATTTTTTATATCTGTATTGTTATAATTAAGCCCCGGAATAAGATGAGTTACATTTCCGCTGCTTTTGCCTTTATGTTTTGTATGTTTCTTTACAGATGCCTTTTCAGGTCCCTTCTCTGTCTTTTTCTCCGGAGTTTTCTCAACAGTTTTCTTCTCCGGAACATACTTCAGATAGATAACGGAAAGCGGAGCAATATCAATAGAAATACTGTCGTCAAATCCATGCATAATATAGGAAACGGATTTCATGCTTTCTGCCGTAATACCGCTGCCTCCGAATTCCTTTGCATCAGAATTGAAAACAAGCTTGTATTCTCCTTCATAAGGAACACCGATTTTATAATCATGTCTTGCCACAGGAACGAAATTGCAGACAACAATAATTTCATCACCATTGTCATCAAATCTCCTGAAAGCAATAACGCTTTGTTTGTAGTCATCATTTGAAATCCAGCTGAATCCCTGCCATGAATCATCATTCTGCCACAGTGGAGCATTCTCAAGATAAAATCTGTTAAGCTTTTCGGAAAATTCCTGTATATTCTTATGATTTATCTCCTCAAGAGCCGCCCAGTCAAGCTGAGTTTTATAATTCCACTCACAGCTCTGACCAAATTCCTGACCCATAAACAGAAGTTTCTTTCCCGGATGTGCCATCATGTAGGCAAGAAATGCTTTATACGAACTGCATTTTTCTTCATATGTTCCCGGCATTTTTTCAAGCATTGAGCATTTTCCGTGAACAACTTCATCATGCGATATAGGAAGAATATAGTTTTCCGAGAAACAATAGAAGAATGAAAATGTCAGCTTGTCATGATTGAATGCCCTGTATATAGGGTCAAGCGACATATACTGAAGCATATCGTTCATCCAGCCCATGTTCCACTTGAAATTGAATCCCAGACCGCCGATATCAGTAGGCTTTGTTACCATCGGCCATGCTGTCGACTCTTCGGCTATCATCAGTACATCAGGATGTTTTTCAAAAACAGCCTCATTCAGATGTTTGAAAAATTCAATTGCCTCAAGGTTTTCTTTTCCTCCATTGACATTAGGACACCATTCGCCGTCACGTCTGTCATAGTCAAGATAAAGCATTGATGCAACAGCGTCCACCCGGATTCCGTCTATGTGATATTCACTTAACCAGTAATTTGCACTTGAAATAAGGAAAGAGCAAACTTCACCTTTGCCATAGTCGAACACTCTTGTTCCCCACGACTTATGCTCACGTTTTCTTTCGTCCGCATATTCATAGCAGCAGGTGCCGTCAAACTCATAAAGTCCGCTGGCATCCTTCGGAAAATGCGCAGGTACCCAGTCGAGAATTACACCTATCTCCGCTTCATGGAACATTTCTATCATTTTCCTGAAATCGTCAGGAGTTCCGAAGCGTGATGTCGGAGCATAATATCCGGTTACCTGATACCCCCATGAGCCGTCAAAAGGAAATTCTGTAAGCGGCATAAGCTCGATATGAGTGTATGACATTTTTTTCATGTACGGAATTATATTCTCCGCAAATGTAACATAACCCATATGACTTCCGTCCTCATTAAGTTTCCACGAACCCAGATGAACCTCGTATATATTAACCGGACTTTTATATATAATTCTGGAGGATTTTTCATCCATCCATTTTTTATCGTTCCAGACAAAACTGCTCTCATAAATTTTTGAAGCAGTTCCCGGTCTTGTTTCATAATGTGCTGCATAAGGGTCAGCCTTCATAAGAAACCTTCCGTCCTGAGTTTCAATGCAGTATTTATATGCAGAAAACTGCTCAAGTTCCGGTATAAAGCATTCCCATATACCGTCTGAGATTTTTTTCATAGGATCAGAATGTTTGTTCCAATTGTTAAAATCGCCAGTTACTGAAACTTTTACAGCATTTGGTGCCCAGACTCTGAAGCAATGATATTTTTTTCCGTCGATATCAACTTTATGAACGCCGAAAAATTTATAAGCCTCACAGTTCTTGCCCTGATAAAAAAGATATAAAGGAAACTTATATGTTTCTGGTATGTTGCCGGAGTAGTTATTATCCATTTTCATTCCTCCTTAGTACATTTATTTTAACATTATTCAACAAATTATTCAAGCTTTTTTAGTCAAATTAAATAAACTTCATATATTTTATATAGTTTCAATTGTCCAATTTAGTGCAAAGTGACAATGAATCACATTTTATGTGCATAACATTTTATGCAAAAATGCTTATTTTTTTACATTCAGCTCCTGAGAAGAACTCTCGCCGCAGTAACTGTTATATCGTCTTTCGTGGTTTCAGTATGTTGTTTTTTTGCACCTGAACACACATTTCCGGTTATCGTTTCGAGGTCATAAACTGTCTGGAGCTGTTCCTTTATGTAAAGATACATTGATTCATCAACGCCGTCAGAAAGCATAACAAGAACATTGTTTTCGTCAAAATTACAGTTCTGCTTTGAAATTCTGTTATCAGGTATTATGCCGATAGGATTTGACGGCGAATTGAACATCATGACCGAATCCGCATACTTGATAAGAGTTGATGATGCTCCTGATTTATAAAGCGTAAGCTCACAGGTTTCAAGATTTATCTTTCCGATATCAAGCGTTGCAAAGCTTTCTTCTCCTGATTTTGTAAGCATAATGGAATTTATCATTCTCACTGCCGCACTGCATTCTATCCCCGATTTGACAAGTCTTTTAAAAAGATTTGAAACTATCGCCGAATCAAGAGCCGCCTGACTTCCGCTTCCCATACCATCAGATATAAAGACATACGCATTTCCAAGTCCGTCACAGAACAGACCACAGCTGTCACCAGAAGGCTGGTTATCATCAGCACTGCTCTGTGCAGCGGCATATTGTATCTTGTATTTCGTCTGCTGGTTAAATCTCAGGCGTGTTTCATTTCTTCCGGAAACCGGTTCGGAAAATTCCATTGAAACTCCCAGTTCATGCGTCAGTATGTCGCATATTTCCTCCTGCTCACCTTCATGGAAATTTTTTGTGTAAATTTCCGCAATAAGCCGTTCATTCTGATTATAGTATGCTATCGCTGTGGAATATTCAATCTGATAGGCATCAAGTATCTTGTTCAGATTATGAGTCATTCCCTTGCTGTAACTGAAATCCATCTTTTCTGACAATGAAGATATTATATCTTCCGTAGTTTCCATCTGAGAAAACAGAAAACTGCGGTTTTCATTAAGCTTAGATGAAAGCATTTTATTTATCGCTTCTTCTTTTTTGCATCTGACAAATGCATTTACAACTTCATGTTTGCGACAGCATTCAAGACCGGCAGGAAAAGATTCATAATCCGGTGAACTCTGTTTGTTTATTCTTATAAAACAGTTATTCGTCTTTTCATAGTTTTTACCCCAGCACACCGCTTTGTTGCGGCACTTTCCGCAAACCCTTGTACTCACCTCATTGACAGTATTAAACGGTTCGGATTTCTTTTCAAGTGCTGTTATGATATCTTCCACGTTCTTCCTTATATCCATAAGCGAAAGAGCGGCGAAATCCATTCTCGCACGGACAAGTTCCTCACTTCCGTCAGAATCGCCATGTTCACATATCACATTTCCTGAGATTATAAATCTTCTCGGCAGAAGCATAAATGCCACACTTCCCAGAACAGCATCTGCCTGCATACAAAAAGCTAAGTCATTCATTCCTGTTATAAGCTGTCCGCAGAAATTGACTGCAAGAAATGCCGCTGAAACTGTTATCCTGCTGTAATCCGAAGCAAATCCTGCCGCAAACCCTGCCGCACCGAGAAAAGCAGCAGGAATTCCGAGTTCAGATGAACTTAAAAATATTCCGGCGGCTGTAAGAACTCCGCACACAACTCCGCCGGAAAATCTGAAACGTTTTGCTGAGCAGAGAATCAGCATACAGCCTGCAATTCTTCCGATATTGATAACTGAAAATGAAAGTCCGCAGAGAGCCGAAACAGCAATAACATAAACTACTGCAAGCGGTGTCAGACTGTTTCTGTCAAACTTTATACTTCTTTCAGTCACTATCATATCCATGAACTGTTTTATGCAGTACGATGCAGCTCCCACGAGTACCGAAACAAGCATATTCACACATATACCGACCACATCCCTGTCAACCAGTGCACCAAACACTATACCGGAAAACACCATACTGACCGCAGTTATTACTGCACAGAACTTTGGCGAATCATCATCCCTGATTATCCACTTTCCTATAAGTATCAGAATCAGCGAACAGATTATAAAACCCGATTTTGCTATTGTTCCCCCAATAAGATATGTAGCCGCCGTACCGATAAAAACTATACCGGCATAAAGTGGCGGCACTGCTCCTGCAAGTCCGCAGCAAAGCGGAGCCGTAACCGCCGAACCCATTGTCGAATAAGCAGCCAGAACCGAGCCCGCAAAAGCGGCGGCTGCCATTGCGGCTGTCCCAAATTGCCTGTTTTTGTCCAAAACCATTTCTTTTAACATCTTTTTACACCTGCCATAATTATTTTACTGTATTCATTTACAGTATTCTATATAATTATAAGCAGAAACAGGTGAATATAATGTCAATAAGAAACGGCATCTTTTGGGTTCGTAAATCTCAATTTGATATTAAATAATATTTTTTAGGGTATTTACAAATTCTGTCCACTGGTCCATATTCAGCTGTTCACATCTTATTGTTTCTTTCAGTCCCATTTCTTTCAGAATGTCATAAATAACTGTTTTTTCCACACCAATTGATGCATTCAGCGAATTGGCAAGGGTTTTCCTTCTCTGGGCAAACGCTCCTTTTATGACTCTGAAATACAGTTCCCGGTCATCTATCTTATTTCTGTATTTATTATCAGGTCTTATCTGTATTACAGCCGAGTCAACATTAGGTGCAGGCATAAAGCTTCCCCTTGAAACATTGAACAGGAGTTCCGCACTTCCGTAATAATTGACCGCTGCTGTTATCGCTCCGGCTTCTCTTGTTCCCATTCTGGCACAAAGACGCTGTGCCGCTTCCTTCTGAACCATAACTGTTATTGCTTCAGCCGGTATCTCACTTTCCAGAAGTTTCATGATTACGGGAGATGTAATATAATACGGAAGATTAGCACAGACGGCAACTTTCAATCCGTCAAATTCTTGTTTTATAAGTGAATCAAGGTCTGTTTTCATTATATCTGCATTTATTACTTTAAAGTTGTCAAAGTCAGCCATTGTTTCGCCAAGAACCGGAAGAAGTCTTGAATCTATCTCAACAGCCACAACCTTATCCGCACCTTTTGCAAGTTCACAGCTGAGAGTTCCGAAACCTGTTCCTATCTCAAGGATGCCGTATCCGCTCTCTGCAAAGCCATATTCAGCAATTTTAGGGCATACGGAAGGGTTTATAAGAAAGTTCTGACCAAGACCTTTTGAAAAAGTAAATCCATATTTTTTCAGAAGTTCCTTTACAACATTTATATTCGTTAAGTTTTTCATAGTTAATCCTTTTTTATATTTAAATTTTTCTTGCATTCCTGCTGAAAATTATATATAATAATATTATCTCAGATAAACAGGAAGTGACCTTAATGCAAAGACGTGACAAAATAAATTATTATCTTGATATAGCCGAAACTGTTCTTGAAAGAAGTACCTGCATCAGACGCAATTTCGGTGCAATTATCGTCAAAAATGATGAAATAATTTCAACAGGATACAACGGAGCACCAAGAGGAAGAATAAACTGTTCCGATTCCGGCAATTGTTACAGGGATTCTCTGGATATTCCAAAGGGCCAGCGGTATGAACTCTGTCGTGCAGTACACGCTGAACAAAATGCAATCATCTCTGCATCAAGAGCTGATCTCATGGGTTCTGACATATATCTTGCCTGTCATGACGCAAAAACAGGTGAAATAGACGGCAACATTGAGCCATGCATAATGTGTAAGAGATTCATAATAAACGCCGGCATTGAACGGGTTATCGTCCGCAATACAAGGGACAGCTATACGATATTCAATGTCTCAGACTGGCTTGACAGCGATGAAAACGTCAATAACAGCAGTTACTGAGCATAAATGACTCAATAATAATTATTTCAAGTTACCTTTTATTGTATACTGCTTTTATGCAATTGTCAATATTAATTCAGAATGCCGGACATATTGTTATATTATTTAAAAATCCTCTTTTATGAGGATTTTTTATTTTTCCTATTGACAAACAGGAAAACTTATGTTAATATATGAACAGATATTCATATGAAAGGATGTTCAATAGAATTGGAAAACGAAAAATCAGTTGAAAAATGCGAATATATGTGCATACATGAAGATAATATAAAAAAGGTAAAAGATACGATTCCTCATGATGAAATACTTTATGATCTTGCTGAGCTTTTTAAAGTATTCGGCGATTCCACGAGAATAAAGATTCTTTATGCACTGTTTGAATCGGAACTTTGCGTATGTGATATTTCACAGCTTTTGAATGTCAGCCAGACGGCTGTTTCACATCAGCTCAGAGTTCTTAAAACCAACAAGCTTGTAAAAAGTCGCAAAGAAGGAAAAAATGTATTTTATTCCCTTGCAGATGATCATGTTTACAGTATTCTGAATCAGGGAATGGAACATTTAAGCGAATGAACATAAGTAACATCATATAAATTTTGTTCATATTTTATATGGCGCTGCTTAAAATAAAGTTAAAAAGCCTTTATGGCAGAATGGAGTTATTATTATGAAAAAGACATTTAAACTTATCGACCTCGATTGTGCAAACTGTGCCGCAAAAATGGAAAATGCAATTTCCGGAATTGAAGGCGTTGAATCCGCAACAGTAAGCTTCATGGCTCAGAAGCTTACAATAACAGCTGATGATGACAAATTTGATGATATTATGAAAAAAGCTGTTAAGCTCTGTAAAAAAATTGAACCGGACTGTGAAATAGTCCTCAAATAAAAAATCCGCCGCAATGCGGCAGAATGGAGTTACTTATGAGCAAAAAGCAAAAAAAGATGCTTATAAGAATCATCATTAGTTTTGTACTTCTTGCAGCATCTGTATTTATACCGGATAGTAATAAATATATCCGTCTTGTGGCCGCCCTTATACCGTTCATTATCATTGGCTGGGATATACTTTACAAGTCTTTTAGAAATATTCTTCACGGTCAGATTTTTGATGAAAACTTCCTGATGACAATTGCTTCTATCGGTGCATTTGTTCTTGGTGATTACACTGAAGGTACAGCAGTTATGCTGTTTTATCAGGTTGGTGAATTGTTCCAGAGTTATGCAGTTGGCAATTCACGAAAATCCATTGCCGCACTTATGGACATAAGACCGGATTACGCCAACATTGAAAAGGACGGCGAAATCGTTTCAGTAGATCCTGATGAAGTTGAAATCGGAACTACAATCATCGTAAAACCGGGTGAAAGAATCCCGATAGACGGTATTATTGAAGAAGGAAATTCAAGCGTTGATACATCGGCTCTTACCGGCGAATCCGTTCCACGCACCATTTCAGCAGGCGATGAAGTAATAAGCGGCTGTATCAATATAAACGGACTTCTGAGAATCAGAACCACTAAGCTGTTCGGAGAATCAACAGTTTCAAAGATTCTTGACCTTGTTGAAAATTCAAGCAGTAAAAAGTCCAAAGCTGAAAACTTCATAACCAAATTTGCCAAATATTATACTCCATGTGTAGTATTTGCGGCGGTTGCACTTGCAGTTATACCTTCGCTCATTACAGGCGACTGGGCAAAGTGGGTTGAACGTGCACTCACATTCCTGGTTATCTCATGCCCTTGTGCACTGGTTATCTCTGTTCCGCTCAGTTTCTTCGGCGGAATTGGTGCTGCATCAAAAATCGGTATTCTTATCAAAGGCGGAAACTACCTCGAAGCCCTTGCCAAATCTGAAGTTGTGGTATTCGACAAAACAGGAACTCTTACAAAGGGCGTATTCAAAGTTACTGCTATACATCCGGATATAAACACAAAAGAACAGTTAATTGAATATGCTGCAATTGCAGAAAGTTATTCAAACCACCCTATTGCACAGTCTATCAGAGATGCCTATAATTCTGATATTGATGAATCAAGAATATCAGATTACAAAGAAATTGCCGGTCACGGTATCATCTGTAAAATAGACGGCAATGAAGTAGCCGTTGGTAACGGAAAACTTATGGACAGTATAAACGCCAAGTGGCACCCTTGTCACAATGTCGGAACAACTATCCATGTAGCTGTCAACAACATTTATGCCGGACACATAGTAATTTCTGATGAAGTTAAACCCGACTCAAAACAGGCAATTGAAAACCTTAAAAAGCTTGGAGTCAAAAAAACTGTCATGCTTACAGGCGACTCACAGAAGGTCGGACAGAATATTGCTGACCAGCTCGGCATAGACAAAGCATACTGCGAACTTCTTCCGGGCGATAAAGTAGATATTGTAGAAAAACTTATAAACGAAAAAACGGAAAAAGGAAAACTTCTCTTTGTAGGTGACGGCATAAATGACGCTCCTGTTATTTCAAGAGCAGATGTCGGAATAGCAATGGGTGGCACAGGCTCTGATGCTGCTATTGAAGCCGCTGATATAGTCCTTATGGACGACAAACCTTCAAAGATAACAGGTGCTATAAACATTTCAAAACGGACACTCAGTATTGCATACCAGAACATTGTTTTTGCACTTGCTGTAAAACTCCTCATTATGATTTTCGGTGCACTCGGTCTTGCCGGAATGTGGGCTGCTGTATTTGCCGATGTCGGTGTTTCAGTCATAGCTATACTGAATGCTATGAGATGTATGAAAATAAAAAACGATATTTAATTTTAAAAGCTTCAGCCGTTACTGACTGAAGCTTTTTTCATAGTTAAAACTAAGAGGGAACGCTTAAACGTTCCCTCTTTTTATATTACTGCTGTTCTTTCATACCACAGCATTTTTTATATTTCTTTCCTGAACCGCATGGACAAGGGTCATTGTCATTTGGTCTTGACTTTGCAACTCTTGTGCTTCCTGCATTCGGTGCATCAGGCTTTGCAACCTGTTCACGCTGAGGAGTAACATTCTTCTGAACTCTTACAGTAAGAAGCATTCTGATTGTATCTTCACGAATGGATTCAACCATAGCATCAAACATTTCAAAACCTTCATATCTATATTCAACAACAGGATTCTTCTGTCCGAATGCCCTGAGACCGATACCCTTTTTCAGTTCAGCCATATCATCAATATGGTTCATCCACTTTGTATCAACAACCTTGAGAAGGATTACACGTTCAAGCTCACGGATAAGCTGTCCGCCGAACTCGTCTTCCTTAGCTGCATAGATAGTCTTCATTCTGTCCTCAAGAAGCTGTGCAATAGAAGCCTTTGTAACCTCATCCATCTCATTTTCTTCATAGTCAAGGTCTTCATCTCTGAGTACCCAGCCCATAAAATGATCTTTAAGACCGATAAGATTCCAGTTATCCTTATCATCATCGCTGTAAAGATAGTTGTCAACAGATTCAACAGCCAGTTCATGCATCATGTTAAGAATATAATCGTGAAGGTCTTCACCGTCAAGAACCTGTGAACGCTGTTTGTAAATAATTTCACGCTGTGTGTTCAGAACGTCATCATAGTTAAGAACGTTCTTTCTGATGCTGAAGTTTCTGCCCTCAACCTTCTTCTGTGAAGATTCGATTATCTTTGTAAGCATCTTGCTTTCAATAGGCATATTTTCTTCAACATTCAGTGACTTCATCATGTTTTCAAGTCTGTCACCTGCGAATATACGCATAAGGTCATCTTCAACAGAAAGGAAGAAACGGCTTTCACCTTCATCGCCCTGACGTCCGGAACGTCCTCTGAGCTGATTGTCTATACGTCTTGATTCGTGACGTTCTGTACCAAGAATGTAAAGACCACCTGCCGCCTTTACTTCCTTTGCTCTTTCTTTTACTTCAGCATTGAACTTATCGTAAAGTTCCTTGTAAACTGCTCTTGCTGCAAGGATTTCCTCATCATCAGTATCAGCAAATCCGACTGCTTCATTTATAATATCTTCATCATATTCTCTCTTACGCATTTCTGCTTTCGCAAGGAATTCAGCATTACCGCCAAGCATGATATCAGTACCACGTCCTGCCATGTTTGTGGCAATTGTTACTGCACCGAGTTTACCAGCCTGAGCAACGATCTCAGCTTCCTTTGCATGATATTTGGCATTAAGTACAACGTGCTTTATACCCTTTCTCTTGAGCATTGCAGAAAGAAGTTCAGATTTTTCAATTGATATAGTACCAACCAGAACAGGCTGACCTTTCTTGTGGCACTCAATTATCTGATCGATAATTGCATTGAACTTACCGGCTTCAGTTCTGTATATCTGATCTGAATGGTCAACACGGATAACAGGTCTGTTTGTAGGAATAGCAATAACGTCCAGCTTGTAAATTTCTCTGAATTCATCTTCTTCTGTCATAGCTGTACCAGTCATACCGGAAAGTTTTTTATAAAGACGGAAATAATTCTGGAATGTAATAGTTGCAAGAGTCTTTGACTCATGAGCTATCTTAACACCTTCCTTAGCTTCAATAGCCTGATGAAGTCCGTCATTGAAACGACGACCGAGCATCAAACGTCCTGTAAATTCATCAACGATAATTACTTCGCCGTCTTTAACAACGTAATCTATATCAGCGTGCATTACGCCATGTGCCTTAAGGGCCTGATTGATATGATGCAGCAATGTCATGTTTTCAGGATCCATAAGGTTGTCAACATTGAAATACTTTTCAGCCTTCTTAACACCTGAACGTGTTATAGTAGCTGTCTTTGCTTTCTCATCAATAATGTAATCAACATTTTCATTAATCTCATCCTGATCCTGCTTATCGTCTATTTCAACAACAGTTGTGGAAACAAGATTCTTTGCAAATTTATCAACAATGTCATAAAGCTCTGTTGATTTGTCACCTCTGCCCGAAATAATAAGCGGAGTTCTTGCTTCATCTATGAGAATCGAGTCAACCTCATCGACAATAGCAAAGTTCGGTTTTCTCTGAACCCTGTCCTTTTTGTAAATAACCATGTTATCACGCAGATAATCGAAACCGAGTTCATTATTTGTTGCGTATGTAACATCACAGTTGTATGCTTCACGGCGTTCTTCATTTGTCAGGCCATGAAGGATACAGCCGACTGTAAGTCCCAGAAATCTAAGAACCTTACCCATTTCATCAGACTGTGTTTTAGCAAGATAATCGTTTACTGTAACTACATGAACGCCCTTACCGCTGAGTGCATTTAAATATGAAGCAACGCAGGCAACAAGAGTTTTACCTTCACCGGTTTTCATTTCAGCTATACGACCCTGATGCAGAACGATAGCACCGATTATCTGAACCGGATAAGGTTTTTTGCCCAGAACTCTGTAAGCACCTTCACGAACAGTTGCAAGTGCTTCAGGCAGGATCATGTCAAGTGTTTCACCTGTTTCAAGTCTGTCTCTGAAATCCTGAGTCTGAGATTTTAGTTCAGCATCAGACATTGCAGAATACTTGTCTTCCAGATCAAGTACGCTTTTCTTTATCGGTTCAATACGAGCAAGTTCCTTGGTACTGTAAGAGCCAAAAAGTTTTCCGAAAATACCCATTAAAATTATCCGCCTTTACTAATTTTATTTTACGCTGTTGATTCAGGGACAATGGTTATGACCTTTCACATTGACATAATGCCTGAGTGATTTAAATCCGCAGCAGCTTCAATTGTTTAAATCGTATACATACTTATTTTATATCAAATTCATTTCTTTGTCAATAGCAATTTAGTTTAAAATGATATTTTATTTTAATTTTCTTATTTTATTGATTTTAAGTAAACAGATAATAACTCCAAAGCTGTTTCCTGCTGTTTTATTGTGCATTTATCCAGTAAATCGAATAATTCAGCACGTTTAGCTGAAAGCTCAGGATTATCCTCTGTCAATATAACATCTGGTGTAATTTGTAATGCACTGCAAATTTTGAGTATTGTTTCAATACGCATATTAACAGTACCTCTTTCAATATCTGCATAAGTCCTGTCAGAAAGATTAGCCGATTCAGCCACCTCACTTTGGGTCAATCCAGCTTTTTTTCGGATACACAGCAACTTATTTCCAATTTTTCTAAAATCAAATACAAGCATTATAGTTCCTCTTTTTTATAATATATAAGAATTATAATTCCTATTTTGCTTGACAAACAGGAAGAATAATAGTATAATTATAGGCAGATTAGTTCCTAATTAAATATTTTATGCATAAAGGAGTATTATTATGAAACAAAAAAGAGCATTTACAATTATTCTTTCGGCGATTATTCTGCTTTCAGCTGCCGGATGCAGCAGCAAAGAAGAGAACAGTAAAGAAACTTCACAATCAGTATCTCTTTCAGAAGAAACATCAGAGTCCGAGCCTGCTGATAATCAATTAATTAATGAATTAGATAATTCATTAATTTCTGATGATGAAATAAAATCAGATTTATCTGTTGATGACATTGATGTACTTATTGATACTATTGATGCAGATACAGAAACAACCATAGATGAACTAACAGCAGAATATGAAGAATTAACATCAGAAATTAACACATATGATAAATACAAAAGCAATGTAGACAAAATCGAAGCATTTTATAATAAAGTATGTGATACTAACGCTTCTTTATGTTTAAGAATGCGTGAATATGCTTTGGAATATGCTAATTTGGTAATGGGTATAGATGAATCTAACAGTGATAAATATGATGATATTGATGAAATATATGATAGTATTTATAGCGGTGCTTTAGATGATGCATATGATGATATTTATAGTGGTCTTCTGGATGATATGTATGATGCATATTATAATGGTATTTTAGATGATGCTTTTGACGATGAGCCATATTCAGAAGTATCGGATTTACATTCCGATGAATATGATATGTTTAGTGATGCAAGAAGCACTGTATATGATGACATATCAGACTGTCGTTCAGATGTTTATGATTTTTGGTCAGACCTACGCAGCAAGTTATTTGATAATGATGCTGAAAAAGCACAGAAAAAAATAGATAATTTCCAAAAAGATATTGAAAAACTTAAAAACAAATCAAATTGAAGGAGTGACCAACTATGAAAGAGCAAAAATTTAATATTCCATTTATTGCGTTAATTGCAGCATCTTTTTTACTTATTGTATCTTTTTTTCTGCCATTCGCATCAGCTGATGATAAATATAAAGACTATCTTAAAGAGAAACCTCAAAAAATGTATGCAGAAGAAATAAATATGACTAATAACGAGGCTATCAATCTTTCTCTTACTGAATATGCAAAAATGTATGGTTACGTTGCCACGTCAATGAAGGGACATTATCAGCAACAGGGCATTCTCAGTCTTGTACTTATAATAGCCATGGGTGTATTTTCTATTCTTACATTAATATTTGCAATAATGAAAAAAGCAGGCAAAACTATAGTTTTTGACTGCTTTAGCTTTTTGTTTTTCTTTCTTTATACATTCGATTTAAAAGACCGTGGAGTTCTTCCCAGCGATGATTATAACTATGGCATTGCTTATTATTTGTATATTATTTTTTCGATAATAATCATCATATCGCTAATATGGTATATAATAAATAGCAAAAAACAGAAAAATTCCTCGCAGTCTGTAAACAGCTACGAGGAAAATGCGTAATTTTTAAATCCTGTTATATTCTGTAAGACCGCTTTCTGAATCTATTCTCAGAAGGCGGTTATATTTTGCAACTCTGTCCGAACGGCATGGTGCACCTGTTTTTATCTGTCCGGCATTTGTTCCAACAGCAAGATCAGCTATTGTTGTATCTTCCGTTTCGCCGGAACGATGCGAGATAACTGCTCTGTATCCCGCTGAACGTGCCATTTTTATAGCATCAAGTGTTTCAGTAAGCGTTCCAATCTGATTGAATTTTATCAGTATCGCATTTGCCGTTCCCTCTTTTATTCCTCTTTCCAGATGCTTTGTATTGGTTACGAACAGATCATCTCCGACAAGCTGTGTTCTTTTTCCAAGGGACTTTGTAAGCTTTACCCAGCCCTGCCAGTCTTGCTCCCCGAGAGCATCCTCTATCGACACAACCGGATACTTTGAAACAAGCTTTTCCCAGTATGATATGAGTTCATCTGTTTCATAAACCACACCACGTTTCGGGAGATGATACTTACCGTTTTTGTACCATTCACTGCTTGCCGCATCAAGTGCAATTTTTACAGAATCCGTACTATATCCTGCCGCTTCAATCGCATCAAGGATACATTCTATTGCATCTTCATCAGAGTTAAGGTCAGGTGCAAAACCGCCTTCATCTCCGACAGCCACTGACAATCCTTTCTTCTTCAGAACTGATTTAAGACTGTGATAGACTTCTGTTCCCATTCTCAGTGCTTCTGCGAATGTAGATGCTCCTGTCGGCATTATCATAAATTCCTGTATATCAATATTGTTTGAGGCGTGTGCTCCCCCGTTTAAAATATTCATCATAGGAACAGGCATTACATTCGCCGATACTCCGCCGATATATTTGTAAAGCGGCATTCTGTAATGTGCCGCAGATGCCTTTGCAAGAGCAAGGGAAACTGCTAAAACCGCATTTGCTCCAAGCCTTGATTTATTTTCAGTTCCGTCAAGATTGATAAGCATATTGTCTATAAGGCTCTGATCAATGGTTCCTGCTTCTTTCACAGCTTTGCGTATTTCGCTGTTGATGTTTCTTACCGCCTTTGTAACACCATTTCCGTTGTATCTTTTTTTGTCACCGTCACGAAGTTCTGCCGCTTCATACATTCCTGTCGACGCTCCGGACGGAACAACAGCCGCACCGACACTTCCGTCTGACAAAAGGACTTCTGCCCTTACTGTAGGATTTCCTCTTGAATCCAGTACCTCGTAACCTTTTACATATTCAATTCTTATCCCCATATTTTACACCAGCTTTCCTGTAAACGGAGCAAGTTTCAGACGTACAAAATATCCCTGAGGATGACTGCATACCGGACATGACTTAGGTGCTTCCGAACTCTTATGAACATATCCGCAGTTCAGGCAAAGCCATTCCTCCTCAACATCTGAAACAAAAAGTTTGCCCTGCTGCATAAGTTCTGCAAACATTGCAAATCTTTCTCCATGAGTTTTTTCTATTTTCGCTATCTGATTGAATTTACTTCCGATATTCTGAAAACCTTCCTGATTTGCAATAGCCGCAAAATCCGGATAAACAGGTTCAAACTCCTCAAATTCATTATGCTCCGCCGAACGCAGAAGCTTCAGTATATCATCATAAATATCAACAGGATAACCGCCGTCTATCCGGATATTCTCTCCGGACAGTTCTTTAAGAAAATTATAAAATATTTTTCCATGCTGTTTTTCCTGGTCAGCGGTAAACTTAAAAACAGCTTCAATAACATGAAGACTCTGGTTTTTTGCTGTTTCCGCCGCATATTCATAACGGTTTCTCGCCTGACTTTCTCCTGCGAATGCTTTTAAAAGGTTTATATGTGTCTGACTTCCTTTAAGTTCCATAAACATTCCTCCTGAATTTATCGTGTTACAATAGTATTATTTTTCAATTACACATTTTTATTCATTTTTCAGAAAAGAATTTCAATCCGTTTTACTGCAAAAAATAAAGAGCGGATTTTTCACCGCTCTCTGCAAGTTCCATTATAAAATTATTTTTCAGGGGTTTCGTCTGTTACAATCTGTTTTAAACCAGCCGCAAGTCCTGCAATACCCTGTATCTCACTTGGGATAATAATCTTTGTAGCTTTGCCGTCAGCCGCTTTGCCGAATGCTTCAAGTGATTTGAGTGTAAGAACTTTATCGCTTGGTGCAGCCTCATTCAGCTTTACAAGGGAGTCAGCAAGTGCATTCTGAACAGCCTCAATAGCCTTGGCTTCACCTTCAGCCTCAAGGATTTTCTGTTCTCTTACAGCGTCTGCACGAAGTATCATAGCTTCCTTTTCAGCCTGCGCTCTGAGAATTTCTGTTTCCTTTGCTGCTTCCGCACGAAGAATCTGTGATTCCTTTTCACCTTCTGCAACAAGAATCTTTGACTTCTTTTCACCTTCTGCAAGAAGAATCTTTTCACGGCTTTCACGTTCAGCCTTCATCTGCTTTTCCATTGATTCCTGAATTTCTCTTGGCGGAATAATGTTTTTCAGCTCAACACGGCTTACCTTGATACCCCATCTGTCAGTAGCTTCATCAAGGATGGCTGTTATCTGCTTGTTGATTCTGTCTCTTGATGTAAGTGTTTCATCAAGAACCATTTCACCGATTATATTTCTGAGTGTTGTAGCGGAAAGGTTTTCAATTGCCGCAATAGGGCGTTCAACACCGTAAGCATACTGTTTTGCATCAGTAACCTGAAAAAACACAACAGTATCTATCTGCATGGAAACGTTATCCTTTGTAATAACTGACTGTGGTTTAAAATCAACGATCTGATCCTTTATGGAAACCTTTTTGGAAATCCTGTCAAGGAACGGTATGAGAAAATGCGGACCGGTTGTCCACTGTGCGTAAAATGTGCCCAGACGCTCTACTATGTAGACCTGTGCCTGAGGTACAATTTTGATTCGGGTAACAATAACAATAATAACAAAAATAATTAATCCTAAAATAATATATGGCATAATATCCTCCAATTATTTTTTTACAAACTTCCTGCTGTTTCTTTGCTCAGGGAAACTATAAGCTTTGCTCCGGCAACTTCTCTGACAACAACTATGCTCCCTTCCGGTATAACTGTTTCGTTTTCTGAAACAGCTTTCCAGTCCACGCCGTTAATCCTTACTCTGCCTGTACCAGTTTCATTGTTTATCTCTTCGATAACAGAAGCAGTTTTGCCGATATCAAGGTCTGCATTTGTAGCCTGTGCCTTACCTATGGAAACTTTTTTCAGCAGTGGTCTTGTAGCTGCAAGCAGAACAAGTGACGTAAGAACAAATATCAGAAGCTGATTTGCAAAGCTCAGATGACATAGTGCAGCAATAAATCCGCCGACAGCACCTGCCGCAAACCATATTGACACCAGCTGAAATGTCGCAAGCTCAAAAATCACCATAACGGCAAAAATTATGCCCCAGATAATCAGATGTGCAAGCATAAGGTTCTCCTTTCATCAAAATATTTTGAATATTCGCATTTGTTTTAAGCTTCAAGCTCATTTATATTTTAACACATAAAATCAAAAAATACAACAGTCAAAAACTGATGTTTTTAACCTTTTTTGACTGTTTCGGCTGTTTTTCATTAAATGCGGCTCTGTCGCACAGCAAATTTAAAGCTTTCTGATTCACATAATGCTTTTATATCCTCTTAAATGCTCCCGATATCTCCGCTATTCTCATTTTTATTGTTACAGCAAAGATATCCGCAGGACGCTCTGCCTGCTGATATTGTTTCAAGCGTATCTCCCAGTTGTGTAAAAACTGCACCAAGAAGCGAAAGTTCATTGTCGCTGAGTTTTGAAGCCAGCATATTTGCCGCAGCCGTAATCGCAGCTGTCAGTTCACAAGGTGTCATAATCCATACCTCCCCTTATTTATTATATGAAATGATTTCAGGAAAGCTACCAATATTCGTCACCCTTAGCAGTATGAAAAGTTGACAATTCAATCTCTCTGTGATATAATTTTCTTGAATTATTTTTTAAGGAGCTATTATAATGAGTATTGTTACTGATTTAAAGGAAAAAGTGTTAAATGGTGATCTTATTGACAAGTCAGAGGCTATGCAGCTATGGGAAGTTGATTATGACGAACTTTGCAGTGCCGCAAATGAAATAAGGGAAAAATTCTGTTCCAACAATTTCGACATCTGCACAATTGTAAACGGCAAAAGCGGCAAATGTTCAGAAAACTGTAAATTCTGTTCACAGTCATCATTCTATCATACCTGTGCAGGTGAATATCCTCTGCTCGACAAGGAAAGCATAGTAAAAGAGGCTATGAACAATGCGGAACAGGGTATGCTGAGATTTTCCATTGTAACTTCCGGCAGACGCCTTAACGATAAGGAAGTTGATATAATGTGTGATGTTATCCGTGAAATAAGAAAAAATACTGATATATCCGTCTGTGCATCATTCGGACTACTGAATGAAGAACAGTACAGAAAACTGAAAGATGCAGGTGTTGCAAGAATACATAATAATATAGAAACTTCAGAAAATAATTTTCCGAACGTCTGTACAACGCACACATTCAGCGATAAAATAAACGCTATAAAAGCCGCACAGAAAGCAGGTCTTGATATTTGCAGCGGTGGTATTATGGGTCTTGGCGAAAATAACGAGGACAGAGTTGATATGGCATTTACACTTCGTGAACTCAATGTAAAGTCAATCCCTGTGAATATGCTTAATCCTATTCCGGGAACTCCTTTTGAGAACAATAAAAAGCTGACTGAAAAAGATATGTGCAGAATCTGTGCTGTATATCGTTTTATTCTTCCGGATGCGTTTATTCGTCTTGCAGGCGGACGTGGTCTTATGGAAAATAAGGGCAGAGATTGTTTTCTCTCCGGAGCAAATGCCGCTATTTCGGGAAATATGCTGACCACTTCCGGAATAACATTTGAAACTGACCTTGCTTTACTTAAAGAACTGAATTTCAATCCTGTTTTGTGTGAATCCAATTAAAATAAAAAACGGCAAGCTGTATACGATTTTTTAATGCAAATCTCTCCATAACTTCACTTATGCAGTTTTTCACCTGTCGCTCATTCAAAAGAAGTTCAGTGGCAATTTCACTGGTACTGAATCCTTCTGAAACAAGTTTTATAATTTCATGCTCCCGTTCGCTCAAATCCGATTTTACAGAATTGTTTTTCATCTTATCATCTGTTGCAGCAAACGGCTGACTGACAACTTCATCTTCAAACACAAACTGACCATTCATAACTGTCTTGAGTGCAGGCACGATACTTTCAAGATTTTGTTTCAGAATATATCCCCTCACACCTGCTTTCAAAGCTTTTATAATCAGTTCATCATCTGAATATGTGCTTAGCAATAATATTTTAGCTTCACTATCCGCTTTCAAAATTTTCTCCGCCGTTTCAGCACTGCCGGCACCATTCATTCGGCACTCCAGAAGCAAAATATCCGGCCGATACTTCTCATACAGCCATACAGCATTCTCTTTGCTGTCACCAGTTGCTGAAACCATTATCTCACTGTCTGATTCCAGAATCCGCTTCATTGACATTACTGCAAAAGCATCATTATCCACAATGACAATATTCATTTATAATTCTCCCCGTTAATAATATTCAGAATTATTTTTTTCAGATATTTGTCAATTATTCTTTTTCATATAAAAATTAAAGGGTACACTTTTTGGTGTACCCTTTTTATTATTTGTATTGTTCAGTTTTCAGAATTCTGTTTGCATTCGCAACACGTTCAGCATCAGGAGGGTTTATACCTTCAAGACTATACGGAATATTTAAAGTTTTCCACTTAAAGATTCCAAGCGTATGGTAAGGAAGCACCTCAACCTTTTTTACATTGTCCAAACTGCTTATGAATTCTGAAAGTGCTGTAAGGTCTTCATCAAAATCACTGTACTGCGGAACAAGAACGTGTCTTATCCAGACAGGCTTATTTATATCAGACAAATATCTTGCCATATCAAGAATATTGGCATTATCTGCACCGGTTATCACCTTATGACGTTCCGGATTTATTTCCTTTATGTCAAGCAGAAGAAGGTCTGTATATTGCATAAGTTCATTGAACTTTGAGAAAAAAGGTTCTTCCCTTGTAAAAGGATTTCCGGCAGTATCAATACAAGTATTAACTCCCAGTTTCTTAGCCTTTTTAAACAGGTCCGTCAGAAAATCTATATGCAAAAGCGGTTCGCCTCCGCTGACAGTAATACCGCCGTCAGCTTTCCAGTAGCTTTTATATCTCAATGCCTTTTCAAGAATCTCATCAGCATTCATTTCCACACTTTCAGTATCATTCATATTCCATGTATCAGGATTGTGACAATACTTACATCTCAGATGACATCCCTGTAAAAATACAATAAAGCGAACTCCCGGACCATCGGCAGCACCAAAGCTCTCAGTCGAATGAACTTTTGCCGTTAAAATTTTATTATCGCACATATATTTTCCTCCACAGTGATTTTTATAGAATACAAAGTCTCCCCGCAAACGCAGAGAGACTTTATTATTATGATCAGATAAACTTTAATTTATCAGATTAGATTCTTTCGTGGCAAGTTCTTGAAATAACATCAAGCTGCTGTTCACGAGTAAGGTCGATAAACTTAACAGCATATCCGGAAACACGGATTGTGAAGTTTGCATATTCTTCCTTCTCTGGGTGTTCCATAGCATCAATGAGCTTATCCTTACCAAATACGTTAACGTTCAGGTGATGAGCTCCCTGATCGAAGTAACCATCAAGAACATTTACAAGGTTTGTAACCTGTTCAGGTTCACTGTGACCAAGTGCATCAGGGTTGATTGTCTGTGTATTTGAAATACCGTCAAGAGCCCATTCATATGGAAGCTTAGCCACTGAGTTAAGTGAAGCAAGCAGACCATTCTGTTCAGCACCGTAAGATGGGTTAGCACCAGGTGAAAGTGGTTCGCCGGCTTTACGTCCGTCAGGCATAGCACCAGTAGCCTTACCGTATACAACGTTTGATGTAATTGTAAGGATAGATGTTGTAGGTTCAGAATCACGGTATGTGTGGCACTTCTTGATCTTGTCAAGGAATGTTCCGAGAAGCCATACTGCGATATCGTCAGCACGGTCATCATCGTTACCGTATCTTGGGAAGTCGCCTTCGATTTCAAAGTCAGTAGCGATTCCATCATCATCACGGATAGTCTTAACCTTAGCATACTTGATAGCACTGAGTGAGTCAACAACGTGTGAGAAACCAGCGATACCAGTAGCAAATGTACGACGTACGTTTGTATCGATAAGAGCCATTTCAGCTGCTTCATAGTAATACTTATCGTGCATATAGTGAATGAGGTTAAGAGTATTTACATAGATCTTAGCCAGCCATTCCATCATTTTTTCATACTTCTGGATAACTTCGTCATATTCAAGATATTCTGAAGAAATTCCAACATATGGAGGACCAACCTGTGCTCTTGTCTTAACATCAACACCGCCGTTTATAGCGTAAAGGAGACACTTAGCAAGGTTTGCACGTGCTCCGAAGAACTGCATTTCCTTACCTGTCTGTGTAGCTGATACGCAGCAGCAGATAGCGTAGTCATCGCCCCATTCAACACGCATTGCATCATCGTTCTCGTACTGGATAGAACTTGTACGAACTGAAATAGCAGATGCATAACGCTTGAAAGCTTCAGGAAGCTTTGATGAATAAAGAACTGTAAGGTTTGGTTCTGGTGAAGGTCCCATATTCTCAAGAGTATGGAGGAAACGGAAGTCGTTCTTTGTAACCATTGAACGTCCGTCAACGCCCTTACCGCCAATGTTCAGTGTAGCCCATACAGGGTCACCTGAGAAGAGTTCATTGTATGAAGGAATTCTTGCGAACTTAACCATACGGAACTTCATAACCATGTGGTCGATAAGTTCCTGAGCTTCTGATTCTGTAATCTTGCCTTCTTCAAGGTCACGTTCAATATAAATATCAAGGAATGTTGAAACACGTCCGACACTCATTGCAGCACCGTTCTGTGTCTTGATAGCAGCAAGGTATCCGAAGTACAGCCACTGGCATGCTTCGTGAGCATCCTTAGCAGGAACTGAAATATCATAACCGTATTCAGCAGCCATAACCTTCATTTCATTAAGAGCCTTGATCTGCATTGTGATTTCTTCACGCTGACGGATAACATCATCTGTCATTGTGCCGTCACCACAGTTAGCATAGTCTTTCTTCTTGTCAGCAACGAGCATATCAATACCGTAAAGAGCTACTCTGCGGTAGTCACCAACGATACGACCTCTTCCGTATGTATCCGGAAGACCTGTGATGATCTTGTTCTTACGAACAGCACGCATTTCAGGTGTGTATGCATCGAATACGCCCTGGTTATGTGTCTTATGATAGTCTGTAAAAATCTTGTGAAGCTCAGGGTTTGGTGTGTAACCATATGTTGAGCAGGCTTCTTCAGCCATCTTGATACCACCAAACGGCATAAATGCACGCTTGAGAGGCTTGTCTGTCTGAAGACCAACGATCTTTTCAAGATCCTTCATGCTTTCATCAATATATCCCGGCTTGTGAGATGTAATACTGGAAACGATATCTGTATCCATATCAAGAACGCCGCCCTTAGCACGTTCTTCCTTCTGTAATTCTTTAAGCTTTCCCCAAAGCTTGTTTGTAGCTTCTGTAGGACCTGCAAGGAATGACTCGTCACCATCATAAGGTGTGTAGTTGTTCTGAATAAAATCACGAGTATTGATTTCTTCCTGCCATTTTCTGCCTTTAAAGCCATGCCACTGTTCATACTTTGACATTGTGATTACCTCCTTAAAAATAGCCGAGTAATTAGCCAAAACCCATCAAACTTTCATAGCTGAAAAGTTTGTCGGAATTTTATATAATTCCAACTCGGTTTGTTACTAATATTAAACCACATTTCCTTAAAAAAGTCAATATGTATATTATTCAAAAAAACAAAAAAATTTTCATATTTTTTAGTACAAAACAGGAATGATTATCAGATTCTTGTTAAATGATTGAAAATACCTGTTTAAATACCCCGCATTTTTTACATTTTCACCATGCTTTTACGCAAAATTTTATTGTCTGAATTATTTTCTGATTTTTTTTCTGAATTGTCATTATTTACAAATAATTTTTTTACCAGCGGAATAAAAATTCCGCCTGCTGTATTTCCTGCTGTCATGACAAGTATGTACACAAATGTTTCGCCCGACCATACTTTTGCAAGAGTAAAATAATACATATTGGCAATACAGTGCTCATAACCGCTCAGAATAAACACTACTACCGGCAGAAAAACCGCAAGCATCTGTCCAAGCGGATTTTTTATATTTTTATACCCGTCAGCCGCAATAAACATGAGTATTCCACAAAAAATCGCAAGTACAAAAATACTCAGATAATTATCATCAAACTTGACATTGCATATTGCAAGTGCCTTTTCTGCAACAGCGTCTTTAATTCTTGTCTGGCGGATCAGAAAGCCCATTATTGCAGTTCCGATAAAGTTTCCTGCCCATATCAGAATAACTTTCGGTATATAGTCCGGCTTTTCATTTACCACATAACCTACTTTTCCGGTAAAAAGATAAAATCCTGACGTCAGTATGACGAAAAGTCCCGTCCCGAACAAAACTGCTCCGATGTATTTGTTGGAACATGAAAGGTAAACTGTTCCGCCGATGCCGATGCAGAATCCGGTCATAACCGCCCTCATAAGAATATCAAGATACTTTTTAAAAATCATTTCTTCTGATCATCTCCCTGTTTATATTTAAAAATTCCATTATAGAGTATACACCTAATTCTATTGTCTGTCAATTTAATTTTAAGAAATTTTTCAGGTTATCACATGCTTACTTTGCCAACAAAAATTTCCTGTACTTTTCAGGCACAGGAAATTTCATGTTATATTAAATTGTTAAACTTCAGGCAGTGTTTTCAGCATCTTTATAAAGTTTTCACTCATATTATTCAGTCTGTCAAAATCAATTGCATTGATATAATATTTTTCCAGTTCATCATGTATTTTTAAAGCTGTTTCAAGACTTTCTGCCGCTTCCTCAGCAAGTTCGAGCGATGCCTTTTTGTCAAAACTTATACGCTGTCTCTTTGCTGAAAGTTTATCTTTATGGTAAAATCTCATAAAATTTATGACGTTTTCATTATCATTTTTAAGTTTATTGAAAAAGTTACCCGTAGTAAACATCAGCTCAAGTTCTTCAATAACGATATGTTCATATATACTGTTATGCAGCATATTGCATTCACTGACTGTCACATCATAACCTGCATCTGTAAACATATCTGAAAGGCTTCTGAGTAAATAATCACTTCCGGCAAAATAGTCATCATTTATAAAATATCTGGAATAATTATTATCAGATTTAAGTGTCATGTAATTTTCCGTTGTAAAAGCTGAAAGCTGTTTAAATTCTTTTTTGCCCTGTTTATCTGTTTTCGATTTCGGGATAACTTTTCTTGCAAGACGTTTTATATATGAATCCAGTTTTGCTTTATCAAGACAGTTTTCTGCAAGATTATATATATCCGTATTCAGCGACGAAAATGCCTCAACATAGCATCTTACACGATTATGATACTTCTGGTTTTCATCAAAGCATTCCCTTACAGCCTCCTCTTTGCCCTTCATTTTGCTTTTATCCCAATATTCTCCCAGATTTATAATTTCCTGTGATACAGCCGGATAAAGTGCCTCAAAAACGTGTGGGGATGTTCCGTCAACAACAATAATTTTCCTGTCCTCAAGAACAACAGCATCGAGTGAGTTTATATCAGACGAACAGTAATAAACTGAAACAGGACTATCCTCAAACTCCTTTGCAATTTTCTTCATAAGCGTAGATTTACCTGTCCCCGGCCCTCCCTTCAGTATGTAGGTATAGTAACCGGATTTTTTTATCTGTTCTATAAATTTTGACTTAAATCCCTGCGGAGAAGTTCCGCCTAAAAAGTAAACCTTAGTACTCATAATTTTCCTCCGTTTTAAGGCAGAATCCGCTTTTTATGCGGTACCTTAATAGTTTTTACTCTATATATTATGTAGTTTTTCATGCATTGACACAAAATATTTCGTCATTACTCCGTTTAATATACTGATTTTTTTCATTAAACCTTGACCTTTGTGAAAAAAAGTAGTAAAATTGTATTGAACAAAAAATATCTGGAGGAAAATCAAATGTCTAAAAAATTTATTGTTGAAACATCTGCAAGACACGTTCATGTTACACAGGAACATCTTGAAATTCTCTTTGGTAAGGGTGCAACTCTTACTCATAAAAAGGATCTTTCTCAGCCGGGACAGTTTGCCTGTGAAGAAAGAGTTACTATTGTAGGTCCTAAAAAGGAAATGCCTAATGTTTCCATACTTGGTCCTGTCCGTCCTGAAACACAGGTTGAACTTTCTGCTACTGACGCACGTTCAATCGGTATTGCCGCTCCTATCAGAGAATCCGGCGACCTTGATGGTTCAGGTGCCTGCAAGATAATCGGCCCTAAGGGAGAAATTGAAATAAATCAGGGTGTTATCGTTGCTAAGCGTCACATTCATCTGACTCCTGAAGCCGCTGAAGAAATGGGCGTTAAGGACAAGGATATTGTCTGGGTCAAGCTTGATACTCAGGGCAGAAAAGCTATCCTCGGTGACGTTGTTGTAAGAGTTTCTCCTAAGTATGCTCCCGCAATGCACATTGATACAGATGAATCAAATGCTGTCTGTGCATTTAACGGACTTGAAGGCGAAATTGTAAAGCTTTGATTACATATTAATATAATATTCTGAAACTGCAAAGCCGCTTTATAAAAAAGCGGCTTTTTCATATTCTGCTGTTATATTGTCTATTGCTTTCCTGTTTTCAACAACGCTCACTACAAATTTTCGCAAAGAGCAATACCTTGCAAGCTTCTGCTCATCTGTCTTTGCTGAAAAATAATTTTCACCGGAAAGCACATCGTAAAGATAGCGACAGGCAAGTTCTCCGGCTATGCACACGATTCCGAGAAAATAATTCTCTTTATCTTCACACCTCATATTTTCAAAATATCCTCTGCAATAATATCTGTATTTTTCAATATCAATTGCATTTTCTGTTGCGCAGGATGAACGTACACCATCTCCGAAATCAAATATGCTTAGTCCCGGCATGACAGTATCAAAATCAATAAGGGTTATGCTTTTCAGTGATGATTTCTCAAAAAGAGCATTGCTGCATTTTATATCATTGTGCACAATAATTTTCTTTAAATTTCTGCTTTCAAGCCTGCTGTAAAATGAAAGTATCATATCAAAAAAATCTGTATCATCACTTTTCAGCATATCATGCAACCGAAACAGTTTTTCAATTCTTTTTCCGATATTATGAAAATCCCTGATAGTTTCATGGAATAATGAAATATCTGCCCCAGCTGTATCTCTATGAAATTTTCCGGTTATCTTTCCAAACTCATATATAATATCATTACTTTCAAATTTTTCAAACGATATAGAATTTTCAATATACTTATAAATCCGCCAGTAATTATTATCAACTCGGACATAATTTTTGTTATCCGCAGAAAGAAACTTTATTTTCATGTCCGGAATAACACTGCTTAATTTTTCTATATTGTGCATAACCCTTTTGGGTGATTCAAATACACTCCCGTTTATTTTCTGAAGAATATATTTTTCATCATCAGAATAAATTATTTTCATAGTAAGATTTATCTGGCCGGAATTTATTTTTTCAGCTTTTACAAAATCTGTTCCCAGTCCGAAATGTTTAAGAATCGTCATTAAATTTTCCATTTTCTATCACCTGTATTTTATATTAGCAGAATATTTTTATAATTGCAAGTCTTGAAGTCAGAAAGCAAAAATGCTATAATGATATTATAGAAAGGGGTCTGTGTTATGTCAGTATTAAAAAACATCGGAAAAAGTATAAAAAATATGGGTACAGGAATTTCTGAACGTGCTAAAACTCACTCAGAAACAACTTCACTCAATAATATTATCAAGGGAGAGCAATGTAAAATTGATTCCCAGTATAAGCTTATCGGTAAACTGTATTTTGAAAAATATGGCGATAATGCGGAAGATGAATTCAGACAGTCAGTTGAAATAATAAAAGCGTCTAATGTAAAAATTGCTGAAACGGAAAATAAAATTGCTGAGATAAAAAACCGTTTCAATTGTCCTAATTGTGGCACTCCATTTAAAAATGATGCCATTTTCTGTTCAAAATGCGGCACAAGGCTTCAACCTGAACAGCCTCCGGCAGAATCTTCACAGAGAGTGTGTGCAGGCTGTGGCAGCGTCCTTGAAGAAGGAGCAATGTTCTGTACTGTATGTGGTGCAAAGGCTGAAAATGCAGCAGAAGTGCCTGTAAATGCATCTGAACCAGCAATTGAACCTGTTCAGCCTGAAGTTGATGAAAATAATTCCGTTACTGAAGAACAATCAAACGAATTACAGAACGAAGTTAAGACAGATGAAGTTTCCGAAAGCCCTCAGAATGAAAAGGCAGAAGAAAATGTACATACAGAAACTTCCGAAGCCATTTCACCGGAAAAAGTCGATGACACTCCTTCCGAGCCAAAGCCGGCTATGTTCTGTCCGAACTGTCGCAATGAAATCCATGAAAATGATTTGTTCTGCGACAACTGTGGAAGCAAACTGAAATAATAAAATAGTTTAAGCCCTGCATCTTTAAAAGGTGCAGGGCTTTATTTAATATTGAATTATAAAATAATATTTTTCTGAAACGCTCTCGGATTTGCTCCCCCAGTCAACAAGAATTTCCACATAATATTTTTGACCTTCACTTCCCGATATTTTCAAAGAGGATTCATTCTGAATTATCGGTTTCATATTTTCATCATAAACCGAATAGGAAACATCCGTAAATTTATCACTATATGATACAGAAATCCCGTCACCATAGCCTATAGTTTTCAAAGTATCTGTTACATCTTTCAATTCCGGATTTTCTACATTTCTGCTCTTGTTTCCGTTATTATAACTGACTTTATACCCCGACACCTCAAAACGCTCCTCACCATTAGTGACAATAACGCTTCCAACGGATTTATCAAGCGGATTTCCTCTTGTCAGTGAAAGAAATGCACCCAGCAAAAAAATACCGAAAAAAACTGCAATTAAAATTTTTCTTTTCATAATCTTAGTTCTTCAATGAATTTTCAAACTCCGTGAGATAGTGTGAAACAAGGTCCTTCATAGGTTCACAAAGTCTCAGAGCCTCTTTAAGACACCTGATATAACTTATATCGTTTCCGCAGTACAGTGAAGCCTGTGCAAGATTCATGTAATAGCCGAATCTGTGAAGCTCCGGCAATACCTCAACGTCCTCAGGGTTAAGCAGGTCAGGATTATAAATGTTAAGAATATAATCTGAAAGCACAGCTACAAACCTGTCATAAAGTTCACTCTTATCATCCGATAACAATTCCTGTGCATTTTTTACAGCATTTTCCAAGGCTGTCACCATCCACAGCATTTTTCTGATGCTGTCTGAAAATTTTTCCGGCTGACAATATTTTAATGCAACTTCCGCAAACTCAAGATGTGCCTGTGAAATCATCTGCAAAGTTTCATTCAGCACCTTATTGCTCATTTTATTTATAGCCGAAGTAATATCCAGATCATGTTTCATCGCAAGATAAATCGCCTCGGAATAACCATCGTCCCATCTGTCAACTGAATCAATAAACTTCATCAGCCTGTCGGAAATATCCTTTCCGTCATTCTCCTGCTTGACAATTTTCATAAGTTCAATATAAGGAGCATTTATCTTTGATGATGAAAGAGCTTTTGCAAAATTCTCACGTTCATAAGGATGCTCCATGTAATACTGCTCCATAAGATAAAGTATCATCGAATCTTTATCTTTGTCATTCATGGATACTATCTTCTGATAAATCTCTGCAAGTTTATCATAATTTTTGGTTTTGCGAATAAGATCACGGACAATATTCAGATAAACTTTAAGCTGAGAATAAGCCATATCTTCAAGGTCTATTTGCTCAAGATAGTTCAAAGATTCGTCATAATGTTCCAGATTGTTTTCACATCTGGCAGCATTCATTAGCTGTTCATCATAGTCTAATTCTGTCAAACCGCGATGTGTACAAAAACGCAGTTCAACCATTTCCAGATCGCCATCATTCATTTTCTTAAAATATTCAAGATAGTGTCTTATAGTTTCAATTGCATTTTCATCATCCTCAAGATTTATGTAAGCCAGTGAGAGCAAGTAATAAATTGTAAGCGATGTTATAGAACGCTTTGAATGTTCTATTTTAAAAAATTCATCTGCAAGCTCTACAGCCCTTTTATACTTATCATTTCGAATATAAAATGCCATTGATTTTATAAACGCTGCAAACGAATATGGGTCATTAAAATCCTCTCTTGCAGCATCAAGAAATTCAAGATAGTATCTTTCAGCTTTAGAAAAATCCTTTTTCTCATCAAAAGACATGGCATCACATAAGTGTGCTAAAACTCGTCTATCCTTAGGATTTTCTTTATAAAGTTTTAATATAGGAGCTAAGTTTCTGTCCACCTTTTTATTTTTCTCATTTACAGATTCATATGCATATCCATAATGATGAAAAACAGTTGAAAAAAATCCATGAGGTAATGGCATTGGCAAGTATTCATGTATTGGTTCATAAAAATGTACACCTTCATACCTTCTGACTACTCTTGGTGCCAAAAATTCATCAACACCTTTTTTAGATGTAATACTTGAATAATTTCTAATATAAAAACTTGCAGAATTATACTTATCCCTTACCTCTGGAATGTTAAAGAACTTTATCATTTCATCACAGTCTTCATCCAGATACTCGTCAGCATCAATAAACATAAACCACTCGCCAACAGCTTTTTCCAAGCCATAATTTCTTGCCGCAGAGAAATCATTTATCCATTCAAAATCATAAACTTTATCAGTATATTTTAAAGCAATTTCTTTAGTCTTATCAGTTGAACCGGTATCAACAATTATAAGTTCACTTGACACATTATCAAGCAGTTTTTTTAATGCTGAAAGACACTTTTCAAGATGTTTTTCCTCATTTTTAACTATCATTCCAACTGACAATATAATCTTATTTTTATCCATAACCGGTGCTTTATCTTTTATATGTGATTTCATCTTTTTTCTCCTTTTTTGCAGATATTAAAATTATCAGCCCTAAAACTTTAATATCTGCAAATTAAAATGATAGTAATAAACCGCCCTTGAAACAAGGACGGTTTACCACCGATATTAAGTAAAAACGTAAATCAGATTCACAAAAATTACTGTAACAACTGAAGAACATTCTGAGGCTGTGTATTTGCCTGAGCAAGCATAGCCTGAGCTGCCTGAGTAAGTACATTTGTCTGTGTGTACTTCATCATCTCTTCGGCCATATCTGTATCACGAATACGGCTGTTAGCATTTTCAATGTTTTCCTTAGCTGTATCAAGGTTATTAATTGTGTAATCAAGTCTGTTCTGTGTAGCACCAAGCTGAGCTCTCTGGAGAGAAACTTCATCAATAGCGTCACGAATCATTTCCGCTGACTTAGAAGCAATAGCCTGATCAGAAATATTGATTGTAATACCGTCTTTCCATGAACTTGCAACACCTGAAGTAACACCTGTTGTGCCAACATTGATTGTATTAGCACCTGTTGTACCATTAGAAACAGTTAACTTTGAAGATACTGTTGCTGAACCATCAGCCTTATTATATGTAACTGATGTACTCATTGATTTAAACAGATTATCAGTTGTCATTCTTTTAATAGAAACTGTAAGCTTATCACCTCTGTTTGATGTTTCACCAATCTGAAGTGCAAGAGCCTTACCATTATTAGATGCAAAGCCAGTTCCGTCTTCCTTAGCTACTGATGCACCCTTGGAAGCATCAAGATTACCATTAAAGAGCTTATTACCGTTAAAGTTAGCAGTAAGAGCAATTCTATCAATTTCTGCACAAAGCTGATCCATTTCTGCCTGAAGAGCTGCTCTGTCTGTACCAGCATTAAGGCTACCATCTGTAGATGTACCATAAGCAGAAGCACCTGTTAAGCCGCTGTCTTCATTGATACCATTAGCTGATTTTTCAGCAAGTTCAACCATTCTGTTGAGCATGTCATGAACTTCTGTCATGTAACCTTCAGCTGTCTGAACGAGTGAAATACCGTCTTCACAGTTATCTGAAGCTGTACCCAAAGCCTTGATCTGAGCCTTCATCTTTTCAGAAATAGCAAGACCTGAAGCGTCATCGCCTGCACGGTTGATTTTGTAACCAGAAGCGAGTTTTTCAAGTGACTTGGAATTTGTCTTGTTATTTTTACCAAGATTTCTGTTTGCGTTGATCGCATTAATATTAGTTCTAACTACCATTCCCATAACAATACCTCCATGTTATAAATTATTTTCAGGAACTTCCCTGTTCCCTTTAATTATTTTTATGAGAAAAAAGCTAATCAGACATCTTCCTCTCCGGAGGGCCCTTCCTTCAAGGAAGAAATCCGATTCATTTTGCTTACATTATATATATCGTTCATTCAGCAGTTTACTAAATACCAAATACTGCATAAATATCAACTGCTTTTTTGTGCATTTTGCATCAAAAAACAATATTTTCCACTAAACTCGCACTGCTCAGCACTGCATTTCCGTCTTTATTATAAATTTTGCATACTTTGAGCGGTTCTTTTAGAGTATACTGACTGTCACCCATGTTGATATTAATAATAGGATTCAGTTCATTACACTTGAGCGAACAGGTTTTGGTACACTCTTCAATTTCTGCCGCAAGCTTTTCAAGATTTTTATTTATGCTTTCTTTCTGAATATTTGAAAATTTAAGCTGAATTTTCATTTTTCCAAGCATTTCCTTACGTTCTTCGGTTGCATTTTCGATATTACTTTCAATATATCGTATATCCTGATTCAGCTTGGAAATTTTTTCTTCTGTATCTGTCTGCATTTTAACAAGAGAATTATATTTTTTAAGCATATGCGGAGTACAGCCAAGTACGATTTCAGTTTTCAGACATGGATTATTGGCAGCACCTATAATATTGGCAGTGATGTTTTTCCCTGCAATTATTTTCCCGCCTGTTACCGAACCTTTGGATCCTGATATTGTAATTGTTCTGTCTGACGCAACTTCGGAATACATTACCTGCCCAACATTTATATCGCCTTTAGCATAGACCTTACAGTTTTCAAGGAAAATACAGTTCAGATTTCCGTCTGTTCTGATAACTCCCTTATTTCCGCCAGTCATGCCATATTTTATTGTAAGGTCACCTTTTGAAACAATTTTTGCTCCTTCAACAGTACCAATAATTGTCACATTTCCATCTGCCTCAACAGCAAAGCCTTCTCTTACATCACCCTTTATAAGGACATCTCCGGCAAACTTTATGTTTCCGATTGAAAGATCAACATCATGATCAATTGTAAGAAGCTCATTGACATTGAAAACATTGTTCTGATATGAAAGTTCTCCATTGATATCAGACACAAGCTGACTTCCGTCCTCTGTTACGCTTGTATTCCTGCCTGATGGTATTTTAGGGTTTTTCCCTTTTTTGCATACTATTACTTTTCCGTCAACACGTTTTCCGTCTTTGCCCTCAACAGGATAGAATATTTTACTTATAACATCTCCTGCATGAACATTCTGCACGTTATTCAGTTCCTTGTAATTAATATTGCCGTGAATATCTTCTTTTATATTTATTGTATTTTCCGTTGAAAAGAGATTTTCAACATATCCGTCCCTGCCGTTTACAACTTCCCTGCCACGGGCAATTTCAAGTATTTTAAAATATTCCCTGTTTTTAATAATCTTTGCTACTGCATCCTTATTGATTCCAAAAGATACCCCTTCTTCTCCGAGTGTTTCTTTCAGTGTATCAGCAGTAAGTTCCGCACCGCCATTAAAAGGCGGTATTGCAAATGCCCAGGCATGAAGTTTATCCTTTGAAATACTGACAATAAGCTTTGCATCACTTGGCTGAACAGAACCGTTTTTATTCTTTTTCAAAGCATTCTTCAGTTCCTGAAGACTTTTATAAACACTGCATTTTTGCAGTATACGATCAAATTCCTTCTCATCTATATCCGACATATATTTATCAATATCACTGTCAGCCGAAAAAATCCCTTTAATACATTTCACAGATTCACGCTGTACAATATCTGAAAATCTTATGATATCTTTCTGGTTGTCATCAAAAGATTCAAATTCGGCAAGAGGTGATTCGGCAAGCTTCAATTCATTGATTTTTTCATTTGCTTCAACAGCACAGTCAACAATATATTCACTCGGAGCAAAATAATCCTTATCCTGCTGACCTTCATTGTAAATATTCCAAAGCAGTTTCACAGGAGAATTAACCGAAACAGCAAGACGCTCGGAAATTTCCTGTCTTACCTTATTTTCCTCCTTTAATTCCAGATCGGATTCCGTTTCAGGAGATTCATATTTTTCAAGGTCTTCCTCCTTAAAAGTCAGGTTATTTTCTTTAAGATAGTCAACAAATTCATCAATTTCCTGATTTGAAAATCCTTTTTCTTTTTTTGACAAAATGTTTTTTAAAAAGTTAAAAGCCATAATAACCTCCTTCTGTCCCTGTACGATTCTAAAAATATCTATTTTAAAATCTGGTGTCAGCCATTTTTTCTGCTGTTTAAAAATTCCCTTTGCTTCTGGAAAATAAATGAGCACAAAGCATCTGAGTTATCATTTTTACTGCTTACAAATTCACAGCCATACTGAAATTCGCCTTCATTATCAGTATTTATTATCCTGACAATCTTGCCCGGAAGCGTAAGGGTTTTATTCTTGTTATTCAGATTAACCTCAACGGATATCATAGACCCGATTCCAAATTCATCAGACGCTGAAAAACGGAGTCCGCTCAGACTCATGTCAAGAATTCTCACATCAACTGACTTTGTAGAAAAACTGTTATATGCCTTTGCCGGAATATCCATATCAACCCTGAAAAAGTTTCTTCGTTCCTTTGTGGTAAGGTTTACAATACTTACGATACTGACTTCTCCCCTTGTGGATGTATAGACATTTCCAACAATTACACGAAATCCCATTTTTGTATTAAATATCGTCACCTTTATAAGTGTTCCGTAATCAACAACTTTAAGTTCCTTTTTCTTGTTTATAATTTTTATATATTTTTCTGTAATTTCCTTGATATTCCCTATTGCTATCAAAGTATTTTCCATGGTTTTTATTTCACAGACTGATCCTTCATATTCTTTTGCAATTGGCAGTTCCGGCATTTTTATGATTCCTCCGATTTATTTTTTAGTATTTTTTCCTTTCTTGAGTTCATCTGTGCTTTTTAAAAGTTGACAATATATAGCAGCAATCACCTCGTAAAGTTCGGGCGGAATATTGCTTCCGACATCAAGCATACACATAAGCGATGCAGCACTGTCATCACGATAAACCGGAATCCCGTTCTGTTCTGCAATATTTATAATTTTATTTGCAACTTCGCCATACCCCGAAGCAATAATAACAGGTGCTTTATCTGTTTCTGCATTATATTTCAGAGCTACGGCTTTATTTTTTTTATTATATTCTAACATTGATACCTGTCCTTTTCCGGGGAAGTGTCGGGAAAACTTCAACAAGCGATCTTGTTTTTTCAAGTTTGCCTATTTTAATATTATTAAAGCTATACTGAGAAAAACCTATACACTTTTTCAGATCGCCCGAAATATTTTCCATAAAATTTTCAACCGACGCCGGACACATAAGCGACATATCTATCTTTTTATCTCTTACATAAAGTTCAGTTTCAAAGCGTCCGATATCAGGAATATCAAAAACCAGAAGCATATGAATTGTCCTCTGATAATCATCTGTATCGGATTTTCCCTTGTTGTTTTTAACTTTAGGCCTCGGCTCTTCCTCATCAGGATTTATCCACATTTCACCAAATGCCATATTAGTTCCGTCATTGACAGGTATAATAAAATGCAGCAGCGGAGTAAAATTGCTCGGCGATGAAAGAAGCGAATGTATAACTGACTCAACACTTTCGCCTTTGAGCTGCATAACGCTTTCGCTGTCCGTCTGCTTTTCAAGTATTTTTACAAGAACATCAAGAACCTTTGAATTTGAATTCGGACGTTCAAAGCTTGAAAGGCAGTCATAAAGCTTTTGCAGAAAAACTGTACGCTTGTCATCATCAGGAATGTACGTCATAAGCTCTCTTGCGGCTTCACCGAGAAATTCCGTATTGGTATTATACCTTGAAAGGTTATATGTAACCATAGAACAAAGGCTTGACAGCTTGCCCGAAAACATTATGCTCTTTTCAATTTCCTGCATCACCATAGCAGTTTCATGCTTCAGCTGAGGAAACTCCTTTTCGGCTTCCGGAGCTTTAAAACGCTCTGAAAGATTGCTGAGTTTCGCCGACAATTCCTTATTTGGAAAAAGCGTTTCAGAAAGATATTTCATAGTTCCTGAAAGCGCTTTTAAAATTTCCGGCCTGCAATTTTCAGTATTGACAGCCTTCAAAAGGTTTGTAACTGTCTGCTTTAATTCCGGTGAAGGATTTTCTTTTATCATGTTACGCAAGAAATCAAACAATTCGCCCTTAAAGGCTGTTGAAGCATTTTCCTGATTTATCAGTTCACCCGCAAGTTCTTCCGGCTTGACAGAAAGCTGCTTGAAAAGCTGTTCAATTTCTTCTGTAACAGGCTTGTTCTGCATGGAGATTATTCCCACAATCTCCTGAAGCATAAGAATATTTTTTATGAAGTTAACCGTCACAGACGGGTCTTTCAGCAGATCAAGCAGAATTTCCGGTGCTGACTGCTGTTCGATATTTCCCGTATTCTGTTTAAGTATTTCAGAATCCGGAATAGGTTTTGCAACTCTTGTAGGATCCTGAATATCAAAAGGGGCTAAATCGGCATTTTTATGTTCTCTTAAAGGCTGGACTATATTTTTATTAGTTATCGGCGTAGCCGCCCTTACGATATCTGCCATTATTTACCCCCATTTCATCATGATAAACTAAAAATTATTTTCTGAGGCTGTTTGCAACCTGTTCTATTTCATCGGCTGTTGAAACAACCCTTGCTGAAAACTGATAAGCTTTCTGCGAAACGATTACATCTGCAAATTCCTTTGCAACATCAACGTTTGAACGCTCAACAGAATTCTCATATATCTTATAGTTTCCTTCCGGTGCAATTTCAGCATCGCCGGAATTATATGTAGGAATATAGCTTTCATAATTAGTTCTCTGAAGTCCGTATGGATTTGAGAAACTGAAAACACCAAGCCTTTTGGAAAGACCGGTTGTGTCTATAACATTTGTTCCTGCCTGATATGGAACCTGTATTCTGTTGTAATTATCGTCCAGAACATAAGCACCATCACTTGTTACGAGATAAGCGTCACCGTTTTCAATACTAAGGTCAAATGAACCATTTCTTGTATATTCGATATTTCCGCTTCTTTCAATTGCAAAAAGACCGTCACCGGCAATTGCATAATCAAGAGGATATCCTGTATTGGCAAGAGCACCCTGAGTAAAAATAAGGTCCTGATTTGAAAGCATAACGCCATGACCGGACAGAACCTTCTCATCGTTTTCAAGCTCTCTGTTTTTGTTTATATCCATTTTTGAATACAAAAGTTCACGAAACTCCGGCTTTGTTGCCTTATAGCCATATGTATTAGCATTGACAAGGTTATGTGAGGTTACATCAATTGCATACTGATGTGCTCTGAGTCCAGATGCACCTGTATAAAAAGCTGTATTCATAAATTATTCTCCTTTATATTATCAGCTTATACTTGAAAGTGTTGCAGCCTTTGCGTTCATCTGATCAACAGCGGAAAGTGCTGTTGCACAAGCCTGCAAATTACGCTGTGCTTCAATAAGTCTTGTATACTCCTGATTCATATCCACATTTGAACGTTCAAGTGTTTTCTGATTAACAGTTGCATCCTCAACCACATCAGCATTATCTGTAATAAACATTCCGTTTTCAAACTTATACATCTGTGAATTTTCAGCCGGCTGAGTTATAAGCAGTTTATCAACATAGCGGTTATTCTCATCAAAAACATAGCCTTCATTAGTAACTGTAAAATCAGAACCACCTATGTAAAGGTCACCGCTTTCGCCCATTACACGTCCGATACCGTCCAGAACGAGATAGCCCTCTTCGTCTATGTTGAAATTACCGTTTCTTGTAAGAAACTGTCTGTTTTCCCCCTGAATATTAAAATATCCGTCCCCTACTATCGCAAGGTCATAAGGTCTGTCTGTTTCTTCAAGTGAACTCGGATCAAAATTTGTTTCAACTACATCAACAAGTGATGCCGGATCACCTTCACCGATAGATGTGTATTTTCCATTTTCAAGTCTTGTAAGAAAATTATGCTCAAATGTTGACTGAACAACTCTTCTGCTTCTGTAACCGGCTGTCTGAGAATTTGTCATATTGCTGCCTATTTCATTGACATTTCTCTGCTGAACCAGTATGCCTGAAGCGGCTGTATAAAATCCTGCCAGCATAAATACTGTCCTTTCTAATTGACCAAATAGCCATTAAGTTTATTTTTTAGTTTTGAAACCGCCCTTGTATTAATCTGTGAAACCCTCTGTATACTTACGTCCAGAACTTTTGCAATGTCAGCAAGATTCAGATTTTCGTAATAATAAAGCGATATCACAAGTTTTTCCCTTTCAGAAAGTTCATCTATTGCCTCTGAAAGAACCTTTCTCATCTCGGTTTTCAGCACTTTCTTTTCGGGAGTTATATCGTCCATAGTACTGTTTTCAAGAACGTCACCCATCTGTGAAACGTTCTGTATCAGTTCCTCAAAGGAATATACTGTCGCATTTGACATTTCAGAACTGTATTTTCTGAATTTCTCAACGGATATGCCCATATCTTCAGCCATTTCCTCCGAAGTCGGCTCACGCCTTAATTCATTGTGAAGCCTGTTATATGTTTCATTTATTTTTTTTGAATATACCCTGACACGTCTTGGAATCCAGTCCTGGCGGCGAATCATGTCAATGATTCCGCCCCTTACACGCATATATGCATAGGACTCAAATTTCATTCCCTTCTGGTCATCAAATTTTTCAATACAGTCCATCAAAGTTATCATGCCCTGATTTACCATATCTTCTATCTGTGTACTGGTACTCGCTGCACCACGAAGCTGCATTGCGGAAACCTGTGCAACATATCCAAAAGCCAGAACAATCCTGTTGCGTATGGATACATCTCCGGTTTTTCTGTAATCCGAAAGGAGCTTTGAAAATTCTTCATCAGTCAGTTTTGGAATTTCAGACAGGTGATTCAAATTAAGCCCCCCTTATATTATATTTCAAAATCGCTCTGCTTGCAAGATGTTTTTTAAAAAAATTTAAATTTCTATTGTTCCGAGTGCCTGAATCTGTATATGTGAATCAATTTCATTAAACGACAAAACATTTACATTCGGACAGAACTGGTCAATAAGCTTTTTAAAGTATATTCTGACAATAGGTGAAGTCAGAATAACCGGTGACGGAACAAGATCCTTTATCTTTTCAATCTGTGTAGTTGCCGCCACAATAATTTTCTGTATGCTTTCCTGGTCAAGTGCAAGATAAGAACCGCTGTCCATTTTCTTGACAGAACCCATTATCAGGTTTTCAACCTTTGCATCAAGGCTTATAACCTTAAGCTGGTCAGCATCGGCAAATTTATGCGAAATAGTTCTTTTAAGCGACTGACGCACATATTCCGTAAGCATATCTGTATCCTTGATCTTCGGGCCGTAATCCCCGAGAGTTTCCAGAATTGTTTCCAGATCTCTGACAGGAACCTGTTCCTGAAGCAGTCTGCAAAGAACCTTCTGAAGGTCACCGACTGAAACAGCTGACGGAATCGTGTCATTGACAATAGCCTCATTTGTCTTTCTGAGGTTTTCAAGCATATTGTTGACCTCAGCTCTGTTGAGAAGTTCATATGCGTGAGCCTTGATAACCTCTGACAAATGTGTGATTATAACTGATACCGGGTCAATAAGCGTATAGCCCAACAGTTCAGCCTTAACCTTTTTATCGTCGCTTATCCATTTTGCCTTGATTCCAAACGCTGGTTCTATTGTGTCTATACCATCAATTGTATCCTCTTCCTCAGACGGTGCAAGTGCAAGGAAATGGTCAACAAGAATATCTCCCCTTGCAACTTCTTCGCCCTTGATACAGATAGAATACTGGTTAGGATTTATCTGTCCGCTGTCCTTGAGCTGAACAGGCGGGATTACAATACCCATTTCCGTAGCATACTGTTTTCGGAACATTACCACTCGGTCAAGGAAGTTACCGCCGCTGCTCTCATCAACAAGCGGAATAAGACTGTATCCGAATTCAATCTTTATCTGCTCAACATTAAGAAGGTCGTAAAGATTATCAATATTCCTGTAATATTCGGCTTCACTGGTTATCTGTTCGGCAGAAACTTCTTCCTCATCAGAAACGCCCTCAACCGCATACTGTTTCTGCTTTCTCGAAACAAGTATTGAAAGAACGATAAGCATACCTGACAAAATAATAAGCTGAACCGGAGGGAATCCGATAAACATAAGGAACAGGAGTGCAACACCGGCCAGAAACAGAACCTTCGGCTGTGATGTGAACTGCTTTGTAAAGTCATCGTTCATATTAGCTTCAGAAGCAGAACGTGTTACTATCATACCTGTTGAAACTGATATGAGAAGTGCAGGAATCTGCGACATAAGACCGTCACCGACTGTTGCAACGCTGTAAGTCTGAACAATTTCTGAAAAGCTTCCGCCACCGTTGATAAGACCGATTACGATACCGCCTATGAGGTTTATAAATGTAACGACGATAGACATGATTGCATCGCCCTTTACAAACTTGGACGCACCGTCCATAGCTCCGTAAAAGCTCGCTTCACGCTGAATATCACTTCTTCGTTTTCTTGCGGTCATTTCATCTATAAGACCGGAACTCAGGTCAGCATCAATCGCCATCTGTTTACCAGGCATAGCGTCGAGAGTAAATCTTGCCGAAACTTCAGCTACACGCTCAGAACCCTTAGTAATTACAAGGAACTGCACGAGAACGATGATAAGGAATATTACAAGACCTACAACGACATCGCCCCTGATTACAAACTGTCCGAATACCTTAACAACCTCTCCGGCATATCCGCCGTTTGTGAGAATGGAACGTGTCGAAGAAATATTAAGTCCCAGTCGCAGCATGGTCGTGACAAGGAGAAGTGTCGGGAAAACTGAAAATTCCAGAACTTCCTTGACATACATCGTCATCAGCAGAATAACAAGCGAAAGTGCAAGCTGCATAATAAACATAAAGTCCAGTACTGTTGTCGGCAAAGGTATAATCAAAAGAAATACTATTAAAACAACAAATGCTGAAACAACATTATTCATTAAATTCAACAGTTTTTTCAAGCTTAACTCAAATCCTTTTCTTTTAAACTGTAAACATAAGCCAGAACCTCCGCCACAGGATTATAAAATTCTGACGGTATTTCCATATCTATGTCAACCTCTGCATATAATGCTCTGGCAAGTGGTCTGTTTTCCATAATAACAATATTATGCTGTTCGGCAATTTCAATTATCTTGAACGCCATATGGTCCTTACCCTTGGCTACAACAACCGGTGCTTTATTCTGCTCCGGATCATATTTTAATGCAACCGCAAAATGGGTAGGGTTTCTGATTACAACATTCGCTTCCGGAACAGCCTGCATCATACGCCTTCTTGACATGGCCTGCTGTTTCTGCTTTATCTGACCTTTGACCTTAGGGTCACCTTCAGTCATTTTATATTCTTCCTTGATTTCCTGTTTCGTCATTTTCAGGTTTTTCTCATATTCCCATCTCTGGTACATATAGTCAAAACCGGCTACAAAAGCATAAGCAATGGCAACCTTATAGCAGATTTTCCACAGGACCTTGCCTATTGTTGAAACACTTTCAGAAACTGACATATCAATCATTTTCGGAAGAACATTTACCTCGCTTCTGAGGGAAGTATATATAATATAAAATAAGATAATTATTTTTATAATAGATTTCAAAAGCTCAATAATGCCTTTTAGTGAAACCATATTTTTCAGACCGTTCAGCGGATTCATACGGCTGAACTTCGGCTTTATCGCCTTGAATGAGACAAGTCCTTTTGTCTGCGCAATAGTTGCAATTATAGTTGAAACTGCCGCTATAAGAAGAAGCGGAACAGCCGCTTTTGCAAACATCAGACATCCGTTTATAAACATCTGTGGAAGTTCTGATGCTGTCAGGTTCTTCATAGTTCCTGCCGCATTGAAATATGTCCGCAATGCACCCTCAAGCGTTCCTTCGATAAGGGAATATAAAAATCTGAATGCGAAAAATGAAACTATAAGCGAAAAGGCAATTATCACCTCTTTGCTTTGAAAAATGTTACCTTCTTTTCGCTGATCACTTCGCTTTTTCGGAGTGGCTTTCTCGGTTTTTTCTTCTGAAGCATCCGGCAAGCCTAATCCCCCCTTTTAAGTCATCTCAGGCTTTTGCAGCTTTTGTCTATTTTATAACGGACTCAAGTGCACCCTTCATATTATCAAATATCAGTGATATGTAATTATCTATAAACACCGCAATAGGATTTGCCATAATCATAAGCATTACTATTGCAAGGAGTATTTTAAGCTGAAATTCAATTACAAAAACGTGTATCTGCGGAATAAGTTTCATAAGAATACCCATGGAAACTTCAAGTATGAACTCCGCAGCGATAAACGGAATAGCAAGTTTCATAGCAAGAGCAAATGTACTCGAAAAAAGATCTATCGCAAAGGTTGCGGCAGACATTACTGAAAACCCATTGAGTCCCACCGGAACAAAATCAAATGATGAAACAGCAACGCTTATCAGAGTAAGGTGACTGTCTGTAGCAAAAAAATACAGTATAAACAACGCATTCATGAGATTTGATGAAAACGCAGACTGTATACTCGTTGCCGGATCGAACACCTTCGCCATTGCGAAACCGAAGTTTGTATCAAGTACATCTCCGGCAGTCATAAGCATATAATAAAATATGTTGAAAACATATCCCAGAAGGAATCCGACAAATATTTCTTTTCCGAATGAAAGCAAAAAATCAAAACTGCCCGACGTATATCCTTCCGGTATTGGTATCACAGGCGTTATCAGAGCAGTTGTGCATAATACAATACCTGTTTTTAGTGCCGTCGGTATGGTACTTTTGGAAAGTATCGGATTCATAAAAACGATTCCGGCAAGTCTTGCAAAAACCAGCACATAAATATCAATATTTTCTGCAATAAAATTCAGTGAGTTCAAAATTCACACCTCATATTTGTGATATCAAATCAAAAATCTGAGTAAAAAATTCAGAAAATGTTGTTATCATCCATGAACCAAGAATCAGAATCATAAGTGAAAGTACTAAAACTTTCGGAACAAATGTCAGTGTCTGTTCATGTATCTGCGTAGCTGCCTGAAAAATAGCTATTACCAGACCGATAATTATGCTGACTATCAAAAGAGGTGCAGCAATTTTAAATCCTACATATAATGCCGAGCGAAATATCTCCAGCACTTGTCCCTGATCCATTTTACACTCTCCTATCTAAAACTGATAATCAGCGATTCAAACAGCAGATTCCATCCGTCAACAACAATAAACAACATAAGCTTGAAAGGAAGTGAAATTGTTGTCGGCGGAAGCATTACCATACCCATTGACATAAGCGTACTGGATACAATAAGATCTATAATCAAGAATGGTATATACAATAAAAAACCTATAAGGAATGCTCGTTTGAGTTCACTTGTCATGAATGCCGGAACGATTACAAAAATACTCATGTCTGCAAGCTTATCCTGACTGTCATATTTTGAAGCATCTATCATTCCTCTGTCATCTGCCAGGCTTACAAAAAGATCCAGATCCTTTTCATAAATCTGCTTTACCATAAATGTCTTCAGCGGTTTGGAGCCTTCGGTTATAGCCTCTTCAATCGTTATTTCACCGGCCTTATAAGGGTCATAACCCTGCTGTTTTGCCTGACTCAGCACCGGAAACATTATAAATATTGAAAGGAATATTGAAATCCCGATAATGACCTGATTCGGGGGAGATGACTGCGTTCCTATTGCATTTCGCAGAAATGAAAGAGCTATCACAATTCTGACAAAGCTTGTCATCATCATCAAAAATGACGGTATAAGTGCCAGAAAAGCCAGCATAAACAGCAGGTCAAGCGTACTTGAATTCTGATCAGCTTCACCCGAATCAAGATCAAGTGTAATAGAAGATGCCGCATCTGCTGTCTGAGTAAGAACAACAAATGAAACAATTACTGCAACCAGACAGAATGCAAAGCATATTATATACTTTATCAGTTTTTTTCTGACTGTTCTGCTATCCTTTCTTGCTGTCATTTTTCTGCTCCTTAGGTCTGTTGAACTTTTTTCCGAAATTATTTTCCAGAACTGTTTTGAATGCTTTTGAAAATTCCATTGTTTCAGCCTTGTCAGCCGAATCTGAAATCATTTTTTCGCTGTCGAGTTCGCTTATCAGCGAAATTTCTCCTGAAGTTATCCCGATAAGCAACGTTTTTCCCGCTGTTTCGACAATCATAAGCGCCTTGTTCTGTCCAAGCGAAACGCTTTCAAGTATTTTTATATTTTTATTTCCGCCGGATCGGAAGGACAATCTTCTGCCCATCACTTTGGTAGTAATATGTGCAAGGTACAGTATAATTACAAACCCTATTATTACTCCAAAAATACTTCCGATCTGGTGTATCAATGAATTGCCGTTCACTCAAAATTCCTCAATTATTTTTTCTCAGCCTGGTTATTGTTTCCAAGCCCGATTATTTCTGTGATTCTTACGCCGAAATTATCATCGATAACAACTACATCACCTCTTGCAACAAGCTGACCGTTAACAACAACGTCAACCGGTGCACCTGCCTGTTTTTCAAGGTCAATTATTGTACCCTGTGCAAACTCCATAATATCTCTCATCTTCTTACGGGTTTTTCCAATTTCAATTGTAACATTGAGAGGCACGTCCATAAGAAGGTCTATGTTTCCCTGAAGAAGCGGTATTCCGCCGATTCCGCCGCCTGCACCGGCAAATGAAGGGAAACTTGCAGACTGAACACTCAGCGAGCTGTCCCTTACAACAGATGTTGAATTTCTCGGAGCAGCTGCCTGACCTGACATATTGTCAGGAGTGTAAAAGTTTCCGGCATCAGGATTCATTATTCTTGAAATTATGTGATTTATAGTTTCATCATCAAAAAGAATAACAAAATTTCCGCTCAGTATATCGGTAAGCGTAAATTTTGAAACCATGCTGTAAACATCGTCTTCTTTATCACATTCAAAGAATTCAGCAATTTCTTCGCCGTCCTCAGAAAGATCATAAGCTTCATCTGTGCGTATTTTAACCGCAGAACCAAAAAAGCTTGTCATGGTTTCAGAAAATGCTGATGCCATCTGACCGATAAGTTCCTTGAATGTTCCAAGAGAAATTTCATCAAGTTCCTCATCTTCGTCCTCATCTTCCTCAATATTCATAAGAACATTGAGAATTTCCTTTACATAGGAATTCTGGACAACTATTGCTGATTTTCCGTTTATAGCACCGGAAATATCCAGTCCGACCACAACACCCTGTGAATCTCCGAATGATTCAAGAGTTTCTATCTGTTCATTATTAAGTTCTTCAAGACCAAATTCAGCCTCATTGTTCAGAAGTTTTGAAAGTATTTCAGCCGATGAACCCAGTCCCATTTCAATAAGATCACTTAAACCGTCAAACTGCTGTTTATTAAAATTTGTATTGTTTTCCATGTTTTACTCCTTTTGCTTATCAATAATTATAATAGTCATTAATATCAGATCTAGAAGCAATACCGCAGATTTTAACGGCTTTCTTGATTTTTCTGTCTCCGATTCTGGCAGTAAATTTAGGTTCACCCTCAACCGCCAGAAGAATATCACTGTCTATCTTCTTGTTCAGCGGAATAACATCTGAAACCTGAAGATTTACAATATCATGCATATCCAAAAGAATTGTATCCAGAACGGCTGTTATTTCCATAGTGGATTCTTCAAGAGAATGTTCAATCTGATCTTTTCTCTGGTTATCTTTTTCATTCTCAATTTTTAAATTGTTTTTAGCGTGTCTGCTCATTGAGTTTCTCAGCATCTCATCAAGATTTATTGATGGAAGACAGAAACTGAAAACATCCGTTATTTCACGCACTTTTATCTGAAATGAAAGCACAATCGCTGAATCCTCAAGCGAAATAAACTGTGCAAGTTTCGGATTTGTTTCGCTCCCTGACAGACTACAGTTCACCGGTAAAAGGCTTTTCCATGCCTCTGAAAGATATCCTGTTACTTTTGAATAGAATCTTTCCAGAATAGCTATTTCAACATCTGTATATCCTCTGTCAAGATTATATTCATTTCCCGAACCCCCGAGAAGAACATCTATCAGAAAAAAGTTAACCGTAGACGGAAAATGCATTATCATTGAGCATTTATTTTCATGAGTTTCCTCATCATTCACATCAATAAGACCTATCAGTGTTTTTTCCGGAAGACTTTTCAGATACTCCGAATATCTGCACTCCTCCATTTTCAGAAGACTTACCTCACAAAAAACTCGCAGCAAGCTTGAAAGATTTGAAGCAAATATTCTTATAATATGTTCATTGACAGTATTAAGTCCCCTGAGATGCTCACGGGTAAATTTCTTCGGCTTTTTAAAGTCATAATTAGAAATTCTGACAGGAGCAGCCGGAATGTTTACACTGTCACTTGGACTCTGGTTTTGATTTTTCTTTTTCTTCATACCTTTAGATCAATCTCCTGCAATTTTTTCAATGTCTGCTGTTCCCATATCAAAGGAAGCACCGAGAATTTTCAGAAGTTCACCGCTTTTTGCAAGGTCACTGTCTTTTCCGATAATTACAATCTCAACACGTCTGTTCTGACTTCTTCCCTCTTCATTGTCATTTGTGGCAATAGGGTAATCACCGGCAAGTCCGATAGGATATAGCTTTGTTGAAGCTATCTTGTATTTTCTTTCAAGATAGTTTGAAATCGTACTTGCACGTTCAGATGACAATATTCGTGAGTCAACAACAGAATTCGGTGCGTCAGCCGTATGTCCCTTTATAATTATAAGAGCAATCTGGTCATCGACTTTTTTTAGGCATTCACCAAGGAAATTCATTACATCGGTACTGCCCTCTTTAAGCACAGATTCATCCGGCATAAATAAAACATTATTTTTAAACTGTATATAGATGTTTTTTGAATTTTTTCCTGAATTACTGTAAGGATTTTCAACACTTCCGACACTGCTCTCATTACTTGCAGTCTCATTTTTCTTGTCTTCTTCAGTTCCGAGCTGAACAGCAATACTGTCCTGCATATTATGTTTTTCAACATACTGCTGAATTTCTATATACAAATCGTCCATATTTACATTTGCAAGATCCTTATCTGAAGGACCAAGATTAAGTCCTTCACCAGTATTGTCCAAAGGATATTCACCGCTGTTCAATGCATCAGGATCAATAACAATCTGATCTACCTGTTCATCGCCATATCGGCTGAAAGCCTTTACAAGCTTTGCCCATTTATCCTCTGAAACAGACGACATACTATAAAGCATAACAAAGAATGTCAGCAAAAGGGTAACCATGTCCCCATATGTGTCCATCCAGTTGCCTCCGCCTTCATCCATGTTCTTCTTTGCCATACTTTTTCACTCCCTTTTATCACTTACCTGTATTTTTAAGCTCTCCCTTTAATGAATAGGAAGGAAGCAGACGTGTCAGTTTTTCCTGAATAAATGTCGGGTTATCACCGTCCTGAATTGACTGAACGCCTTCGCTTATAATCATTTTACAGAGATATTCTTCTTCATGACGAACTTTAAGTTTATTTGCAATAGGCTTAAAGAAAAGGTTCGCCAGAATAACACCATAGAATGTTGTAACAAGAGCGACTGACATGTTTTTCGCCAGTGCTTCTGTATCCGTCATATTTGCAAGAAGATTTATAAGACCGATAAGTGTACCAACCATACCGAAAGCCGGTGAATATTCAGACGCTTTATTATAAAATGCCATATCCTGGGCATGACGTTCTTCAAGATAATCAAGTTCCTTGTTCAGAAGCGCTCTTACCTTTTCAGGTTCAACAGAGTCAACAACCAGAAGCAGAGAATTTTTCAGAAACTTATCCTGAGTATTGTTAAGCTTGTCTTCAAGTGCAAGCAAACCATTGATTCTTGCTTCTTTTGCAAAGAAAACTATCTGTTCAATATAATTCTGAGGATTATATTTTTTCGGTGCAAATATAATTTTCAGATGCTTCGGAATTTTCGCAAAGCTTTTAAGAGGAAAAGAAATCATAAGCGAAGCAATTGTTCCTCCCAAAACGATCATAACGGAAGGCAAATCCCAGAATCCTGATAACTGTTCCGGCAGCAGAGTCTGAGCTCCCGTTGTTGGATCTTCGCCGAGCAAAATTGAAACGACAATAAAACCTGCTCCCAAGATCAATCCCAGCAATGATAACAAATCCATAATATACGTCCCTTTCTGATATGGTATTATTAAAAATTATATGAACTCAGGCATGAATGCCCTTTTCATATTTATATATCATTTGTAAAACAATTTCCAGTGGTTCTTTAACAATGTAAACATTTCCGTTTGAAAGCTTTATTGTTGTGTCAGGATTTTCCTGTATTGTTTCAACCATATGGTGATTCAGAACAAATTTCTGATCATTAAGCTTTGTTAATACAATCATAATATATCTGCGGACAACCGCATCTCCTTCAATTTATAATGCGGAGCAGGCATCCTTCCTGCCCCGCAGAAATTCAAAAGTCAATTATCTCTTGAGGTTTATAAGTTCTTCAAGCATTGTATCTGATACTGTTATAAGTCTTGAACAAGCCTGAAAACCTCTCTGTGTGGTAATCATATCTGCCATTTCCTGAGCAAGGTCAGTATTTGAAGTTTCAAGTGTACCGCCCAGAATCTCACCTGTTCCGTTTGTACCTGCAACCGAAAGCTGTGGTTCGCCTGAGTTCTGTGACTCAGCAAAATATGTATCGCCAACCTGACTCAGACCAGCCGGATTTGAGAATGTAGCAAGGTCAATTCGTCCAAGTTCCATAAGACCGAATGACGGATGAGTTGCTGTAAGAATACCCTTATCGTTTATTGCAATTCCTGTCAGGTCAGCAACTGTCTGCTCGCCGCCTTCTGTACCGCCTTTGAGAATAAAGTTGCCCTGTCCGAGTCCGAGATTTGAAGAAGGTTCGCTCGGTGTGAGGTTTGCAAGACCTGTCATATTCTGAATACCGTAAGAAGTAATAGTATTCATATTCGGATAAGAAATTGTAATAGAGTCATTTGAATCTATACCGCTTCTTTTAAGTACAACAGTACCAGCATTTTTAAGCTGTGCCGCATTAACTGTTGCCGCATACTGTCCGAGTGTTATTGTAAAATTGTTTCCCTGTGTAAGGGTAAAGCTCATTGTAGCTTCACCGCTTCCTGAGAACTGATCACCAACAGATTTAACTGTAAAATACTGTCCGATATCTTCCGGAAGAGTAACTGTACCGGAATTTACACCGAAATCAGCATTGACAATCTCTGCACCTGTCAGAACACCGGAAAATGCAGAAGGGTCGCTCATTTCAATTGTGAATGCACCACCCGGATGCTGAACACCGCCGTTTGCAGCTGTAATAGCATTGTTTACTTCCTGGTTCAGCTGTGCAAGGCTTGAAAATGTTTCATTTGAATTGAGTGTAACAACAATAGATGAGCTTGTGATTTCAGCTGATGCTTTCTGTCCGATAGGAAGATTGGAGCTTGCCGCAAAAACAATGTTTACATTACTGCTGTCTGTTTCATTTGAAGCTTTAATAGTGTAAATGACATCGTTTATAGTATCGCTTGCTTCGCCGGCTGCCGCACTTTCATAAGGAAGTGAAATCTTTATCTTATTTGAAGATGCTTCCTGTCCTGAAGGGTTTCCGGATACACCAAGTACAAAATTACCGTTTGCATCAACAAGGTTTCCCTCTGCATCAATGTCAAGCATACCGGCCTTTGTATAGAAAATATTACCGTCTGCGTCCATTACCTGAAGATATCCTTCGCCGGCAATAGCAACGTCAAGTGTATATCCTGTTGTTGACATTACAGACTGTGAGTGGTTAACGTCAACGCTTCCGAGCTTTGAACCATAACCTATCTGTGTAGGGTTAACACCACCACTTGTAGGTGTTGCAGCAGATGCCGCACTGTTCGTCTGATAGTAAACATCTCTGAAAGACGCTCTTGATGACTTATAACCGTATGTACTTACGTTTGCTATATTATTACCAATAACGTCCATCTTGGACTGATGTGTTACCATACCTGCAACGCCTGAATATAATGATCTAACCATTTTACCTATGTCCTCCTAAGTTGTGACGAACTGCATAGCGTATGCCTTCAGTCGGTCGGGCATACAAAAGCTTCCATAAAAGGTCCGGCTTTATATTACTACAGTTCCGTCTATATTTGTAAATACATTTCCTGTCATTTCATCTTTATTGACAGTCGTAATTACCGTATTGTTCTTTACGCTTACTATGAAAGCCGCCTCATCAAGAAGAATCAGAGTATCATCAAGTCCCTTTTCTTCTGCAAGTTTCACGCCTTCATTAAGTCTTTCAAGATTTTCAGTTGACAAATCTATATTGCGCTCCATCACACGATTCATCGCATGTCTTGAAAAGTTTACTCCCGCAGAGCCGTCAATGTGTTCCTGCAATATATCCTTAAAACTTCGGCAGGAAACCGAGTCCGCTACATCCTGTGGGGAAGTATGTGGTATTCCGGTCGTAATAGGAGTGGAAATTCTTTTGATATCAATATCATTCATAACTAACAGACTCCTTTCCATTAGATATAATTTTTGTTTTATGCTTTCTGCTATTTGTCTGCTCCCGCATCAGATTTGCCGTTATCAGAACTGTTGTTGTCCGATGCCGCAGTACTAATAGATGATACCTTTGAATAGTCATAAGGTTTTCCGTTTATATAGATTCTGAAATCGTTTCCGTCAATTGTGATTTTATCAACCTTTCCGGTAACAGTTTCTGTGGAACCGCCTATTTTGGTGTTTGAAATGGTAACTTCCTGTCCGAGCATTCCCATAACATAATTCTGTTTGGAATACTGACAAAGATCCATCATTTCCTGCATAGTTGAAAACTGAGCCATCTGTGCAAGATACTGTGTGTCATCAACAGGATTCATAAAGTCCTGATTTGTAAGCTGTGTAATCATAAGATTAAAGAAATCGCTTACTGACAGGTCGCTTTCGTCCTTGTCCTCAAATACAGCATTATACACCTTACCGCTTGAATTTGTCTTATCAATATAGTTTGTATAATTTCTTTCGGAATCAACTCCGCTTACTGGCATATTCATCTTCCTTTCTAAATAAGAATATTCAGTGACTGATCCAGAACTTTATCCAGTGAAGGTTTTGTATCTGAATCAAACGAAACCTCACCGACAGACACATTTCTGACTTTTGATCTTATCCGTCTGAACTGGTTCTGCTGATTGCCCTCGTCCTGACGTCTTTCATCATACTGGTCAAATGCAGACGAAGCCGGCATTACATTTTTTGCAACTTCAATACTGTTGTTGGCAATTTCAACATTATGCTGACTAAGCGAACTTTGCAGTGATGAAAGGTCATGATTTAAAAGTTCCGCTGTTTTTGCACTTGATGCAACCATTGTCAGAAGCATTTTTCCCTCATCGCCAGATACAAGCTTTACAAGTATTTCACCAAGACCCTCAGGTTTAAGCTTGACTGTAAATTCACTCTTTCCCTGTTCAAGGTTTTCAGAAACACCTTTTAAAAGCTGCTTTTCCGGAAGTTCATATTCAGCCCTGTTCATTTTAAGTTCTGCCTCAGCTCTTTCAAAGCTGATATCAACAGGTTCTGCATACTTATTCAGACTTTCAAGATTAAAAATGTTTTTATCAGAATCTTCCTTAACCGTATCAGCTGTTTCAGCTGTATCAGTTTTCTGCTCTGATGACCTTATTTTATCTGCTGAATTTTCCTTTACGCTTTTCATCGTACGGAAAAAGTCAAGAACCTCTTTTTCATTTTCCGGAGTTTCCTGATTTGTCTGTGAGTTTTCAGCCTTTCCAGCCGGAATGTAGCTTACTATCTCCATTTCACCGCTTTTTATCATTTCGTTCGGGTCAAACACGGACTTTATATCAGAAACCGTATCAGCAGTTCTGTCAGGAGATTCATTCACCGCAGTAAATAACGGTATTTCATTACCTGTTCTGATAAAATCAAGCAATCCTGCAAGCTGTGAAGGATCGGCTTTTACAAGTCCGTCAGAAAGGTCAAGGGTTTCCTTCTGATCAAGTAAACTGTTATTTTCAAATATCTGAGAAATCCAGCTGTCAGAATTCTTTTCAGAGCCCTTTAAAATTTCCGGTGACAAAATACTGAATATATCCGTAAACTGTTCCGGAATGATATTTTCTGAAGCAGTCTGCTGTGTATTCTGAAGGAGCTGCGGATCAAAAATCCCAGTCATTTCAGCATTCTGGTTTGTACCGTTTATCATCATGGAAATAATATCAGCGAATGATATTCCCGATGACATCATCTGTGAAACCGTCATACCCTGTCCGGACTGTCTCAGCGAATTCAGCGATGAAACAAGATTCTGTGAAATCTGTTCTGTTTCCATTGTACTCACCCCCTTTCAATGAAATTATTCTTTACTGCTCCGCCGTCATTTTAAACGAAAGAAATTCTTCTATTGAAGTTTCATTTTCTTTGGCAAGCATATGATTATATTCATTTTTCTGTTCTTCTTTAAGCTTGTCAAGTCCGGAAACATCCTGTGAAAGAGCCACAACACGTCTTCTCTGCTTTTCTATTTTCATATCAGTTATGTTTATCTGATACCTGACTTCGGTTTCCTCACGTTTTATTCCGTCCATCTGCATACTGTAAAACATAAGCTTTGAAGCCGTTGTACCTTTTGCTATCTCTTTCTGTGACTGATTGCTTAAAACGTCCATATTACAGGCAAGGGTATCAAGACGCTGTTCATACTCATTTTTTTCACGCCTTAAACTCATGAGAATATTTTTTTCAGACTCAAGAATCTGCTTTTTATAATCATGCATTTTCTGCATTGAAAAAACAAACTTTTTCATTTAGCCCTCCTATTATGAAACAATCTCATTCATAATAGCTACTGTATCGTTAAAATCAACCTTCTGATTAACAGGCTGCTGCAAGAATTCATTGATAGCCTGCATTCTCTTGATTGCCTCATCAAGTTCCGGATTAGTTCCGCTTTTGTATGCACCAATTGAAATAAGATCTGCATTTTCCTGATACAGTGACATGATTTTTCGTATCTTTGAAGCATTTGCTTTCTGCTCCGGCGAAGCTATCTCAGACATAAGACGGCTTATGCTCGCCGTAACATCAATAGCAGGATAATGGTTTTTCATGGCAATTTTTCTTGAGAGCATTATATGTCCGTCAATAATGCCCCTGACCGTATCTGAAACCGGTTCATTGGAATCATCGCCCTCTACAAGTACCGTAAAAATACCTGTTATAGAACCTGTTTTGAAGTTTCCGCAGCGTTCAAGAAGTTTTGGCAAAGATGCATATATTGAAGGTGTGTATCCTCTTGCAACAGGAGGTTCACCGATGCTGAGTCCGACTTCACGTTCAGCCATGCAGTAACGCGTAAGCGAATCCATCATAAGAAGGACATCTTTTCCCATATCCTTGAAATATTCGGCAACTGTTGTCGCAGTAAGTGCACATTTTGAACGCATCATAGCCGGCTGGTCAGATGTCGCTATAACGAGAACGGATCTTGCAAGACCCTCAGGGCCAAGATCACGGTTTATAAACTCCATAACCTCTCTGCCACGTTCACCTACAAGTGCGATAACATTTACATCAGCTTTGATGTTTCGTGCAATCATACCCATCAGTGTACTCTTTCCGACACCGCTTCCCGCAAAGATACCCATTCTTTGCCCCTTGCCAATTGTAAGCATTCCGTCAATTGCTTTTATGCCGAATTCAAGCGGCTGTGCAATCGGAGGACGCTCCATAGGATTGGAACGCTTTCCGTTAATGCTGTAAAATGAACCCTGTTCAATCGGACCTTTTCCGTCTATCGGATTCCCGACAGCATCTATGGCACGGCCAATAAGCGACTCGCTTACATTTATCATAAGCTTTTCATTGGTATTCTCAACAAAGCTGCCGTATCCGATGCCGTCCATATCAGAATAAGGCATAAGTACAACCTTGCCTTCCTTGAATCCTGCAATTTCAGAAAGTACCACACGTTTATTAAGATTGGAGGACATTCTGCATATATCCCCTATATTTCCAGTTATGCCTGAAGCTTCAACCGTCATTCCGACAATCTGTTCGATCTTGCCGTATGTTTTATAAAAATTATTCATTTTTATGTTACGGCAAAGTTCTGACTGATCAAGGCTGACTTTCATTGCTATCTCCCTTATCCAGATTATCTACAAAATCCTTAAGGTTATGAAGCTGTTCTGAAAGGGTTGCAACAACGATACCGCTTGATGTATTCAGCACACAGGTATCCTTTGGTGCATCATCAGACAAAACAAACTCAATTGTTTTTCCTTCTGTATTAAGCTCTTTTTCCAGCGAATCAATATATCCGGAAAGCTTGCTTGAAACTTCAACCTTAACCCACTTTGCATCTCTTACTGACTTTACAGCGTCCTTTATTACATTATACATCAGAAGGTCATCTTCTTCAATCTTCTGTGATATAACTTTTTCGCATATTGTCAGTGCAAGATGTTTAAGCTCACTGCTGTATTTTTCAAAATAACTGTTCTGTTCGTTCTTTATTTCCTCAACGGACTGTGTAATATAATGTGCCAGATGTTCAAAGAGTTCTGATTTTTCTGCAACTGCGGCATTTTTTCCGTCATTATAAGCGTCCTGCTTTATCTGATCAGACATTGAATGAGCTTCGTTTATAATCCGCTCGCTCTCAGCCTTTGCATCTGCAAGAGTTTTATCTGCCTCAGTTTTAGCATTTTTTATCATCGTATCGCACTTCTGCTGAGCAATTATTTTTTTTCTGCCGATTTCACCGGCACACGCATTTTTGACTTCCTCAGTTATTTCCTTACGAAGATTTTCTATAAGTGCCTGTTCCTTTATCTTCGCCTCGTTTTCATCTTCATCTGAAAATTCCTCAAGTTTGAATTCAATATCCGGAATTTTCACTGTTCCAATACCTTTTCGGATTTCACCAGGCTTAAAGACTTTATGCAATTATCTCATCCTCTCCGCCCTTTGAAATTACTATTTCACCGGCTTCTTCAAGTCTTCTGATTACAGCAACTATCTTCTGCTGTGCCTCTTCAACATCACGCATACGGACATTATGCAGATACTGCATATCCGTCTGTATTGTTTCTCTCTGTCTCTGAGACATATTGCTGAAAATAACATTTGTAACTTCTTCCGAAGCCGCTTTGAGTGCAATGGTAAGATCTTTTGTATCGATCTCCCTGATAAATGTCTGTATTTCCATATTGTCGAGATATACGATATCGTCGAACACAAACATAAGCTTTTTGATTTCTTCTGCAAGTTCCGGATCTTCGTCCGAAAGTTCCTCGAAAATATATTTTTCCGTTTTTCTGTCAACTCTGTTCATGATTTCAGCTATGTAATTTACGCCGCCGAATTCTGTAACATCAACAGAAGCAATTGCAGAAGCTTTCTTGCTGAGTACTGACTCCACTACACCGATAATCTCAGGTGAGGCTCTGTCCAGATTTGATATTCTTTTAATAACATCGAGCTGTATTTCATTCGGAAGCTCGGAAATTATCTGTGAAGCCTGTTCAGCTCTTGCATACGAAAGAACAATGGCTATTGTCTGTGGGTGTTCATTCTGAATCATCATAAGAAGATTTTTATAATCTATCTTTCTTATGAACTCAAAAGACCTCTTCTTACCTGTTTTCAGAACCTGTTCCATAAGGTATGCCGAACGCTGTGCACCAAACGCCTTGTCAAGAACATCTTTTGCATACGCCTCGCCGCCTTCGGTAACGACTTTCTGTGTAACGCACATATCATAGAAATCTTCCATGATCTGTTTCATATCTTCGGAAGACAAAAGGTCAATTTTTGCAATTTCCCCTGTAATAGCTTCTATTTCGTCCTCACGAAGATATTTATACACTTCCGCCGCACTGTCAACACCCAGAGCTATCATTATCGCCGCAACTTTAGTAGTAGTAGTTATTGTCTGCTGACTATCTGTTTTTGCGGAAGCCATTTTACTCACGCTCCTTCAGCATTGAACGGATAAGAGCGGCTGTAATTTCAGGGTTATTCTTGGCAAACTCTCTTACTTCAAGCTCTGTTGCCTTTTCAGACTTATTATGTTCTTCAGCGGCTTCTTCAAGAGATTTCTTGTTGTTTTCTTCAATCGTTTCCTGAAGTGATGTAATAGCTGCTTCGCTTTCTTCCTGCTGACGTTTCATCTTCTTCTTCATGTTTCTGAGTATAAGGAATACTGCCAGTGCAACAAGAAGAAGAAGTATCAGACCGCATCCGCAAAGAATAAGCACAAGTTTTCCTGTATTGGTGCTGAAGAAACTTCCGCCGTTATTGCTGTCATCAACAACAACAGGGAGTTTATTGCTCTCTCGGCTGTATACTGAAATATTTTCCTCAGGAATATTTGTAGCATTCTTTACAAGCTGAATAACAGCATTTCTTTCGTCACGGGACATATATGCATTTTCTGTTGTTACAACAACTGAAATTGAAGCATTCTTGACTGTTCCCTGTGCCTTTTCAGTCTGTCTGAGAAGATATCCCAGATCATACTGTATATCCCTTTCATAATGCGGGGTATCGTCACTGTTAAGTTTATCTTCTTCCTTATTTTGATAATTAGGAATATCCGTATTGTTTTCCTCGCCGACAACTCCGCCTTTGTTTACAACATTCTTGTCGGTATCATACTCGACGTGTTCATCAGTCATATATCCCTGTTTGGTATCTTCATCAGGGAGCAGCTGTTTCATTTCTTCTACTACCTTATCGTAGTCGACCTCAACTGTTGCAACTGCATCAACGCCGTCAGGATAGATGTTCTGCAAAATTGCCCTTGCATTTGCTTCATACTGTGCCTTGAGCGTGTTTGAATATTCCATTTTGTCAGCCACATCAATGCCGCTGCTTGTATTGGTTGCCTCAACCTCCTCAGCTGAAAGCAGTTCCTGACCGGTACTGCTGTTGATAACCGTTACATCTTCCGGCTGGAGCTGCTGTGCACTGAATGCAACAAGGTTTTTTACTGCCGAAACATTTTCAGCTGTAAATCCTGCACTGTTCGAAAGTGTAAGCGTAACGCTTGCCTTTGCCTTGTCATTATTTTCTTTCCAGGCATAATCACTGCTCTCAGGGAATGTAATAGTTACGATAGCACCCTGTATACCGTCGATTCTTTTCAGCGTTGTCTGAAGTCTGTCCTGAAGTTCAAACCGCAGCGTTTGTTTTTTCTCGAATTCAGTCATCGTCATACTGAGGTTGTCAAAAAATGTACCGTAAGACGGTGTTGACTGAGGATATCCGAGTTGAGCCAGTTCGTAAACAAGGTTATCCCACTGATCCTTCTTGACCTCTATTTCACCGCCGGAGTTTATCTTGGTTTCAACACCCTTATTCTGGAGTTCAAGATATACTTCCGTTGATTCCTCATTGGACATTCCAGGAAACAGAACAATCCAGTCAGATGAACCCGAATGATTTAAAAATATCGTAAGTCCCACAGAACCGGCTATTATAACAGCAGCGGCAACAATAATAACAATCTTTATTGTTTTGGTGAAACCCGACCATAATGTTTTTACTTTTTCCCAGAGCTTTTTGAATTTTTCTTTCATTTAATTAAATCATACTCTCCATAAATAAATTTAGAACAAAAATCAAATCTGCATAGACATTATTTCTTTATATGCATTTACAGCTCTCGTTGTCATCTGAACTGTCATTTCAATAGCAGTTGATGCTTTTGTTGCATCCAGCATAGCTGATTCGATATCCGTTGATTCACCTGTTGCAATATCATAGGCACTCTGCAGTGACTGTGATTCAAGATCCTTTACGTTCTGGATTTTGGCTTTCAGAATATCACCAAATGATTCAGAAGCTTCATCTTTTTTTGTTTCAGCGACCTCTTTAAGAGGTGTGATATTTGATGTGGAAAGTTCCGATAATGGTACTATAAACATGATTAATTCTCCTTAATTACTGTTTACCGATTTCAAGTGCCTTTGAAGCCATTGCCTTGACAACGGAAAGAGCGCTTACATTCGCCTCATACACTCTTGAAGCATCCATAAGGTCAACCTGTTCTTCCGTATTATTTACATTCGGATAATATACATATCCGTCCTCATCAGCATCCGGATGATCCGGATCATAAACAGGCTTGAAATCTTCCTGACTTTCAACGACTTCAGTTACACGGACACCTCCGCCTGTAACTTTTTTCAATGCATCGCTGAATGACTGTTCACGTTCCTGAAAAATAACCTGTTTTCTTCTGTAAGGTTCTCCGCTTTCAGTTCTTGTTGTGTTCTGATTTGCAATATTCTGAAGGATAATATCAGAACGGAATCTTTCAGCTGTAAGTGCGGAACCAATTATATTTATGGAATTTAAAAAAGCCATCGTCAATTACTCCTTCAAATTATTTAAAATTGCTGTTTGTAAGAACATAGCGAAGATCAGACAAAGCCGAATTCATCTTATTGATAATTGCAGATGACTGGAGATATGTACTGTAAAGCTCCAGATTTTCCTTATCAACATCAACATTGTTTCCGTCAACCAGAACTTCTGTTGTATCCGTCTGTGTCACATTCGCTTTGAAACTGTATTTTGTCTTGCCTTTTTCTTTGGCATCGCTCAGTGCATTTTCAAAACTTATTGATTTATATTTATAATCCGGTGTGTCAATATTTGCAATATTCTGTGTGTGAATCTGCTGTTTCATGCTGAGACCTTTAAGACCGCTTTCCATTGCCTTAAATGCGATAGAGTCAAGGTACATTGATATTCCTCCCATTTTCATTATAATTACTTATTTAACATTATATCACATTATCCGTCAAAAATCAACCATATCAGGGAATTTTTATTATAAAAAATATAACCAAACATTCTGTAAAATCATATAATTTTATGTGGATTTATAAACATTTAACATACATGTTCTTAATTTATTTACGTTCTGTTAAATTTCTGGTCATATTTTCCCCTTCAGGCGTTATTTTTATAAACTGATGAGTACATTCTATCAAGCCCTCATTAACAAGATAAACAACACGGTTTTTAACAAACACAGGAGCAATCCCGAGTACATTCGATATATTTTTTACAGAAAGCTTTTCTCCTTTAAAATCATATGCCGCCCTGAGAATAAAATAATCCAGTATGTTCATGCCGCCTGAATTTTTGCTCTCCTGCTCCTCATAAACATCTGATGCATAAGATGTGCCGCCGCCATCATACTCACCCTGTCCGGATTCATCAAGATAGGTGTAAGGAATATCCTCAGCATTCCGGATTCCGCCAAGACGTTCAGTAACGGAAAATACATTTTTAAACATCTGCGATGCTTCCGGATTTGATGACCTGATAAAGTTTTCAGAACTTCCTGCGATAATAAGCAGTTCTCTTGCTCTTGAAAGTGCTACGTTTATTCTTCTGCTGTCCCTGGCAAATCCGATATTATTGTTTTTATTGTTTCTCACAAAGCTTATAATGATGATGTCCTCCTCCATACCCTGAAATCTGTCAACAGAGCCGATTCTCAGCGTAATATGGCTGAAACGCCTGTAAAAACCACTGTCTCTCAGTCTTTCCTCCAGAAGCTTTACCTGTGCATCATAAAAAGTTATGACACCAACACTTTTTTTGAAATTGTTTTCTTTCAGATTTGCTTCAAGTATACAAAGTATTTTCTTGACACATTCCGCCTCAAACAGATTATAAAAACTCTTGTTACTGCCTGTTTCATAATACTTTTCCATATTCGGCACATCATACCACAAAACATGATTGTTTTCATCTATCTCTCTGCCCTCACAGTGATGAACCTTGAATTCAGAAGCCGGAGATTCCAGTCTGCCGGCATCAGTGTCAATGTAAAACTGATTTATCAATGCGGCAATATCCTTGTGCATACGATACTGACGAAACAGCATGGTTCTCATTGATTTATCCGACTTCTCATAAAGTTCCTCAAAAAGGCTGACTTTGATAAGCTCCTTTATCTGCGGATTCTCATCATCAACTTCATCATACGCATTCTGGTCAATAAACGGAGGAAGCTGTTTATGGTCACCGACAAGAACCACTTTTTTACCTTTCAGCATAGGGAGGATTATATCCGGAGGCGTACTCTTACTTGCTTCGTCAATTATCACAACATCAAATGACGGATAATTTTCACTGAAATCCTTTGTACCGCTCTGTATTCAGGTTATGCCTATAACATTCGCATTTTCGATATAAAGTTTCTTCAATGCACTGTAATTCATTCTGCCGCCGGTTATTTTCTTTCTCCAGCTCTCAAGCAGATTTTTCCACTTGATGTATCGTCCGCTCCGTTCATAATAATACCTGTTTACACAACTTTCAAATTCCGTAAGTGTAATATGCTCAATATCGGTTTTTCTTAGTGCCTTTGAATAAAAATCATCCTGTATCTGCTCTTTAAAGTATGCTTCAGAATATTTGTAATCACGAACTGCATTCATGCATTCATTATAAATTTTCTCATATTTTCCCTTAAAGCTGTAATACTGTGAATCAAAATCTTCACCAAGTGCATCAAGGCTCAGATGAAACGATTCCGTATTGTATATAAAATCCCTGTCGTTTCTGATATTCTCAATCTTTTCGCAAAGTCGTATAGTTTTAAGCTGAATGCTCATAACAAGATTTTCTGCACGTCTGTAATATATAGCCAGTATCTGCTGCCACTTACGTCCGAAAATAATTTTCTTTACTCCGCTGGGACGGGCATTTATTATTCCCTCACCCTCATCGTAAAGTGACTTTGTAATATCCCTGTCAGAATAATAAAAGATTCCCTCATACGCTGTCCTGTCGATAATTTTAGGGTTTACATTCTGAAAAATGTATTCAAACTGTTCTGTAAACTTTTCCGTATACTCATTAAAGAAATTCAGGTCTTCCTCAAGTTGATGCACATTTTCAAGGTCAGCTTTTATATCCATATATTTTTCTGTTATATCATTATATATGTTATTCGGCAATATAAAATCAGGCGGATATTTTTCTCTTGCAAGCTGTGCTTTTTCTATATCATCATTTTCATAAGCCTGTGTTATCAGCTCAAAAAATTCTACTCTTTGTTTCTTGGCGTCATCAAGAACGTTTTTAAAAAAGAAAAGCTGCGATTCATGATAATCTTTAAGTTTCAGTGCCTCCTCAACAGATTCCGCAAGTTCCAGAAGTTCCGGAAGCCTGTCCCTCTGTGCTTTAAGCATTGAAATACGACCGCTTAAATAATCATCCATCTTTTCCGATGCCTGGGCTATCTGGCTTATCCATGTTTTTACAACATTATCCTCCACAAAAGGAAGTCCTTCTTCTTCAACCCTTGAAGCATCTCCCTTTCGCAGAACCCTTATATCAGAGTGATTCATAACTCTTGAAATTGCATTGTCCACAGCAAGATTTGACTGCGAAACAATAAGTGTTTTAAGCCCTCTTACCGCATTCTGATAACATATCTCCGCAATAACGGTTGTTTTTCCCGTTCCCGGCGGACCTTGTATAAGATAAAGATCCTCTGCATTCAGAACGCCCTCAACAGCTCCTATCTGCTCCGGATTCATCGTTTTGGTCAGAAGGTCATCCTGTGTCAGAATAACATTATCCCCGACTCCCCTGTTTGCCTTTGACGGGTCAAACAGAAATTCCGAAAGATGCTTGTTTACGCAATCACCTGCACAAAGCTTGTCCAGTCCGGATTTCATTCTCTTACAGGTTATATCTGCCGCACCGTCATAAACAATGAGCAGCGGCAGAGAAAGCAGGTCATGCATTATCCTGTTCATATCGCCATAAGGCTGAACCGTCAGAACATTTTTTTCATAGCGTTCCACTTTTCCGAATCCCCACTGAGGGTGATTTCTTTCATCAGGAAATCCTATGCTGAGATTCCTTATATCCTGACGGAATTCCGAAGGCGTAACCTCTATAACAATTTTGCCGTTTTTCACCTGTGAAGTTTCGCAGCGAAATATATGCGATTTTTCAAGTGATTTTTTCTGCAATGTTTCTATGTATTCATACCAGACAGAAAAGCGTTTTCTCACATCATCGCTGACATATGATGAATCCTCTTTTTTCTCCTGAATCAGTATGAGATTCATTTTTCTTCCCGTATTTATTTTTCTGTCACTGACGCTTTTGCAGAAAAAGTTATTCTGTTCGAGAGTTCCCGTAAGTGTGACATTTATATTTGAAGGACTGAAATCAAAAACAATGTCCCTGTCGCCGTTTACCGCTGCAAACACTTCAAAAACAATATTTTCCGGAAAGACCGCAAAAGATATATCATATTTGGACATTCCGCTGATATTACTGTATTTTTTCAGTTCATCAACCGCTTTCGGGGACATACTGAGTTTTATTTTAAGCGTCTTTGTATCGTCCATGATTCTTCCTCCGGAAAAAATGATTTTGCTTTTATTATAGCACATATCCTCCGGTTTTACAAACCATTTTTAGAATCCGTCTCCACAAGATATATGTGCGGATTTCCAAGCACAATTTTTACGCAGACAAGGCAAAATGCGCAGGCATACTTGTGTATAGCAAGCATTTTTAACGCAGTTATGCGAAAAAAATTTGCTGGAAAGACGTGCGCATACGCTTGTGAAGACGGGTTCTTATATGCAAAAAGGCATCCTGAACAAACAGAATGCCTTTTTATCTGCATTTTCTTTCTTTCACTAAGTTTTTAGCCTTGCCTGTCAAAAGCATACAGCTTAATGATATCCACACCATTTCCATACAAATGGCGAATTGTTCAAACTGAAAAAATTTAAATATTAAAACGATCACTGCTTCTATAAAGAATACAATAATGCATCTTACCTTATAAACCAGCTCTTCCTTCTCATCAAGCGGTTTATTTTTATCTTCAACAGGCGATAATATAAGAATTATCAAAGATGCGGCAAGTGCACCAACGTCATACATATCCTCCCCGAACCTCAGGTATTTCATAACTGACAGAACAGCCACAAGCATAAGCCCTGAAACGATCCAGCATTTAAACGGTGTGGAAGCGTGAAACCCACCGGCATAAATTCTCAGAGGTATGTACGCCGCAGTAAAGATTATGGTTTGCAGAATCATATGATACAGCATTCCGACAATTAAAAAGGTGACAATATTCAGCGTCATATTAAACAGCTGATTTATTCCATATTGATAGATACTTTTATTTTCCTGCTGTATCAGATTCTGTTTTACCATATTCCCGACAATTTTTTCAGTTATCTGCGAGAACATTAAAATTTGCGGAGCTTCTTTACATCATCAGGAAGCTCAGGCTGATGTGATATCCACATACACGCAGAGTTTGCTGATACAGATGCAATAACAACAGCAAACGCTGCTACAAACCCACCGAACTTAACTGCCGCATTACCGAAAAACTTTCTCATGACAATCTCTCCTTTTGAAAAAATAGTTTTTTATTTTGCCTTTTTTAACCAGCAGTAATATTGTAACATATTTTTCTCAAAAAAACCGGGATATGGTACGAGTGGTATGGTTTTTGGGTATGAAATGCATTTTCAGAGCAAAAAACACAAAAAAACGGCAGAGAAAACTCTCCGCCGGATATTTTACGTCATATAATTAATAATTTTCTAAATCAATGCCGCCTTTATTATAAAAGTTCTCAAGAATAACAGTACAGATTCCGCCTTTGAATTCCAGATTTCCTTCTGTACGGCTGAGCTGTATTTTCTTTGCAAGTTCTTCTCCGCACATTTCTGTAGCACGTTTTTTAAATCTGTCATATGTCCAGTCATTCATTCTGAAACCATGAAGCACAACCGATTTTGCAAAAAACGCAATTGAAAGATTGTTGACCAGAATAGTAAGAGTTTTCAGAACTTCGTCAAGAACCTCAACAGCCTTTGTATCACCCTTTGAGAAAGCAACCCACATTGTCTTGTAGTTTATTGCATCTGCATCACCATTTGTAGCTTCCCACAGATAAGGTGTGTCCGCCTGAGAAAATACTTCCTTATATTTAGCTATGATGGTATCCTGTGTAAGCTCCGCCTTAACAGAACCATCAGGGAATCCCTCATGTTTTCTTCCGCCCGGATTGACTATAATTTTCTCAACATGGTTTGTATAATCAACATTTTCATGCATAACCTCATTTTCCAGAAGTATTGCAAGATTAACGTGCTTTCCGAGTTTCAGGAAAACATAATTTCCTGTTCTCTCCTCAACGTTTTCTTCCTGATTTGCAAGAGCAAGTGCGCTTGTCAGATTGGAACAGATAACCTCAACACCCAGCATATCAGAAAGGTTTCTTTCAACACCTGAATAATCAAGCTTGCCGTCTTTATGATATATCTTCATTTTGCTGCACATGTCTGACTGAATTGCAAAACCAAGCCCAAGAATCTTTGAAGTATCAAGACAGCTGTTCTGCATAAGATTTTGACATGATTCTGCTATATATTTAAGTATATCTTCATCTGTCATATCAGTTGTAAGATTGGTATACGTCTTGTCCATCGTCTTGCCGTTCAGGTTAGCAAGTCCCACGCTGATATATTCATCACTTACAGAAGCACCCAATGCAAATTTATAATTTTCATTGATATCAATAAGTATCTTTCTTCTGCCCTTCTGAAGATTCTCAAGTGAAACAGGCGCTTCACCAACTTCATAAAGAATTCCTTCTTCGATCATTTCGTTTGTAATAATCGTTACCGCAGCTCTCGTTATTTTCATAGAACTTGCAATATCAACTCTTGAGATGGGTCCGCATTCCTTGATAACTTTAAGTATCTGCATCCTGTTTCTTCTCTTCAAATCCAGTTTACTAATGCCTTGTAGTTCCATCGTTAAACCATCCTTTTCTTATTAAGTTAAGGCAGTACGCAGCCATAATGTTGCCGAAAACCGCCGGTTTATACTACTCCTGCCGGTATTACACAGAGAGGTCAGAATGCCAGCAGCAATATATACGTTAAATCATGTCGGAGATTTTCACTGCAATCCGAAGGACGGAAGGTGCAATATACACCGCAGCCAAAACCCCGTAAAAGTATATCAGACAAAGATTGTATGATATCGTTCCAAAAGCCGGTGAAGAGAAAATCTTTTTCACCCTGCCTGTTTTGCATATCAAAGCAAGCACAATGCCTGATACAGCCATAATAATCCCTGCGTTCATACCCGGAGGGATGAATTTCAATTTTATTTTATTTGTGCCGCTTTCAAGTTTCACAGCACAAAAACTGTCATTTATACGGTAAATTTCTGTTTTCTTACCGTTGATAAATCCTGTCAGTCCCTTTTCATACGGAACAGACATATAAAGGTAACTTTCATTATCTGATGAACTGCATTCCGCCGTTATTGCATTTTTGTCAGTGTGCAATGTACATCCGCCGAGTTCCGAAACATTCTTTTTCAGACTGTCAGTATCAATTCCGAACACACCGAATGATTTTACAGAAACATCATGTGTCATGACAAGCATTATTTCAGCCGTTTCATTTTCAAATTCCCCGAGACACAGCATACCGTTGTTTTTCTGCGACGGGAACTCTGAAGTAATACAGTTTCCGTTGACATATACCTTGACTGAATTGTAAAAACCTTCAGAAATGCGGTTGTTCAGAGAATCAAATATATCAAAATACAGAATCTGATGCCCCGAAACAGCAGCAGAATATCTTATCTGACAGCGGCTCATATCCGGATCATCTGCCTGAATATTATATTTCCCGTTTTCATATGTGACAGTTCCATTATCGACATAGGAAATATTGTATTTATGCAGCATTTCATCTGTTCCGAAAATGTTTTCAGCCAGTTGTTTCTGTACGCTGAATCTGTCAGTATAATCCAGATTTTCCATTTCCTCCGGTGATTTCTTACCGGTTATCCCTGCCGTAGCACAAATCGTATTTTCAGCTATTTTCAGCACGCCTTCGGTATCCAGAATGTGCTGATATGACTTGAAATCGAAATACGAACCAATGGAATAACCCACAGCCAGAAGCGCATCTGTAAGACAGGTTCCGCCGTTTGAACCGACTTCCATCCAGTATGACGAATATCCAAGCTTTTTCATGGCATACATATACTGTTCGGAAGTAAGCGAAGTGTAATGTGCCATTGAATCATAGCCCAGTCCGCCAAGCATATTTACATGGAGGTACTTTTTTTCGGACTTCATTCGGACAAGTTCATCGCTGTCGCTTCTGCTTTCAAGAGAAGAACTGGTTCTGAATATATCCCCCGAATTTGAGCCGTACCCCACATTAACTGCAAAGCTGACTGAAAATTCCGTCACAAATACCATAGAAGCCACAAGATAAAAAACATTACGGCTTATGAATTTATGCCCCAAAAGCATGAAACATATAATATACAGCATACACGCAAACATTGCAAGTGCAAACAGTATTTTAAATGCATCACTGCTTATATGAAGCGTATTTACATAGCTTAAAAGCGTCTGTTTTTTTACACGAACTGTATACACAGCCACTCCGAAAAATACAGCAGCAAGCAGAATCATAACCGCTGAAAATCCGGCTGAGCCTTTGCTGACATATTCCGCATATTCAAGATAATGTGCAACAAGCGTCAGCATAGTAAAAATAACGATAAATCCGTATCTGAACGGAAAACACTGATAGCTTCCTGTATGCCATATCTTGTTCACCGGATCGGCAAACACAGGCACTGCAAGAAAAATCAGAAGAATAATGCTGTACTTTACCTGTCTGTCACGGCATATCCTGTTCTTTATGAAAAAAGGTATAACCGCAATGCACATAGCTGTACACATTACAATTGCGAACTTGTCACCTGTACTTTCAAAAAACGGCTTATACAGAAGCGATGAAAATGAATTCTCCCCTCTTGCAGATGATGAAATCTGAAGAAACGAACAGAGCCATACAGGTGCTGTTACAAGCATAGCCAGAAAGCTGGATATGACAAACAGTGACGAAGCTCTTTTGCGTTCAGCAGGATTACATATCATGAATATGAACAGCGGTACAGCAATCATAAGATAAATAACCACCATAAATGAAAGGTAGTAATTTATAAGCATCATCGCCGTAAGAACCGCAAAATACAAAGCCGGTTTATGCTGACAGCACATTCGTCTGACAGACAGAACAAGCAGCGGAAACAGACACATTATATCAAGCCACACAAGCGTCTGGTAATTCATCATGCCGTATCCGCAGAGAGCGTACATAACGCTCAGGAGAACAACTCCCCTGATATTCAGTTTTTTATGTGAAATTATAAAATAAATTGCAGCTGTAAAAGCGGACAAAGCAAGCTTTACAGCAAGCAAAATATTAACAAGATAAATTATATGCGATTTTTCGACAAATTTTACAGTGAGATACATGGGACTTGCAATAAAAAACAAAAACACTCCCCAGAAATTCATGCCGCCGGCATTTCCCGTACTGTAAAACAAGCTTCCTCTTCCGTTCAAAATATCTTTAAGGTCCATAAGCAAAGGAACTGTCTGCTGATTCATATCACACCAGGAAACAGTTTTGCTGCCAAACGGAAAAATTCCGAAAACCGCAAAGAAAACACCCACTGCGACAAGTGTCACAACGGACGGCAGTAACATACCGCAGATTCTTTCTTTTTTTGTTGTCATCCTTCAAGAAACTCTTCACAAATTATTTTTTATATTTACTTTATTCATATTATACCCTATAAAAAGGATAAAATCAAGTATTTTATGAATTTTTTCTTAAATTTTTTGTAATAATTATGCATAAATTTTTTAATTTTATTATTTTTTGCAAATTTGCTGTTCACGAACGAATATTTACCGTCAAATCCGATGGTTTTGCTATGCTTTTACTCTGTATTCCGTAAAAATGTTAAATTAAAATTATTTCTGAATGTATTGAAAAAAATCATCGGGTATAGTATAATAAAGAGTAAATACAGAGATACCAGTTACATACCGCCTATGCTTATGCAAAAACGGTAACAACAGCGGCTGAAGTGCGTCCCTGCGACCATTGCCGCCTGAAATTTACGGAGGTAATTATGACTGACAAATTCAAGGTTTCACTGAAAAAAATTATTGACGAATTCAAACTCGAAACTATTTTTATTCCAAAGGCAGCAGAGGAAATTTTTATTGACGAAAATGATGTTAACCGTCCGGGACTCCAGCTTATGGGCTTTTATGAATACTTTAATCCGGAACGTATACAGATAATCGGAAAAATGGAATTTGCCTATCTTTCCACAATCGACGAAAAAACACGATATGAAAGACTTGAAAAACTCTTTTCCCAGAAACTCCCTGCACTTATCATAACAAGAGAACTGCCATATTTTGCTGAAATGCTGGAACTTGCAAAGCAGTATGAAGTGCCTCTGCTCAGAAGCAAGGAAAGCACATCAAATTTCATGTCAGGTCTTATTGCATTCCTGAACCTGAATCTTGCCCCGAGAATCACAAGACATGGTGTTCTTATTGAAATTTATGGTGAAGGTGTTTTCATTACAGGTGAAAGTGGCGTCGGCAAAAGCGAAACCGCAATTGAACTTGTAAAAAGAGGTCACCGTCTTGTTGCGGACGATGCCGTTGAAATAAGAAAGGTTTCCAATATAAGCCTTGTCGGAAGCTCTCCTGATAATATCCGCCACTTCCTTGAACTCAGAGGTATCGGTATTATCAATGCAAGAAGACTTTTCGGTATGGGTGCCGTAAAACTTACTGAGAAAATTGACCTCATAGTTGAAATGGAACTCTGGAACCCTGAAAAGGTATACGACAGAATGGGCGTAGACAACCAGTATACATCTATCCTTGGCGTAAAGATTCCGTCACTTACAATTCCTGTAAAACCTGGACGTAACCTTGCTGTTATCATGGAGGTTGCAGCTATGAACAACAGACAGAAGAAAATGGGTTATAATGCCGCTCAGGAACTTCTTGACAAACTCGGTCTTGATATGGACAGCAAGGAAACAGTTAAAAATTACGAACAATTCTAATCTGAGCGGAGGTTATTTAAAATGTTGATAGAAGCGGATTTACATTGTCATTCACTGGCTTCAAGCCATGCATATTCAACGGTTGACGAAATGGCGGCAGCTGCACACAAAGCCGGACTCCGTGCTTTTGCACTTACCGACCATGCAACGGATATGCCGGACTCTCCGCACTCATGGCATTTTCAGAACCTCTGCGTTCTGCCGCAGAAAATAAACGATGTTTTTGTTTTAAGAGGTGCAGAGGCAAATATAAGAAACTTTGAAGGCGAAACGGATATGAAGCCGATTGAACTTGAATGCCTCCAGTGGATTGTTGCCTCATGCCATGCACCTGTCATCAGAGCAGGGTCAAAAGACGAAAATACCGCTGCTTATGTAAATGCCATAAAAAATAACGAATTCATAGATGCCATAGGTCACTGCACTGTATCAAGATATCCTGTGGATTTTGAGAAAATTGCAAAGGTCTGCAAAGAATACGGAAGATTCATTGAACTGAATGAAAGTTCAGTTGAATTTAAAAGAAGCCCTAAGGAAAACTGTATTGAGATGCTGAAAGTCTGCAAGAAATACGAAACTCAGATAGTAGTTGATACCGACTGTCACTATGCCGGCAGAATAGGTCAGACGCCAATAGCAGAACAGATTCTCAGAGATGCTGACTTTCCGGAAAAACTTGTCTTTAACAAAGATGCTGATAAAGTTCTCGAATATGTTTCAAAAAAGCATAATATAATTTTTGAATAAAACAGATTTGCGGAGGCAGGTATAGAATATGAACTATTTCAATGAAATTGATATAAGAAAACTTCTGATTAAAGACGAAAGATACACCTTTCCGCCTTTTTCCGATGAAGAACTGAAAGAAACCGAAAAGGCCATTGGCTGGAAACTTCCGCAATCATATATCGAACTCCTGAAAATTCAAAATGGCGGTATGATTAACTATAATGAATTTGAAGAAAGCTGGCTTTCCTCAATTTATGGAATTTCATCTGACATGAATGGTCTTGCTGATATGTATGACAACTGGATTAACGAATGGGAGTATCCGAATATTGGTATTCCATTCGGCGAAACACAATCAGCAGGTCATGATATGTATTTTATGGATTTTGGAAAAGTTGACGAAAACGGAGAACCTCGTATTGTACTGATAGATAATGAAATGGACAATTCTATCACCGTTGTTGCAGATAATCTGGAAGAATTCCTGACAAAAATCTATCATCATGAAGAAGTCTGATCATTAGTATTACAGGAAAAAAGAAAAAGCAATAAAAATTCATTTTCAGAAATTGAAAAATACAGAAAGGTGATATTCAAAATGAACAACAAAAAGGAAATAAGAAATAGACAATTTTATTTTAATTTATCAGTACAGCTTTAAAACATAATGACAAAGGAGCAATAACTTATGCCTTATATTACCAAACTGAAAGAACTGTGTGGCAGATTCGGCTGTGAATATAAAGAAGATGAACCGCTGAAAAAGCATACAACATTTAAAATCGGCGGAAACTGCCGTATGATGATTTTTGTAAATTCTGCCAGTACGCTTTCAGAAGTTGTCAGATTCTGCCGCAGCGAAAATGTCAGAACATTTGTCATGGGCAGAGGCAGTAATATCCTTGCCGCGGACAACGGATTTGACGGTGTTATTCTGCTTATCAGCAGAGATTTTTCAGAAATCAGACTTATAAACGATACTGAAATATACTGCACTGCCGGAGCTTCTCTGAAAGATGTCTGTCTTTTCGCTCTTGACCATGATCTTACAGGACTTGAATTTGCCTATGGAATTCCGGGAACGGCAGGCGGTGCACTCTACATGAACGCCGGAGCATATGGCGGCGAAATGAAGGATGTTGTTGTTTCGGCAGATTACATTGACGCTTCGGGAGAAACACATTCAGTAAATGCTGACGAGATGAAACTTTCATACAGACACAGCGTATTTGCAGAAAATCCAGATAATATCATAACCGACATGACACTCAGACTTGAAAAAGGAAATCATGACGAAATACAGGCTGAAATGAAAACACTTATGCAGAAAAGACTTGACAAACAGCCGCTTGAATATCCGAGTGCAGGAAGCACATTCAAACGTCCTGAGGGAAGCTATGCATCACTTCTGATAGAGCAGTGCGGACTGAAAGGTCTGACATACGGCGGGGCACAGGTCAGCGAAAAACACAGTGGATTTGTCGTAAACAAAGGCAATGCAACATTTGAAGATGTTATAAAACTTACTGATGAAGTAAAAAAAACAGTACTCGAAAAAACAGGTTACAGCCTTGAGCTTGAACCGGTAATTCTAAAATAAATTCAGAGGAGGGAAAGCGTCTGTTTCAGACAGATGCGAAATGCTATGCAGTTTATTATAGTAACAGGTATGTCAGGTTCCGGAAAATCATGTGCAATGAACGTTTTGGAGGACATAGGATTTTATTGTATAGACAATATTCCTCCTCAGCTTCTTACAAAATTTGCCGATATATGTATGCACTCAAACGGTCAGCTGGACAGGGTTGCCGTCGCTGTTGACATACGTTCCGGCGATATGTTCGGCGAAGTTTTTGACCGCTGGAAGATGCTCAAGGATACTGACGGACTTGATGTGAAGATACTCTATCTCGAAGCAAATGACGAGGTAATTATAAAACGATATAAGGAAACCAGAAGAAAACACCCTCTTGACGAAAAATTCGGAAGCTGTCTGCATAAGGCAATTGCGTTTGAGAGAGAGCAGCTAAGTCCGCTGAGAGAAGTTGCCGATTATTATGTTGAATCATCTTATCTTTCAACCTCCCAGCTCAAGGAGGAAATAAAGGGTCTTTTCCTTGAAAAGAACAGCGATTCCATGATAATTAAAATCATGTCTTTCGGATATAAATATGGCGTATCTACTGAATCTGACCTTGTTTTTGATGTAAGATGTCTTCCGAATCCTTATTATATCAAGGAACTTCGTGCAATGACTGGCTGTGATTCAAGTGTCAGGGATTATGTAATGAGCTTTGAGCAGTCCAGAATACTGTTTGACAAAATAAAGGATCTGCTTGATTTTCTTATTCCGCTTTATGTTCACGAGGGAAAAAGCCAGCTTGTAATAGCTTTCGGCTGTACAGGCGGAAAGCACCGTTCGATAACCTTCACAGAGCTTATTTCTGACTACCTGACAAAACAGGGTCTGAGAGTTCAGAAAAGCCACAGGGACATAAACAAGGATATAAGCTATTACAGAACATAAGGAGGTTTTCTGATTGGCATCGTTTTCAAATGACGTCAAGGAAGAACTTTGTGCAGGCATAACGGACAAGGACAAACGCTATGCCTGTCTTTACGGAATATTGCTTTACTGCAAAAATTTCAGTGATGAGCATATAGCTTTTTCAACTGAATGCAGCGGATTTGCTGAACTTTTCACCCGCCTTATGAAAAGTGTTTTTAATGGCAAGGTTGTATTCAGCCTTGAAACCGGAACAAAAAAAAGCGGTCAGACTGTTTATTCCGTTTCGGTCTCCGGCAAAGAAAATGTAAAGATGATAACAGATACATACAGTATTAAAACGCAAAAGCGTGAAATAAATCTTCGGCATATTGTAAACAACAGTCTTAATGTTTTTCTTGCGGGAGTTTTTTTTATCTGCGGAAGTGTAAGTGACCCATATAAGGAGTATCATCTGGAATTTTCCGTCCCAGAAGAACAGCTTTACCTCGACCTTCACGATATACTGATGAGCCTTGGCATAAGCGGCGGCAGGACGCAGAGAAAAGGTCACCCTGTGCTGTACGTCAAGGACAGCGAAAACATAGAGGATATACTTACGTTTATCGGGGCAAGGCAAAGCACGATAGATCTTATGAATATAAAAATATATAAAGACGTACGCAACAAGGCAAACCGTATTGCAAACTGTGATTCAGCAAACATTGACAAGGTCATTTCTGCCGCAATGCGTCAGCTGAGCGATATAGAATTCATAAAAGAGCAGGACGAATTTGACAATCTTCCGGCAGACCTGAAGGAAGCAGCATTGCTGAGAATTGAAAATCCCGAAGCAAGTCTTCAGGAAATAGGAGAACTTCTTTCAAAACCTATCGGACGCTCAGGCGTTACACGAAGATTTCAGAAAATAGCCGGATTTGCTGAAAATATACGAAAAAATATGGTGTCACATGAATAATAAAGAAAATTATAACGGCTTTGTACATCTCCATGTCCACAGTGAATACAGCCTTCTTGACGGTGCCTGCCGCATAAACCGGCTGGTAAGCAAAGCAGCTGAAATGGGACAGAAAGCTATTGCTGTCACAGACCACGGAGTAATGTACGGAGCTGTCGATTTTTATAAGGCTGCTGTTGAAGCCGGAATCAAGCCCATAATCGGCTGTGAAATATATGTTGCTCCGAGAACACGCTTTGACAGAGAAGCAAAGCTTGACAGTCACCCGTATCATCTCATTCTGCTCTGCAAAAACAAAACAGGCTACCAGAATCTTGTAAAAATAGTTTCCAGAGGTTATACAGAAGGATTTTACAGCAAACCGAGAGCTGACATTGAACTTCTGAAACAGTACCACGAAGGGCTTATATGCCTTTCTGCGTGCATTGCCGGAGAGGTACCAGGAAAGCTTTTAAACGGCGATTATGAAGGTGCAAGGAAAATTGCTCTTGAATATCAGGAAATTTTCGGTGAAGGCAATTACTATATTGAAATACAGGATCATGGCATAAAGGAACAGAAACAGATACTTCCCCTGCTCTGCCGTCTTTCAAGAGAAACGGGAATACCGATGGTCGCAACGAATGATGTTCACTACATTGAAAAAGAAGATGCGGAAGTTCAGAATCTGCTGATGTGTATTCAGATGAAAAAAACTGTTTTTGAGCCGAATCCGCTTAAATTTCAGACAGATGAATTTTACCTTAAAAGTACAGATGAAATGCGTGAACTTTTCACAGGTATTCCTGAAGCTGTTGAAAACACCTGCAAAATCGCTGAAAAATGCAATTTTGAATTTGAATTCGATATCATAAAACTCCCGAAATTCCACATTGACGGAGTTGTCAACAATACGGAATATTTTAAGAATCTGTGCTTTGACGGACTGAAAAAGAAATATGGTCAGTCACCTCCTGAAAATGCTCTTGAAAGAATGAAGTATGAGCTGAGTATTATTATAAACATGGGCTATGTTGATTATTATCTCATCGTCTGGGATTTTATAAAATATGCCCGTGATCATGATATTCCGGTAGGCCCGGGCAGGGGTTCCGGTGCAGGAAGTATATGTGCATACTGCATAGGAATAACCTCTATCGACCCTCTGAAATACAATCTTCTTTTTGAAAGATTTCTGAATCCGGAACGTGTAAGTATGCCTGATTTCGATATAGATTTCTGCGTTGAGGGCAGACAGCAGGTAATTGATTATGTTGTAGGAAAATACGGCAAGGATAAGGTTTCACAGATAATTGCCTTTGATACCCTGAAGGCAAGAGCCGCTATTAAAGATACCGGAAGGGCAACGGGACTTCCGATAAAATTCCGCAATGACGTTTCGGCACTTGTTCCGAAATCTGTAAATATCACAATTGCGGAGGCACTGAAAACCAGTCCGGAATTAAAGCAACTTTATGATTCGGATTATTCTGCACACAAGCTCCTTGATATGTCCATGAAGATTGAAGGTATGCCGAGAAATGATACAGTTCATGCGGCAGGTGTTCTTATTTCAGGCGTTCCTGTCACAGATATCGTACCTGTCAAAAAAAGCGGTGATGCCGTAATTACGCAATATACAATGTCAGGACTTGAAAGTCTGGGTCTCCTTAAAATGGACTTTCTGGGACTTCGCAACCTGACGGTCATAAAGCACTGCTCTGAAGATATAAGGAAAGCCGAACCTGATTTTGATATAAGCCGAATACCGACTGATGACAAAGCCGTTTTTGAAATGATGTCAGCCGGAAAAACAACCGGTGTTTTTCAGTTTGAAAGCGCAGGAATGCGGCGTGTTCTCTCTCAGCTTGTTCCGGAAAGCATTGAAGACCTTATAGCGGTTGTCTCGCTTTACAGACCGGGGCCTTCAGAATCAATTCCGAAATATATAAACAACAAACACAATCCGGACAAAATAACCTACAAACACCCCCTGCTGAAAAATATTCTTGATGTGACATACGGCTGTATCGTATATCAGGAACAGGTAATGGAAATATGCCGTACTCTTGCTGGATATTCATACGGACGTGCCGATCTGGTACGACGTGCAATGGCAAAGAAAAAGCATGATGTAATGGAAAAGGAACGTCATAGCTTCATCTATGGTGACACTGATTCAGAGGGAAAAATAAGCTGTACTGGTGCATTGGCAAACGGAGTAAGCGAACAGACCGCAAATAAAATTTTTGATGAAATGAGCGGTTTTGCTTCCTATGCCTTCAATAAATCACACGCCGCAGCATATGCTTATCTTGCGTATCAGACAGCTTACCTGAAATGCCATTATATGAAGCAGTATATGTCAGCTCTTATGTCAAGCGTACTTGACAATACTGACAAGCTTATTGAATATGCAGAAGAATGCAGGTTTAATGGCATTGCCGTTTTAAGACCGGACATAAATAAAAGCTCGGCTTACTTTACAAGTGAAAATGACGGCATAAGATACGGTCTGCTTGCCATAAAGACTCTGGGTCTCGGAGTTATAAATGAGATAATAAAGGAACGCAGTTTAAACGGAAATTACAAAAGCTTTCATGATTTCTGCAAACGTACAGCACAGCTCAGCATCAGCAAGGTTTCTGCTGAATATCTTATAAAGGCGGGAGCATTTGACGGTCTTGGAGCAAACCGCCGTCAGCTGATGAATAATTATGAGTATCTTATGGAAAGTACAGCTGATATTTCAAGGTCAAATATTGAGGGACAAATGGGACTTTTCTCTTCTGAAACCGGTTCGGCTGAAAGTGATTTTCAGTTCCCGCCGGAAGATGAATACCGCTATGCAGACCTTCTTTGCTTTGAAAAATTTGCAACGGGAATGTACATCTCCGGACACCCCTGCGACCCTTACAAAACGGCTCTTCGTCTTATGCGTATTGCTGATGCTAAAACAATAAGCAGCAATTTAAGCGAAGGAATTTACGAAAACGGCAAAGCTGTTTCGTTCTTAGGAGCTATGGACGATATAACAGTCCGCTATACTTCTGCCGGAAAGAAAATGGGATTTCTAAATTTGCAGGATATTTCAGGGTCTGTAAGCTTTACACTTTTCCCTGAAACATATGCAAAATACGAAAAAAAACTTGTGTACGGCAATCTGATTTATATAACAGGAAAAGTTTCAAAAAAGGCTTCATATTCTGATTCTCTTATATGTGATGTACTCTTTGATGAGCAGGAATTTTCAGACATACTCTCAAGAAAAATACTCTGTATAAAAGCGGACAGCAAACACAAAGCGGACATTTTAAGTGCTGCAGAAATAATGAAAAAATATTCCGGCAGACATGAAGTGAAATTCTTTCTGACAGATATCAAAAAGTATCTGAAACTCAAAGATGATTTCAGGGTTTCTCTGGAAAATCAGATGCTTTCAGAGCTTAATAAAATAATTAAACCTGATGATATCGGGCTTATCGACTGAAAAAATAAAAACTTTTCATAAATTTAAATTGAAAACACTTGACAAATGTCGGAAATGTAGTAAAATAGTATATGGTGGATTTGCGTGAAAATTTGCGCTTATCATTAATATGCCTGACGGCGGATGGGAGTTATAATAATGATTAAAAAAATCGGTATTTTAACAAGCGGAGGCGATGCCCCTGGAATGAACGCAGCTGTAAGAGCTGTAACAAGAGCTGCAATCAGAAAGGGTATGCAGGTTTATGGTATCCGCAGAGGTTATAACGGTCTTATTAACGGTGACGTTTTTGAGATGAATGAACGCAGCGTTTCTGATATTATTCAGAGAGGCGGTACTATGCTTTATACAGCAAGATGTCCTGAATTCAGAACAGAAGAGGGCGTTGAAAAGGCAAAGGCAAAGTGCGAAGAACTTGGTCTTGAAGGTATCGTTGTAATCGGCGGTGACGGTTCATTCAGAGGTGCTGCTGACCTTTCAGCAAAGGGAATTCTTTGTGTAGGACTTCCTGGTACTATCGATAACGATATTGCCTGCACAGAATACACAATCGGCTATGACACAGCTATGAACACAGTTGTTGAAATGGTTGACAAGCTCAGAGATACAACACAGTCACATGACAGATGCAGCGTTGTTGAGGTTATGGGAAGAGGTGCAGGATATATTGCACTTAATGCCGGCATTGCCTGCGGTGCAACATATGTTATAACAAGCGAAATTCCATATGACCTTGATGTTGTTGCAAAGAAGATGCTTGAATCCAAGAAAACAGGAAAACAGCACTTTATCATCGTTGTTTCTGAAGGTGTAGGTCATTCTGATGAAATTGCAAGAACACTTCAGGAAAAAACTGAAATCGAAGCAAGAACAACAATCCTCGGTCACGTTCAGAGAGGCGGCTCTCCGACAGTAAGAGACAGAGTTGTTGCAAGCCAGATGGGTTACTATGCTGTTGAACTTCTCTCACAGGGAATCGGCAACAGAGTTGTAGGAATGCAGAACAGCAAGATTGTTGACTTTGACATTCAGGAAGCATTGGCTATGAAAAAGCCTTTTGAAGAAGAGCTTTATCATATCGCAGGCGAAATCGCATTCTGATTTCACTGCAAAATCAAACGAATATCGGCATCAGAGTAGAAAGCTGTGCGTAAAGTGTCCGGAGGACGGGGAGTTGCCGCCGGAACGAAAAATCCTGAAAGGATTTGCGGTACAGTTTTCGCATCCCGCTGTATGCATAAAGGTTAACCTTTTCATACCGGGCTCCTTTGTGCACATCAGCACAAGACTAAGGAGGTCTTTTATGAAAAGGTTATTGTCTTTTTTCAGTGATTCCGCAAAGGAATTAACACACGTCAGATGCATTGTCATGACGGGAATGCTTATCGCGGTAGGTCTGCTTCTGAAAATCTTTGTCATGATTCCTGTCGGGGAAACAATCAAGATTTCTTTTAATTTTCTCGCACTTGCATCAATCGGTATGCTTTTCGGCCCTGTACCGGCTGTTGCCGCAGGAGCCATAACAGATGTTTTGGGATTTTTTGTTGCTAACAAAACAGGCGGAGCATATCATCCGGGATTTACACTTGTGGAAATGACGGGCGGGCTTATTTACGGTATCTGTCTTTACAAGGCACAGGTTGGGAAATTCTTCCCTGTAAGATGTGTAATTGCAAAAACTCTTATTGTAATTATATGTAATCTGCTTATGAATACTTACTTCATCTGCACTCTTTATGGTACAGGAAGCTTTATCTCAATGCTCCCGCCAAGACTTCTGAAAAATGCCATTATGCTCCCTGTTGACATTGTTCTTATGTGTATCGTTCTGCCGGCTGTGCTGACTGCTTACAACAAAGTATTCAGTACAAAACGTGTTGCATGATAAAATCACTTCAGACTTGTCTGATTCTGTATAAATTTATAAAAATCACTTGTTATTTGCAGCTTTTTGCGTTATAATTAATACAAGTGATTTTTTATTATCGAAAATTATTTCTGAAAGGACATGATAAACATGAATATCAATGTTGGATTTATAGGTGCCGGAAATATGGGAACTGCCATAATGAAAGGCATAAAAAGCAGCTCGCTTGGCGGAAGTATAAATTTATTTGCAGCTGATCCGGACGCTTCAAAACTTGAATCACTGAAAGAATTCGGGGTTGAAGGCTGTAAAGATGCTGCTGACGTTGTAACAAAATGCAAATATGTATTTTTGGCTGTTAAACCACAGGTTATAGAAGGCGTTCTGGAATCCATCGGAAACAGCATAAATGACGAAACAGTTCTTGTTTCTATTGCAGCTGGAATCAACAGTGTGTTTTTAAGAAAAGCAACGGGAACAGATGTAAAATCCGTTATAGTAATGCCTAATACTCCCCTTCTTTTGAATGAGGGTGCATCTGCTCTTGCAAAGGGGGATTTTGTTTCTGATGAGGAATTTGATTTCGTATGCGGAATATTTAAATCATGCGGAAAGATTGCGGTTATCACAGAAGACAAAATGAAGGAAATTATCGCTATAAACGGAAGCAGTCCGGCATTTATTTACCTTTATGCAAAAGGTTTTACAGACTATGCGGAAAAGGTCGGAATTTCTGCCGAAACAGCCCGTGAACTGTTTGCACAGAGCCTTATCGGTTCAGCAAAAATGATAACCGATTCAGGATATACTATCGACGAACTCATAAAAATGGTTTCATCTCCGGGCGGTACTACCCTTGCAGGTCTTGATGAACTATATAAGGGAAACCTTACAGACGTTGTTGACAAAGCATGTGAAGCATGCACAAAAAGAGCTTACGAACTTGCAAAATAAGTTCTGAAAATTTTCTGCTATGCATATCCTTTTTAAAAAAGGCTTTTCAGCCGATGTGAAAAGGATGGGTATATATGAAAATCTCGGACAAGACAAACCTTACAGGAACACAAAGAAGAAAACTCTGTCTCGGACTTCTGACGCTGTTATTTTTCGGCGGGGTAATTGCCGGAACAATAATGGTCTGTATGGCTGAAAATGTTGAAACGCTTTCGGGGATAATATTCACCCAGAAGCTTTTGAAAACGTCTGAAACGACAACGGTTCTGAAATTTTTTCTCAATGACTTTCTGCCGCTTTCTGCCGCTTTGTTTTTTCTGTTCCTGCTTGGCTTTTTCTCTTTCGGACAGCCTCTCGCCGTCCTTACAGTCTTTTACAGGGGAACAGCTGTCGGGATAACAGCATCGTTTTATTACCTTATGCTCGGCATAAAAGGGATTCTCGCCGTTTTGATACTTCTGTTTCCGTTTGCGGCGGCAAGTGGTGCAGTACTTATTTTTGGCACAAGAGAATCTGTAAAATATTCCAACAGCTTTATAAGCTATATGCTGAAAAAAAATAGTGATGCTAAAAAAAGTGAAAGCATTAAAATATATGCTGTAAAATTTGCAGTACTGGCTTTATTCTGTCTGCTGATATCTGCGGTGGACTGTATAACAGCCTGTTTCTTCACAGGGCTTATTTTTTAAAGTCCTGAAAATAAACTAAGGAGTGTAAAAAATAATAATGGGTTTATTCAGCTATGAAAATGCGGGAGTGGGGATTCCTAAAAATGCACCTAAGAAAAAGGGTATAGCAAGATTTTTTGAACTTTTTATAAGGAAATTCTGGAAGATTGCTGAGGTAAATATTCTTTATTCCCTCTTCTTTATCCCGATTCTGGTTGCTGTATATGCTCTTTTCAAGGTTTCAAATCAGTCGGCAAAACTTATGATGATAATATTCTGTCTGCTGGTTTTTGCGGCAGTTATCGGACCTGCAACCGCCGGAATGTTTAAAATACTGAGAAATTTCACAATTGAAAAGCACGCTTTTATTCTTACAGATTTCAAAAAAGCTTTTAGTGAAAATTATAAGAAATCAACAGCAATGAGTATTATAAATATATTGGTTTACACTTCTGTAAGCGCAGCCACATATGTTTATCCAAGACTTGCCAAGGCTTATGACAACAAACTTCTGCTTGTTCCGTTTGTATTGTGCATAAGCATTGCCGTAGTTCTCACAATCATGAACTTCTATTCTTATCTCATGATAGTTGCAACAGATATTTCATTTAAAAATGTTCTGAAAAATTCTTTTGTGCTTTCATTTGTTGCACTGAAAAAAAACCTTCTTACACTTTTGATATCTATTGTCATTGCCGCTTTATTTGTGGTTGCAATAATATGGAACATGAGTTTTCTGTTTCTTCTTCCATTTGTTCCAGCCGCAATAATCTGCTTTATAATCTGCTTTAATTCATATCCGATTATTCAGAAATACGTTATAAACCCTTATTATGAACGTACTGGTGAAACGAATCCGGAACTTGACCCACTCTCAGGCTCCGACAAAAATGAAGTCCTTTTCGAGGACAAAGGCGGAAGCGAAAAGCCGGTTGAAAAGAAAAAATCAAAAAAAGGAAAAGTTATTTCATAAAATCTTATGCCGGAATTTCCAATGATTTTCCGGCATTTTTTATATTCCGAAAATTTTTCAGAAATTTCAGAAAAATTTTCAAAAAAAGCTTGACATTTGCATCTTGTTGTGATATAATTGATTATGTTGTTGAGACGTAATAAAGTGTTGAGATATTAGCTCAGTTGGCAGAGCATACGCCTTTTAAGCGTAGGGTCGAGAGTTCAAATCTCTCATATCTCACCAGTCGATCTCTTCGGCGGGATTAAATGGACTTACTTTTTGTAAGTCCATTTTTTATTCTGATGTACTTGTACTGTCATTTTTTCAGCCCCCCGGACATATAGTTTATTACAGACTATACAAGGAGCTGATAAGTTTGAATTTTCCCGAACACTACCCGTTCAATGTAAAACCACTTCCGTATCCGGCATCTTCGCTTTCCCCATGGATAAACGCACGAACGCTTAAAATACATCACGACGGACATTATGCGGCTTATGTGAGAAAACTTAACGATATTCTTAAAAATTATCCGCAGTATCAGAATCTTCCGCTTGAAGCACTTATACTCAAACAGGCATTCCTGCCGGAAAATATCCGTAATGACATAAGAAAAAATGCTGGCGGAGCATTTAACCACCAGCTTTACTTCAGCAGTATGATACACCCTTCAAAGGGACGGATAAGCAGTTCGTTTGAAAAAATAGTAGCTGATAATTTCGGAAGTGTTCAGAATCTTCTGAAAGACCTCAAAGCCGCCGCCATGTCAGTTTTTGGTTCAGGATATGCTTACCTCGTTTCGGATATGTCCGGAAAAATGCACATACTCGTGCTTAAAAATCAGGAAACGCCTATCGAGCAAAGGCTTAATCCCCTGCTCCCGATAGACGTCTGGGAACACGCTTATTATCTTCAGTTTCAGTATCATCGTGAACAGTATATCAACAATTTCTGCCATGTGATAAACTGGAAAGAGGTTGAGCGTAATTATTATAACTGATTTTTCTTTCGTCTTCCTGATATAAATATCACTGAAGCGATTATCATAAAACACAGTATGCTCCCGAGAATTGCTCCGGAAGTATCTATCATAACATCTTTCACAAGCGGAGTTCTTCCCGGAACGAATTTCTGATGAAACTCATCAAGCGATGCATACATAAAACATATAAGAATACTTATAATTCCCGAAAAAAGATATTTTCTTCTGAGTACTGCAAAAAACAGATAGATAACCATACTCATAAAAAAATACAGCGAAAAATGAGCCGTTTTTCTTATAAAAAGATTCATTTCTGATACAACTGCTGTTTTCATATCTTCACTCATTGCCGAATAACCCGAAAAAACGGTTGCGGCAATTTTTTCTGTAAATTTTTTGCTCAGAGTATTTGTCTGTACATTATCCTGAGATGAAAACAGGAAAATTGAACACATAAAGAAGATTACGGCAACAGCTGACAAACACAGCAGAACCAGATTTTTTCGTTTCAAAATAATTTCTCCATTTCTGTAAAACTTGTTCTTAATAAATTTTACCATAATTTCAAATAAAAGTAAACAAATATAAAATCATTTCATTAATTTTTCATTTATAATTATTGACATATTTTTCCGAATGTACTAAAATATTTATATGCGTATTCACAAAAACGCTTCTGATTATGAAAAAACGAGGTTAAAAATATGTTAAAAAACAAACCGGATTTTAAATTTGAGTTTTCTTTCAGAACTTTTTATATTTTTCTTTCTGTAATTGTATGTCTTTTTATTCTGCTTGGACTTTATTTTATTCTGAGATCATCTGAAAATGATTCTGTAATGCTTGAGCATACTGAAAGCATGAAAACCGATGATATAATAATTGAAACTCCGACAGAAGAACCCACCATAGATGTAGGATACCCTGACGGACTCGACAGTGCAAAAAAATTTGACAGCACAATAGCAAGCAAATATGCTGTGCTTATTGACCTTGACAGCAACAGCGTCATCGCACAGCGTGATGCGGATAAAAAAATGTATCCTGCATCAATGACAAAAATCATGACACTTATCGTGGCTGTTGAAAACATGAAATCGCTTGATGATAAATTTACCATGACATTTGATATTCTGTATCCGCTTGTTGAGGCTGATGCATCCCGTGCAGGATTTGAAGAAAATGAAACCATAACCATAAAGGATATGCTGTACGGTGCTGTATTGCCTTCGGGAGCCGATGCAACAGTCGGGCTTGCAACCGCAATAAGCGGCTCTGAGGACAAATTTGTTGACCTTATGAATGAAAAAGCAAAGGAACTCGGACTGCATAACACTCATTTTACCAATACAAGCGGTCTGCACGACGAAAATCATTATAGTACAGCTCTTGACATGGCTGTCATACTCAATTATGCAATACAGAATGATATTTGCCGTGAGGTGCTCTCAACTTATCAATATACCACTTCAAAAACAAAGGAACACCCGGAGGGCATTCCTTTGGAAAGTACTATGTTCAGCAGAATGTATGGTGACGAGGTAGAAAATGTCACTATAGAAGGAGGAAAAACAGGTTATACTGATGAAGCACAGCACTGCATCGCAACCTTTGCGGTCAAATCCGGTCATGAATATATTGCCGTTGCCGCAAAGGAAGACGATAAATGGGGTTCAGTTTATGATATTTTCGATATCTACGAAAAATATCTTCCTTAATTGAAATTTACTTCCTGTTCTGATGTAAAAGATGCAATATCTGCTGATTTAAACTGTCTGTCTGAAACAGCATAAACGTAATTACCTATTATAACTGCTCTTCTTAATTCCGCTGCAAACGATTTTATCTGTCCCTTTGAAACAAACTGACCATTTTCAAAGGAATAAAAAGCATAGCTGTATTCTCTGCCTTCATTACTGTAATTATATTCCGTCACCGGGAAACCTATGATATTCTTTTCGCTGTCTATGAGAAGTGCCTTGCGTTCCCAGCAGGCTTCGGAATAATAGAAACTGTCATCTTTATCAATCATCTCAAATGAAGAAACTGCTTTCAGATTTTCAGGATCGCTGTTGTCAAACATTGTAAGCTTCAGTCCCTGTTCAGACCCGTTTTCATCGGCACTTATACCAAATCCAAGCAGCAGTCCGTCAGACCATTTCTGCATATATGTGCTGTATCCTGTGATTTTGAACTCATCAAGTGCAACAGGATTTTTCGGATCACTCAGATCAAAAGCATAAAGCGGATCGGTCTGCATATAAGTTACAACATATGCTTTGTCGCCGTTAAAATTCACAGACTTTATAGTTTCACCGTTTCCGAAATCGCTTACAGATCCTACAACATTCATATCCATATCCATAACATAAATATAATTTTTTATATTTGACTGCTGATATTCTGTTATATCATACTCAGCATCACCCATAACAACATATTTTTCATGTGTTGCGGCAATTCTGAAAAATCCGTTATATTCGCTCATTGAGAACTGATCATTTACATAACCCTCTATTTTCCCCTCTGCCATCGGTGAAACAGTTCCATTGTCTATTGCAAATCTGGTTATTTTTGTGCTTTGATTGTAATTTTCATCATAAGAATTTTCTGTAATATAAATATTATCTGATGAACAGTATACATACGATGCACTTCCCGCAACAGACTTCACATCAACAGGCGAATATGGTGTCTGGCTGTTAAGATCAAATCCGGCTGTATTTGTATATGATACATAGTTGACGCATTCATCAATAGGTTCTTCCGGAACAACTATACAACCTGAATCAACATACTTTTCTTCATCATTCACGCTGTATTTAGGAACATAAAGTTCTATATCATCTTCGGAAACTTTTCCGTTTGTAATATATTTTTCATCATCTGAAATCAGATAAAGATAACCGTCACTCGTAAGGCGGACATCATTATAAGTACCTTCCTGAATGTAATTCCCGATAAGGTTCATATTGTTCTGCGGATCATAAATAGAAATTTTTGTGTCACTTCCATAAATTCTGAAGCAATCAAGCTGTGCATCCTGTGCATCATTATCCTCTGTCTGAGAACTGTATGCAGATATAACAACAAGGCGACCATTATACAAATATATATCTTCAATATAATCGGAATCGCTTAACACTATCTGTGAGTTACTCAGAAACTGACCATTGTCAACACTTGCATAGTTTATTTTATTATCAGCTGCATAATAAATCATCTTACCGTCTGTTTTAACAATATCAGCCTCAAGAACACCGTCCTCCTGATTGAAGGTATCTGAATAATGGTCAGCTCCGACTGCATCTGAAACATCTGCTAAACTGTCTGTTTCCTCTGTCATAATCAGACCTTTATCAGTTTCACCATACATAGCTATACTGGATTCATCGCCAAATATCATATCTTTGAAACTCTTACCAGATTTGAGTTCCGATAACTTAAAATAATTATACACTTCGCCGTATCCTGTGGCGTAAAGTTCCATCTGACTTTCATTCTTGCAGTCATGGAATGTATGGGTATCCATATAAAGTTTTGAACCGATTCCTGTGATAAGTGCCAGTGCCGCCGCAACAGGAATTATTTTTGTAACCTTTCTTTTTATTGCAGTTCTGCGTTGCTTCTGAACCGCAAACTTATCGAGCATTGTCTTTATATTTTCAGGCTCAAGTTCGCTTGGTATTTCCGCTGACTGCATTATATCTTTAATTTTGTCATCATTATATTTATCGCTCATTTTGCCGCTCCTTTCACCGAGTAAGGCTGAGTCTCAGCTCATTTTTTATTCTTGAAAGCTTCGATCTTATTGTTGATGCCTTTATCCCATATATTTTCGCAATTTCCTCGCTCGTGTATCCTCCCAGAACGGACAGTGAAAGAATTCCCCTTGATTCATCATCAAGATTATCAAGAGCCTCTTTAAGCTCACTGGATTCAAAATCAAATTCGGAAAATGTAATCTTATCAATTGCTTCTTCATCATCGTCTGACAGATTTTTGTTATAGTATTCCTTCTGTTTCTTCCTGATTTTCGCAAAAAGTATTTTCATAATCCAGCTTTTGAATGCTTCTTCATTTTTCAGTTTTCCGATTGTGGAAAATGCGTCTATAACTGCTTCACTTACAATGTCATAAGCGTCATGCTGGTTTCTGAGATTATACAAAGCCGCATGATACATATCCTTATATACTATGGAATAAAGTCTTGAGAACGCCTCAGTATCCCCTTTTCTTGCAAGTCTTACATCGTTTTGAAAATCCTTCATAATTCCCTCCTTTGAATCGATTCATAATATAGGTGTCAGATTTCCGGCGAATTGTTGCATAGAGTTTTTATTTTTGTCAATTTCTACAATTACAGAACCTTTTATTGTTAAGTTTTAACAAATAATTTACGGTATTTTATTATCAGTTGAAAAATCCCCAAAAAAGTGTATAATATATTTATAGCTTAAAATTTATGGAGGTATTTATGAACAACGCTTTAAAACCTGCTGATATACTTGTTCCAAAGGAATCTGTCAATATGGAAAAATGGGCTGTTATCGCCTGTGACCAGTATACCAGTGAACCTGAATACTGGAACAAGACTGCTGAAATCGTGGGTAATAATTACTCATCTCTCAACATGATTCTTCCTGAAATATATCTGGAAGATTCTGACGTTTCGGACAGGATCAGCAATATACATAACACAATGGAAAAATATCTTTCAGAAAATATCTTTGATGAATACAAGGATTCCATGATATATGTTGAAAGAATTCAAAGCAATGGCATTTTAAGAGCAGGTATTATTGGAAAAATTGACCTTGAGGAATATGACTTCAATAAGGGCAGCACTTCACAGGTTCGTGCAACAGAAGCAACTGTTATTGAGAGAATTCCGCCAAGAATCAAGGTAAGAGACGGTGCTCCGCTTGAACTGCCGCACATTATGATTCTTATAGATGATGACAAAAAGACAGTTATCGAACCGCTTGAATCCCAGAAAAAAGATATGAAAAAATTATATGATTTCAATCTTATGCAGGGCGGCGGAAAGATAAGCGGATATCTCATTGACAATAAAAAATGTGCTGATATTATCAGCTCACTTAATAAGCTCGGCAATGCTGAAAGTTTCAAGGAAAAATATGGCAGTGGCAACGTTCTCCTTTATGCAATGGGTGACGGAAATCATTCTCTTGCAACTGCAAAGGAATTTTACGAGCAACTGAAAAGAAACAATCCTGACAAGGATTTTTCAAATCACCCTGCAAGATACGCTCTGGCTGAAATTGTTAATCTTCATAGTCCTGCACTGGATTTTGAAGCAATTCACAGAATCGTTACAGAAACAGACGTTGCAAAACTTACAGACGCTCTTTACAGCGAATTGAAGCTTTCTGATGAGCCATCTGAGCAGTCATTCAGAATTGTTTTAAACGGCAAGGAAAAGAATGTGTTTATTCACCATCAGACATCTAACCTTACTATCGGAAGCCTTCAGAATTTCATTGACAAATACCTTTCAGAAAACAAGGGTAAAGTTGATTATATTCATGGAACTGACGTTGTTACAAAGCTTTCTGAAAATGAAAACTCAATTGGATTTATTCTTCCGGATATGGGCAAGGAACAGCTTTTCCCAACTGTCATCAAAGATGGTGCACTTCCAAGAAAAACTTTCTCTATGGGTCATGCAGAAGACAAACGCTACTATATTGAATGCAGAAAAATCAAATAAAAAATTTGTCCGCCTTTTTACGAGGCGGACTTTTTGTTTTTAGTTTTTATGGAACATTTCATCAAACACATTCAGTTCTACCGGTTTTGAATAATAATATCCCTGTGCGACATTACATCCGCATTCAAGAAGATATTCAGCCTGTTCTTTGGTTTCAACACCCTCAGCAACAGTATTTATTCCGATATCGTTTGAAAGGCTGATAGTATGCAGAATTATTTTTTTGCCCTTGTCTGTAACCATAGTTTCATTAAGAAAATTTCTGTCAATTTTCAGTATATCAAACGGAGTGTTTTTCAGCATATTCAGTGACGAAAATCCCGAGCCAAAATCGTCCATAAGTAGCGTATAATCAGCTTTCTTCAACTGATTCAGCGTTTCAATCAGATGGTTCTGATCATCATAATAAACAGTTTCTGTTATTTCAAGTTCCAGATATTTTTTGTCAATCTTATATTTTTCTACCAGAGAATCCAGAATCTCTATCAGTTTAGGATTTCCGACGTTTACCCTTGAAACATTCACCGAAATCGGAACCGGAGTCTGTCCGCTTTCTATCCATTTGCGGATTTCTATGCACGCCTGCTCCCAGATATACTTATCAAGATTCACAATAAAACCATTTTTTTCAAAAAGCGGTATAAATTTATCCGGCATTATCAGCCCTTTTTTCGGGTGAACCCACCTGACAAGAGCCTCTGCACCAATTATTTCAGACGTGGATATATTATATTTAGGCTGAAGGTACATTGAAAACTGTCCGTTTTTCAATGCATATTCCATTTCATTTTCTATATATTTATCTTCCAGTATGCGGTTTTTGATTTTTTCAGTATAAAAAGCATAATTTACAATGCGGTTGCCTTTTACAGTCTTTTTTGCCATGTTTGCATAATCGCATATAAGTCTTGGAGAAAGGCTTCTGTCTCTGATTTTATGTATTCCAAAGGACAGCGAAACAGGAACATTTTTATAAAGTGAAGTTTTACTGCTTATCTGTTTTACCATTTCAATCAGGTCTTCTTCTGAATCATATTCGGTAAATATTCCGAAAAAGTCGCTCATAAAATGACAGATAACAGCGCCGGTTTCCTTAAAAATATTCCGCATATTAAATGCAATAAATTCCAGAACTTCATCTGCAAAATCAAAACCATAAAGTTCATTTACTATTTTAAATTTTTCAATATCAAATAAAATCAGTGCATACTTTTTTTCATTATCCTCTGCAACAGCATTTTTTACCATACGGCAAAATGTCACACCGTCATACAGTCCGGTAAGCTTATCATACTGCTCATTCAGTTTGCCGTCGGATGCACTGCCGCCGGATATTTCATCAAAAGGCTTTGCAGTTGCAATAACGCAGCACACGCTTCCTCCTGCATCATAAACTGCGGAAAAATGCACGTCACACCAGAAATAACGGTCATTATTACTTTTAAAACGAACCTTTGCATAGCTTGTTCCGTTTTCAATAGTACGTCCCACAGCAGAGCCGAAAATATCCTTATCCTCTTCAAAAATCAAATCAGATTCTATATAATCTTCATAAGATAAATTATTATTCTGCTCAGAAAGAAAATTATTTTGAAGATTTGAAAATATCTTTACGCCATTGTCATTTATATTCATCTCAATAATCATGACATCAGCATATGACGTAACCGATTTATATTTTTGCTCTATAATCCCGTATTTAAAATCTATCTTTTCCTTTTTGTCAAAATAGTCAGTTTTCATGGAAATTGCTTCATTGCGGCTTGAAGTCAAATCAAGAAGCATAACCATAAATGAATAGTCATTTATAGCAATCATTTCAAGGTAACACCATCTGTATTTTCCATACAAATCCCTTACCCTTATCTCTACCTTATACTTTTTGTTTTTGAATAGATTTATATTTTCAATACATGATATATCATCAGGATAAAGAATTTTCTGAAATTTTTCCGAAATACTGGTAAATTCTTCACTTTCGTTTATATTAAAAAAAGAATCTGATTTTTTAATAACCTTCAATGAATTAGTTTTATGGTTGACATACAAGACCTCATCAAAGGAATCGAGCATCTGTCCAAGGACATACCCGCTGTCAATACCAAAATCCGTAAAATTTAAAGATCCCATTTATGTCACCCCACTTGTACTATATATAAATATAATACATTATTTGGGGATAAAAGTCAATATTTTGCTTATATTTTAAGTACTTATCTTCATATTTTTGTGCATAATCAATAATAAAATTGTACTTTTTTGATTATGAATTACATATACTTTGGGGTACTATCAGGATATTTTTTCAATTGCAGTAATATTTCCACTCAGGTCTTCATAATACCCTACATTTCCGCTTGAAAGCATACCGCTGTCAGCATAATCTGTATCAATAATGAATTCAACCACATTTCCGGAATTATCACCCGTAGGCACAAAACAACAGGTTGCATCTGTATGATAATCAGATTTGACATCAGACACAATTGCTGTAAAGCTGTATCCACTGTCAAGATAAATTATAAACCTTTCACCGCAGCCACCAGTAATTCCCGTTCCAAGTGCAACGCAGTAATCATCACCTATGCGCCTTAGTCCCCTGTCATCTGTATATGCCTTCTGCTGCAATTCATACTGAACCGATGTGGTATCAGTTATGCAGCGATAATCCATATAGGCTTTGAATGAACTGTCAAATCCGCTGTCAAACATATTGTAAGACTCTGCATATTCATCAACGGTTTCTTCAGCGATGTCATCTTCTGTTTCAGTAATTTCCTGTTCCTCCGGATACTCCTCATCAGATTCATCTTCCTGTATTTCCTCTTCTTCTGTAACTTCCTCATTACAAAAACTATCCGCTGTATACTGCACATCTGTCGGCTCAACAGACGGTGCAATAAGAATTATTGATGACAAAATTCCCACAAATAGATTATACGCAAATAAAATAAGAATCGCCTCCATTAAATAGATACTTGGCATATATTTCCTATTTTATTCACGAGTTTTAAAAATTATGCATTACAGTTTAGTTAAAGTTTATTGACAAAAAGAAAAATCCCCGAAATAAATCGGGGATTTTATATCTCATATTATATTATTTCTGAGGACCAAGGTCATCCTGTGTGAATATTCCAAGAACCTTCTGAATAATAGCCTGTGAGTCGCTCAGGTTGATTACTTCGTCATAGCTTGCATCAGCCTGTGCATAAGCTCTGTTATCATCTTCGTGAGTCAGAGGATATTCTTCTGTACTCAGGAGATATTTGTTAAGAAGTACAACGTCTGTAGCACCAACGAATTTATCAAGGTCAACGTCTCCGTAGAGAAGAGTTGCAGGATCATGTGATCCACTTGGAATTGTAGCGTCTGTTGAAGTTGTATCTGTTGGATCAGTTGTGTCAGTTGCCTTAGCCTTAACAGTTACCTTAACGTCAACTGTCTGATCGCCAACCTTAACTGTGATTGTAGCTGAACCTTCGCCAACAGCCTTTACCTTACCGTTTGAATCAACTGTAGCTACTGAATCATCACTTGTTTTAAATGTAGCATCAGCCTTTTCGCCATTAACCTTTGGTTCGAGAGTTTCTTCATCGCCAACTTCCATGTCAAGTGACTTAGGAGTTACAACGAGCTTATCAGATGTTGAAGCATCAGCTGCTTCATCCTGAAGGAATGAAACAACCCAAGCAAATGGAGCGTTCCAGTTGATTGTAACTTCGTTTGTTGACCAAGCTTCGATTGAGTCAACGTAGCATCTTTCTGACGGATTGCCTTTTGCACCAGGAACGAATCCGAGAGCACGAACGTATGGATCCTGGAGACCTGCGTTAGCACCACCAGACATTACACCGTCCGGAGCCATAGGCAATGTCTTATCAAGTTCGTTAGACCAGTATCTGTGGTGTGGTCTGCTGATTGAGTATGAACCATAACCTGTTACATATGATACTGAAAGCGGGTTACAACCGAAGAGATAGTCCATAGCTGTTGTTACACCGTTCATGTACTTAACATCATCAGTAATATCATAAGCATAAGCCATAACCATTGCGTTGTTTACAACGAATGAGTTAGAACCCCATTCAAAACCGTCGATTACTGTATCAGCAGGGAGGTTTACAGGGTCAGTATACTGTGTTCCAACATATGGAATACCATATCCCTGTTTGTCTTCTGTACTGATATATGTATCAGCAGCAGACTGAATTGAATCTTCAATAGACTTCTTGTTGTCAGCTGTCAGGTTTGTGAGCTTATCATTGCCTTCATTCAAATAAAGTGTAAGTGAACCGCATGATGCAGTATTACCCCAGTTGAATGAGCTCAATGAACCCTTGTTTTCGCCGCCTTCGAGGTATGTAACAACCTTGAATGCATCTGAATATTTGCTCAGCTTATCATAATATGCTGAATCACCAGTTGTTGCATAAAGTTCGCAAAGTGCCCAGTAATCATCGTCCTTAACGTTTGTATCACCGTAAGCACCACCACCGATAGCCTGATCCATTGGAGCATAAAGCGGCTGTTGATCAACGCTCTTAGATGCAACATAATCATAATAATTATCTTCAAATGCCTTGTAACTTGTCTTAGCAGCTTCAAGATATTTAGCAGCCTTGTCATTATCTATGCCCTGCCACAGACGTGCAGCCTGTGCAGCACAAGCAACAAAGTTAAGTGTAGCTGCAAACGTTGGAGGCTTAACAATTCTGACTGTTCCCCATTCGGATTCATAGTCATAAGGTCTTGTTGCAAGTCCTGTCCACTTGTGGTCATGCAGTTTGTGATATACAAGACCTGCATATTTGCCCCATGTAGGCTCGTCAGACTTAACAACCATTTCCATCATCCAGTCAAGTTCAACTGCTGCTTCATCAAGAATATCAGGAACCTTGTTACCGCTTTCAGGAACTACAACTGTACCGGAGTTATCAGCAAACTTATCTTCTGTACCCTGTGCAACTGTTCTTTCGTACATATTCTGAAGAGTCCATACTGAAATACCGCCGTTAACAACGTATTTACCATGGTCACCGGCATCGTACCAACCGCCTGTAGCAGTTATGTCAGATGACTTATATGTACCTGTTGCTTCTTCCTTGCTTGCATATGTCTGAACCCATTTTGTCTGAACAGCAGCCTTATCTGTCTTATGGCCACCAACGTGAGCCAGTGAAGACTTATCACCTGATGTGATGTATGCTGATTCAATATCAATACCTGAACGGTTCTGATAGTAGTAGTTCAAAGCATTTGTGAGCATATTGTGGCTTGTATCTGTGTAGATATTGTCGCCGATATTGAATGAGAATGACTTCCAGTCGCCAACTTCAATGTGGTATCTGCCAGGTGTTGTAAGTTCAGTAAAGTCAATTTTGTGAACAGTATCACCTGAATCTCCATCCTTGCCCTTTGGATTTGTCTTGCCTTCATATGCAACTTCGTTTGTTGTATCGTTAATAACCTTAAAGTCATATGCTGAATCAGAAAGGTCAATTGTTGAAGCGTTATGTGTAATATCGCCCTTGTTATCGCCGAGTGTAGCAATCTTTGAAAGGTTTGAATAGTAACCGATCTGGTTTACAGAGATGAAGTTGTTTTCAAGACCGCTGTCGTCACGTCTCATAACGCCGAGCTTCTTCAAATCGTCCTGATTTGCATCATCTTCATTACCTGTTGTGTCAATGATAGACATATTATCAAACCAGATTTCATCGCCGTTCTTAGTGTTTTCACCAGAATTTGTTGTTGAACCGCCTACTGCGTAATGGAAAGCCCATTCAACACCTTCGAGGTCTTTTGTACAGTTAAATGTTGAAGTAAATGTCTGCATAGATGTTGTAAGTTCAACAGCCTTTGCATTACCCCAGTCACCGCCCATGTGTGGACCCTGACCGCCGGATACCCAGTATTCTTCATCGCCCTTGATGTTACCGATCTTTGTATAAACCTTAACGCCCTGACGTGAAGCCTTTGCAGACCATGATACCTTGTAAGTATGACCAGCCTTGAAGTTCAGATTTCTGTGTCTTGTCTGAAGATCCCATCTGTCTCCGTCGCCGCCCTTAGCATTTACAATCTTAACATGGAACATTCCGTTGTCGAGATTAAATGTCTGCTTTGCAGGGTTTGTTTCACATGTGTGCCAAGGCAGAGCCTTGTAATCGAAGTTTGATTCACCCAGTATTTCACCAGCTGAAACAGACATTGGAGCAACTGTAGCAACAGTTGTTGTCAGCATTGCAGCAGCCATAAAACTTGCTGTAATAGCCTTTGTAATTTTGTTATGCATTGCATACCCTCCCTAAAAATTTAAGACAAAAGTGTTTGTGCGATCCCTCGCATAATTTACATAATATCGACACCCGCCGATAGTCCTGATAAGCTTTAATCCGCTTATCTATTCCGAAATTATATGGACTTTCTGAAAATCATCACAAAGTGCACCATAAATTTTCAAGTTTATTATAATACATTTACACAATATTGTAAATAGCTTTTTGTAAAGTTTGTGGCAATGAATGAAAATGCTACGATTTTTTTGTCAACAATGCACAAATAAAGGTGAGTAACGAATTACTCACCTTAAATTTATTAGCTATTCATAAGCATTTTAGCTTTCTTCAAGCATTTTTGTTACAGTTTCCTTAACAATACCAGGATTTGCCTTACCCTTTGATGCCTTCATACACTGACCAACAAGATAGCCGAGAGCATTTGTCTTGCCGTTTTTGTAGTCATTAATAGATTTTTCATTATTTGCAAAAACTTCTTTTACAAGATTTACGATAAAGTCAGCATCAGAATTCTGTGCAAGACCCTTGGATTCAATAATAGCATCAACTTCTCCGCCGTTTGCCATGATTTCATCAAAAACCTTCTTGCCGGCAGAATTGGAAATAACACCCTTTTCGATTCTTTCAATAAGTGTACAGAGCTTTTCAGCTGTCAGATTTGTTTCAGAAATAAGCTTTCCTGTTTCATTTACATATTTTGAAATGTCACTGAGAAGCCAGTTGCTGATATTCTTCGGCTTGCAGTTACCGATGGCAACAGATTTGTCAAACAGTGCAGATTTTTCCATATCCTCTGCAATGAGTGTTGCGTCCATCTGAGAAAGTCCGAGTTCCTTGACATATCTTTTTATCTTTGCATTCGGAAGTTCCGGGATTGATTCTTTAAGTTCCTCAACCTTTTTCTCATCAACAACAATTGTAAGAAGGTCAGGTTCAGGGAAATATCTATAATCCTGAGCATCTTCCTTTGATCTCATGGTAAAACTCATTCCCTTTGCATCGTCCCATCTTCTTGTTTCCTGAACGACTTTTTCGCCCTTTTCAAGAAGTTCTATCTGTCTTTTCTGTTCGTATTCGATACCCCTTACTGCGGCACTGAAACTGTTTACATTCTTCATTTCAGAACGTGTTCCGAATTCCTTTGCACCTTTTTCTCTTACAGAAACGTTGACATCGCATCTTATAGAGCCTTCCTGCATCTTACAGTCTGAAATTCCGATATACTGCAGGATTGATTTAATTGTTTCAAGATAAGCCTTTGCCTCTGCTGAACTTCTGATATCCGGTTCAGAAACTATCTCAATAAGCGGAACGCCGCATCTGTTAAGGTCAACAAGAGAACCTGCAAAGGATTCTTCATGCAGAAGCTTTCCGGCATCTTCCTCAATATGGATTCTTGTAATACGGACGGTTTTCATTTCGCCGTCCACCATGAATTCAAGCTTACCATGTTCACAAAGCGGAACATCAGCCTGTGATATCTGATATGCCTTAGGAAGGTCCGGATAGAAATAATTTTTTCTGTCCTGTCTGCATACATTATTTATAGTACAGTTCAGAGCATGACCCATCTTAACGGCATACTCAACAACTTTTTCATTAAGTGTCGGAAGTGTTCCCGGCATACCCATACATATAGGGCATACCTGTGTGTTTACTTCAAGTCCGAATGCGTTTTTGCAGTCGCAGAAAATCTTGGATTCAGTATTCAGCTCTGCATGTACCTCAAGACCTACAACCAGTTCATAATCTTTCATTGCTGTTCCTCCTTAAAGTGACTTTGCCAGTACATCGAATCCGCCGCACAGCTTTTCATAAGTATATGCTGTGTTCAGAAGTGTCTGTTCGCTGAATTTGTTTCCTATGAGCTGAAGTCCCATAGGCATTCCGGAACTGTCTTTTCCGCAAGGAAGGCTGATTGCCGGAAGTCCTGCGATATTTACAGTAACTGTGCATACATCGTTATAATACATCTTTATAGGATCGCCGATATTTTCGCCTATCTTAAATGCTGATGCCGGAACTGTAGGAGTAGCAATAACGTCACACTTTTCAAATGCACTTGAAAATTCCTGAGAAATCTTCTTCTGTATCTTCTTTGCCTTTTTATAGTATGCATCAAAGTATCCGGAACTCAGAACGAAAGTACCGAGCATAATTCTTCTCTTGACTTCATCGCCGAATCCTTCACTTCTTGTCTTTTCATACATATCTGTAAGACCGTCATAATCCTTTGCCCTGAATCCATACTTAACACCGTCAAATCGTGCAAGGTTTGAAGAAGCTTCAGCTGAAGCAATTATATAATAAGTATTGATAGCATATTCTGTGCTTGGAAGTGAAATTTCGCAAACTTCCGCACCCTGTGCCTCGAGTTCCTTTACAGCTTTCATTACTGATTCCTTGACCTGATCGTCAATACCTTCACCGAAATACTCCTTAGGGATACCTATTTTAAGTTCCTTTGCATTTTCTTTCAGACCAGCTGCATAATCAGGATATTCAATATTTTTTGATGTTGCATCATATCTGTCATGACCGCAGATAACACTCTGGAGCATGGCAACGTCCTTAACTGACTTGCCGAGAGGACCTATCTGATCAAGTGAAGATGCAAATGCAACAAGACCGTATCTTGAAACACTGCCGTAAGTAGGCTTGAGTCCGACAACGCCGCAAAGTGCCGCAGGCTGACGGATAGAACCGCCTGTATCAGAGCCAAGGGAAACAATAGCCTCGCCGGCAGCAATTGACGCGGCAGAACCGCCTGAAGATCCGCCCGGAACGCATTCTGTATTATGCGGGTTTCTTGTAAGATGCATATAAGATGTTTCTGTTGATGAACCCATTGCGAATTCGTCCATATTCATCTTGCCCATAACAGTCATCTGTGCAGCATTTACCTTGTTCATTACTGTTGCATCAAAAGGCGGAACATAGTTTTCCAGCATTTTTGAAGAACAGGTTGTCCTGATTCCCTTTGTGGAGATATTATCCTTGATTCCTATCGGGATACCTGCCAGCGGATGAAGCTTTTCTCCGGCAGCGATAGCAGCATCAACCTTATTTGCATTTTCTCTGGCTGTTTCAGCCGCAACTGTAACATAGGCTCCGACCTTGTCCTCTGTTTCATTTATTCTTGCAAGTACATCGTCACAGAGTTCCAGTGCACTGCACTCTTTGTTTTTAAGCATTTCCGACAGCTCTGAGGCTGTTTTTTCATATAATCTCATTTCACAAACTCCTTATTCAACAGTTTTAGGAACAACCAGACACCCTGCCTGTACCTCAGGTGCATTTGCAAGAAGTTCCTCACGTCTGAATTTATCTGTTACAGCTTTATCTTCTCTGAGAGTCATTGCGTCCTCCGGATTCAGATCAACATCTCCGTCAACCTCAGGAAGTCTGTCCACCATATTAACGATAGACTCCATATCCTTTTCAAATTTTTCAAGCTTTTCATCTTCTATTTTAAGACGTGAAAGCTTTGCGATATGCTTGATATCAATTTTCATTTTTACCACCCTTTTATTTAAGTTTATTTATAAGCTCTTCTTCGCTTATGATCTCAATTCCAAGCTGCTGTGCCTTCAGAAGTTTACTTCCGGCATCTTCCCCGGCAACAACAAAATCAGTCTTTTTGGAAACTGAAGAAGAAACCTTTCCGCCGAAACTTTCTATCATGCTTTGTGCTTCCTTCCTTTTGAGCGTAGGAAGTGTTCCGGTCAGTACAAAAGTTTTACCCTCAAATCTTCCGTCACCTGATGATGCGGCAGACTTATAAATCATATTTACACCATAATCACGAAGGCGTTTTACAAGTTCCTGTCTGTGCGGTTCTCTGAATGCTTTTACAACATTTTCAGCCATTATGTTTCCGAAACCGTCTATTCCGGAAATTTCCTCCATTCCGGCTTTCATAACAGAGTCCATATCACCGAATTTCTCACAAAGGAGCTTTGCCGCTTTTGCCCCGATATTTCTGATTCCCAGAGCGAAAACGAGTCTGTCAAGGTTGTTAACCTTTGAATTTTCTATCGCCTGAAGAAGATTTCCAGCGGATTTTTCTGCAAACCTGTCAAGACCTGCAATCTGCTCATATTCAAGACAGTAAAGGTCTGCAACGGATTTTATAAGTCCCTTTTCCAGAAGAACTGAAATTATCGCAGGGCCAAGACCATCTATATTCATAGCATCTTTTGATGCAAAATGAATAATGTTTTTAAGAAGCTGTGCAGGACAGTCCGTATTAGGGCATCTCAGAACGCTCTCATCTTCATATCTTACAGCATCAGTTCCGCATACGGGACATTTTTCAGGGAGCATAAACGGCTCGGAATTTTCTCCGTGTGACACTGAACGGATAACCTCCGGAATTATTTCCCCTGCCTTTCTGACAAGGATAGTATCACCTATGCGGACATCTTTTTCATCAATAAACTGCTGATTATGAAGAACTGCCCTTGAAACGCTTGTTCCGGCAAGATTTACAGGTTCAAACACTGCAACCGGAGTTATCGCACCGGTTCTTCCGACATTGACTTCAATATCTAGAAGCTTTGTTTCCTTTTCCTCAGGCGGAAACTTATAGGCAACCGCCCATTTAGGGACTTTCGCAGTAGCCCCCATTATTTCACGCTGACGGAAATCGTCCACCTTTATAACAACGCCGTCTATGTCAAACGAATAACCGTTTCTGTTTTCACCGATTCTGTTTATCTCGTCCATTACCTGTTCAGACGTATGACATTCAACATAACTCGGAATAACCTTGAATCCCAGCGATTTCATATAATCAAGTGATTCCCTGTGACCGGTTATCTCTTTTCCTTCTATCTGCTGAAGATTGAACACAAAAATATCAAGTTTTCTCTGTGCTGTAATTCTTGAATCCTTCTGTCTGAGCGAACCCGCAGCAGCATTTCTCGGGTTTTTAAACGGCTGTTCGTCATTGAGTTCCTGTGCCGCAACAAGTTCCGCAAAACTTTTTCTCGGCATATAAACTTCCCCTCTTACCTCAATAAGCGGAAGCTGACTGCTGAGTCTGAGCGGTATTGATTTTATAGTTTTAAGGTTTCCGGTAACATCTTCACCAATAAATCCGTTTCCTCTGGTAGAACCGACTGTCAGTTCACCGTCAGAATATTCAAGCGAAACCGAAAGACCGTCTATTTTCGGCTCAACAATAAAAACAGGATTGTCAAGCTGTTCTTTGCAGCGGTTTATAAAATCCTCAACCTCGCCGAATGAAAAAACATCCTGTAAGCTTCCCATCTGAACTTTATGCTCAACCTTTTCAAATGTGCTGAGTGCCTCACCGCCGACACGCTTTGTCGGTGAATTTTCAGAAGCATATTCGGGATATTCACTCTCAAGCTGCCGGAGTTCTCTCATCATCATATCATATTCATAATCAGATATTTCCGGATTATCGAGAACATAGTAACTGCGGTTATGTCTTTCAAGTTCTTCAGAAAGTTTTTTTATTTTTGCAGATATTTCATTATCTTTCATATTTTTCTCCATTTTCCGCATTTTTACCTGCATACTATAATATAGGTAAACACACTAATTTATTATAACACACTCGCCCTGTATTTTCAACTTATTTTTTACAGTATTTGCTTTCTGAAATAAAGTCCCCCTTTATCCATGTTTTTATACACAGACAGAGGGGGATTTCTCATTTATTTATCAGAGTTTTTTCTTTTCTTCTTCAAGAGCCTTTATAAGGTCGTCAATAGAATGTATATCGTCCTGTTTCTTATGCTCCTGATTTTTTGGCTGTGCTGTCGGCCGGGTTTTATTTTCAGGCTTGGTTTCCTGCTTGACCGGAATTTTGAATGATGCGGTTTTTCCGGAATCAGCAGAAGCTATTGCCGGCTGTTCTGCGGACGGAGCTTCAGATTCTGCTTCGCCGTTGTTAAGAGCCGCCTTGATAGCCGCCATTTTTTCTGTCTTGTCTGCTGCCTGCGGTGCAAGTGATGCTTTTCTTGTAACAGGTGCAGGCGGCTTTTCATCAACTGCCGCACGGAATTTCTCAACCGCACTTTCAGTTTTCTGAATGTTTGCTTTTCCTGCATTGTTTTTTGCGGCAGGCTTTCTTGCGAAGTTTTCATATATTGAAGACTTTTTCTGTTCAAATGTCATGTCCGGCTTTACTCCCATTGAAGGATCAAAGAGCGGATTTGAATTTCCTGTCTGTTCAGTGGAATGCTCCCCGGCATCATCATTATCATTATTTACAAAATCAACTCCGCCGTCAAACATCTCTGCCTCTTCTTCATTGTTTCTCTTTCTTACAGACACTATTTTCAGTACCAGCATCACAAGAAGTATCAGACAAGGAAGTATCATTCCCGCAAGAATTCCGGGAACACTTTTCAGAAATGTTATAACACGTCCGAGATTATGGCTTTCCTTTGTGCATTTTGCAACTACATCATTTTTGTTTACATCTATTATTTCATCAGCTTTAGCATCAGCCGCAACACGATAGACCGTATCAACTGTACTATGCTCAACCTGAACAATTCTCATCACATTTTCAACGCCCTTTTCCTGTCTGAAAAGAATGACGTTTCCCTCAATAAGGACAGCCGTTTCGTCCTTGTCGGCAATTACTGCGGAACCTTTTTCTATCTCCGGCTCCATATCAGCATTATTTACCACATAAACATTTT